>Ga0334722_10004893_pt1 | contig 13750 bp, 13 predicted proteins | sample C3_bottom_MG_FD_207210 | JGI IMG/M metagenome (GOLD analysis project Ga0334722, IMG submission 207210) | Sediment microbial communities from Yellowstone Lake, YNP, Wyoming, USA - C3_bottom | ecosystem: Environmental > Aquatic > Freshwater > Lake > Sediment | place: USA: Wyoming | collected...
GCGACCCACATGGGTTCCGGCCCCTCTGTCTCGGCCGGTTGGGCGATACTTACCTCGTGGCCTCGGAAACCTGCGCGTTCGATCTGCTCGGAGCCGAAATTGTCCGCGAAATCGAGCCCGGCGAGTTGGTCCTGCTGAACGACAAGGGCGTGACGAGTTATAAGCCATTTGCCCCGGTCAGTCCCGCTATGTGCGTCTTTGAATATGTCTACTTTGCCAGGCCGGACAGCAAGATCTTCGGCGCGAATGCGGTGTATGGCACACGCAAGGCTTTGGGCAGGCAATTGGCGAAGGAATCGCCGGTACCGGCGGATATCGTCATTCCCGTACCGGATTCCGGGGTGCCTGCCTCGCTCGGCTATGCCGAGGGGGCGGGGATTCCGTTTGAACTTGGGCTGATTCGGAATCACTATGTCGGCCGCACCTTCATTGAACCGGAGCAATCGATCCGCCACTTCGGCGTAAAGGTGAAGCTCAATGCCGTGCCGGAGGTGTTGGAGGGGAAACGGGTCGTCGTGGTCGATGATTCGCTGGTGCGGGGCACGACGAGCCGTAAAATTGTGAAGATGCTTCGCAATGCCGGGGCCAAAGAAGTGCATATGCGTATCAGCTCGCCGCCGATCGTCTCCCCCTGCTTCTACGGAATTGACACGCCCACCAGGAAGGAATTGATTGCCTCCAGCCACACGACCGAAGAGATTCGGAAGTACATCACGGCCGATAGCCTTGCCTATTTGAGTCTCGACGGCATGCTGAACGCCTCCCCCGGCACACCGGGACAGTATTGCAACGCCTGCTTTACCGAACGTTACCCCATTCCCCTGACCCGCGCTGAGGAATGGCAGCTGGGCCTCTTCGAGCCATCCCTCTAGCAGGATGCTGAAAAAGTCCGCCAGCTTTCAGAAACTGAAAGGTTAAGGCTGAGATTGAAATAATCTGATCTTCGCTTAACCATAACCTCGACTTCAGCCTGCGTTACTCGCTGCCGCCATTGCCCCTGAAAAAATCTGCATGGTAGGATAGCGCGACACGAAGTTGCGAATGTTGAGTTCTGAATGTTGAATGGTCGATTCACGAAGATCTGCCAGGATGCCCCGCTCGGAAGAGCGGGGAGGAATGGCAGCCCGTAGCGAAGCGTAGGAAAGAGCCCTCTTGGTTTACAAAAGCCCCGCCCGGAAGGGCGGGGTCATTTACTCAACATTGAGCATTCAACATTGAACATTGTGTGAGGGAGGCTGCCATGAAATGTTTCGTCGTCATACTCAGTGCAGTACTCGTTCCGGTGTTTGCGGCCCATCTGGTCCTTGCCGCTGGGGTATTCAAGATCGGCGAGAAGGCGCCTTCGTTTGCGTTGACGGCCATTACCGGTGAGACTGTGGGGCTGGATACATTTAAGGGGAAGGTCGTGGTGCTCGGACTGTTTCATATCTGCGAGCCCTGTATGATGCAGGGATCGGCGCTCCAAAAAGTTTTCGAGATGACGAAAGGGAAAGACGTGGCCGTGCTCGGCGTCAATTCTTCCGGCGATTCCAAAAAAAGTGTCGGCGAGTTCTTGTCCGCCTTTCCGGTGAAAGTCACCTATCCGTATCTGATCGATCCAAACAAGGTGACAGACAAATTGTACGGAGGAGGGAAGTTTATTCCCAACGTGTATGTGATCGATCAGCAGGGTGTGATCCGGTGGCAGCGTGTCGGCGATATGGATTTGGCGGGCGAAGCAGTGATTGTGGCAGAAGTCGAAAAGCTCTTGGCGGCCGGAAGCAGTAAGATGTAAGGTGCACCACGGCTGGGGAATCCCGCTGCTCGCGGAACGCGCACGATGAAGCGGTGCTTGTTCGACGCGCGCAGGCAAGGATCCCCAGCCGTGGCGCAGGGGCGATATCGATTTCCGCGAGGGAGAGGAATGAAGACGATGGATGAGATGGAGGAGGGAAAGGAGAAGTTTTTGGAAGTGGTGAAGGGGGCTGATGCCGCTGTGCAGGTCGTCATTCCCGTCACGCCTTCTAATAGTATGTTTCTGATCTCCCTGACGAAGGGTCCGAATCGAAAGTTCATTACGATCTCCGAAGACGACATCATCGATCTGCCCAACGAGGCGAGTATCCTGGCTAAGGTGACGAAAACCGTCAAAGATGCCGTCTCCGCTCTTTAGGAAGGTTGAGGCCAAGTCTGAGGTTCAGCAAAATTCTCGACCTCAACCTTAGCCTCGACCTGGATATCCAATGAAACAACTGCTTCCCGGCATCTGGCAGTGGTCCTGGTTCTCCGACGAGAAGCAGCTCGATTTCAATGGGCTCTTCCTGACGGTCGGGGAACACAAGATTCTCATCGACCCTCCACCGATGACAGGCGAAGCGAGTTCCACGATTCTCCGCAACGGCCCTGTCGATTACATCATCGTGACGAATCGTGACCATGCCCGCGAAGCGGTGAAGTACCAAAACGAGTTTCGTTGCCAGCTGCAAGTGCCGGAGGCCGATGCGTCACAGATGGATCTCAAGCCGACCAAAACGTTCAAAGACGGGGAATTGCTCACGGGCGGAATCTGGGCAATCCAGCTGAAAGACCAGAAGTCTCCCGGCGAATCAGCCTTGTTCATTCAGCAGGGGAAGGGGGTGCTGATTGTCGGCGATGCGTTGATAGGGAAGCCGGCCGGCTCTGTCGGTTTTCTGCCTGCAGAAAAATACGCCGATGTGGGGAAGGCCCATGAAGGATTGCGGCGCCTTCTCAAATACAATTTTGATAGTCTGTTGGTTGGCGACGGTGCCTCGATTCTCACCTGCGCCAAGCAGTCTGTCGAGCGATTGCTCCAGCCCTCATCATGACGCTACGCAACGGACTCTCCGAAGAACTCAACCGTCAGGGAAACGAACATTTTTCGCGCGGGCTCTATACCGATGCCTATACCTGCTATGCGAAGGCGTTGGAATGCGACCGGCTGACCGGGGATCAACGGGCGTTGGCTGCCACGCTGGGAAATCTCGGGAACATTTGCGCGGTCAGCGGGCGTCGGGAATCGGCCCAGACCTACTATCAAGAGGTGTTGGAACTCCAGAAGATTCTTGGGGATGAAAAAGGGATCGGGACGACGTTGGGAAATTTAGGGAATCTCAGAGCTGATGCGGGCGAATGGGATCGCGCCAAGGCCTACTATCTCGAAGCGCTGGATCTGATGTGCAAGACTCATGACGATGCCGGCAAGGCGGTGCTGTTTTCGGATCTTGGGTTGGTCGCACGCGAGGCGAAAGCGTACGAACAGGCGATTGGATACTATGAACAGTCGCTGGTCTTGATGCGGCGATTGGGAAATGAGGGTGGCGTAGCCGATGCCTGGCGCATGATCGGTCGAACGTTTTTACTCCAGCATCGCTATGACGACGCCATCGCCTGTTGCCAAACCAGCCAGTCCATTGCCGAGCGATCGCGCGATGAGCTGAGGACAGGCGGTGCTCGTTATGTGCTGGTCCAATGTTATGAAGAGACTGGCAAGCTGGGTGAAGCGGCGGATCTCCTTGAACTGGTGGTGCATATGGATCGCAAATATCAGTTGCCGAAACTTGAAGAAAATACCCAACGATTGGCGGCTCTGCGTGCCAGGCTCATGGGGCAGGATGGGGTGCCGCCTCATGGAAAGATGCACGTATGAGTGACGGAGCCTCGCCGGCCTGGACCGCTCTCAGGGGCTCGCTGGCCCCCACATTTCCCCAACTGCTGGAATCGGAGGTCGGCGGTGCGTTGGCGATGGATCTTGGCTCCGATGGATGGCTGCTGGAGCTCACGCCTGACGGACGGCTGCTCTGCCAGTATGGTGTGGCGATTGACGATGTGATGACCCTTCTGTCCGATGGGACTCCGGAAGATCTCGGCACCGACGAAATCGCGAAGCAGGCCAAGTACTTCATCCAACCGGCCGTCTCAAAGTATCGTGCGCTGCTGTTGAAATCTGGATTTTCCGAACAGACCGAGATGAACGATGAGTACGTGGCAGTTCGCTTCGAACGGAGTGTGGACGTGGCAAATCCTCTAGCCGTGCAGGACTTGATGCGCTGGTGCGTGCGGACGATCGGCACGGCCCGGTGAGCAGGCGGATCACCACGTTCGATGACTTGCGCGATGCGATTACGGCATACCGGTTGCCGCGAGTCCTGATCGCCGCCTTTGAACTGGACATCTTCACGGCCATCGGGACGGACGCATGGACGATTCCCAATCTGGCTCATGACATGAAGGTCAGTGAGCGGGGGCTGGCCATTCTCTGCCGGAGTCTCGCGATGGCCGGCCTGCTGAAGAAACAGGGCGAGACCTATACGAACAGCCGGTTGGGCGCCACGGCGTTGAACGCACATCATCCGGCCTATCGGGGGGACTATCTCCGGCTGATCACGAGCCATTGGGCTGATTGGGGACGCCTGTTGGAATCGGTGAAGAGTGGACTGCAGCTCGATCACGATGAGCCGGAAGAGTCGGACTATCGTCGGCGATTCACATGGGCGATGCATCACCGGACCCTGGAGACGGCTCCGAAGATTGCGGCCCAGATCAATCTGCGTGGCGCGCGAACCCTGCTCGATCTTGGCGGCGGTCCCGGCACCTATACAATGGCCTTCCTCGCAAAGAACCCCACGCTCCTCGCCACGGTGTGCGACCGTCCCGCAGCCCTCGACGTGGCGAGGGAGATTGCGTCGACTCACAAGGCCGGTGCGCGACTCTCCTATCTGCCGTTGGATTTACTGACGGAAGACATTCCCGGCGCCTACGATGTCATCTGGTATTCGAACGTGCTCCACATCTATTCACCGAAAGATAATCAGGCGCTGTTTCGGCGCGCCTTGGCTTCATTGAATCCCGGAGGCCGCCTGCTGATTCAGGATGCCTTTCTCCACGACCGAAACGGTCTGTTTCCCGAAGAGGCGAGTCTCTTCGCGGTCTCAATGTTGCTGTTCACCGAGCGGGGCAATACCTATTCGGTAGCCGAGACGAGAGCCTGGTTGACGGATGCCGGATTTGAACGGATCAAGGTCTTGCGGATGAAGAAGGGGACGGAGGATTGGGAGGACGGGATTCTGGAAGCGCGGTTGCCTGGAACGAATGCAGAAACGCGCGCCCCCCGAACAGGATCAGTAAAAAGTTCACGATCCCGCTCATCGCACTGAAGAGGAACAGGGCGCCAGTCTCGCCCTGTCCGCCCAGGATACTTGTGACTGTGGCAAGGTCTAAGGCCAATCCTACCGTTCCATAGATGACGCAAGCCATGGCGGTCCAGGTCCATCCGATCCGCACGAGGCCCGCGAGAGCTATAGGAAATGCGATCAGATAGAGCAACCATCCGATTCGGCCTGCCTCCATCGCAGCCGGTATGAGCTGGGTGGTATTGGCTCCGATAAGGCAGAGCCCCGCGAGTAGGCCGATAAGTACCCAGGTGTGTCGCATGGAGGGGATGATAGCCCTGTTCTATTGCGTACAGCAACAGGACTAGCAGGATGCTGAAAAAGTCCGCCAGCTTCGTTCTCGGCTCATCGAAATCCTCAACGTACCCCAGAGGGTACGCCTCCGGTTTCGACTCGCCTGCGGCCTTGCTGGACAGCCTTTTTGAGCATCCTTAGACTATTCTGACACCAGCGCGAGACGTAAGATTCCAATGGTACATTGTGGATACACCGAGTTTTTCCGTAGCCTGCTAGGTTGGGTGTTGATGCGGTGAGTGGGTGATCGCGGGGGAGTACGGCGATGGTAGATCCATCCGACAGAGCGTGTCAGGCCTGTCTTCTGGTCTACGACGGCCAATGCCGCCTCTGTGTCACCGCCAAGAAGGGCCTTGAGCAACTGGGGACTTACGCGGATGCCACCCCGATACGGATGGTTCCGTATCAGAGCGAAGAGGCCAAGCAGGCCTTGGGGGAGAGCTATCGGCCAGGTCGTCCCAACGCCGCCTTCCTGGTCCGCCCTAACGGGGAGATCGCCCGTGGGCTCGATGCGTTTCTGGCCCTCCTGCCAGGCCTCAAGGGTGGGCGGGTCCTCTCAGTCCTCTTGAACCTTCCACTGGTTAAGCCCTTCGGCTATCTGCTGTACTGGTTTGTGGCCCGGTACCGGTATTCCATCTTTGGCAAAGTTCCGCTTGCGGGGGCTTCCGAGAATCCCAGGACGCCGAGTCGAGAAACACCTTGCCAGTAACCACTTTCCCTCCCTCTTAAGCTACGATTCTAGTCACAACCGCATCTCCGGCCATTTTTGTTTAACGTCCCCCCCTTTCGAAGGGTGTTCTCCCCACAGTGGGGAATTTACGCTGCAGGATGTCAATGCGAGACTTCAGCTACAAGCGATGGAGAACCGCGCATGACGATCATCCAGTGGCTGTCTGAAACGATAGGTAGAGTGAGGGAGCGGTTCAGGCCGATCGGGCGTGAGTTTGCGCCGGTGTATTATTATGATGAGGAGCGGCGTATCGATGGGCGGACGAGGAGAGCTTTCTGCGGTGCGTTGATCGCGTGTGCCATGATCGGCTCCGGCCTACCGCTGACAGCTTGGACTGCAGAGCTGTCGTCTCTTGCACCGGTGAAACCCAGGACGATTGTGGCAGCTGGTGTTGGGTATGAGAATGCTGAGACGTCAACGATTACTGTGAAAACCTACGATGCCGATAACGGCGCGATTCTCTCTGATGAAACGTATGAGTTAAACGTGGGAGAGGATGCAGCGTCAGCAGACAGTCAACCGCGTGAGCGGATTTTTGCGGGCGGAGTTGGCCCGGGAGCTGACGGACTTTCAGCGTTCACGCTCCGCGTCTATGACTCGGCCACAGGCCGGTTTCTCTGGGAGGGTTTCCTGAATCTCAGTGTCGGCAATCAAGAATCCGGTTCCACCCACCGAGTCGTAGCCCATCTTGCTGCGCGACAGGCGACGGTGACCCAGGTCCGCAGCCGAGGTGCCATCGATGGTCAACCCCAGTTTTCCCTTCGTGCCGTCGATTCGGTAACTGGACAGCTTGTGTGGACCGATCATTTCTCAGCCAGGGCCGGCACATTTGCGCGTGCAGAACGAGTCAGCAGGGCCGCCGTTGGCCAGCCAGAGGGGTTGGCGGCCCTATCTCAGCAGATCGAATTTCGCATCCGAATGATGGATGATCAGAACCGGGAGATATTGTGGGAAGACACGATCGAGCCGACCGTGGAGGAGACAGACGTGATAGCCGGGCACGATGATGCAGCCGAGAATTTGCCGGTTTGGCGTGGCGAGGGGCCTGAGGAGATGAAAAAGGAAGCAATCTAGTCAGGAGGAAGAGGGTTCGACCGACCGGCGGATGCTGCAAGACCACCGCGAGTTAACTTTTCTTTCCGTGCTCCTGTAACTGATCCACCCACCTGGACTGGAACTGCTCGTACGACATCGAGATCTGCGATTGCATAGCGGCAGGGAGCGCCTGCTTCGCCTTGAGGTGTGCGAGGAGTTCTTGCACCCGAGGCATGCCAAAGCGGTCGATTAGATAATGCACGGCCGAGTTCGCCTCCAGATAGGCCACGGTTGCGGCATCACTAGACAATCCTCCCCACGCTCCCTCTAAGGCAGGAAGAGGGATCAGTGTAAACTCCTGCTTCATGATCTGATCGAGATCCGACCAGCGATCCCCGGACAATTCCATGGCTAAGCCTTCACTGAGCCAGGTCGGGACGGCGCTGACGGTGGGGCCGAGTTGGTCGTGCAGGAGGGCGTGTACGAACTCGTGTCGCAGCACGCGTGTGAGCCAGGCACGGTCTGCCAAGGCGTCCTGCGCAGGAACCTGGATTCGCTCGAGTACAGGATCGAAGAGCCCATCGGCCCACACCGGGCTACCGGTCGCGCTTTGAAACGTGGATTTGGCGTGCAGGACGACGACGATGGTCTTTGACGGAAAGTACCCGAATTTTTGGCCGATCTCCCGATAGGCCTCTTCAAGAATCTCCAACACAGCGGTCCAGGTAGCCTGATCGGCATCCCCGTAGAATTTCACAGTAAAGTGCGCGCTGTCTCGGCTGATGAGTCTCGCTTCGCTTTTCTCGGTACCGCGGACTTTGGCCGTGACGGTTCGCAGATAGGATTGTACGGCGGGGTCTTTGCCCGCGCGGGCGGTGGCTTGATCGAGATGGCGGGCCGCTTCGCCGAGCTGATCCCGCTCTTGAAAGTGATTGGCCAGCGCCAAATGGGGGAAGGGCTCGTCCGGAGCCAGGGCGACCAGCTTTTCCAGAAAGTCCTGCGTCATGGCTGGATCGCGCAGTTCCCAGTAGGCATGGGCGAGATTGAGATGAATGGTCGGGCTGTTGGCGTCGAACGAGGATGCCTTTTTGAATGCATACACTGAGGCTCCGGTACCGCCGGCTTTCTCGAGTTGAATGCCGAGGTTATTCCATAGCACGGCAGCGTAGAGGCGGGTCTTGGCCCCCGTTGACACACTGGCCGGTAGATCGGCCAGTTTAGTTTCCGCAGTCTTGACGTTTCCTTTTTCGATCTCGTCGCGGATCGTCTCCAATAGTTCGTGATGCGTCGTCTCCGGGACCACGCTGGGATCGATCAGGCGAGTCTGTTTAGGCTCCAGTTCCGGTGGGCCATCATGATGCGGTTCTGGCGGGGTTTCCTGTGGGTCTTCCACGTCGGCATTGGGCTGACCTGGTGGTGGCGTAGGCAGATAGGTCGGTTTGAACCAGGCTTGATAGACGATGAACAGCCCGAGCAGGCAGGCGATGGGATACAAAATGTGACCAATGTTGCGACGGTACATACGGGCCCTATTCGGATGAACCTTAATGTATCACTCTGGGAAGGCTCGAAAAAGGATTGTCAGCAAATTGACAAGGCTGGCAGGCTGCGGAAAAATCTAGCTCGCGAGACAGGCGGGACGAGCGACACGAGGTGGAAATCCACTCAGTTCACGTCGCGCCTTTCTTGCATGTCTCGCGTTTCACGGTTCGACGGGCTCACCGTCCCGAGCCATGTCGAGGGACGCACCACGGTCTGTGTCGCTGGCGGACTTTTCCAGTAGCCTGCTCGTTGAGGAGGGGAAGAGGCTGTGATACGATCCGCCACTGTGATACGGCGCTCTTCCGAGCCCAACCCCCCTGAACAGTTTCAGCAATGGCTGGACCGTGTCGCGCGTCCGATCGAATTCGCGACTCGCGATGCGTTCGCACATCTGCCCACCGTCAAGAATCTGAATCGGTTTGTCTCCTCACAGGTGATGCTGGCCCTGTCCAATCGCATTTATCCGCGGGCAATTGAAGCGGCGTTGCTCCAGCTGCGTGAGCTGTTTCTTGAAGACCAGCAGCGGCTCCAGGCAGAGGACCAGCAGCGTCGGCTGCAGGAAGCCACGGTCATTCTTGGGGTCCTGCGCAAGGCCGTCCACGATCTGGGACAGGCGTGGCAGGAATCGGAGCCTATCGTGGTGCGTGAGCCTGTCATGAACGAAACCCCATCGAGGTCATGGTGGGCGCAGCCCATCCGTTTCGCAAAGGGAGTCGGCCCGAAGCGTACGGTGTTGCTGCAACGGTTAGGGATCGAGACGGTTGAGGATGCCCTGTGGACCGTTCCTTGGCGCTATGAGGACCGCTCGATCATGACCCCGATCGGGCAATTGGTGCCTGGTGCGCAGGCCTCGATCTGCGGCATGATTGTCCGAAGCGAGGCGAAGAAGGCGCGCAGTCGCCGCCTCACCATCCTCGACATTGTGGTGGAAGATTCAACCGGGCGGCTCCAGGCGGTGTTCTTTAATCAGCCGTTTCTTGAGCCGCTCTTCACCGTCGGGACGAGTGTCATGCTGACCGGGCGGATGGTGGCAGGCGCGCAGGGGGGGGTGGCGATGAGGATGGAGGTTGCTCAGTACGAGGTGGTGGGGGCTGAATCCGAAGCGCCACTGCATGTGGGGCGTATTGTTCCTGTGTACCACGAAACCAAAGGGTGGACGTCCCGGCAGATGCGTGTGCTCATGAAACACTTGCTGGATGTGCATTCCGCCGAGGCGCAGGAGGTGTTGCCGGTTCCGCTTCGTGCCCGTTATCGATTACTGCCTATTCAACAGGCCATTCAGGATGTGCATTTCCCACAGCCGGGGACAGATGGGGGACAGCTCGATCGCGGTCTCACACCGGCCCATCGCCGCTTGGCGTTTGAAGAATTGTTCGTGCTCCAGCTCGCCTTGGCCTCGCGGCAACGAGTTATGAAGGAAGAGGTCAAGCAGGTGTCGTTCAATCCGAAGACGCCCCTCCTCGGCAAGTTGGGTCGGGCGCTGCCCTTTGAGTTGACCGTGGCGCAAGAGCGGGTGATTCGCGAGATTCTGTCGGATATGACGTCGCGCAAACCGATGAACCGCTTGGTGCAGGGGGATGTCGGGTCAGGCAAAACTATTGTGGCGTTGCAGGCGATGGTGCTGGCCTGTGGATCGGGTTACCAGGCGGCACTCATGGCGCCGACGGAAATTCTCGCCGAGCAGCACTATCGGACGATGAAGGGGCTGTTGGAACCGCTTGGGCTCTCCGTGGTGCTAGTGAGCGGTGGTGGCCGTGCTGCAGCGCGTAAAGCCATTCGCGGGCAGGTGGCCTCCGGGACCGCACAGGTCGTGATCGGGACCCATGCGGTCATTCAGCAAGGCGTCACCTTTGCGAAACTTGGACTAGCGGTGGTAGATGAGCAACATCGATTCGGCGTCCTCCAACGGAAGACGCTCATCGAGAAGGGGTATAAGCCCGATGTGCTGGTGCTGACCGCGACACCGATTCCACGCACGCTGGCCATGACGGTGTATGGGGATCTGGATGTCTCGGTGATCGACCAGATGCCGCCGGGGCGAAAACCGGTCCGGACGTTTCTCTTAAGCGACAGCCAGCGTGGACGGGCCTATCAGATTCTGCGCGATGAACTGCGGAGCGGCCGTCAGGCCTATGTCGTGTATCCGCTGGTTGAAGAATCGGAGAAGACCGATCTGCAGGCGGCCATGCAAGGCGCAGAGCAACTGCAAGCTGAGGAGTTGGCCGAGTTTCGCGTCGGGCTTGTGCATGGCCGGATGAAGTCGGAAGAAAAAGAGCAGGTCATGGCGTCGTATAAGAAGGGGGCGATACAGGTCCTGGTCTCGACGACGGTGGTAGAGGTCGGGATCGATGTGCCTAATGCCACGGTCATGATGATCGAGCATGCTGAGCGGTTCGGGCTGGCGCAGTTGCACCAATTACGAGGACGGGTCGGGCGAAGCGGCCACCAGTCCTATTGTCTGTTGATGGCCTCGGGCGTATGGCGGGGCAAGGGGGTAACGGGGCAAGGGGGTAATGATACTCCTCTACCCCTCTACCCCCCTACCCCATATCCCCCATCGGCGGCCCGGGAGCGGCTGGAGGCACTCGTGCGATCGACCGACGGGTTTGTGATCGCCGAGGAAGATCTCCGCATTCGCGGGCCCGGCGAGTTTTTTGGATTCCGGCAGTGGGGCATGCCGGAGTTTCGCGTCGCGAACTTGCTGCGGGATGCCGATATCATCCCGCAGGCGCGGCAGGAGGCCGTTGCACTGTTGAAACAGGACCCACAGCTGAAGGCGCCGGTGCACCGTGCCTTGCGAGAAGCAATGTTGCGGCGGTGGGAAGCGAAGTTGGATCTAGGGTCGGTGAGCTGAGGTAGGGGGTGCATGGACAATGCGTCTCCCTGCTTCTCAGAGCGACCCTTCCGGAGTCGACCGGATGGAAGCCTTCGGAAATTCCCTCGCAGACTCGGTCAGTTTCCGCTTTCCTTTCCGGTCGACTCTCGGTGGGGCCCCGCTCTTTCAGCAAAGGAGACGCATTGTACACACATCCTCGCCGGGTGGAGTGGAGTGGAGTGGAGAGGGGAGAGATAGGAGCAGATGGGACTCTTGCACCGGTTGAAACATGATTTGAAGGCGGGGTTGGTGACGCTGCGCCTTGGCACAGCGCAGGCGGCAAACCGTGCGTTGGAAGAAACGGAACTGCTGCGGATCCGGCTCGAAATCCGCAAGCTCGACCAGCAATTGGACGAGCTGTGTCGTGATGTCGGCGAGCGAGCGGTCAGCCTGCGCGAGGCAGGCGAACCGGTTGAACGGGTCCTGTACGACGCTGAAATCGGTCGACTTGTCAAAGACATCCAACAGCTCAAAGACGCACGCGAGAAGCTTGAATCGGAGATAACAGAGGTTCGGAGCGACGTATGAGCGACTCGTCACGCACAATGCGTCTCGCCGGCGTAGATATCGGCACGCTCACCTGCCGGTTGCTGATTGCCGATCTGTTGCCTAGCGGGCAGCTAAGAGAGATACGGTCTGAGCGACGAATCCTTCGGCTGGGCGATGGCGTCGATCAGACCAAGCAGCTGAGCGTTGTGGCGATGGATCGGGTGCTGCAGTGCCTCAGGGAATGGCGGGAGCTGATCGATGCCTCTCGTGTCGATACTGCGGCGGCTGTTGCGACGAGCGCCGTTCGTGATGCAGCGAACCGTGATGAGTTTCTCAATCGCGTGAAGCGCGAAGCAGGCTTCGAGGTCGAACTGATCTCAGGAGACGAAGAAGCCAGGCGGACAATGCTGGGCATCCGCTCCGGCTTGCCCCATGGCGTGATCGACGTGCTCGCCCTCGACATCGGCGGTGGCAGCACCGAGTTCATCCTGGATCGGCCAGGCAAGAGTCTGGTTGTGCGATCGATCGATATTGGGGTCGTACGGCTCTGCGAGCGGCTTCTGCATCACGACCCTTCGACCGGCGAGGAAGTGCACCAAGCGCGTGAGTGGGTTGCGCGAGAAACGAAAGCCGCAGTCGCCGGCATGGGCAACCATCACACAGCAACCTTCGTCGGCACAGCGGGAACGATCACCAGCCTAGCAGCGATGGCCCAGAAACTTCCAACCTACGAGTCGGCAAGAATCCATAACTACAGGCTGAAGCTTGATACGATTCGAGAACTCGAACAGACGCTATTGAGCGGCAAGAAGACCGACCGCATTGGCCTGCCAGGTCTCGAAAAAGGCCGTGAAGAAGTCATAGTCGCCGGCGCGATCATCATCCGGACGATAATGGAGACGCTGAAGATGTCGGCGGTGCTTGTCAGTGATTTGGGATTGCGCGAAGGAGTGCTGATCGATCTGGTAATGCGGAGATGATGAGTGGGAGGGCCTAACTGAGGAAAAGTAAGAATGTATGATTGTAAACCTGACGCTCAACCTCACGAAGATCTGCCATTCCTCCCCGCTTGGAAGAGCGGGAAGAAATAGCAGCCCGTAGCGAAGCGTAGGGAAGAGTCCTCTTGGTTTACAAATGCCCCGCCCAGAAAGGCGGGGTTCTTTACTACGGTGAGAATCCGGATGCATTCTCGTATCAAATTGTCGAGCCAGGCCATGATTATTGCTGTCTTCTCCGGCTCAGCTTCTATGGGGGCTGCAAGGAAACCGTTTTTTTGGGGGTAGCTCGTCGACTCAAGGGCGGGGTTAGCCTACCTCAAGGCATTGAGCCTGGCGACGCATTGAGGGCCCCATTGAGGGGCAGGTTTTCCGATCGAACGATTCCTTTCCGTACGCTCCCCGTTACTCACTCAGCAGGGTGACCAGATCGCCCTTCACTGTGCGCGTCCCCTCGGAAGGTCAAGGCTAAGGTCGAGGTTGAGATTCTGGCCAAGGTTACAGCAGAGAATCGGGCTCAGAAGGTACTAACCCGCATTATTCAGTGCGCCGTGAAAAGGCGCTGTGTGTCTCACAGGTGCAAGTCCTGTCTGGGGAGTTGTCGGGACACACCAGTAGCTAC
>Ga0334722_10004895_pt1 | contig 13746 bp, 12 predicted proteins | sample C3_bottom_MG_FD_207210 | JGI IMG/M metagenome (GOLD analysis project Ga0334722, IMG submission 207210) | Sediment microbial communities from Yellowstone Lake, YNP, Wyoming, USA - C3_bottom | ecosystem: Environmental > Aquatic > Freshwater > Lake > Sediment | place: USA: Wyoming | collected...
GGCCGCCGGTCTCGGCGACCTCGACATGCTCGATCCCGATCGCCCGCAGGTCGGCCGCGATCGCCTCCGCGGCCGCGCGGCAGTCGGGGGCATGCTCGGGCAGGGCCGAGACGCTCGGGATCCGGAGGAACTCGAGGTAGCTCGCCAAGCGGCGCTCTCGATTTGCCTCGAGGTACGCCTCGAGGTCGGCGGTCGTGGTCATCGGTAATGCTCCTCACGTGGCTGGCTGCCCGGAACGCTGGGCGGCGGCGTGGTGGCCGTGGGGGGGGCTTGTGGTCGACTCGTTCGTCTCGGCGCCCAGATGCTCCCACGAGACGAGGCCGGGCGGAAACCGGACGACGTCCCCGCGCCCATGGCTGGCCGGGCGGGAGGAGCTGGCCGGCGCGAGTGGCTGTCCGAGCAGGAGAAGCAGCTCCGGCTCGACCGTCGGGGGGAGGCCGAGGATGATGCTCGCAGCTCCGTGGCTGAACGAGGTCACCGGGCATGCACCAAGACCGAGGGCCTGGGCGGCGATCATCATGTTCATCGCCGCCGTCCCGACATCGATCAATGTCGTCGCATCGTGCTCGAGCTGGACCAGCTCCTCGGTGGCCCGCGTGGCGTCCGTGCAGATGACGATCACGACCGGCGGGGTGCTGAACATCCCTGGCGTGACCGCACGCAGCCGGGCCAGCGTGCCTGGGTTGCGGACGACAAGAAACCGGTGGATCCGCCGGTTTCCCCCGCTGGTCGCCCAACGGCCGGCTTCGAGGACGTCGAGGAGAAGTGTGTCCGCCACGGGCCGCTCGCTGAAGACTCGGGTTACCCGCCGACTGCGAATTGTCGCCAGAACCGCGTCGGCCGACGCGTGCCCCCGCTCAGCGGCCATGAGGTCACCCTCCGAATTCGGCGCGAACGCCCTCGTCACGTCCTCGTCTGCTCGTGCCACGAGATGCTCGGCGGTTCGCCGGCTCGTCTCGCGCAGGAACGCCCCGTAGCGCTCCCGATCGCGTGTCGGCCACAACTTCTTCGCGTTCACCTCCTCCAGGAAGGCCACGAGGAAGGCGCGGCTGGCTTCGCTGGAGTGCGGCACGATCGACGCTGCCAGCCGGCTGGCAGCGTCGATGAGGCGAAACATCCCGTAGTCGTACGGCTCGGTCATGCACAGTTCGGCGCTCGTCACCAGGTGGGCGAGGAGCGCCAGGGCGTCGGACTCGCTGAGGACGAGTGGCTCGGCGCACGCGGCGGACGACGAGGCGGGGGGTGTTGCGACGTGCCCGGAGTTGCGACCGGCCATCAGTACCCCGAAACCCCCATCTGCCGGCAGAGATCCACGAGATCAGGGTGGACGTAGCGGCCAGACTCCTCGATCTGTACGTCGTCAAACCAGACCGAAGGGTTGAGGACGACGCCATCACTATGGATGGGTGAGCCCAACTCCGTCGCACCGATACCAAACTGCATGCAGCCGAAGATTCGCTCGTCTTCGAGGATCCGTCCGCTCGGCCGCCTGACGCCCGGGTTGAACCCATAACAGGCGTGGTCCATCAGCCTCGCGGCTGGTTCCTCGAAGCTCTGCAGCCAGCGGTCGTAGGTCACCGCCTCGGCTCCTCCCTCGATGCGAGTTGCGTACCCTTTTTCGATCGTCAGTCGAACCGGCGAGCGCAGGATCCCAATCTCGGCCGGTGGCCAGATCGAGCCGTCATAGACGAGGACGCCCTCGAAGCTCTCTCGGTAGGCCATCGGCCCGGACTGCCCGCCGAGCATCTGGGCGTAGCCACCGTGCTTCTCCTCCTCCCAGAACGGATCGCCCTTCTTGTCGATGGTCATCCGGAGGTCCGTGCCGGCCGCCGTCGTCAGCCGGATCGTCTCCGCTGCCTGCGACATCCGGTAGAGGACACGGGCCATCTCCTCCATCGGCGGATATGGCACTCGCCCGATCGTTCGAACCATCATGTCCACGTCCATGCCCGTCAGGCAGACGTAGATGCAGCCCTTCGCCACGGCCGCGTGGTAGGCTGGGCTGTAGAGCTGGTAGGCGACCGCAAAGTCGATCCAGACGTCCGCGCCCAAGGCGGCCTGTGCCAAGGGGCGCGGCGGCTCGCGCATCGGCTCAGGAAGCGTCGGGTAGGAGACCAGCGTCGGAACGCCGCCGACCGCCTGAACGGCCCCGGCAGTCGCTCGTGCCGCCCGCATGTCCCCTGCACTGTCCACCGTGATCAGGACATGCTCGCCACGGTTGATCGGTCGGACCTCGGTTACCAGCTTGAGCGCAGCGGCGGTGAGCTCGAAGGTGTAGTAGTCGTCTCGCGGCTCGTTGCCGATGCTGAGTTCCATGGGTGCCCTCCGGTGCAGGTGTGGACGACGGCGAGGATCAGGAGCCGAAGGGCAGCGGCACCGGCCAGCGGTGCCCGGCCACGAACGGGCGTCCATAGGTTCGTCGGCTGTGGCGATATCCCAGCGCAACGATCGACTCGGCGAGCTTCACGGCCACCGGAGGCGGGTCAAGGACCGGGACCTCGAGGCCGAGGCCCGCCAGCGCGGCCTGGATCCGCGGCGCGAAGCCGGCCAGGCCGGTGCAGCCGGGAATGAGCACATGGGCGCCATCGTCACGGACGGCCGCCTCGGCGACCTTCATGACCGCCTCGAAGGTGGCTTCGTCGCTCTCGGCGAGATCGAGGACGGGCACGTTGAACGCGCGGACCGAGGCGAGCTTCCCGGCGACGCCGTAGCGGAGCGCCTGGTTCTCGACAACCGGGATGAGCGTGTCGACCACGGTCAGGACCGAAAACCGGTGACCCAGGACGGCCGCCAGGTGCATGGACGCCTCGGCGGGCCCGATAACCGGGATGTCGATCGCCTCGCGACAGGCCTGGACGCCGGGGTCGCCCATACAGTCGACGATGACCGCGTCGGCGCCTTCTCGCTCGGCCTCGATCGCCTTGGCGATGATGTCCGGGGTGACGAGCGACTCGGCGACATGGCCCTCGACCGAGGGGGTGCCCCAATCCAGGGTGGCGAGACTGACCTGGGTGTTCGGGCCGGCCGCGTCGCGATAGGCCGCGAGGGATTCCTCCTCCCAGCTCGTGGTCACCGTCGGGTTGATGACGCGGATGTGCATCGGGCAGCTCCTTTCCGAGGTCCGAGGCGGTGCCGGGCGGGCGTGACGGCCGCCCGGGGACGACCGCACGACACCTGGAGGGCACGGGCTAGATCCGATCGAGGAGTTCCTCGATCGGGCGGTAGTCAATGTCGAACCCGAAATACCGCGGTCCTGCGCAGCCGAGCCCGCGCTCAGTGCGGAACGCCTCGAGTCCACGGATCCCGACGACAGCGACCTCGTGTCCGGCGTCGATGACCGTGTTCGTGTAGCCCTCGCCGGTTGCGCGGTCGGCGATGACGACGAGGTCGGGGCTGCAGACCCACGGCTCGCCGTCGAGCCAGCTCACGTGGTTCTCGTTCTTGAACCAGACCGCGAGCGTGTGGCCGGCGAACCGCCCGCTCCCCTGGATCGTCGTGGTCCCGAACATGTAGCCGTCCCGATCCTCCCAGTCCTTCTTCACGACCCGCCCCTCGAAGAGGAGGTGGCCCCCGGTCTGCTGGATCGCGGCGGCAACCGGGTCGCGGCCGGCCTCGCGCGCCCGTCGGATCGCCCGGCCGAGCTCGAGACTCCGGGTGAGAGTGCCCGGGACGACGATCTCCTTCATCTCGTAGACCGGCAGGAGCGTCGCGGCCTGGTAGCAGGTCCCGTGGGCAGCGACGCTCAGCATCTTCCCGATCCGCTCGAGCATGAACGGGTTCGTCGCCTCTTTGAGGATGACGATGTCGCCCCAGCGGTCGACGCTCGCGAGCGGGTGGCTCGTCTTTCCGGTCAGGTAGGGCATCCCCTGCATCTCGTCCGGGATCGCCCGCCCCGCGTAGTCGCCATCGACGCAGGTGACGCCGAGGCGCATCGCGGTCACCAGCGGCGCCGGTGAGTTGCCCGCGCCGAGCTCGGACGGGACAATCACGGTGATCGGCTTGCCGGTGTAAGCGGCAAGCTCCCGCACCGCCTGGGCCATCGCGTTGGGCCCGAGCCGGTCCGTCAGTCCGAGCGCCTCGATCGCCTTCTCCGTGGAGTCGTCCTTTGGGGCAATCGAGCCCATCCCGTAGGCGGTGCAGCTCCAGGCGCCGTCGGGGATGTCGGCGAGGTCGGTCCACTCGAGTGGCAGCCCCTCCGCGAGGGCGGCCGTGAGCATCCCGAGACCCCACTCGCGGCCTCCGCCACCGCCGGTGCCCATGAACATGCAGCCACTGACGAAGTCCTCGCAGTCCTGGACCGTGGTAAGTGCGTGGCGGGCCATCGGTTCTCCTTTCAACGGTGCCGGGGCGGTCGAGCGCCGGCGCTACTGGGCAGGTGGTCGGGGCTCCGGATCCGGGGCCGGCGACAGCGCGACGCCGGACGCGACCCGGTCGGCGAAGTGACAGGCGACGAGGTGGCCATTGCCGCCCTCGTTGAGGTCGGGTTCCCGCTCGGCGCAGACGGCTGGCCGCCCGAGTCGCTCCCAGAGCCAGCACCGGGAACGGAACGGGCAACCGGTCGGGATCCGGGCCGGGCTCGGGACGTCGCCGCGGAGGACGATCCGCTCGAGGTGGGTGTCGGCCCGGACGGAGGGTGTTGCCGAGAAGAGGGCGACGGTGTACGGGTGGCGCGCCTCCGTCCGCATCGCGCCAGCGTCGGCGCGCTCGACGATCCGGCCGAGGTACATCACTGCGACCTCGTCGCCGAGGTGCTCGACAACGTCGAGGTCGTGCGAGATGAGGACGTAGGTGAGCGAGAGGCGACGCTGGAGGTCGAGCAGGAGGTTGAGGATCTGGGCCTGCACCGAGAGGTCGAGCGCCGAGGTCGGCTCGTCGAGGACGATCAGCTCGGGTCCGAGCGCGATCGCGCGGGCGATCGCGACGCGCTGCGCCTGCCCGCCACTGAGCTCGGGCGGCCGCTGCTCGAGCACCTCGGGCCGGAGCGAGACGAGGTCGATCAGCTCGCGGATCCGCATCTCGAGCGCCCGACCACGGAGCGGACTGTGCGTCCGGAGCGGCTCGGCGACGATCTCGCGGACGCGCAGCATCGGGTCGAGCGCGGCGGTCGGATTCTGCTGCACAAAGCCGAACCGAGCCCGCACGGCCCGCAGCGCGGCGCCGCGGAGACCGACGAGGTCGCGGCCGGCGAATTCGATCCGTCCGGCGGTCGGGGCGACAGCGCCGATGACGCACCGCGCAAGCGTCGTCTTGCCGCAACCCGACTCGCCAACAACCGCGAGGGTCGAGGCCCGCACGACGGTGAGGTCGACCCCGGCGACGGCCCGCACCGGGGCCCCACGGCCCGAGCGGTACTCCTTGACGAGGCCGGTGACCCGGAGGACAGGCTCGGTCACTGGGCGCTTCCGTTCGATGCGTCGGTCTCGGCGAGCCAGCACGCGACGGATCGCCCGTTGACCGCCACCAGCCGCGGCGTCTCGATCCGGCATCGCTCGATCGCGACCGGGCAACGCGGCGCGAAGGCGCAGCCCGGCGGGAGCGAGCCCGGTGCCGGACCGAAGCCGGGGAGGACGGCCAGCGGCTGCTTGCGCCGCTGGCCGGTCACGATGCTTCCGAGGAGCGAGCGTGTGTACGGATGGCTCGGCGCACCGAGCACCCGCGAGACGGGGCCCTCCTCGACGATCGACCCCGCGTACATCAGGGCGACCCGGTCGCAAGTCTGGCTCACGACTCCGAGGTGGTGGCTGATCAGGATGATCGAGAGCCCGCGCTCGGCACGCAGCCGCCGCAGGAGGTCGAGGATCTGCGCCTGGATCGTGACGTCGAGCGCGGTCGTCGGCTCGTCGGCGACGAGGAGCTCGGGGTCGCCGGCGAGCGCGAGGGCGATCATCACGCGCTGCTGCATCCCGCCCGATAGCTGGTGCGGGTAGAGCCGGAGGATGCGCTCCGGGTCCGGGAGTCCGACCTCGGCGAGCCGCTCGACGGCGCGCACGCACCGTTCGCGTCGCCCGAGCCGGGTGTGGGCTGCGAGGACCGCGTCGAGCTGCGCCCCGACCGTGAAGACCGGGTTGAGCGAGGTTGCCGGGTCCTGGAAGATCATCGAGATCCGCGCCCCGCGCGTCGCCCGGAGCGCGGCCGGCGCGAGGGAGAGGAGCTCGAGCCCGTCGAAGACGAGCCGGCGCGCCGTCACGCGACCGGGCGGGGGCACGAGCCGGAGGAGCGCGAGCCCGGTGAGCGTCTTGCCCGATCCGGTCTCGCCGACGAGGCCGAGAATCTCGCCCCGGCCAAGGCGGAACGAGGCGCCGCGGACCGCCTCCACCGCCCCTCCGTGGTGCGCGAAGGCGACGCGGAGCTCGTCGACCTCAAGGAGGGCGTCGTTCACCGGGCCAGGTCCGAAGGCCGGAGCTCGAATGCCCGGCGGAGGCCGTCCCCGAGGAGGACGAACCCGACGCTCACGAGCACGATCGTGAGCCCGGGGAAGGTCGCGTACCAGGGAAAGCCCAGGAAGTAGATCCGGCCGGCATTCACCATCGTCCCCCAGTCGGGGGTCGGCGGCTGGACGCCGAGGCCGAGGAAGCTGAGCCCGGAGCCGACGAGGATGACCGCCGAGAGATCGAGCGTCGCCTGCACGACGATCGGTCCCGCAAGGTTCGGGATGACGTGGCGACCGAGGATCGTCGGGGCCCGGACGCCGATCACCCGTGCCGCCTCGACGAAGGGGCGGTCCCGGAGCGATGCAGCCTGGGAGCGGGCGAGCCGCGCGTACCACGGCCACCAGGTAATGCCGAGGGCAACCGTGGCGCTGGCGAATCCGGGGCCCAGGGCCGTCGCGACGACGATCGCGAGGAGGAGCGGCGGGAAGGCGAGGAAGATATCGGTCACCCGCATGAGGAGCTCGTCCACCCAGCCGCCGAAGTACCCGGCCGCGGCCCCTGTCGGGACGCCGATCGCGACACCCATGAAAACGACTGCGAGGGCCATCGCGAGTGACGCGCGTCCCCCGAACAGGATCCGGGCGAGCAGGTCCCGGCCAAGCTCGTCGGTGCCGAGCAGATGCGCCGCGCTCGGCGGACGGAGCTTCTCGATGACGTTGGGCGCGCCGAGACCCTGGTCCGCGTAGGGCGTCAGCCATCCCGCGCCGACCGCGCCGATGATCGCGACACCCACGATCGCGAGACCGAGCAGGCCGCTCCGGTCACGGCCGAGCGCACGGAGCAGCCGCGGCAGCGGCGGGCGCCGTGCGGACACCACCGCCGAGCCGGAGACCACCGGATCGATCACGGCAGGGGCGGCCAGGTTGCGTCGCTGTGGCGGAGCCCCAGACGGACGAGCAACTCGGCCGTCCGGAGAGCGACCGCAAGTGGATCGATGACGGGAATCCCGTCATGGCCACGCCGCTCGAGCTCCGCGACGAGCTCGTCGCGGAGCTCGGCCATGAGTGTGCAGCCGAAGATGATCGCGCCAGCCCCGTCCTCCTCGATCGCCGCGCTCGAGGCCGCGACCATCCGCTCGAGCAGGCCAGCGTCGTCGGTCCGAAGGGCGAGCACCGGGAGGTCGACGACGCGGACCGACGCGCCGCGCTCTACGTGACCGTACCGGCGCCACAGGTCCCGGGTGAACGGGACGTCCCGGCTCATCGTCCCCAGGACGGAGAAGCGATCGGCCAGCGTCGCCGCGAGCGCGAACGCGCTCTGGGCGGGCCCCACGACCGGGATCCGGACCGCCTCGCGGGAGGCGAAGAGGGCCGGGTCGGCCATGCAGTTGATGATCACGGCATCTGCGCCGGCGGCCTCGGCCTCCCGGACGCGACGGAGGATCCCCGGGGCTGCGAGCGCGACGTCGTAGTCGGATTCGATCGACGGGGGACCCTCGTCGATGGCGACCACCGAGACCTCGGCATCCGGCGACGCGTGCGCTGCGAAGTAGTCGTGCGACTGGCCGACGTCGGCGGTGACGATGGGGTGGATGACGTGAATGCGCATCGGTTCAGATCCTCGGATCGAGCAAGGCGTGGACGAGGTCGACGATCAGGTTGACGACGATGTAGAAGACCGTCACGACAAGCGTTGTCGCGACGACGACGGGGAAGTCGAGGCTCGCGACGGCGGCCGCGGTATAGCTGCCGAGCCCAGGCCACGAGAAGACCACCTCCACGAGCAAGGCGCCGGTGATCGAGTAGGCGAACGAGAGACCGAGGACGGTGATCGTCGGGAGGATCGCGTTTCGAAGCGCGAAGCGGAAGAGAATCTGCCGCTCCCCGATCCCGAGCGCTCGGGCGGCGAGGACATAGCGCTCGGCGAGCACGTCGCCCATCGCCGAGCGGGTCATTCGGATCGCGAGCCCGGCTGGGTAGATCGCGAGGGTGAGCGTCGGCATGACCAGGTGGAGGGCGACGTCACCGAACGCCGTCCAGTTGCCCGTGAGCACCGCGTCGAGCAGGTAGAAGCCGGTGATCGGATGGACCGGGCTGGCGAGGGCGATCGCGTCGCTTACCCGTCCACTCAGCGGAAGCCAGTTGAGTTGCTTGAAGAAGAGGAGCTGCAGGAGGAGCGCGAGCCAGTACGTCGGCAGCGAGACGCCGACGACCGAGACGAGCCGGGCGACCTGGTCGAAGATCGAGCCCGGGCGCGCCGCGCCCAGGACGCCGATCGGGATCCCGACGAGAAAGGCGAGGAGGGTGGCGAGGATGATCGGCTCGAGGGTCGCCGGGAGGAGGGTGCCGAGGTCGGACGCGATGTCGCGCTTCGTCGAGAACGAAACCCCGAGGTTGCCGCTCAGCAGGTCCCCGAGATAGCGGGTGTACTGGACGTAGAGCGGCTGGTCGAGGCCCAGTCGTTCACGGGCGATCGCGATCTGCTCCACGGTCGCCCGTGACCCGGCCCAGCGCGCCGCCGGGTCGGACGGCACGAGCCTCGTGATGAGGAACGTGATCGTGACCGAGCCGAGGACGACGAGGACTGCGAGCCCGCTTCGCCGAAGGACGTACCGGGATCGCGGTCCGAGCAGCGACGAGGCACGGACCGCGAGTGCCATGACTCAGCGGCTGACCTCGTACGCGAACAGCACGTGCGGGTAGGCGGGGTTGTCGACGAAGCCCTTGAGGTCCGCCCGAATGACGTGGATGTTCTGCTGGTCGAAAACGAAGATCGCGGCGGCGTCATTGACAAGGATCGTGTCGGCCGCGACGAACTCCGCCATCGCCTTCGCCCGATCGGACGAGAGCAGGGTGTTCGCCTCGTCGATCAGCGCGTCGTACTTCGGGTTCCGGTAGTAGCCGAGGTTGAAGTTCGGCGTCTTCTCCGAGTGGAAGAGGTTGAACATGAAGTCGTACGGCGTCGCGTAGCTTGGCCACCAGTAGAACATGAACAGGTCCTGCGCCTTCGTCGGGTCACCCTTGGCGAGGCTCCACTGGGCCTCCCAGGCCATCGCCTTGACCTGGAGATCGACCCCGATCTTGGCGAGCTCGGCCCGGAAGAGTTCGGCGGCCTGCTGCTCCACGGTGTCGCCGGCCGTGTAGGTGAGGGTCAAGGGGAGTCCACCGTTCGGATACCCTGCCTGCGCGAGGAGCAACTTCGCCTTGTCGAGGTCATACGAGTACTGCGGCACCTGGTCGGCACCGTCGATCAGGCTCGCCGGGACGGTCCCGCGCGCCTGGGTCGCGTAGCCGGCCATCGTGCTGTCGATGACCGTCTGGTATGGGAAGGCGGCCGAGAGTGCCTGACGGACGAGCACGTCCTTCGTCGGCACCTTGGCGGTGTTGAGCAGAATGAGGAGGTTCTGGTAGGCCGGGTTGGCGACAACCTTGACCGACGGATCGCTCTTGAGCGCGGGGAGGTTTTCGGTCGGGATCGTGTACGTGTAGTCGGCCTCGCCCGACTGGATCATCTGCTGGCGCGCAGTCGCGTCCTCGACCACCTTGAGGATGACCGTATCGAACTGGCCGGGCCTCCAACCGCCCCAGTAGCCGTCGAAGCGCTTGAGGATCGCGCGCTGGTCCTTCTCGTACGAGTCGATCATGTACGGACCGGAGCCCGCGTCATGTCCGGCGTTGAACCAGCCGTTATCCTTCCCCTCGGTTGCGGCTGGGCTCATGATCCAGGCCCCGTAGCCCGATGAGGCGATCAGGTCCAGTGGTGCCTGGTAGGAGAGCGTGAACTCGACGGTCAGGTCGTCGACGGCGGTGATCGTCTTCACCGGATCCCAGATGAAGGCCGCGCCCTGACCGAGCTTCTGCGTGCGCTCGATCGAGTATTTCACAGCGGCTGCGTTGACCGGCGTTCCGTCATGGAACTTGACGTCGGGACGAAGCCTGAACGTCCAGGTCAGCCCGTCGGCGCTTGTGCTCCAGGAGGTCGCCAGAAGCGGCTGGACCTGCGGGGTTGAGCCCGGAGGTGCGTACCGGGTCAACGTCTCGTATACGTTCGAAACGACTGCGCTGTCGTTGGAAAACCCGGTACTCGGATCAAGGTCCGGAAACGTCGTCGGATTGGCATAGACGAGCACCTGTGGGGCGACCGGGGAGGCCGGGGCACTCGCTCCAGCTGTACCCGAGACCGGCGACCCCGACCCGGTTGATGGTACGGGCGTCGTGCCCCCGCAAGCGGCGACGACCATGACCACGGAGAGGGCAAGCGCCCCGCAAGCTAACAGGCGTCGGTCGGACACGACTCACTCCTCAACGCTCCCGTTTCAGGCTCGACCGGGGTAATGTACGGACAACTTTGCGAAGTGTCAATGAGACAGACGCCCAGGAGGTCTCGCCCGGCTGGGCCCACCGATCGCCGAGAATCCCGGCCACCAGGTCCCCGGCCGATCGGAGATTCACCCCGGTAGCCGACCAGCAGCGTGGGTGGACCGCCCAGGAAGGAACTCATGACCGAGAGCCGTGCACCGAAGCCAATGCCTCTGCATCACCAGCTTCGCGAGAAGCTCCAGAACCGCATTCTCCGCGGCGAATGGGCCCCGGGCACCGCCATGACCACGGAGCTCGAACTCGCAGCGGAGTACGGGGTCAGCCGTCAGACGATACGGGAGGCGATCCGCGCGCTCCGCTACGAAGGGTATGTCCAGGCTCGCCGGGGATCCGGTACCTACGTGCGCCAGGCACTTCCCGGTGGACCGCTCAGCCTTCGGTTCGGTCCTCTCCTTGACGTCCATGGCGCCTCAAGCGGCTGGGAGACGCGCGTGATCCGGCGCGAGACCCGGGCCGTGGGCGAGGCGGAGGCGGCGCTTGAGGTGCCGCCCGGCACGCCGGTGCAGCTTGTTGAGCGACTCCGAATGCGAGACGGCCGTCCCTTCGGACTGACGTATTCCTTCTGCCTGGAGGGGGCCGGGGCCGACTGCGAACCCGGTGAGCGGCCACGCGCTCGCGGAAGTCTGTCCATCCTTGCGACCGTCCTCCATCCCTACGAGGCGCGCCTTCTGGACGATGTTGCGCACACCGCGGCGCTCCAGATCGAGATGCTCTGTCGCGACCGTAACGGACGGGCCGCGGAGCTGCACAGGAACGTGATCCCGAACGCCAACCTGAGGGTCGACGTATCACTGGGCGGTGCCGAACTCTCGATCCTCGACCGAATCCTCGGGCTCGCGGAGGTAGAGAGCTGAACGTGTCGCCCGTCCTCGATCTTTCGGGCTCCCTGCGCCGGGGGCGGAGTACCGGTCCGGTGGCAGGCACTGCTCCGGCGTTCGCTGGGCGAGTGGGTTCCTGGCCGGATGGGGCGCTTCAGCGAGATGGTCGCATCGCCGGGCCGTTGTCTCGACGCGCGACCCAACAGCCGGGACGCCAGCGCCCTCGGTCAGTTCCGAAGGCCGCGGACGATTCACGATCACCTGCTTCACCTGCGAACGAAACTTCACCTGCCCCGAACGACACGGCAACCTCGGTGACGCATCATGGATGGCATGCTCGATCGCCAGGCTCCTGATCCTGCCCCGGGCGGGCCGGCGCCCGCCGCCCCGGAGGTCGAGCCGGCCGCCCTGGCGCCCGGCGCCCCGCGAGGGCCGGCTGCGCTGGCGCCCGCCGCCCTGCCCGAGATCGAGCCAACCACCCCGGAGGTCGAGCCGGCCACCCCGACCGAGCCACGGGCGGTCGGGTCGGTCCCCGTCCGCCGCCGTCGGCGTCGGTTCCTCGGCGGGCTCGGTGCCGTCCTCCTCGCGGTCGTCCTGTTCGGGGCCGGGGTCGGCTTCGATCGCGCCGTCCTGCTCGATCGAGCCCTGCCCGCCGGCACGCCCGCGGCAACCCCGAACCCGGCCACGAGGAGCGACTTCGCGCTCATCCAGCAGGCCTGGGACCTCCTCCACCAGCAATACGTCGGGGCCTCGTCGCTCGACTCGAAGAAGCTCGCCTATGGCGCGATCGAGGGGATGACCGAGGCGGTCGGCGACACCGGCCACACGACCTTTCTCACCCCGGACGAGCTCGCCGCCTCGGAGGCGGCGCTCGCCGGCTCGTATGCCGGGATCGGGGCCGAGATGGACACGACCGGCAGCGAGCCGATCGTCGTCGGCGTCTTCCGCGACAGCCCTGCCGACCGGGCCGGGCTCCGCTCGGGCGACGTCATCACCGCCGTCGACGGGACCTCGACGACCGGCCTGCCGCTCGATGCCGTCGTGACCAGGGTCCGGGGCCCGGCCGGGACGCCGGTGACGCTGACGATCCGGCGCACCACGGCCGACCCGGGCGCGACGACGACGCTGACCCTCCGGATCGTGCGGGCCGAGGTGACGATCCCGATCGTCGAGTGGGCAACGATCCCCGGCACGACGTTCGTCGACCTCCGTGTCGAGCAGTTCTCGAGCGGCACCGCCCGCTCGTTCACGGCGGCCCTGGCGGCCGCGCTGGCGACGCATCCGACCGGCCTGGTGCTCGACCTGCGGGGCAACCCGGGCGGCTACGTCAACGAGGCGGTCGCGGTTGCGAGCCAGTTCCTGCGCGGCGGCACGGTCTACCTCGCCCGCGACGCCGGCGGCCGGGAGACCCCGACCCCGGTCTCACCGGGCGGAATCGCCACCTCGATCCGGCTCGTCGTCCTCGTCGACCGGGGCACCGCGAGTGCCGCGGAGATCGTCACCGGGGCACTCCAGGACGCCGGGCGGGCAACGGTCGTCGGGGTCCGGACGTTCGGCACCGGGACGGTCCTCGGGCGGTTCGACCTGGCCGACGGTTCGGCCCTGAGGATTGGCACCGTCGAATGGCTGACCCCGAACGGCCGCCGGATCTGGCACGAGGGCCTCGCCCCGGACGTGACCGTGGCCCTGCCCGAGGGGGTCCGGCCGGTGACGCCCGACGACCTGGCCGGGGGCGCCGGTGGGGCGGTCGGGGGCGACGGCGCGGGCGACGATGGCGCGAGGGTCGACCCGTCGGCGGACGCCCAGCTTCGGGCGGCGGTCTCGATCCTGACCGGCAGGCCGCCGATCGCAGGCCGACCGGACCGGTTCGAGTAGCCGACCGGCGCCCGGCCGCGGGCGCCCGGCCCCGGGAGGCCCGCTACAGGAGCTCGTGGTTGGCGGTCGCGGTCGGGGCACCCTCGGGCGGGCGGGGCTCCTCGCCCGGGCCGTACGCCGGTGCGGGCTCGCCGGCCGCATCCCGGCCGAGCCGCCCGGCGGCCTCTCCCTCGGCATCGCCCGCGTCGCCCGAACCGAGCGCCTCGAGCGGCGGACCGGACCGGCCCTCGATCGCCCCGACCCCGTAGGGCACCCACTTGTGGGGATCCTGGAGGCGGTGCGCCTCGACGTTGCCCCGGGCGT
>Ga0334722_10004896_pt1 | contig 13746 bp, 15 predicted proteins | sample C3_bottom_MG_FD_207210 | JGI IMG/M metagenome (GOLD analysis project Ga0334722, IMG submission 207210) | Sediment microbial communities from Yellowstone Lake, YNP, Wyoming, USA - C3_bottom | ecosystem: Environmental > Aquatic > Freshwater > Lake > Sediment | place: USA: Wyoming | collected...
GGCTTTGAACCCTACCGATTCAGCCATCTTAGTTTCTGGGAGATTGTCCCGAATTAATCCTAGAAAAAAGTTTCGATTCTCCGGGGCCGAAGCCCATTTGATTCGGTCTTGGAGGAATTTTTGAAATAAAATATATTGATGCTGAAACCCCTTGAAGAGGTCTAAGACTCGGCGCATTAAATTTTTATCATTAGTCTGAAGTAAAAGACTCTCAACCGCCCGATAAATTCGTTTCTGAGAAGCTAGATTTCCTCCTTGCAGTCGCTTTTTGAGAGCCATCAGGGCCGTGACCCGAACAATTCGACTAATCTTAGGAGTTTCGAGAATTTCGATTAGATTTCGAACTGGGAAATCGAGAGTCTCCGAAGCTCTTTCTGCCATCCCTACACTTTTGATTTGATATAAGAAGTCACGAATCGCATTTTGAACTTTGCGACTTAGGTTTTGTTTTTGATCCAACTTGATTTTGATAGCTAAGAGGGCAGTATGAGTCGCACCCTCAGTTCCGTGACGGAGAGCTTCAGCAATTTCCTCATCAGTTAAGGCTAATTGTCGGAGCGGACTTGGAGCTTCTTCACCAGATTCTGTGATTCGAACTAACAAATCCCGAGCTGGCTCATAAGAAAGTTCTGGGTGTAAGAGTAACTTTTTAATCAAGGGGATCAAAGTTGGTGAGACTTCAATTAAACCTAGACTATGGAGAAGTAATTGCCACCAATATTGCTCAGGAGTTGTTAATTGACGGAACCAACTCGGATCTTGAGTTGATAGCTCAATAAAATATTCCAAAGTTTTGGCAATTTGATTGGTGTCTAATCCTAATGGGGCATTGAGGATCCAGTTAATCAGTTCAGATTTTGGTGGCCATTGACTGTGATGAGTGACGATTGGGCGACGACGGCGACGCCGAGTTGAAGCTTTAACCTCTTTAGAATAGGCTGGAACCTCAGCTTTAGTTCGTTCTAGAATTCGTCCATAGGCCATCAAAATTTTTCCAGCCAGGAATAAAAGATTTTCGACCGATTCTTGACGATTAGCTTTCCGGGCTAGAGAAATCATAGCTGAGTTAACCAAAGTTTTGAAAATTTCGGGATCTGGAATGGCTGATTCCCCTTCCGCGAGAGTTGGCTTCCAGTCCCAAGCTAGCGTATCCTTAGCAGCGTTTAAGCAATCCCTTTCTGACCAAGACACAATTGACGGATCATCCAAGAATTTTTGCATTTGAGCCAAAATAGCTTCTAAAATCATTTCAATCTTTGGAGATGAAAGCTCTGCTCCAGCTTCAATGAGGCGTTGAGTTCCAGAAGCGGTTTGAAGTCGAAAGATGGCTTCTTCGGCAGCTAGTAATAGAGGATACGCCTCGGCTTCTAAAGATCCTTCCTTTTTTAAATAACGCTTGAGGCTGGATTCTAAAATCTTAGATTCAACAGTTTCAGGAGATTCTAGGCCAGTTCGAGTCGCTTTAGTTAAAATTTCAATGACTACTGGCACTGGAAAGGACATTCGATCAATAATTTGATCTCGGAGATAAGATGGATATTCTAAGACCCTAAATTGATGATAGAAACTACTCGGATCAAAAAGTTTCGGATTAACCTTTTGAAGCTGATCCGCAGCTTCTTGAGGTAAATCTGCGAGTTGAAAAGTCTCCTTGGGGCGATGATTCGGTGTCACAATTTGGGCTACCCAGGGTTGTTGTAACAGTGGAATAATATAACGATGTAAATCTAGAGAAGGTTTAGAATTGGCGTAACCTCGAAGTTGATTAATTACTCCTAAACTTTGGGAAATTCCTTGATAAGTTTTAGTATCAACCTCATTCGGAAAGACAATTTCCGCTTTGAGTAAAGCTTTATAATATTTTTCGGTGACAGGTTCTCGAAGTGAAATTAAAATAATATTATCACTGCTATATTGACCTCGGCCACAATCACTTAGCGAGGAGGCTTCCGCATCAACGTCTCGACTATCAATAATCACCCAAGCTTTTCCGTCCTCAAAGGTGATAAAGGGTTGATGAGTCTTAGGAATGAAATAACGGGCAGTTTGAAGATGTTCTTCGGCGTCTTTTAAAAATTTAATTAAATCTGAAGGCTTTCCAGTTTCTTCGATCCATTCAATTGCTTCAGTCGGAACTTCGGTATTTGCTTCTTGCCCAACTGGATCCGCCATATAAGCCCCACGAAGGATCACAATGGCTGGAGAGTCTGAAGAAAAACCATAACGATAACCGGTCAGCTTGACATCTCTTCTAATAATCTGCCCTAGCCAACGATGAGTTTCTGGAGTCTGCCTATGATAACGGTGATCTTTAAAAGACACCCAATGAAGCGTTGGCCAAGGATTTCGGAAATAAGGATTAGCAATGGCTAGTTCGATGAAATGTCGAAATTCCGCATAGATTTCTACAGCCAATTCACCATCCAATGCTAAATCATAGGGAGACAGTCGATATTCTCGGCAATAATTTTGGAGATAATTTAATAAGGGATTTTGAATTTTCGGATCTTCGGTCGCCAAAAAAGCAATTAGACTCAGACGAGCCCGCCACCAATCTAAAACATAATCAGCTTGACTAGCATCAATATATCGATTAGAAAGATCATCGAATAAAATTTTGGTATTATCGGAATCCAAGCCCAAACTCACTAGATATTTCAGTTTTTTTTCGAGATTTTTAAATTTAATCGGATTAGTTCTTAAAGTTCTCGATCTCCAGCGTTGTAGGCATCGCATGTTATCATTATAGCATTTAGTAGAGATACAAGCGTCGAGCGTGATCTAATTTAATATTATCTTCAAGCCTATCTGACGCAAAAAGAAACAATAATTTGATTTCAGTGGCAATTTTCAGCGACGAAAAACTAAAATCATCGCAATAACTATGACGGATCCAATTCCAAATATTGTCCATTTCGAAAATCCCTCGTCACTGGGTGGAGCAGATTCAGATGAGGGTGCTACTGGAGTTGGTGAGGGTGTGGTTGGTGGAACAGAAGATGGAGGTGATGTTGGTGGAGATGATGCTTCAGGAGGAGCAGAAGATGGGGGTGGCGGAGATGATGCTTCAGGGGGAGCAGAAGATGGAGTTGGTGTTGCTGGTTCTGATGGCGTGGGTGGGGGCGATGATGCTTCGGAAGACGGCGCAGATGGTGGTGGAACTGCGGTTCCTGGTTTTAAAGCAAAAGACATAGTACTAGTCGCCATTCCTTTTGGAGTTTGAACGATAATAATACCTTCCTGATTACTGGGTGGAACGATAGCAGTAATTTGAGTATCACTATCAACCTTATAAGGTGCCACCATCCCATTAAAAGTTACCATCGTCGTATTAGTAAAATTGCTACCAGCAATGGTAATCGAGTCTCCTGGAGCAGCTATCGTGGGTTGAAATCCAGTAATTGATGGGCTGGAAGAAGGTGCTGGTGCTTGTCCTAAATTCCAAATTTGAATTCCATTTAAAAATCCTGGGCGTTTAACTCGTCGAATCGTTCGCATGATGATGATTATATTCAATTTAGAGTAATTTTTTCTCCCCAATTTTAATGGCATTAGCCGAATCAAAAAGAACTAATCCGACCGGAGCCTCATCATCAATGACTCCATCATAGCCCATTTCTTTGATAGTAATAGCAAGGGCGATAGCGAAGCGGGGGCTACTAACCTGATCCAGAGGATTGACACCTAAGGATTTTTTAGCCGCAAAGAATTCCTTAGATAAAGAATCTAAAATTCGAAGACCAGGTTTAACTCGATAGGTCATTAGTTTCCCCGGACGTTTTTTACTTTTTTGAACCGCTAATTTGCTGAAGGCTTCCGCTGTCATCGGATTCCAAGTCAAATAGAGCCCGGCTCCTAAAACTGCAACTCCGACCCCCTGTCCTTTAGCATCAGTTCCTCGATACCACTCTCCTGCTAATAAAATATCAAACCATTGTTCCTTTGAGGGTTTTCGGGGATTTCTTCGTTGTGTTAATTTTTGAAGTTCTTCTTGAATCCAAGTTTTTAATCTTTTCTTTTTAGTCAGTAATAAAGCACGTTGGTAAATTGTTTTAGCTTCTTGAAAAGCTTTAATCGAAGTTAAACAACTCGCTTGACTAATTAAATTGCGGACGGCTTCTTCTGTTTGGCCCTGGGATAATAAAATTTCTGCAATTTTGGCTTCTAGATCTGCGGCTCGCTGAGTTAAGTCAAAAATTTCTGCTTCAGTAAATTGATGCATTTCCTTGCCAAATCCATAGAGAGTATGAATAATATTACTTTTCTCCTTGATATATTCTTCCAGAAGTTGATCTTCATCGGGATTTCTTTGCATTTTAATTCCAGTTTCCACCAGACACAGAACACAGTAAGGATTATTACTTCTTTCTTGGAGACAATCTAGGCATAAACCGTAGCCCTGACATTGAGAACATCTTTTTTCATGACTGGTCCAAACATTTCCATGCTTTTGACAAAATTTTCGTTGTTTGCCTTTAGGATTTCTCGGTTCTTTTGGCAAATTTTTAATAGGATTGCAGCGATAATCAAATTCATCCCAATTTCCGTGTTCTCGCTGCCATTGATCGTATAAAAATTCAATTTCCTCTGGAATCCACCCGCCCCATTTACAAACTACAATTTTATTACCTGAAACTAAATGATCCCCAATCAAGAAGAAACGAGCTAAGACGGTTCCATCCAGTCGCTCATCTTCAATCGCAAAAGCAAAATCATGATGACAAGCAGTATCTCCACAAGGATGTTGAGTCCCACATCCGGGACAATTTTGACAGATTTCGAGGAGATCTCCAGCTTTGATTCCGAGCATGTTTGAATTATACCTAATTCAGAAGCTGAAGGGATTCTATGAATCCAATCCTAACTTTAGAAAACAAAGTGTTTCTCTCTTGAACCTTCTTAGATATTATTTCCCTTTCTTGACTCTTTCTAAACAATGATGTAATATTGTGATGAAGGAAGAAGTGTATGGAAATTTTAATTAGCATCAGCAAGGCTGCTCAAATGCTGGGCGTCACGCCCAAGACGTTAAGAGTCTGGGATAAGAAGAAATTTTTATCTCCAATTAGAATTTTTGGGAATCAACGACGTTATAAGCTATCAGTAATTGAGCAATTGCAACAAGGACAGATAGAAGACCCTCAAAAACAAAAACAAAAACAGACAATTGAAACCTTTCAGAATACTGATAAAGAGAGCGTATGAAAACAGAGAAGATTCAAAAGATAGACATTACTAAAGTTCGACAAACACTCATCAATAATCAACCCACTGAAAGTAAGCGGACAATAGCACAGGCGATGGTTGGTGCCTTGAGTGATGCTCAACTCATCGCCCGCGAAAAAAGTCGCCAACTCTTCAGTGCGCATGAGGAAAAACTACGGCGCCTCTATCCTGGAATGTATGCCGCTTTTGTCGATGGTAAATTAATAGTTGGAAAAACTCAGGAAGACTTTTGGAGCGCAAAATGGAAAACCTTCCCAGGATCTAAACCCTTGAGCGCTAATTTTGACCCGGAGATTTTTGATCGAACAACTTGTTATGGCCTCAAAATCAGAAAGTCAAATAAAGCATAATGAATCATTTTCAAAGTTTAGAAGAAGCTGACGTAAAAATGAGTTATGGTGATCTAGTTTTCATTAAATGTCGTCCATACACTAAGGCACGGATCATTGGTATTGATCGTAATACGGGTGAAACTCAATTTGAAGACCTCTTATTTCTTCTCGATACTGGTGGGCAGTATTGCCGAATCGATTGTAGACTTCCTTTTCTCCAAAATTGGAAAGCAGAACCTGACTTGGATACTGAAACTGGCCTTGGCGGAACGACAACTCAACTTAGCCTTGTTACACATTCCTATGGATTGATGTTTGGTAAAAATAAGCACGGAGATCCCATCTTTCAATGCGAGCCCAAATTTACTTGGTCCAAGAGAAATATTATTGGATCTAAAGTATTTTATAAAGAGGGGGCTATTCTCTATGTTGACTATAATTCAGAAATTATTAAACTACTATAATTCAACTTAATTTTCTTAAAAACTATTAACATGAATTGAGTTTTTAGCATCTTTATTAGAAGCTGAGGGCATTCTATAGAATAATGATTAAAATTTAGTATAATTTACCTATGCAGGAGTTTTTTTACCGAAGCAATCCTCAATATAAATGCAGTGGATGCGGTGAAGTGATTGAAGGAGATTTTCCATCAGGCCCAATCGCTCGTTGGTTTTCGATTTATGATGATGCTGGAAATCCGGTAGGAATCACAGGTCAAGATCCCGATAGTAATGCCCACTTAGTTCTGTGTGCCGCCTGTTGTGTCGATATTTTACGAGAAATGTTAAATACCGGACACTCCTTACCAAGACCCGGAAAAGGTGGATGGATCAAACGCTATAATCCACAGGACGAAGAAAGCCGACGCCGGCAACATCATCTGGATAGTAATGATCCACAAGCTGTGGTCCGGACTTTTATTGATGCCGTGCGCCGTCACGACATGGATACTGCGTCTCGTCTTAAAGCCCAGGTTAGTAGGCTTAGAACGCGGGAGCTAGGTTGGGACAAAGCATATTCAATAATGTGCAATATATTAGAAAAATACAAATCTAATCCAAAAGGATCGTCTCCAAGCAAAAATCGAAATCCGAAGTCCAAAATTACCCATGATATCAAAATTCGAATTTGTCAATTACGTTCAAGTGGGTTTCTTTTAAGAGAAGTTGCCAAGATCATTCAAAAGGAATACAAGATTAAAGTTGATTTGGGAACAATTAGTGAAATTTATACAAAAAATTTTCAACCTTGGCCCACAACTTCTAGAATTACTGATGATATTAAACTGCGCATTATTCAATTATGCCAAGAGAATCTCTTGTTAGCGGAAATTGCAGCTAGTATCAAAGATGAATATGATGTGGAACTATCTTTAAGTGTTATTAGGGGAATTTGCCAGAGGCGTAAAATTTTTAATGTTTATGATTTATGTAGACCTGAATGTGCTCCAATTACTCAAAGAACTAGTCAATATTTTGGAGTTCCTAGAGGTGGCAGATGGGTCCATCCACCAAGGGATAATTAAGTCGCACTTTTGATATAATGACTTTGTGAAACGGAATCCAGATCGAAGTCGATTTATTCCTTTAATCTATTGGATGTTAGTTGGAGCTATTATCTATTTGCTCCTAGATTCCAAATCCAAATGTCCTCGAAACCATCATCCAGCAATAACTTGTCCGGAATGTCCTTCACAAATTTGCCCACAAGCAACTTGTCCAACTCAAGAGTGCCCCTCCTGCCCAATTCCAGAATGTAGGGCAATTCCAAATTGTCCATTGCAGCAACCATGTTTGCAGACACCATGTCCTCCTTGTCCTCAAGTGCCTCTATCTAGTAGTGATGCTCCTACTAGTAATGCGCCATCAGCATCTTTTGGTTCTTTGGGGCGCAATTTAGATTTATAACGGATCAAACTTTAGCTTGTTACTAATATAGATTAAAATAATGATATGGATCTAAGTGCTTATATCAAGGCCTGCTACCCAATACTACTTGTGTTAACAGCTGAAGAATGCAGAGCTGAAGTTTTAATACTTAAAACGGCAGAAGAATTAAAGCGTAAAATTCGTGTTTGGTCTTACACCGATGGTTTTAAGGTTTTAAGTAATGATAAAACTGGTGCAGCAGGAGACGTTGATCCGGTTGTTGCCCTCACCAAAATCCGAGATGAACCGCCCGAAAAAGGTGGGGAAATCATCGTAATGCGGGATTTGCATATGTTTTTAAATAATCCCAAGCCAGTCAGATTACTTCGTGATATCGCTAATATTTTTAAGAAGAATCGAAAAACACTAATCATTGTCAGTCCCATCAAAAAAATCCCACCAGAATTAGAACGTGATATCACTGTCATCGAATTAGAGTTACCGACACGAGATGAAATTAAAACAGTTTTCGATTCTTTATATTCACCACCTGATGCTAATGCTTTAGCTGCAGTTAGAAAAGCGATTGGGGAAATTAGTATTGATGAACAAGAAAAAATTATTCAAGCCGGGATGGGGATGACTTTCTCAGAGGCTGATAATGCTTTTGCCAAGACATTTATCGAATATAGTGCTAATAAATCGGAACCTCTAGCTAAATTAGTAGTTCGTGAAAAAGCGATTGCTGTTAAAAAATCTGGGATTCTAGAATATTATGAACCCAAACAGACCGCAGATGATATTGGTGGCTTAGAAAACCTAAAAGCCTGGCTCAAGATGCGAAGTAAAGCTTTTACTAAAAAAGCTTTAGAAGCTGGTATTCCTAGTCCCAAGGGAATCTTAATCGCCGGGATCCCGGGTGGAGGGAAAAGTTTATCTGCCAAAGCAGCAAGTCATATCTTGGGATTACCGCTTCTTCGTTTTGATATCGCCAGAGTTTACGGAGGTCTGTTGGGAGATTCAGAACGTAATCTTAGGACCGCCATTCAGACGATCGACACAATTAACAATTGTATAGTTTGGATAGATGAGTTGGATAAATGTTTTGCAGGAGCGAATAGTGGATATTCTGGAGATGGAGGAACTAGTGCACGAGTTTTCGGTACTTTCATTACTTGGCTACAAGAACGGACGGCCTCATGCTTTGTTATTGCGACTTTAAATAGAATTGAGGGTCTTCCTCCAGAACTTTTGCGCAAAGGACGTTTTGACGAGATCTTTTTCGTGGGTTTACCTAACGCTAAAGAACGTGAACAAATTTTCAAAGTTCATTTGCGTCTCCATAATCAAATTATAGATGACAATGATTTACGTGAATGTGTCAAGCTCTCAACGGGCTTTAGTGGTGCAGAAATTGCTGAAACAGTAATAGCTGGGATGTATAGGGCTTTTGATCAAGATAGAAAATTATGTGCAAGTGATATAATTTCTGCTATTAAAATTACTAATCCTTTGAGTCGTTCAAAAGCAGAAGAGTTGAAAACGATGGTAGAATGGTCAAAAGTTAACGCTGTTAATGCTAGTAAACTTGATCCTGAGGAAGTGAAAACGGAACCAGAGTTTGGGAGTGCTGGGCGTCAATTAGAATTCTAATTATCGGATGTCCAACGGATTACAATAGTTAATGATATATCAAATAAAAAATTTGCATGATAGCAGTGTAATAAAATTTACTGATGCGTATGAAGGAAAATATCAGAAATGGGTAGCCGATAAAATGCGCGGCGCGAAGACAACTGCAAACTAGTCCGTTTATTTTATTATGTGATGCTATTACATATAATATAGTATTGATAGGAGATATTTATGTCACATGTGTCACAAATTAGAGTAAAGGTAAAGAGCCTAAGCGCTTTAAAACAGGCGGTACACAAGCTGGGAATGCAGTTCCAAGAAAACAAAAAAACTTATCGAGCCTATTTAAACGGTCAAGGAAGTTGTGACCATGCGATTAGCGCCATTAATATTCCTCATGCCGATGAAATTGGAGTGGTGAAAATCAATGATAGTTATGAACTTAGAGTTGATAGCTATGGAGGTCGGAGTTACGCCCTTGAACAAATTGCCGGAGCGGGATGTTCAAAACTAATCCAAACTTACACCCAGATTGTCGCAGTTGAAGAAGCTACTAAATTAGCTGAAGCTGAAGGTTATAATGTTAATGTTGAAGAAGACCCACAAACCGGAGAAACCGTGATTACTTTAAGGAGCTACGATTAAAATGAAAGAAATAAAAATTATCATCGGTAAAGATGGAAAAGTTAATCTCAAAGTTGAAGGCATTAAAGGCGCTGCTTGTCATGATTTAACCAAGAAATTAGTGGAAGCTTTGGGCACCGTCGAAAAAACTGAAAATACCGGTGGTTTTTATGAACAAGAAGTTAAGATCGAAGATCAGCAATCTCTAGGAGAACAGTGAAAATAATTCAAATTCGTGTCCGGGATGACACCATTCGATATATTTATGATGATGCTCTACTCTCTTTAGCCCAACACGGCGTTGCAGAAATTCGGCGGGCGAGTCACGTCGAACCCACCACTGATGGAAAGTGGATCGCGGATTTGAGTCCGATAAATGGTCCGAAACTTGGGCCCTTTCAACGGAGAGATGAAGCCTTACAAGCAGAGATTGCCTGGATCTATCAACACCAAATTCCAATTCCAAAAGAACTCCTGCAAGAATAAACTTCCCTAATCTCGAATTATTTAGAGAAGTTCAACAACTTCTAAATCATAATCTACGTTTAAAATAGCTCTCATATCATATAAAGTTCTAGATCCAATGATATTTCGTTTAGCCCAGGTAAACTTGGGTTGGCAACTAAAAAGTGGTTCTTTTTGTGTTTCTGACTTGCCAACTGTATCAAACTGTAAAATCTTTGCAAATCGACCTACTCGAATTACCTGGTAGTGGAATCACCAATTATTCTAAATTACTTCAAAACTTTGTTCCCTACCTAGCATCAATGCGAAAGCAAAAAGGAAAAAAGAAAGAATTAGCTCAATATTTGAAGAAAGATTTGGGAAAAGTAAGTCCTAAACTTCAGAGTTGACTTTTCTATTAAACCATTTAAAATGCGCAGGAATAAATAAGGAGGGAATTATGGCCACCAAATTGAACCAAATAATAAGCGTTGAGAAATCTATCAAAAGTGTGACGCAGGCCGAACTCACGAATCATTATCAGATGCTCCAAAAAGCGGCTCTGCTATCCGGAATTGCTCGAACCTATAAACCCAAAGATGAAGACGGAGAACAACTTCCTCCGGAATCGACTAAAGTCCAACTTAAGACTTCGACGGTTTTAAAGCAAACCGCAGAAACTTTGACGAAGCTCTTTGATGTCGTTGCCGCCAAAGATTGGGCTAATTGTGTTGCCAAAGCCGATGTCGTCGTCGATGGCACCGTCCTCCTCAAAGACGTTCCTGCGACTTATTTACTATTTTTGGAAAAGCAGTTAGTCGATCTTCACACTTTTACTAAGAAATTGCCGGTCTTGGATCCTTCCGAAACTTGGACTCACGATACTGCCGTCGATTGTTTTGCCACCGAAGCGGCAGAGACCGTTAAAACCAAAAAGATTCCACGAAATCACGTCAAAGCGGAAGCCACTGATAAACACCCTGCCCAGGTGGAGTTATATCATGAGGATGTGGTTGTCGGACGCTGGAAGACCGTTAAATATTCTGGAGCGCTTCCGGCTCAACAAGTCAATGACTTAACAACTCGTGTCGAAAAACTGCAGCAAGCAATTAAGTTTGCACGAGAAGAAGCTAATAATGCCGAAGCCAAAGAAGTCAAGGTTGGAGCTAAATTCTTCACCTATCTCTTCGGTTCTTGATCTAAGGAGTAAAAACTTAAACTAAATCTTAACTTCATCAAGATTATCGATGCTCCAGTGTAGGTGCAAATCCTACTCCCTCCATCACGAGGAGGGATAGTCCAACAGCAGAGACACCATCGGTAATCGAAAAACTGAGATTGCTACTCCCAATCTAAGTATTCGTTATCCGGACGTAATCAAGGTCTTAGGATCGAACTTGCGGAATGTCCGTGCAAATCTGACCGGGCTCATCAATTGTTATACTCGTTGCGTCTAGAGCCTGTAGTTTAAAAGTAAAACGCCGTAATTTTTAAACTGAATCCTAGGATTAAACGCCGTACGTCTTAGAGCAAATGGTAACACAATGATCACCTAGAAGAGGTTATCTTCTAGGTGATTCTATTTAAGCGTATCTCCATTCTTGTATTTCTAATCTCTAAGGTATTTACCAAGTTCCCAGTTGACTTTCAAGAGACTACCATGTTCCTGAGTTTCGCTAACACCAGTTTTTTTAGATTCCAATAATTGATAGCAGGCGTCACACATCGCTAAATGTTTGATGCTAGGAAGTTCATTAGGTTCTACTTTTAACTTTTTAATTTGTTTTTTAGTTAGAAATTCATCCGCTCTACACCGTTCCCGAAGAACGAGCCAATGAGGAAAAACTTGACGTTCGCCGCCAGTGAGATCTGCCCAGAATGTAACATGCGGGCACATTAAAATGATTTCTCCCTCGTTAGGATGGGCTATCTCATCCGGATTTCTTACCCGTTTAGAGAAATAGTGCCCACATCCAAGATATTCTCCACCAAAAACCGCTGCTTCATCGTTAAATGAAGCATCATCTAATTCTAAAGTAATAATTTCAATCCAATACTCTTCTTCAATAATTTTCACTTCTTCTTCGTCTAATTCTTCCATTTCTTCTGGTAGATTAACATCAATACCATAATTAACACCAATTACGAGATATTTTTGAGAAAAAACTTGAGCAAAGTCTCTGGCCATCTGCTCATCTAAAAATCTAAAAGTATAGTACCAAGGTTGTTTTTTGGATCTTGGATTTAAATCTAATTCTCCTATCATCTGTTTAATAAATTTGAGATCAGAATCAGTTAAAGAAACTGGATTTCCAGAGTCTGGATCAGTTTTCTGAATCAGCGCATTACCATAAACTGGAAAGCCATAAGCCTCTATTCCACTAAAAGAACCATAGGTATGGGTCCGGGTAGTGAAATTAAGATTAGAGTCTCTAATATCTCCTGTCGCGGCCACCCAGATGGTGAGGGGAATTTCTAGCTCCAAGACTAAATGATCTAGGGAACTGGCGGTTAAGACTTGATAAATATCATCAAGAGTTTGAATTTCCACCACACGTCCTGGCTGGTTTAAAGGTTTGAAATAACAAGTATGAGCGGGTTTTGATGGTTGTCTCTTTGAAGTTTTTTTCTTGGATGGTTTCTTAGCCATGTAGTAATTTTAACATAGTCTCTAAGCTGATATTCTTGAATTAAATCGATTCTAAGGCACTAAAATTTGGACAGGGATCATCCTGATGGTAAATAAAGGTACAGGATTGATTTCTAATTAGGAGTAAATAATTTTAAGAGAAGCTCCCGATCTACTTGATGTTCCACACAGACGAAACTTGTATCTTCGGAACCACCTGATGGAGGAGAAGAAATCCATTCCGAAATTCCCCGATAAGCTTGTAAATCTGCTTCAAGATTGAGTGCTGTCGCCAATTGAACTCTGGCTTCCATCACTGTTTGGATCGAGGGATGGTCCCGAGTTTCAAAGAATAAGGCTAAAACTGGAAGATTTTGTGGATCATCATAGCCACCCTCTCCCATGAAGCTTAAATATATTCCTGGTGGCTTTTCATTAAAATGTCTCCTTCTCATTCGCCAGAAGGGCTCACTATTTACGAGGTCATACCAAAGACGACTTAAACTGTGCTCTGGGCAGGCCGCGCACCGAAGATTTACTTCTGAATGATGAACAGCTCTTTCAATAATTTCTAAAAGTTCCCAAGAAGTATGTTTGTCTAAAACTTCATTCATTGTCGAATAATCTAAGATTTGACTCAAAGCAAAAACGTAATTAGTTAAATTATTTGGGCTGGGATCGCTAGCGACTATTCTCTGTAATTTTCGAAGTTCAAAGTCCATAACTTTCCGATTTCTATGAATCTTTTTTCTTTAGAGTTATTCATATATTATATCCAACTCTGCCAACTAAAAGCTATTTGGCTGGTAGTTTTATTTTTTCAAGCCGAGTTATCCAAAATTCCATGTTATGATTTTTGTATGGATGGAGTGAGGGTCATACCTTTAAAAAAGTTGAATAATGAGCGAGGTCATTTACTAGAAGTTCAGAGATTCGATGATTCTCATTATTTAGGTTTTGCTCAAGCCTATATCACAGCTACTAA
>Ga0334722_10004897_pt1 | contig 13745 bp, 16 predicted proteins | sample C3_bottom_MG_FD_207210 | JGI IMG/M metagenome (GOLD analysis project Ga0334722, IMG submission 207210) | Sediment microbial communities from Yellowstone Lake, YNP, Wyoming, USA - C3_bottom | ecosystem: Environmental > Aquatic > Freshwater > Lake > Sediment | place: USA: Wyoming | collected...
GCCTGATCAACGGCACTCTGATTTATTGCCAGCTGTTCAGGGCGCGTGCCGGCAGTCAGAGCCGCGAGATTCGCTTGAGCTGCCGCGAGATTCGCCTGGGCTTGTTGGAGTGTAGCAGAGAGGCTCCCCGTAGAAAGCTCTGCAATAACCGACCCTGCACTCACTCGTTCACCAAGACTATAATTAACCCGAGCGATGGTGCCCGTGTTTTGGAATCCGAGAGAGACACTCTTCATGGGGGTCGTGTTCCCCGTCACCGAAACCACTTGAGAAATAGATCCTTGGGTAACCGTCACGAATTGATAAGAAACTTTCTTTTGTCCGAAGAAGTACCATGCACCACCGAGGAGAATAAGCACCGCGACACTCGACAGTATCCAGTGTGCAAACATAAACGTCTTAAGTCGGGCATAACGAGAGGCAATTGGTATAAACATAGAGCGTATTTTACTACAGATTTAGATAAACGTATACCTACTGCTATACTACGCTGATGCGATTTTATTTTGTCCGACATGGCGAGACTCTACAGAACGCCGAGCATATTCGCCAAGGTGAAGAAGGAGCTTTATCTGAAAAAGGCAGGAAGCAAGCCGAACAGGTGGGTTCGGCGCTCGTCCAACTCCCGATCAAGCGCATCATCGCGAGTAGTTATCCTCGCGCACAAGAAACAGCCACGATTATCAACGCGCATCTCAAGGTTCCTATAATCTCCTCCCCGCTCCTTGGCGAACGCAGAAATCCGAAAGAAGTTATAGGCAAACACACCGATGATCCCGAGGTCATGAAGATAATCGACCAGATAGATCTCGCCTATCACGAAGACGACTACCGCTTCTCTGACGAAGAAAATTTTGAGGATTTGAAAAAACGAGCGAGAAAATGCCTCGCGCTCCTCTCGAGCCAAGGTGCGAGCACAACGTGCGTCGTGACGCACCACGTCTTCCTCAAAGTACTCCTCTCCTACATGCTCTATAACGAGCGCTTGCACGCCTCAGACTTCGCCAAACTCGCCTTCTTCAACTTCTCTGACAATGCGAGCATCACTATCTGCGACTTCCATTGGTGGAAGATACTCTCCCCCACCCGCGGTTGGGAGGTGATTAGCTTCAACGAGAAACCTTCCTAATAATCCATCCCCATCCCTCCGGCTCCGCCAGCTGACGGATTTTTTGGTTCTGGGATCTCAGCAATGGCCGCTTCAGTCGTGAGAAGAATCGCGGCGGCAGAGATAGCATTCTCGAGCGCCATACGTGGCATCTTAGCTGGGTCAACAATGCCCGCACCGAGCATGTCATCAACTACTTCATCTTTGAGCGCGTCATAGCCGACACTCGCCTTGCCTGCCTGCACTGCTGAAACAATAGCCGCCGCATCATCTTTACCCGCATTTAATGCAATCTGCGCGAGAGGCGTCTCGAGCGCATGAATGACAATATCAAAGCCAGTGCGCTCATCGATGCTCATCTTCGCTCCGCCAGTTGGCGGACTGGCAAACAATTTCCTAGCGATCTTCGCGAGTGCCGATCCACCCCCAGCAACAATACCTTCTTCAATAGAAGCCTTCGTAGCCTTCACTGCGTCATCAATCTTATCTTTGAGATATTTCATTTCGGTCTCTGTCGCTGCGCCGACAGAAATAACCGCCACCCCACCCGAAAGCTTCGCGACACGCTCTGCCAACTTTTCTTTATCGAACTTCGAATCACTGTTCTCACTCTGTGCTTTGAGCTGTGCGATACGCGATAAGATCTCTGCCTTCTTCCCCTTCCCTCCCACAATCGTCGTTGAATCTTTGGTTGCGATCACTCGTGCCGCCTTCCCAAGCATCGAGAGCGTCATATCTTCAAACTTCAACCCAACTTCATCAGAGATAACCTGCCCACCAACCACAGTGGCGATATCAGCAAGCATTTCCTTCTTCCTGTCACCATAGCCGGGTGCCTTCACCGCGAGCACTGAAAAAGTGCCGCGAAGCTTGTTGAGAACAAACGTGGTCAGTGCATCACCCTCAATGTCTTCAGCAATAATCACCAACTCCTTCTTGCCCGACTGTGCGACCTTCTCTAAGACCGGCAAAATCTCCTGCACGTTCCCGATTTTTTTATCCGTAATAAGAATATGTGCATCCTTCATCTCGGCCTCCATTCGCTCAGGGTTCGTGATCATATAGGCTGAGACATAACCCTTATCTATCTGCAGCCCCTCAACAATCTCATAGGAGAGCTCCATGCCTTGAGACTCTTCAACGGTGACCACACCAGAAGAGCCGACTTTCTCTACTGCCTCAGCGATAATAGAGCCCAGCACTTCTGACTCTGCCGAGATAGACGCGACCTGCTTCACTTCTGCCTTCCCGCTCACTGGCTTTGACATCTTCTTCAGCTCCACGAGTGCCGCGACCTTCGCCTTCTCCATGCCACTCCTGATACCCATCGCGTTTGCCCCCTTCATGACATGCGCGAGACCCTCAGCAACAAGTGCTTCAAATAAAACAACCGACGTCGTCGTGCCGTCGCCAACCGTGTCATTTGTCTTACTCGCTACTTCTTTGACTATCTCCGCACCCATATTTTCAAATCGATCTTTAAAGGAGATTTCTTTTGCGATAGAGACACCATCATTGGTTATGCGTGGGCCGCCATAGCTGCGCTCGATGACCACATTGCGCCCCTTGGGCCCGAGGGTCACCTTAACCGCATGTGCAGCCTGCGCTACCCCGCGCATAATCGCCTTGCGCGCATCTTCAGAAAAAAGAATTTGTTTGGCCATAAAAATAGGTTTAAGGGTTAAGGTGTAAGAGTGAGAATAATCTCTGATTCAGAAAGAACGTAGTATTCAATGTCATTCATTTTTACCGGCTCGTCCCATGGCTTTTTAAAAAAGACTGTATCTCCCACCGCTACCTCCATCGGGATGCGTGCTCCAGTATCATTTCGACGTCCAGCGCCGACAGCCATCACCTCGCCCTGTATAAGCTTCTCTTTATTGACTGTTTCGGGGAGGATAATGCCCGACGCAAGCTTCTTCTCGCCTTCCTTCTCGGTGGGTTTGACGACTACTCGATCTCCCAGTGGCTGGAATGGAAGTTTCTTTGCCATAGCAATCTATATATAAATGAATAATCACCCGTGTCCAAACAGGACTATGGGCAGAGTATAGAGATATCCACACCCACTGACAAGCTTGACAAAAATAGGCGTGTATGCTAGTATATAAAAAGGTGGTTCTTTGGCATTTACTTTAATGAGGAGGCCTTACATGCTGTTGGCACCAATTCTTAGAGGGGCGACTTTTGCCCTTGTTGTGTCGGCTTTATTGTTGATCATAACCTACATCATCGTTAATCCAACTATCTTGAGGAGGTGTTTTATGTCCCGAAAAGAATTCTTCATTACGATCATTGTTGTTTTTGTTCTGCTTTTTGTTGTGGCATCTCGTTTGTACGAGTCAGGCCGCAGCAGAAACGACTTCTCAGACCTGATGACGCCGGGTGTAATTAAAATGGCGACAGTTCAGCAAACGCCCGGTGCCAACGCCGAACTTCGGCACAAAAAATGAAGATCTTTGCGAGTTAACCCCACACTTGTTGTGGGGTTTCTCTTTTTTATACACAGTTGCATCCTCTCCCCTTTTCGTGTATATTCACCTCCATACATGGAGGCATTCGCATCGGCATTGCCGTACGCAGAAATAACCCTCGCAACCCTCCTCATTGTTGGCATCGTGCTACAGCAGCGCGGCGCAACTCTGGGTGGAGCATTTGGTGGCGACAATTTCGCGTCGACGTTCTATAAGCGCAGAGGCGCCGAGAAATTCCTATTCACTGCAACAGTCATTATTGCAATCTTGCTGATACTCGCAGCGATAGCGAACTTTCTCCTCGGAGTGTCATGACCGAATGGAAGGAGCGGCTTTCGCGCTCTTGGAACATCTCAGGTATTGATCGCCTTAACGAGCGGATTCATTCTTTTTCATCAGGAGACCGATTCCTCTTTTATGTCTGTGTTGGACTTATTAGTCTCGCTTCTCTCGCGGGGCTCTATGCGCTTGAACAATCCCTTTTGGTACGCATCCCTGCCTATGGCGGGAGTGTGACTGAGGGAGAGATCGGGAGCCCACGATTTATTAACCCCCTTCTTGCTATTAGTGACGCCGACCGCGACCTCTCGGCGCTCACCTACGCCGGCCTCATGGGTCTCTCAGGTACGGGAGAAATCGTCCCCATTCTTGCCGAGAATTACACTATCTCGGATGATGGAAAAAACTATACCTTCACCTTACGCGCAGACGCGAAGTTTTCAGATGGTACCCCCGTCACCGCACAAGATGTAGTGATCACTATAGAAAAAGCTCAGAACCCCGCCCTCAAGAGCCCTGAGTATGCCGACTGGTCGGGCGTTGATGCTGTCGCTATCGATACACGCACCGTACGCTTTATCCTCCCGAAGCCCTATGCTCCCTTCTTAGGGCTCACTACTCTCGGGATCCTTCCTTCTTCTCTTTGGGAAAAAATCCCCGATGAACAATTCCCTTTTTCTAATCTGCAGACGAACCCAGTTGGCGCGGGGCCCTTCAAGGTCACGAGTGTCTCACGTGACTCTTCGGGCCTGATCCAGAGCGTCTCGCTCGCCGCGAATCCATTTTATGTGCTGGGCCGACCCTATCTCGACACTCTTCGTTTCAGATTTTATTCACGTACGAATGATCTCGCGAATGCGCTCGCGAGCGGCGCTATTGAGAGTGCCTATGACCTATCTATCGGCACTTCAGCATCTCGTGCACTAACCGCCCCTTATGCACGCGTGTTTGGTGTGTTCTGGAATCCGAGCGAGAAACAAGTCTATGCCCGCACCGAGGTACGCAAAGCCCTCTCTCTCGCTATAGATCGCCAAGCGATTATTGACACGGTACTCGATGGCTACGCAACAGCGATTATGGGACCCGTACCACCTGGAGGAAGCGTGCTACAGGTACCAGTTCCAAAATCAGAGAATCCAACCGATGATGCCGCACACGTATTGCAGTCTGCTGGCTGGGTCTATGACAGTTCTGCGCACCTCTGGAAAAACAATTCTCTGAAACAATCTCTCGAAAACATCAGTATTCGTACGTCAAACGTGCCTGAATTAAAAAATATAGCGAGTGCGGTCAAAGCCGATTGGGAAAAACTAGGGATCCCCGTAACTATCGAGCTCTATGAGCCCGGTGATCTTTCACAAAACGTGATTCGTCCGCGCAAATATGAAGCGCTCTTGTATGGTATGGTCATCGGCCGTGACCAAGATCTCTACGCCTTCTGGGATTCCCAGGAACGCAATGACCCGGGACTCAACATTGCGCTCTATGCGAACAAAACAGTAGACACACTTCTTGAGGACGCACGAAGCTCTACCGACCAAGAGAAACGAGCGGTTGATCTACAGAAGATTGAGAATCTTGTTGCAGCAGAATATCCGGCAGCATTCATTTATGCACCGGACTTTACCTACACGGTCCCCAAAAACCTTGAGGGAATCACTCTCCCCCAAATCATCACCCCCGCTGATCGCTTTGCGACCGTTGCCGCGTGGTATCGCCAGACTGATGCGGTGTGGCCGTTCTTCGTGAATAGAAAGTAGCGGGTGGAATGCAATTGCATTACCCTCTGCTCACTGTTCACGGTAATTATTTACCCCTTACCTCTTATTACTTACATCTATCAGTATGAACACCGCACCAGCACCAGCACCAAGCCCAGCACCAGCCACTCCACGCGAGAACCGGCCGGCACACACCCCTTCTCGCAGGCCTTTTGAACGAGGGAACCGACCGCCAGCAGGCCGTAGCGCTCCACGCCCCGGGAGCGCATCTCGACGCATCCAGCGCATTCTTCGCCGCCCTTCTGCGAACCCAAGCCGCGTGGTTAAAAACGTTGATTATTATCCTGATCCGGTAGGTCCAACCTCAGTACGCATCATCCCTTTTGGGGGCGTTGAAGAAGTGGGTCGCAATATGCTCGCCGTTGAGGTGGGCGCAACGGGTGACATTCTTGTCCTCGATGCCGGATTCCAGTTCGTCTCTGAAGATGTTTCTCCCGGTGTTGACTACATTCTCCCGAATACCAAATATCTCGAGAAGAACGCTTCTCGCGTGAAGGGTGTCATTATCACCCACGGCCACCTCGACCACATTGGTGGCATCCCCTTCACTCTCCCCCGCTTTGGTACCCCGCCAATCTACACACAGAATCTGACCTCTATCATGATTCAAAAGCGCCAAGAAGAATATCCGGACGTACCAAAATCTGAGATGGTCATTGTTGAAGTTGGCCAGTCAGTAACCATTGGCTCGACCAAGGTAAAATTCTTCCCCGTCACACACTCGATACCTGATTCGATGGGTGTCTCGATTGAGACGCCACAAGGCAATGTGGTGATTACCGGCGACTTGAAGCTCGAACATGACGACGGTACCCCAAGCGATCGTGAACAAAAAACGTGGGGTGATCTTGGCAAGGATAAAAATATCTTCTTCATTGCTGACTCGACGAACGCTGAACGCGATGGATTCTCTATTCCAGAAAAGCGAGTTATCCAAACTCTCGAAGAGATCGTGAAGACGGTCTCCGGCCGATTGATCATTGGTACCTTCGCCTCACAATTTGAGCGAATGATTCGCATTATTGAAATCGCCGAAAAAATGGGAAAGAAGGTTGTTACTGAAGGTCGTTCTATCAAAACCAACCTTGAAATCGCAGAAAAAGTGGGGCTTTTGAAAATAAAGAAAGAAACACTCATACCTTCTCAAGATATCGGCAACTATCCCCCTGATAAGATTGTCATCCTCACTACGGGAGCACAGGGCGAAGAATTCGCAGCCCTTATGCGTATTGCGACCAAACAACATAAATACATCACCCTCTCTGAGCGCGACACTATTGTCTTATCGTCTTCTGTTATTCCGGGTAATGAAATCGCGGTGCAGAAGTTGAAGGACAATCTCTACCGTCATGGTGTGACCCTTATCCACTATCGCTCCTCGGACGTCCACTCGACCGGCCACGGCAATGCTGGCGAGCTCGTCTGGATTAACCAACAGGTGCATCCAAAATTCTTCATGCCAGGCTATGGCTATCACTCAATGCTTCGCTGCCACGCTAAGGCTGTTGAACAATCTGGCTTCCCTAAAGAGAATATTGTCGTCCCTGACACCGGCACTGTGATAGACATCGAGGATGGCGAGCGTATGAATGTGCACAAACAAAAAGTACCGAACGCACAGATGGTCGTGGACGGCTTCAACATTGGTGATATCCAAGAAGTGGTTATCCGCGATCGCCAGTCACTCGCAAAGGACGGTATGTTCGTGATTATCGCGAGCGTGAATCTAAAGACCGGTAAGCTGCGCAAGTCGCCCGACATCATCAGCCGCGGCTTTATCTACCTTCGCGAGTCACAGAACCTGCTTAATGAGGCACGTCTCTTGATTAAAAAGACGGTTGAAGACTCAACACACAATATGAACCCTATTGACTTGGATTATGTAAAAAATAATCTGACCGACACCATGGCGGGATTCCTCTTCGCTCGCACTAACAAAGCCCCGATGGTCATCCCCGTCTTGATTGGGATGTAGCAAGGTCTCGCCTTGCTATGATTTAAAATAATTCAGGGCCGCCCAGTAGTGGGCGGCCCTGTTTTGTAAGATCAGCGAGAGACAACCTGAATCTCACGATTCCATAGGGATTTGCTGGTAATAGGAGTAGCGTGAATTCTCCAACCTCCAAATCCGAAGCCTGGGTGCCAGTCGGCATCCACTGCATACAGCTTGCTACTTCTGCCTAAGATGTATGCGACAACACCCGTAAAATCTTTCGTTTCTTGCTTGTGAGCCAGCAGATGGAAGAAATGCGTGAGTAGTATTTCGTGTTTGCTACCGATTTCTGGAATAATCCCTCGCTCGCCTTCCATAGACACATCTCTGGCCGCCTTGAGCAATTTATAGATTTTTAACTTTATAGTGTCGGCATCAAACTCAATCATATCGAGAAAATACATCTGGAAGGATCCACTTAGACTTGCAATGGAAACGCCGTCTACCGTGTAGCCCTCCCTGAACTTCTCTCTTGCAACAAAGTTGGCAGCTCCTTTCACCCTAACAGTGCCAATCTGTTCAAGGATTTTTTCTACCGGCTCATCCGAGATAAGACGAATAAACCTCTTGGCGAGGGCGTTATCTCTCGAGTCAATAATCCTCTGAGCGAGAACGTCAGTGAGGCCGGCGGCCTCGAGCTTCAGAAGCAACTCGTGCTCCTTATGCACTGACAGAGTACGGCTTACAATGTTTTTCTTCATCGCACACCTCCTGTGTTTGTTGTGCCAGATTCGCTCTAGCGTTGCGACCCTTAAACGACAAAGAACATTTGACTAGCCGCAAGATATCATGCCTGCTAAGACTCGGCAACTATCGATAGTGTGGTATACTTCACCATATGACCACCGCCACATTACTCAAAAAAGCCGTCACCAAGGATGAGGGTGTCGTTGTATTGTCCCTTGAGGAATACGATCGTCTTCTGTCTACACACGTCCCTGATTACTACCTCACTGGCAAAGAGGCTCTCGACCTCGATAAGTTGGTTGAAGACGGATTACGCGAACATGCGAGAGGTAAGACCATTACCGCCAGTTCTATAAGCGAAGCACTCTCAATTCGTCGCAAACAAGAGAACAAAAAGAAGTAGGTATGTATGTTAGTTACTCGCGCAAGTTTCTAAAGAACGCATCGCGGTTGTCAAAAAAGCTCATCGCGCTTGCGGAAGAAAAAGAAATTTTGTTTCGAGAAGATCCGCATCATCCGTCACTCCATACACACCAACTTCACGGCAAAGAACGTGGTATTTCAGCATTTTGGGTCAACTACCATTACCGTATCAAATTCCTATTTCTATCCGAGAGTCACGCACTCTTCCTTGATGTCGGCCCACACGATTTTTACGAATAGAGCATATAAAAATAATTCAGGGCCACCCAGTGATTGGTGGGGATCCTTCTTGGGAATCTGTGCTTCGTCTATAGCTTTGTACGCGAGGCGCGCAAGATAATTGGGATGGGTATTGATCTTGTTTGCAACGAGTCCAGCGCTCTCTCCGAGCGCTTCCCAGACTAGTCAAATATCCACGATTTGGTCCTATAGGACGAAAGTTTGGATAGCTAGTTCGAGAGGAGGTATCGACCACTCTTCTTCTGTATAAACCCTTCTTTTTGTAACGCGGCGAGCGCTGCAAGAAGTTGTGTGCGGCGGGAGGAGTCGAGGAGATTCGTTAAATCCCGCAAGGAGACACCTCGCGACGAGGAGTCACCTTGCGGAAATGCGAGACCTTGCGAGGCAGCGAGGGTTCGGAGGATAGCGCCACGAGCTTCGCGGAGGGAACCCACAAATTTAGATTGTTTGGTGTAGGTCTTAGTTCGCGCATTGTGCGAGATGCCTGACTTTTTTAGAAATGCGCCATAGTCCATGAGCGCGCTGTACCACTCCCTCGCCCTACCCTTCGGAAGGGCCTGTATTAGTATTTTTTCTATCTCTTTATCTGAAACCTTCTTTTTGTTTGGATAAAAATTATGAATGACGGCCGTGCGAATATTTGTCTCAATCACAATCACGTCTTCGTTGTAGGCAAATGCTGTAATAGCATTGGCGGTGTATGGCCCCACACCTGGCAATTGCTCCAATACCAAATTCGTCCTATAGGACGAATTTGGTATTTTGGATAATTCTTTTGCCGCCTCATGCAACATCTTCGCGCGGCGGTTATAGCCGAGGCCTTGCCAACTTTTTAATACTTCAGAGAGTGGCGCGGCAGCGAGTTTCTTTGCCGTTGGGAATTGTTTGATGAATTTTTTATAAAATGGAATGACTCGCTCTACTTGGGTCTGCTGCAGCATCACTTCAGAGACAAGAATGTTGTAGAGGTCGTGATTCTGCCTCCATGGCAAATCGTGCCTGCCGTGCGCACGATAATATCGCCACACTACTTTTCTAAAATTCTTTATTTTGTCTATTTTGTTTTGGGCCATCGTGTTGCGGCTTTTGGCCAGAGCTTGGTGAGGGGATGCTGCGTGCAGTCATGCAGCCGCGCAGAGCAGACATAGCGGCCATAGAGCACCAAGCCGTTATTTACATATTTCCAATCTTTTTTTGGGATGAGTGCTTCAAGATCTTTTGATATCTTTTTCAAATCCGTATTATCAGTGAGATCAAACTTCTTCGCGAAGCGCTTCACGTGCGTGTCAGTGGCGATACCCTCCCAGATATCATAAAGCTCGCCAAGAACCACATGCGCTGTCTTATAGCCAATACCCGGTAGCGCAACGAGCGCTGCTTCAGTCTTTGGTATCTGGCCATGATGCTCCCCCACTATCGCCCTTGCCGCTCCTATAATCGCTTTTGCTTTATTGCGGAAAAATGGAATGGATGAAATCTCTTTCGTGAATACTGGCTGCTTTGCCTGAGCAAAGTCTTTGGTTGTTTTATATTTTTTAAAAAGTTTTGCCGTGAGCTCATTCACTCTTTTATCGGTGCACTGCGCCGAGAGAATAACTGCGGCAACAAATTGAACTGGTGTGATATACCCGAGCTCGCTCTTCGGTTTCGGATATTCTTTTTTTAAATACGCAACAATCTTTTTTGCTCTTGCCCTTCGTAGCTTCAGCGAAGTAGGGCTTGCCATTCGTTCAGATTGTGTCGTCATTTGAGAAAGCAAAATTGAAGAAAATAAGAAGTAATGCTCCCGTCGCAAAGAGAGTGGTGAGAAACACGAGAGGCACCCCAACTATTGGAATAAAAGAGATTACTGAGATCACCAACATCCCCAAAACACCATCGCGCCAAAGCATGACCTCTCGCCCTGCATACCGGCGTGCATAGATACCTCCGAGCAGAATGCCTGCGTACATAAACGAGAGAAGGAGAACAAGCGCATAGACAATCAAAAGGAGGAACGCCAGGCCAATACCGACAAACGTGAGCATGAGAAAGACAAAGAGGATAGGGGTAGCAACAACCGCCGCAAAGCCAAGGAGCGTGGTGAGGAGGGCGTTCCGCACACGCGCCTCATAGGCGCGTGCAACAACCGCTTGAGTCAACTTCGGGAAAAGCCCTGCGAGGAGACCCGCGAGAATAAGGGCACCAAGAATCCGCACAAGCAAGAATAAGCCGACACTCACAAAAGAGAGAATGCGCGAGGTTCCCGCGTCAGGCAAATAGGAAACATTCTTATAGGTAACACCACCTTCAACGATTGCTGAAGCCGGTAACACAGCTTTTTCAGGTGCTTCATACGAAAGTGAACCATGAATCGTGGTGTTCTCAGCAATGCCGATATGACCACTCGCGACAATCGTCACATCACCCGCAAAGTCGCCAGCAAGCGAAACATTGTTGCCATAAATAGTGACGGGCCCACCGGCACCTGCGGTCAGTGTTGCGTTCCATGCGGCAATAAAAACACTCCCGCCTGCGCGACCAGAATCAACAACGGAAAAACCAAGAGCAACCAGATCACCTTTTATTGATTCTTCGACAGAGATGTTTCCACCCAGAGCTCGAAAATCCCCTGAAACAGGAGCGCGTGAGCTTATTGATCCAGCGAGAAGCATCTCATCACCTGCTACAGGAGATGCTGCGACAACGCTGCCCCCGATCGCCGTCAGGTCGCCAGCAACGGGTGCCGTAATCACCACTGATGCCCCTCCGACATAAGCATTCCCCGGTGATGAACTCGCCGCGAGCAACGATTGTGCAGCCGAGAAAGATGCCGGTGCCGCGAGAACACCCGTTGGAATAAGAAGCAAGAAAAATAGAAAGAAGTATTTCATGGCTGTGCGACTCTCTTCATCGGCTCTATCAAACTTGCAAAGACAAGAATAATCAACGCAATAGCAGCAGAGACAAGACAATAGATGCAGAGAGCATGGATGACAAATATCTCAAGAAACGTGAGGTAGGTTGATGCAATCACTCCAATTAAAGATGACCCCTGAAGAACACGCCGCAAAAATCGATCGAAGACGACCAACTCAAGCGCCGCTATAACAAAGATAAACGCGTAAAATAAAACCCCGTATTCAGCAATCGAGATACCAAGGAAGTGTGAATACTGACTCGTGGCAACAACGTTACATCCAGAGAGGTTCTCAACATTACAGATCAATGGTGTGTTGCCAGCCTCGGTCTGTGCGAGGTATATCGAGTCAGAGAGCCCTAGAAAGGCAAAAAATAAGATGAGTGCGACCCCCGCCCGTTTCATGCCACTAGAATACGCGTTTTAATAGAATTCGGCAACAAATATGGTTATGCCAGCGATAAGATGGAACCAGTTAGTTGCGGCGTTCGTCACAAAGAGTGCATTTTCACCAATAAAAGGATTTGAAATAAAGCCGAGGAGTCCGAGGAGTACAAAAATGGTGCCAAGTATTATGGCAAATCTTTTAGTCATACGGATAAGCATACTCCTCTTCTTGGACTACAAACATCCCACGAAGACACCCTGTGTATAACAAATCTGCTAGAATTAGCTGATTCTATGTTCCATTTTATTTCCCACATTATCAGTGGCGTGATTGGTAATCCGGCAATCTTGGCGTTCACCATCATTGCAAGTAGTTTTCTTTTTGAAGACCTCACCGCAATCATTGTTGGTGTCCTTGTTGCTGACGGGTTAGCAACAGCACCTCTCATTCTTTTTTCACTTTATATTGGAGTGATCTTGAGTGATCTTATGCTCTATGGTCTCGGATGGCTGGCCCGCACCCACCCCAAACTCGCACGCTATGTAGATCATGAATTCATCGCACCTTTCCGTCTCTGGCTCGAGACCCGCTTTATCCTGACCGTCTTTTCTGCTCGTTTTGTTATCGGATCGCGCGTCCCCATCTACACAGCTAGCGGCTTCTTTCGTATGCCATTCTTCACGTTTGTGAGAACAGTTGTGGCAGCGGGTATACTTTGGATCACCTTCATCTTCTCGCTCTCCTATTGGTTTGGTCATGCTACCTCTCACTGGTTCGGTCCCGTACGCTGGGGTATCGCGATTGTGTTTATTCTTATCCTCTTCCTCATCGGTAGACACAATATCCTCTCCTACCGTACAAAGAAGAACGAAATGCAGGGTATTATAAAAGAATGAAAGCTCGAATAATGCGTGCCGTCGTCGCATTACTCCTCGCATTCTCCGCCGGCGCCGCGGGATACACACTCCGTGGAGAAAACGCCCCAGTGGTCACGCCAAGCATCCCTGCGCAAACAGTCACCGCGCTGGCGGCAAATTCTGTTCGCGTGATTTATAGTTTGGATCAGAAACAAAACGATAAAGAGATTATCGCGCTCATTGATGGCGCCAAAAATCATGTCTATTTTGCCATCTATACCTTCACCCTACCCTCTATCGCCGACGCGCTCGTCGCAGCGAAGAAGCGTGGCGTTGATGTGCGCGGGATTATGGATTCAGAACAAAGCAGTAATAGTTATGGCGCGCCCATAACTGCAAAATTACTTGCCGCAGGGATCCCAGTCGTGAACGAGAAGCATGCGACTGGCAATGGCATTATGCATATCAAGACACTCGTGACCGAATCAGCGTATGCGACAGGCAGTTATAACTGGACCAAGTCAGCAACAACGATAAATGATGAGGTTCTTGAAATAGGCACTGACCCTGCTCTGCGGCAGACCTATGAAAATATATTGAAAAAATTATTGGATGC
>Ga0334722_10004898_pt1 | contig 13745 bp, 12 predicted proteins | sample C3_bottom_MG_FD_207210 | JGI IMG/M metagenome (GOLD analysis project Ga0334722, IMG submission 207210) | Sediment microbial communities from Yellowstone Lake, YNP, Wyoming, USA - C3_bottom | ecosystem: Environmental > Aquatic > Freshwater > Lake > Sediment | place: USA: Wyoming | collected...
TAAACAACATGCCCCTCCACCAGGGTAAATTTCACCTTCCCCGCCAATTCCAGCTTCTGAAACGGAGTATTCTTGCCCTGACTTTTCAGCGCAGCGGGTGTCACCAGCCAATACTCATCCGGAGAAAAAATACAGATATCCGCGCTATGTCCCACCGTCAGATGGCCCGCATCCAGCGCCAGAACCCGTGCCGGTTCGGTGGTGATTTTCGATATTGCCCGAGGTAACTCCACGTCCATTTCCAGCGCCCATTTCAGCGTCAGCGGCAGCAGCAGCTCCAGGCCGGTAACCCCGGCTTCCGCTTCGGCGAAGGGCAATAACTTGGCGTCGTCATCCACAGGGGTGTGATCGGAACATATCGCGTCAATGGCACCATCCTTCACCCCCTCGCGCAACGCATCGCGGTCGCGCAAACTGCGCAGGGGCGGCACCAGGTGACAGTTGGAGTCGAAAAAACCGATGTCCATTTCAGAAAGATGCGCGTGATGCACACCAATATCGCAAGTAAGGGGCAGGCCGTTGCGCTTGGCTTCACGCACCATTTCCACCCCGTCGCGGGTGGAAAGACGGCACAGATGCACCTTGGCGCCAGTTTCCCGCATCAGGAGCAAAATTCTTGAGATTGCGATCGTTTCCGCACATGCCGGTATGCCAGCCAGGCCAAGACGGGAAGCCACCTCACCATCGTGCGCCACGCCGTCCTTGCCCAGAAAGGCATCCTGGGGGCGCAGCCACACCGTGAAACCGAATGTGGAAGCGTATTGCATGGCTCGGAACAGGACATTGCTATCAGTGAGCGGCGCATCGGCCTGAGAAAAAGCCACGCAACCGGCATCATGCAGTTCCGCCATTTCGGTCAGGCGCTGGCCTTCCAGCTTCTGGGTCAAGGCGCCGAGGGGATAAACCCGCGCCTGGTTCAAATTCCTGGCGCGGTGCTTAAGCATTTCCACCAGGCCCGGCTCATCCAGGGGCGGGTCGGTGTCGGGTGGGCAGGACAGGCTGGTCACGCCGCCCGCCACCGCCGCATCCATCTCCGATTCCAGGGTCGCCATATATTCGAAACCGGGTTCGCGCAAACGCGCCGAGAGGTCGATCAGCCCCGGGCACACCACCAGATCACTGGCATCGATCACCCGGTTGGCGTGAAACCCGTCCGGCGCCGTCCCCACCGCCAGAACCTTGCCGGCGGCGATGAATACGTCCAGTTGCGCGTCGATGCTGTTTCTCGGGTCGATCAAGCGTCCGTTCTTGATGTGGATTTTCATATCAGTTCCTAATTCCCCGCCAGAATGCTCATCACCGCCATGCGCACCGCGATGCCGAAGGTCACTTGGGGCAGGATCACCGATTGCTTGCCGTCGGCCACGTCGGAGTCGATTTCAACCCCGCGGTTCATCGGGCCAGGGTGCATCACAATGGCGTCCGGCTTGGCGAGGGCCAGCTTTTCCTGGGTCAGGCCATAGGATTTGAAATACTCCTGCGCCGAGGGCAGCAGGGCGCCGCGCATACGCTCGTTCTGCAGGCGCAGCATGATTACCACATCGACGTCCTTCAAGCCCTTGGCCATGTCGTGATAAACCTGCACCCCCATGCGCTCGACTTGGGCAGGGAGCAGGGTCTTGGGCGCAATCACCCGCACTTCGGGCACTCCCAGGGTGGTAAGGGCATGGATCTGCGAACGCGCCACGCGGGAGTGGAGCACATCGCCCACGATCGCCACACGCAGGTTGTGGAACTCCTTCTTGTAGTGGCGGATGGTGTACATGTCCAGCAGGCCCTGGGTGGGGTGGGCATGGCGACCATCGCCGGCGTTGATGACGTGGATATGTGGCGCGACATGGCGTGCAATGAAGTGAGCCGCGCCGGACTGGCCATGGCGCACGATGAACATGTCCGCCTGCATCGCCGCCAAGTTGTCGACCGTGTCCAGCACGGTTTCCCCCTTGGACTGGGAAGAAGCGCTGATGTTGAGGTTAAACACGTCGGCGGAGAGGCGTTTGGCGGCGATCTCGAAAGTGGTGCGGGTGCGGGTGCTGGGCTCGAAGAACAGGTTGAAAATCGCCTTGCCGCGCAGCAGCGGCACCTTCTTGACCTCGCGCTCCGACACGCCGACAAAAGACTCCGCCGTATCCAGGATGTGCCGCAGCATCCCCGCGTTCAAACCTTCTATCGTCAACAGGTGCTGCAGCTCCTTGTTCTGGTTGAGCTGCGGGTTGCTACTCAGGAAAGCCATGGGCGTGCTCCGTTATTTTTCATGCAGGCTGAGCGTAAGCCGACCCTGCGCATCGCGGTTCAGCTGGATGTTCTGATGTGGCGCCAGAGACAGCGTTACCCCGGCCACCTGGGCGGCAATCGGCAGTTCGCGCCCACCGCGATCGACCAGGACCACCAAAATAATGCTTGCAGGACGGCCGTAATCGAACAATTCATTTATCGCCGCGCGCACGCTGCGCCCGGTGTAGAGCACATCGTCCACCAGGATAATGTCCCGGCCTTCCACGTCGAAAGGGATGTCCGACGGCTCCACCTCCGGATGAAGTCCCGCCTGGCCAAAGTCGTCGCGGTAAAAGGAAACATCCAGCGTCCCCATGGGCATACCCTGGCCCAGCAGGGGGTGGATTTTTTGCGCCAGCCACGCACCGCCGGTGTGAATCCCCACCAGGGCGCTGTGATCGGTAATGTAGGGTTTGAGCCGTTGCGCCAGTTCCTGGGCTAACAGTTCGGCGTCAGGCAGTTGCATGTCTTTTCTCATCTAGATAGGTTTGCAATATCAGCTGCGCGGCGACCTGATCCAGCATCGCCTTCTGGCGCCGTCCACCGATGCCCATTTCGCGCAGATCCTGGCTGGCGGCCTCCGAAGTCAGGCGTTCGTCCACCAGCGTCACTGGCAACAAAAAGCGCCCTTCCATCTGGCGCGAAAAACGCCTGCAACGCAGGGTCATTTCATGCTCCGTCCCGTCGAGGTACAGCGGCAGGCCCACCACCAGCGCCCCCGGCCGCCATTCCTTGATCAAGGCTGCAACCGCGCCAAAGCGCTGGTCGTTGCTCTCGCCGTGAATCGTTTCCAGCGGATGGGCCACGCCTATCATCACATCCCCCACGGCCACACCGATGCGCTTGAGGCCGAAGTCGAAACCCAGAACGGTGGTGCCTGGCATCACGCATGACCGGCTTGGTCGGCCAGGCTGGCCCAATCCACACCGAGCATTTCCATTGCCGCGGCAAAACGGGTTTCCTCTGGCTCGTCGAAAATGATGGCAGATTGGGCGGGCACGGTGAGCCACGCATTCTGTGCCAGTTCGTGTTCCAGTTGGCCGGCTTCCCAGCCTGCATAACCAAGGGAGACAAACAGTTTTTCCGGCCCCTCGCCGCGTCCCACCGCTTCCAGGATATCCTTCGAAGTGGTCAGTCCAATGTCGTCAGCCACTTTTAATGTCGACTGCCAATCCCCCACCGGCCGATGCAGCACGAAGCCCCGGTCCATCTGCACAGGCCCGCCGTAGTGGATTGGTGCCGCAGCCAGCTTCTGGGCCTGGAGGGGGATCTTGATCTGCTCGAACAGGGTCTGAAAATCCAGATCGATGCGCCGGTTGATCACGATGCCCAAGGCGCCCTGCTCGTTGTGTTCGCAGATATAGGTCAGCGTCTTGGCGAAATAAGGATCCGCCATCGCCGGCATGGCAATGAGGAAATGGTGGGTGAGGTCGACGCTTTGCATGGGCATTATTATGGCACACCAAGGATCGATTGCTTATGCCTCCCAATACCAAAAACCCTGGCCCATGATTGGCCCTGTTCAAGGCCAAGGGGTAAATCACGCCTTGTGGTAGGAAACCACCTGTTCGACTTCATTCTTCGAACCCAGGATTACCGGCACGCGCTGGTGCAGACCTTCCGGCTGAAGCTCCAGAATGCGCTCGCGGCCCGTGCTGGATACGCCGCCGGCCTGCTCCACGATGAAGGACATCGGGTTGGCTTCGTACAGCAAGCGCAACTTGCCGGCCTTGGTAGGGTCCTTGGTATCCTTGGGGTACATGAAGATGCCGCCGCGCATCAGGATGCGGTGTACTTCCGCCACCATTGAGGCCACCCAGCGCATGTTGAAATCCTTGGCCCTGGGACCGGTCTTACCTGCCAGCGCTTCTTCCACATAACGCTGCACCGGCGGCTCCCAGAAACGCTGGTTGGAAGCGTTGATAGCGAACTCCCTGGTATCTTCGGGAATGGTCATGTTGGGGTGGGTGAGGATGAATTCGCCGATATCGCGGTCCAGGGTGAAGCCGTTCACGCCATGGCCGCTAGTCAGCACCAGCATGGTGGAGGAGCCGTAAAGCGCGTAACCGGCGCAGACCTGCTGTACGCCCGGCTGCAGGAATGCGTTTGCGGAAGGATGCGTGGCGCACTCGCCAGGGCAGCGCAGGATGGAAAAAATGGTGCCGACGGAAATGTTCACGTCCACGTTGCTGGAGCCGTCGAGCGGATCGAACACCAGCAGGTACTTGCCGCGCGGATACTGGGCCGGAATCGGGTAAACATCGTCCATCTCCTCCGACGCCATGGCCGCCAGGTGGCCCGCCCATTCGTTGGATTTGATGAAAATTTCGTTGGTGATCACGTCCAGCTTCTTCTGGGTTTCACCCTGCACGTTTTCCGATTCGGCTGAGCCCATCACGCCGATTAGCGCGCCCTTGTTCACGACGTTGGAAATTACCTTGATCGCAGTAATGATGTCGTTCAGAAGCGAGGTGAAATCACCGCTCGCGCCCTGGATATGGCGTTGTTCTTCAATGATGAACTGGGTAATGGTGGTGCCGTTATGCATCGTTCTGCCCTAAGTTAAGAATATAAACAAATTCTAATAATTATAACTGAGGCTCCAATAATTGGCAGGAAAATTCAATCGGGATATGATGATCCAGGTTTCCATCTCTTAATCGAAGATAGGGGTTCACGTCATGTCGCAAACCAAGATCCTGCTGGACGAGTCCGAAATTCCCACCCACTGGTACAACGTCGTTGCCGACATGCCCAATCCGCCTGCACCGCCGCTGGGCCCGGACGGCAAGCCGATCGGACCGGAAGCGCTGACGGCGATTTTCCCCATGAGTCTGATCGAGCAGGAAATGTCGCCCGAAAGATGGATCGCCATTCCGGAAAAAGTACGCGAAATCTACCAGTTGTGGCGGCCATCCCCGATGTTCCGCGCCCACCGGCTGGAAGCGGCGCTCGGCACCCCGGCTAAAATTTACTACAAATACGAAGGCGTTTCCCCGGCGGGTTCGCACAAACCCAACACCGCTATCGCCCAAGCCTATTACAACGCGGAAGCCGGGATCAAGCGCATCGCCACCGAGACCGGCGCCGGGCAATGGGGTTGCGCGATGTCGTTGGCGGGCCAGATGTTCGGGCTGGAAGTACGGGTATACATGGTCAAGGTGAGTTACGGCCAGAAACCCTACCGCCGCTCCATGATGCAGACCTGGGGCGGGGAAGTGTTCGCCAGCCCGAGCATGGAAACCAATGCCGGACGCGCTGCGCTGGCGGAAGACCCCGACAACCAGGGCTCCCTGGGTCTGGCGATTTCCGAGGCAGTGGAAGACGCGGCATCCCGCGCCGACACCAACTATGCGCTGGGCTCGGTGCTGAACCACGTATTGCTGCACCAGACCGTGATCGGGCTGGAAGCCAAGAAGCAGTTCGAAAAAGTGGGTGATTACCCGGACATGATCTTTGCCCCCTGCGGCGGCGGCTCCAACTTCGGCGGCGCGGCCTTCCCCTTCTTCGCCGACAAGGCGGCGGGCAAGAACGTGCGCCTGGTGGCGGTGGAACCCGCCTCCTGCCCGACCCTGACACGCGGCCATTACGCCTACGACTTCGGCGACACGGCCAAGCTCACGCCGATGATGTTGATGTACACCCTCGGCCACGACTTCATGCCACCCGGCATCCATGCCGGCGGCCTGCGCTACCACGGCGATTCGGCGCTGGTGTCGCAGCTCTACCACGAAAAACTGATCGAGGCGGTGGCCGTACCCCAGCTCTCCACCTTCCAGGCCGGCGTCACCTTTGCCCGTGCAGAAGGCATCATCCCCGCCCCCGAATCCAACCACGCCATCTCCGCCTGCATCGACGAGGCGCTACGCTGCAAAGAAAGCGGCGAAGCCAAGACGCTGTTCTTCAACCTCTCCGGCCACGGCCACTTCGACATGGGCGCTTACGACAGCTATTTCAGCGGCAAGCTGGAGGATTTCGCCTATCCGGAAGAAGCGATCAAGGCCGCGCTGGAGCGGCTGCCGAAGGTGGGGTAATCATCAGTGGATACCCACACGCGCCAAGTGGTGCGTGGGTATCCACTGCCAAGACCGGCGTATAGGTCGTTGTTGAGCTTCCTGCGTCAGCCCAGCCTTGCAGATCCCAGCCAGGCCTTGAGCGCTGCCAGCCGGGCCTGATGCACCTCATCCCGTATCGTTTCCGGATCGCTGCATTGCCGGGCCACTGCGCCAGCATCCACTGCGGCAGCAACTGCCAGGGCCTGACGCAAGAAATCAGCTTGGGTAAAGTGTCTATCCTCGTAACCGGTACGACCACAATAATCCGCGGTGCAGGCTTGCAGGAAGTCCGCGAAGCGCTGAGGCTGACGCAGGGCGTCGGTGTCCTGGAGAAGCTTTAGCACAGTCTCTGGCCGCAGTTCGAAGGCGCGGTGGACGATGCCGTGAAAACGCGCCGCCACTAACGCCAGATCGCGACAGTCATTGGGCACACGGATGCGCTGGCAGAGCGGCTTGATGAGCGCGAAGCTGCGCTGTTCGTGTGCGATATGGCGCGGCCATTCCGCGCGTGGCGTGGTGCCCTTGCCGAGATCGTGGGTCAGCACGGCAAAGCGCACCGGCAGGGAAAACCCTCGCGAGGCGGCATAATCCAGGCACAGCATGACGTGGAGGCCGGTATCCACCTCGGGGTGCCACTGTTCCGGCTGGGGCACCCCGAACAGGCGCTCGACCTCGGGCAAAATACGCGCCAGGGCAGCGCATTCGCGCAGAGTGTAAAACATGCGCGATGGCCTGTCTTCCATCAGCCCCTTGGCCAGTTCCTGCCACACCCGCTCCGGCACCAGGGCATCCACTTCGCCGTTGTCCGCCATTTCCTGCATCAAGGCGAGCGTTTCGGGAGCGATGGAGAAGCCTTCGAAGCGGGCTGCAAAGCGGGCCACGCGCAGGATTCTGACCGGGTCCTCGGCGAAGGCGGGGCTGACGTGGCGCAAGACACCGGCTTTAAGGTCGCTCACTCCGTTGAAGGGGTCGATGATTTGACCCGCATCGTTCCTGGCGATGGCGTTGATGGTGAGGTCGCGTCGGGCGAGATCCTGCTCCAGCGTTACCTCGGGAGTGGCGTAAACCTGGAAACCCTTGTAACCGCGCGCCGTCTTGCGCTCGGTGCGGGCAAGGGCATATTCCTCACGTGTTTCGGGGTGCAAAAAAACGGGGAAGTCCTTGCCCACCGGGCGGAACCCTTGACCCACCATGTCCTCGGGCGTGGCGCCCACCACCACGTAATCCCGGTCCTGCACCGGCAGGCCGAGCAGTTCGTCGCGCACCGCACCGCCGACCTGGTAGACCTTCATTCGGCGTTAGCGTCCCGCGGCTGAACGATGCCCGTGATAAGGACTGGCTTCGGTCAGATACATGGGCGCCACCGCCTCCACCGAACTCGGCTTGACATCGAAAATCCTGGGGAATTTACAGTCGCACACCGAATCCACCTGCATCGAGTAATAGTTGTCGCGGGTCATGAGTTTCCTGCCCGGCATCCATTCCATCATCCAGGCCTGGAGGTAGGACAGGCGTGGGCCCAGGCCGACGACCCTGCGCTTGACCCCGGTCATGCTGCCGACCAGTTCCACCAGCTCGCGCAAGGAATAAACCCCGGGCCCGCACAAATCATAGCTTTGCCCGAAGGTGGCAGGATTGTTGAGGCTGGCGACATAGGCTTGAGCCACATCCTCCACGAATACCGGCTGGAATTTGGCCTCCGGGCAAGCCAGGGGGAGTACCGGTGCGATTTTGAGGAGGCTGGCGAACATGTTGAGGAAAGAATCTTCGCGGCCGAAAATCACCGAGGGGCGGAATACGGTAACGGCCAGCCCGTTGCCCTGCTCGAGCACGGCGGCTTGCCCCTGCCCCTTGGAGCGCAGATAGGCACTTGGCCCGTTGGGGCCGGCGTGCAGGGCGCTCATGTGCAGCAAGCGCTTCACGCCTGTGGCGGCGCAGGCCCGGACGATCTTGCGCGGCAACTCAACATGAACCTCATGGAAATCGCCCGGCTTCGCCTCGTTGAGGATGCCCACCAAATTGATCACCGCATCCATGCCGACGAAATGGCGGTCGAGTTCGAGTGGGTCGAAAATATTGGCTTCCACCACTTCCACTTCGGGGAGAACCGTCACGTTCATGGCGTGCGTGCGTGCGCGCGTCAGCACCCGCACCGAACATCCCGCCATGCCGAGCTTGTTTACAAGATGGGTGCCAACAAAACCGCTGCCCCCAAGGACACAGACTTTTTTAATATTCATAAATACCTTAACCGGTTTTTGGTAAACAGGATGATTCTAGCCGGATACCGGCCGGCCGTCACGGTTCGCAGGAAGGACCGCGTTCATCCTGGCCTTGGCACTCCGACTTGCCGCTCCGGCCTGAGACTGTACCCAGTCTTTGCTTGAGAGAAACCAGCTGGCGCCCGAAGCGGTTGGCGTAGTAGCCAGCGTTGCTCATGACCTTCTGCACATAGTCGCGGGTTTCGGTGAAAGGAATGGACTCGGCGTAAATAGCGCCTTCCAGAGCCTTCTCGTCACGCCAGCGCTTAGCCCGCCCCGGGCCGGCATTGTAAGACGCGGTAGCAAGCACCGCCTGACTGTCGTTAGTATCCAGCACATATTTCAGGTAATAGGTGCCGAAGGAAATATTGGTATCAATCTGGCCGATCAGGTTCTTGCGAAAATGTTTGAAGCCAAGCCGCTTGGCGATCCATTGCGAAGTAGCCGGCATCAGCTGCATCAGCCCGGAAGCACCGACATTGGAACGCGCCTGCTGCACAAAACGGCTTTCCTGACGGATAAGGCCATAAACCCAGGCTTCATCCAGATCCCGCTCATGGGCATAGGTCTGCATCAGGTCGCGGTGGGGCGTCGGGTAGCGCAGGCTGAAATTGTGCAACTGTTGGGTCTTGTCCGCAGTATTGATAGCGCGGTCAAGCCAATTATTGCGCTTGGCCAACTCCGCCGCCGCCAGCAGTTGCTTGTCGTCGAAACCCCGGCAGGCCCATAGCCATTCCCGGTTGGCCTCGGTACGCAGATTGAGTTGATACAACATCAGCGCGCGCTGGATGCCAGGCATGGCTTTGATGGCCTTGATTTCCTCCTCGCCGGGCTCATAGGTGGCGGCGGGATTGCTCACCACCGCGCCCAGCTCTTCCGTCGCCAGTTGGCCGTAGAAATTGTACTCGCGGGACAAGGACACCAAAATGGCATTGGCGGAGGCGGTTTTGCCCTGGAACTTCAGGGCACGTGCTTTCCAGTAGCGCCAGGCCCCCTGGTTTTGCAGCGCCTCCGGCATGGCGGCGATACTAGCCAGCACCTGCGGCCAATCCTGTTCCCGCAGCGCGGCGCGCACCCGCCAAGTGAGCTGGAGATCGTTGAGAGGCGTATCGCCCGCCTCGCGGAACCACTTCAGGGCCAAGGGGTCATGCTTGCGCGCGGCGTGGAAGGCCATCTGGCCCCACACGTAACCCTGCTCCTCGGCGTTGAAACGGGAATGCAGGCGGTCCCAATGAGGCAAAGCCGCCCCCGGCTGGTTGCGGGCCAGGCGGTAAATGGCAAACATCGCCAACTCCCTGCCGGAACGGCAGTGCGTATCCACGGCGGCCGAGTCGAGAAAATGCTGTGGATTGTCGGCCACGTGCGCCAGTTCCTTGAGGCCCTGCCTCTGAGCCGCTGGCAGATACTCCGCGACCTGGCGCGCCGTTCCGATATTGCCCAGTTCCAGAGCGAGGCGGATGCGCGCCCACACATCCTCGACTTTCAGCGTTCCATCAGCGGCCAGGGCATCGAACACAGGCCGGCAGGATGGCGGCAATTCCGCGCCGCCATGCCACTTGTGCAGCGCATCCCGGGAAGCATCGCCATCACCCTGACTCAGGCGTGCCTGCAGAGCATAACAGGCGATCTCGGCATCGTCGTTGTTCACCAGCGCCGGATATTCTTCGAGGAACTGCGCCCAGTTCTGCTGCCGCCCCAGCACCTTGAGCCAGTCGGCACGCAAGCGGTCGGAAAGGGGGGTATCGGTATTGGCGGACATGAAGCGGCGCACCTCACCGGCAGAGGCGTCCTTGAGGCGCATCTGCAATTGGTAGTAGGCCAGATAAGGCGCCAGAGGATAGCCCTCCAGACGCTTCAAGGCTGCATTCACGCGCGCCGAATCACCCGTGCCAAAAGCCTCCCGCGCCATGAGAAAATCGTCGTCATGGCTGATGGAGCCAGCAAAACTCGCAATTGGAAACAGGGATCCCAAAACGAGCAATAGCCTTAACATCACAATAATGCCATTCTTCAAGTCCCGCAGACCCCTAGCCGAGAAACAGCTTGTAGGCCGGGTTTTCGTTCTCATCCCAATAAGCGTAACCGAGCTTATCCAGGAAAGCGGTGAACGCCGTCTTGTCCTGCGATGGCACTTGCATGCCCACCAGCACCCGCCCATAGTCGGTGCCGTGGTTGCGGTAGTGAAACAGGCTGATGTTCCAGTTGTGGCTCATGCTGTTGAGGAATTTCATCAACGCGCCGGGACGCTCGGGAAACTCGAAACGGAACAGCATTTCGTTTTTCGCCAAGGGCGCGTGCCCCCCCACCAGATGGCGCACGTGCAGCTTGGCCATTTCATTGTCGGACAGGTCGATGGCCGCCAGATTCTTCTGCTTCAGCGCCGCCAGCAGCTTGTCCACCTCGCCGCGATTGTGAACCTGGACTCCAACGAAAACATGGGCCTGGGTGGGATCGGCGAAACGGTAATTGAACTCGGTGATGCTGCGCGGCCCGAGCAGGGCGCAGAAATCCTTGAAACTGCCAGGCCGTTCGGGAATGGTAACGGCGATGATACCCTCGCGCTGCTCGCCCAGCTCCGCCCGTTCCGCCACATGGTGCAGGCGGTCAAAGTTCATGTTGGCGCCGGAGGCAATCGCCACCAGGTTCTTGTTTTTCAGTTTTTGCCGCTTGGCATACATCTTGGCCCCGGCAATGGACAGCGCGCCAGCCGGTTCGAGAATCGAACGCGTGTCCTCGAACACGTCCTTGATCGCGGCGCAGATGGCATCAGTGTCCACCAGGATCATTTCGTCCACCAGTTGCTGGCAGAGGCGGAAAGTTTCCTCCCCCACCTGCTTCACCGCCACGCCGTCGGCAAAAATCCCCACCTGGGGCAAAATCACACGCTCTTTCTTGAGCAGCGACTGGTACATGGCGTCGGCATCCACCGGCTCAACGCCGATGATCTTGATCTCCGGCCGCAGGCGCTTGACGTAAGCAGCCACGCCGGCGATCAGCCCGCCACCGCCCACCGGCACGAAGATAGCGTGGATCGGCCCGCTGTGCTGGCGCAGGATTTCCATGCCGACCGTACCCTGGCCTGCAATGACATCGGGATCGTCGTAAGGATGAACGAAGGTAAGTTTCTTCTCCTTCGCCAGTTCCACTGCATAGGCATAGGCATCGGTATAAGAGTCGCCATGCAGGATAACCTGGGCGCCACGTGCCACCACCGCATTGATCTTGATGTTGGGCGTGGTAGCGGGCATCACGATGACGGCCTCGCATTTGAGCCGTTGCGCGGCCAGTGCCACACCCTGGGCATGGTTGCCGGCAGAAGCGGCAATCACGCCGCGCTTCAGCGCCGCCCGCGGCAGTTGCGCCATCTTGTTGTAGGCGCCGCGCAGCTTGAAGGAAAACACCGGCTGCATGTCCTCGCGCTTGAGCAGAATTTGATTGTTCAAACGCCGAGACAAGTTGGGGGCCAATTCGAGCGGGCTTTCGATAGCCACATCGTAAACGCGGGCGGTGAGGATTTTTTCCAGGTAGTCGTTGTGCATGGGCTTCAATCTGATTTTCTTGGTCAAGATTATCAGGATTCAGGGCAAATCAGAAGCCGAAATGCAAGCTCCATCCCGGATACCCATGTCACGACCAAAACCCGGGGACTCCATGTAACAGAAAATTCACAAAAAATATGTTGCGCACCATGCATAACGGTATAAACTATTTATACTGAATAAAATATTATCCACTCAGCGTGTAGTACAGATAACACCTTAAATTTGGAGATAATCATGACCGATAAAAGCAAACCCATAACGGCAAAATCACCCCCTGCCCCCGTGGAAAAGAAACCTAAGCCGGTTCCTGCTGCAAAAACAGCAACGCCCACAAAGCCGGCCGCCAAAGCTGCAACCCGGAAACCGGTAATAGCGTCCGTTGCTCCAAAGAGCAACGCCACAAAACCCGAAAAGCCGCCAAAAGAAGATAAACCCAAAAAAATAAAAATGGTGCGCGACAGTTTCACCATGCCGGAAAACGAATACGCCAAAATTGCCGAGCTCAAGAAAAAATGCCTTCAAGCCGGCGTTCACGTGAAAAAAAGCGAATTGCTCCGGGCGGGTTTGCTGAGCCTGTCGAAACTTTCCGACGCCGATTTAATCTCGACCATGGGTCAAGTGGAAATACTCAAGACCGGCAGGCCAGCCAAAACATGAATGCGCCCCGGGATTCGGATGTCTGCCCACCAATTTGCATGAATCTCGCAGGTTTCGCAAACCGGGAAATCCTGTAATACTTCCGCATTCATAATTATTGTCAAAACTCAAAATTCACAGAGGCTGTGCAACATGACTCAAGACGAACTGAAGCAGGCAGTGGCACGCGCCGCCATCGAACATGTCCCGGCGGGTTGCATCGTGGGCGTGGGCACCGGCTCCACCGCCAATTATTTCATTGATGAACTGGGCAAGATCAAGCACAAACTGGAAGGCGCGGTAGCCAGCTCGGAAGCCTCGGCACAGCGGCTGAAAAGCCATGGCATTCAGGTATTCGACCTCAACAGCGTGGACGAGATGCCGGTGTACGTGGACGGTGCAGATGAAATCACCGCGCATATGCACATGATCAAAGGCGGTGGCGGCGCACTGACGCGGGAAAAAATCGTTGCTGCTTGCAGCAGGAAATTTGTGTGCATTGCCGACGGCAGCAAGCTGGTCGGGATGCTGGGCAAATTCCCCCTGCCGGTGGAAGTCATTCCCATGGCCCGCGGTTATGTGGCGCGCCAGCTCGCTAAAATGGGCGGCCAGCCGGTCCTGCGTCAGGGCTTTACCACCGACAACGGCAACATCATTCTCGATGTGCTTAATTTGCAGATCATGAATCCGGTGGAACTGGAAAGCGAGATCAATCAAATCACCGGCGTGGTGACGAACGGCTTGTTTGCCCGCCGCCCGGCGGACGTGCTGTTGCTTGGAACGGCAGAAGGCGTGAAAACGCTGACTGCGAAGTAGCAACAATACTGTCATAAACAAGGATTAGTATTCCGCGATTCTGAATTTGTAGCGAGGAGTAACCGCCATGTCCAACGATCATATCTACAAGCAATTCGACACCGAACTGGAACAAGTGCGCTCCCGTGTATTGCAAATGGGCGGCCTGGTGGAAGATCAAG
>Ga0334722_10004899_pt1 | contig 13742 bp, 10 predicted proteins | sample C3_bottom_MG_FD_207210 | JGI IMG/M metagenome (GOLD analysis project Ga0334722, IMG submission 207210) | Sediment microbial communities from Yellowstone Lake, YNP, Wyoming, USA - C3_bottom | ecosystem: Environmental > Aquatic > Freshwater > Lake > Sediment | place: USA: Wyoming | collected...
CCAGATTGCCGGTACCACCATTTCCGGGCACCGGTACGCCCGATATGAGACTCCCCGTGGCAGAAAAGAAGTACACGTAATCCGCCATCACGGGGGAAGACTCGTCTTCGGCAGGCGGATAGGTCTTGTCCGCCGGCAAAGACCACACAGCCAGGGTCTGGCCGTCGGGGGACCAGGAGGGTTGGAAAACGTGGCGGTGCGGCAGCCGCAGGACGGCCACCCGCTTTTGGGTGGTCAGGTCTACTACCACCACTGCGCTCGGCAGTGGGTTCCATTGTTCCCCTGCCACGTAATGACCGGACCATGCCATTCCCGGAACCATATATGGAAACTCGTACGCCGGGAGATCGGGCACTGGCTTGACCTGCCCGCCGGCCGCGAAGTCCACGTATGCCAGGCGGTTGTCCTGGTACTGCAACAGGATGCTTTTGCGGTCATCCGAAAGCACATAATAGAACGCTCCGGACGCGATCTCGGACGCCGGTTTGCCCGGCGGCTCATACCAGATACCAGCCGGCGTGGACTGGTCGCTCCCCGGCAGGGTGCTGTACACAATCCCGAGGCCGCCGCCCAGAAGGTCGAGACCATACACCTGCGACCCCGGGGCGGTGATATCGTACTCGCGCGTGGCTTTTCCGCTTTGTGGATCGAACACCAAAAGGTGGGCACTGTCCTGGTCCTGCCAGCGCACCCAAAGCTCGTGCTGGCCGTCCCAGCCGGCCACCTGGAAGTAGCCAGCCTTGACCGGGCCCAAAGTCCATCCGGTACCGGCGGCATTCACCGGAAAGGGAGGATTGATGCCGGTGGTGCTGCCGGACCCGGGATTTTTGTCAGCGGTGTTGGTGGGTGTTCGACCGGCGCAGGCCGTCACCACCATGCCCACCGCTATTGCCGCAAGCCCGATCCGGAGTCTTTGCACTCCCCTGCCCGCCATGGGATCACTCCCCAGTCGCTCCGCTACCCACGTTAGATTAGTCACGGCCGGGGAAAGTTTCAAGGGATAGTGCCACTACCTGGTGACTGCGGGGAAACCAGGCGGCTTTTCGTTGACCCGTACGGGCAAACTTGGATAACATGGACATGCAGGCCGCTTTTCCCCCCGGAGGTGATACCCGTGAACGCTTCGGTGCTGGTAGTAGATAACCAGCTCATGCTCCTTGACCTGGTAAGCTCAAGCCTTCGCCAGGCAGGGTTTGAAGTTTCCACGGCTGTAAATGGCCAGGGGGCTTTGCAGGCCGCCGCACACAAGCCAGGGGCAATTGTGGCCAGCCCCACGCTACCGGACATGGGCGGTGTGGAACTGCGGCGCCGCCTGCGTGACGCCGGTTACAAGGGTCCGGTCCTTTTCCTGGTTTCCCGGGAGGATCTGGACATGATCGAAAAAATGGGACTTGGCGCCAACGACTATATTATCCGGCCGTTCGTGCCAAGAGACCTCGTGGCCAGGGTCAAGTCCGCCATGGCCCGAAGCCCGGCGCGCAAGCCAAAGCCGCCGGCCAAGCCGGGGCCGGCCACCACCGCACCCGGAACCGCCGCCCACCGGGGTGGCAAGAAAAAGCACCCCGGGCCCGCGAAAAACGGTTGAGCGGTCCCTCTAGAGCTCGCCTTTCAAAAGGCCTGACCTGATTTTCTCGAGCTCCCGGAATACGGCATGCTGGCCATCGTGGTTTTGGTACCAGTTGTCCGCGGCGATGTCGCCGTCCGACGGGCAACACACCGCGTGCACGTTGGGGAAGGTATTCTGGAATCCGAGCCACGCCCGGCGCATGTGGGGCGGCATGGAAACCAGGATCACATTGCGGAGGTCAGACAAAAGGCCTTTTTCTTCGAGTACTTTCTTGCCAAACAAAAGGTTCTCGCGGGTGTTGATAGAGCGGTTTTCGCAGAGGATCGCTTCTTGCGGAACTCCGGCATCAACAAGGATCTGGTGGAGGAGGGACGCTTCTGTCTGTCCGCCCGGCACCATGCCACCGCCGGTAACCAGGATGCGGGGAGCAAAGCCTTCGTGGAAGAGTTCTGCCGCTTTCCGGGCCCGGGCTGGCTCGGGGCCGCCGAACACGAAGATCAGATCCGATTTTTGCGGCATGTCACGGCAGAAAAGGTATTCGGTCACTTCCCGCAGTGACATGCCTTCGTACACCCGCTCCAATGCACATCCCCCCATTCGTCCGACTGGCTTCGGCACCTGACCGGCGTTTTCCTCTCTTCCTACATAAATATTCTTTGCCTTCGCTGGCAGGATAAAGCCATCACCCGGAATGAATTTACGGACAAAGGCCGCGGGTGTATACCGCGCGAGGAGGTGCAAACGTTTGTCACAAACGTTGCCACAACCCCAAATCAGCGCGTCGGCCTGGGTGGCCCCGGGAGCCAGGATCGTCGGGGATGTATTCATCGGGGAGCGGGCGAGCGTGTGGTACAACGCCACCATCAGGGGAGACCTCGCCCCCATACGTATCGGGGACGATACGAACATCCAGGACAACGCTGTTTTGCACGTCGATGTAAATACACCGCTCACGATCGGACGTGGGGTGACAGTGGGACACCTGGCCATCCTGCACGGCTGCACGATTAGAGACGGAGCCCTCATCGGTATGGGAGCGACCGTGTTGAACGGGGCAGTGGTAGGTGAACAGGCCATCGTGGGGGCTGGGGCACTCGTCACGGAAGGATTCGTGGTACCGCCTGGCACCTTGGCCCTGGGCGTGCCGGCCCGCATCGTTCGCGAGCTCACCCCCGAGGAACGCCTGGCCGGACGGGCAGGGGCGGAGCATTATGTCGCTCTGGCAAAAATACACCAAGAAAAAACCGGCGAAGCGGCCGCACCGTGACCGGTAAGCCCACAAGCCCCGGTATCAGGGCACGAGCGTGGCCAGCAATGCCAGATCCTCGGGGCGGTTGAGATCAAAAAGCACAGACGGATCTTCCACGGGCACCGGGCAGGCGTGATGCCGGTCGCGCAGGCTACGCAACCCACCCGCGTCCTCGTCGAGGGTCATGAGCGCTTCGGCCAATACACCCCCCACGACCAAGGGGTGACCGCGGCGGCCCTGGTAAACGGGCACAAGCACGGGGCAGTCTTTTTCCTGTGTAGCCAAAAGCATGCTTTCTAGCGCCACCCGGCCCACGGGCTGGTCGACACCCTGAATGAAAAACCACGCCGGCCTGCCGACAAGCTTGCGGGCGGCCACGACCCCGGTACGAATACTGGTCGCCTTGCCCGCCCGCCAGTCCGGGTTTGTGACGCCGTATACCCCTTTTTGCTGGCAACGGGCGAGCACCTCCGCGGCGCGGGCGCCGGCCACGACCACCACCTGCCCGATGCCCGCCGCGAGTAACTCGCCCAGCACGTAATCCAAAAGCACGGGGCCGCCGTCCGGAGCAGCACCGGCGGCTCTCGGCAGTGGCAGGAGGGCTTTCGGCCCACCGAGCCTTCGCCCTTCACCCGCTGCCAGCACAATTGCCACCACACCCGCGCTCGGACCGGCCGGCGGCACCCGGGCCGGTCCGACCGGTCCATCGCCGCCCATGCTCATGAACCCTTTTGCCGGTGGATGGCCATGAACACCCGTTCCGGGGTAAGAGGCGTCTCATAAATCCGCACGCCGGTGGCTTGGTATACGGCGTTGGCGATGGCCGCAAGCGTCGGGCACGTAGGCGGCTCTCCTACGCCTTTCACACCGTAAGGCCCCTGCGTGCTAGGCTTTTCCAGGATGATGCTCTCCACCGCCGGCACGTCGGCGGCCGTCGGCAGTTTGTAGTCCGCGAAATTCGGGTTGACGAGCTGGCCGTCCTGCCAGACCATTTCCTCGTAAAGCGCCTGTCCGAGGGCCTGCACCATGCCGCCTTCGATCTGGCCCTCAATCCCCTGCGGGTTTATGGCCCGTCCGACATCCTGCGCCGCCACTGCCCGCAGGACCGTCACCTGACCGGTTTCCATATCGACTTCCACTTCCACGGCCTGGGCGAAGTAGGCCGGGTCGTTGAAAGCCCCGGAGGCATCTCCGCGTACGTGGGTGCGATCGTAACCGGGACGCGGGTAGACAAAGCTGCCCCGTCCGACCGGGGGCCCGTTGTACCGGTACATAAGCCTGGCAAGCTCCCGGAGACTAAGCCGCTTCTGGGGGGCGGCCGGCACGTAGACGGACTGGTCGCCAAACGCGAGTTCGTCCGGCGAAACGCCAAGACGCTTCGCCGCTTCGTCTTTCAGCATCCCTGCCAGGTCGATAGCCGCAGCCCGGGCGGCGCCGCCGAGGTTGTAGGTGATCCGGCTGCCCCAGGACCCCACGTCGTACGGTCCGGTGCTGGTGTCGCCGTGGGCTACCACCACCTGCGAGGGGTGCAGGTTGAGCTCCTTCGCCACAATGGCCGGCAGGCTCGCGTACACCGATCCGCTGCCGAGCTCCATGCCGGTGGTCTGTACGACGACGGTACCGTCGTCGTTGAGTTTGACCGTCACCGTGGACGCCCCGGTGCCCGTAAACCACCAGCCCACGGCCACGCCTACGCCCCGCCGGCGGGTGCTCGCGGAACCGGCCGCCGCTGCGTTCCGGCCGGATGGCCACCCGATCGCCTGTGCCGCCGCCCCAAGGCATTCTTTCACGCTGACGCTCTGCATAAGCTGGCCGGTGGGCGACCGGTCACCGTCCACCCAGGCGTTTTTCAGCCGGAACTCGACCGGATCCATGCCCAAAGCCCGGGCACAACTGTCCATATGCGACTCGACCGCGAAATCCGCCTGCGGGCCGCCCGGTCCCCGGAACGAACCGCAACTCGACTTGTTGGTGAGCACGCTGTACCCTTCCACCTTGACCGCCCCGATCCGGTACGGTCCGGTTGAAAGCAGGGCCGCCACTCCGATGGCGGAACCACCCGGGTAGGCGCCTGTGTCCATGATCATCCGCACATGGCGGCCAAGAATCGTCCCGTCCTTTTTGAGGGCAGAGCGAATATGGGTGATTGATGGGTGGCGCGGGTTTCCTACCAGGAACTCTTCCTCGCGCGTGTTCGCAAGCCGCACCGGACGCCCGCTCTTGCGGGCCAGAAGGCACGCGATGGGCTCAAGCTCGCTGCCCGTCTTGCCGCCAAAGGCTCCGCCGGGATACGGCCCGTGCACAATGACCCTTGTCTCGGGCTCTTTGAGCACGATCGCCACGTCGGCCCGCACAGCATGGACGGACTGCGTGCTTGTCCATATTTCGTACCCGCGACCGGGTTGCCACTGGGCGACCGCGATGCGTGGCTCGATGTATGCCTGGTGCACCATCTGGGTACGGTAGGTTTCCTCGACGACTACGTCCGCCTGGGCAAAGGCCCTTTCGATATCGCCATCCTCAATGCCAGCAAACACCGCCACGTTGGGCGACAAGCCGGCCGTTTCGCCCTCCGGCTGCGTGGCCGCGGCGGGGGGATCGCCCACGAGCGGTGCCCCGGGTGCCATCGCCTCTTCCGGGTCGAACACTGCCGGCAGAGGCTCGTATTCCACTTCGATGAGCGAAAGGGCTGCCGCCGCCTGTTCTGCAGTGCGGGCCGCCACCGCCGCCACTGCGTCGCCAGCATAACGCACCTTGTGCAACGCCAAAACCCCTACCCCGAGCACCGGGTCTGGCAAGTCAGAAGCCGTCACGACCGCCTCCACGCCTTTTGCCTTGGCCGCCTTGGAGACATCGATCCGCTTGATCAGGGCATGGGGCACCGCAGCCCGCAAGATCCTGCCATAGAGCATCCCCGGCAACTTGACGTCCCACGTAAACAAAGCCTTTCCCTGTATCTTGTCGATGAGGTCCTGGCGGACCCACTCGGGGCCGAAGCGTTCCATCGTGCTAGGCATTGGCACCGTCCCCCTCCGGAGCATCCCCGCGGTGATCGACAACCACCCGCTCTGCCGGCGTACCATCGGCCATGGCCACCGGTGCCGACGCCGTAATCGTGCCGGCCGCCATCGCCTTGGCCGCTTCTTTCACTGCCGCCACGATCTTCCCGTAACCCGTGCAACGGCAAAGGTTCCCCGCCAGGGCGGCCCTGATCTCGCCCTCGGACGGGTTCGGGTTTGTGGCCAGAAGGGCCTTGGCCGACATCAACATGCCGGGGGTGCAAAAACCGCATTGGGCGGCGCCGTGTTCGAGGAATGCCTCTTGCAGCACATGGAGGCTTTGTTCACTGGCCAGGCCTTCCACGGTTTCGATGTGCCCGCCGTCGGCCTCCACGGCCAGTACCAGGCACGACGATACCGGCCGGCCGTCCCACAGGACGGTACAGGCCCCGCAGTCGCCCGCGTCGCAGCCTTCTTTGGTGCCGGTGAGTGCGAGATCTTCCCGCAGTACCTGCAAAAGGGTGCGGGTTGGTTCCACATCGACTTTGTATTCACGGCTGTTTACGGTCAGCGTAATCTCTATGCTCATGCCTGCACACCTTCCCGGATCACCCATTCTCCCGGCGTGGCCCTGGCCAGGGCTTGCCACAAGGCCCGCCGTACGGCCACTGGAATCATGGCACGGCGGTAGTCAGCACTCGCCCGGACATCGGAAATCGGGCGTGCGGCTTCCATGGCCAGCTGGCCGGCCTGGGCGAAAACATCGTGTACACCGGAAACCAGTTCCCACGTACCGTCGTGCGGCAAGGCCAGCCGGCGGCCGACCACAGCCGCACCGGCGCCGGTAAGAAGCGGCACTGGCGCCACCGAAGCAAGGGCGATACGGCAGTCGAGGCAGGTACCGTCTTCGTCCAGCCGCAGGCTCACGGCCGCGCCGACCACCGCGATGTCCATCGCCCGCCGCGGCGAGATCTTGACGTAGGCCCCCGTGAAAAGCCCGGCGGGCGGAGGCACGCGTATGGCGCTGACGAGTTCGCCTGGCTGCAGCACGGTCCGGCCCGGACCCAAAAAGAATTCGGCGATGGGAACATCCTTTGTGCCTTGCAAAGACCGCACTTCAACCACCGCCCCCAGCGTCAGCAGGGCAGGAGCCGTATCCGCTGCCGGGGAGGCGTGGCAGATGTTGCCCACCACCGTGCCAAGATTCCGCACCTGCACCGATCCGACGCTCTGGCTCGCCCAAGCCAGGCCGGGCCACCTGGCCCACACCTCCGGGTGCGAAGCCACGGCGGCATGAGTGCAAAGCGGGCGGATCACAAGACCATCCGGCCCCACGCCAAGCTCTCCGACGCCGGGTATGCCCCGCAGGCTGACGTACCCCCTGACAGACTGCCGCCCAGTCCTGTAAGCCGGCACGAGGTCGGTTCCGCCCGCCAGCACCACGCTGCCCGGCCTGCCGGCGAGGATGCCCACCGCCTCCTCGATACTGGCCGGGCGATGATACTCAAGCATCGACATGCCCCCCTTGGAAGACCACTGGTTCCACGAGCACGGTCATGACACCCCCGCAGATGAGGGCGCCCGCTTCGCCGGGATCAGCCGTAAATTCCACGTTGATTATTTTGGCCACGCCTTGACGCAAAACCTCTAACCCCGCCTGGCGGATTTCTTCCTCCCCGCCGCCCCCGCCGGCGGTGCCCGCTATACGCCCGTCCTCCCACACCAGCATGCTGGCGCCAGCCTTGCGGGGGGTAGCCCCGCGCGTGGAAACCACGGTAGCAACCGCCAGTCGGTCGGCGGCCGCAACCGGCCGGTCCGGGCGCGGCCAGTCTGCTCCCATGCCGTGCTGCCGCGATGGACTGCGTGCCCCTTCTTGGCGGTGTCGCGCGAGCACCACCTCCGCCATAACCGCTACGGCGATCTCCCCGGGCGTTTCCGCCCCGATATCAAGCCCAATCGGGGCGTGCACGTGCCCAAGCCAGTCGGAAGGTATGCCAGCCCTGGCCGCTTCCGCACGTACCGCTGCCACCCGCCGGCGGCTGCCGATCATGCCGATATAGTCGGCAGTGCGCCCGCGGGGGCTCGACCACAGGGCGCGTAGGCAGGCAATATCCTGTTCATAGTCGCGGTTCAGCAAGGCCACGGCCAGAAATCCGGACGCTGGCAAAAACTCCCCCACCCGGGCCCACGGCACGGAAACCACCCTGGCACCGGGAAACCGCCCGGGAACGGCGTAACCGGGACGGTCGTCTACGACGGTCACGTCGTACCCGGCAGCGACTGCAATAGGGGCCAAGGCCAAGGCGATGTGCCCGGCCCCCATGATGACCACGGACGGCCCTGGCAACACCGGTTCCACGTAGACCGGTACGGTCGTCCCCTGGATGCGAAGGGTAACGAGAAAAGGCATCCGCTCCGACAGGGTCCGGCGGACGAAGGGCAGCACCGCCGGCAAAAGGCTTTTGTCGCCGGCTGCCCCGGCACCGGACCCGGTCCCATCGTCCGGCACCATGAGCACAGTCCCCGGCGTGATACCCGGGCAGTCGGCGGAGAGCACCGCCACTCGGACAAAGGCCTGTCCCTGTGCTCGCCAGGTGAAAGCGAGATTGAAAAGATCACGGGTCATTACTTCTGGATTTCCCTCAAGACTTTCAGGTATGGGGCGTTTCCGAGGCCGCGCTGGTATAGCACCGCGGCGGCCTGGCCGCCTTTCTCGAGTACAGACATAAGGTCTTCTTTGAAGCCGGCCGAATACCTCGCTCGCCGCAGCCGCGCCGCCAGGCGCTGGCGGGTATCGCCCGGAAGGGCATCAATGGCCGGAGCGTAGGCCCAAAGCACGTCCGCTCCCTTGCTCCAAGCCCGCCGCCAGGATTTTACGGCCCGGTCGTCCTCGCCGTTCATGGCCTGGTACACGCCCTCCATGAACAGGACCGCCGGGTCCCTCGGCGCCAGGGTCCTGGCGACTAGCCACGTGTGCCGGCTTGCCTCCACCTTCCCCAGGGTCAGGTACACCTGGACAAGCCTCAATATAGCCGGCACATCGGCCGGGCGGTCCGTCAGGTGTTCCTCAAGGATCTTCCGCCCTTCCTCCGCCTTGCCGAGAAGACACAGCGCCAGGGCGATCGAGCTCATCACCTGTCCGTAAGGGGCATGCCAGGCCGCCCTCACCCATGCTTCCTTGGCCAGCCCCCACTGCCCCTGGGCCGCGAAGATGTCGCCGCGGGTCTCGAGAAGATACGGGTCGTCCGGGTCAAGCCCGAGGGCACGCGTGACCGATGCCACCGCCATACGCATCCGCCCGCGGGTGGCATGGATACGTGCCAAAAGACCGTAGGACATGGCCTCGGCGGGATAAACCGCAATGGCGCGGCGGGTGAGACGTTCGGCCACTGCCACCTCACCGAGACTGAGAAATGCCCTTGCCTGGGCGAGGAGCATCCACACGTTGTCCCTGTGCTGGTCGAGCACCCGTGCGGCCTTGGCCACCACCTGGGCCGGTTCATGGATGAGTTCGTACGTGGTACTGAGGAGAAACGACACCTGCTCCGACATGTCCGCCGGCAGCTCCTCCGAGTGGCCGGACAAAAGGGCGCGCTCCCAGGCAGAAACGGCCCCGTGGTGGTCGCCCAGCATGAACCTCGCCTGCCCGAGGAACACCATCGTGACCGGATCGGAAGGATCGAGGGCGGCGGCAGTACCCCAGGCCCTGGCCGCCTCCCGCATCTTCCCACGGTCAAACTGCACCGCTCCCAGCACCACCCAGGCCGCCGGGTCGCCCGGCATGAGCCGCGTGGCCTGGCGGGCCGCCTTGAGGGCACGGTCAGTGTCTTGCCGGCGGAAATACAGCTGGGACAAGGAGAGGGCCGCCGGACCGAACTCGGGATCAAGCCGCAGCACCGCCCGCCACATGCTGATGGCCGTATCGTCGTCACCGCTGTCCTCGGCCACCCTTCCGAGGCCGTAGAGGGCAGCCGTATTGCCCGGCTGGGCCATCAGGGCTTGGCGGAAAAGCCGCCCCGCCGTCCGGCTGTCTTTTTTGTACAGGTAGACGAGCCGCCCTGCCTCCGCCATGCCGTCGGTAAACGTGGGGTCGTGCCGGATGGCGTTTTGCAACACCGCGAGCCCGTCTTCCCACCGTCCCTGGGCTTCCCGGGCGGCAGCGAGGCCCAGAACGGCCTCTTTCATTCCGGGCACAAGCCCGATGGCACTGTGAAAACACCGCTCTGCCCGGCGGGCCAGACCGCTCTGGAGGTACAAGAAGCCGAGGCGCATGATGACCATGGCCCGTTTGCGGTTCTGACGGGTAGTGCCAGGCGCGCATTCCCGCAAAGCACGCCCGAGATAACGTCTGGCCTGTACGCTGGCACCATGCTTGGCACAGATGTCCGCCGCCAGGATGAGCGTTTCCAGGTCGGGCTGTGCCGCCATCAACGGCCGTAACGGTTCGAGCGATTTGTCCACCGCTCCGGGTGCACCAGGTTGGTACGCGAAATAAAGGTTGCGGGCGATTTCACGCCGGGCCTGTACGTGCAATGGATCGAGTGTGAGTACCTCACGGAAGGCGGCTGTGGACGACCCAAGATCGCCCTGCCGCCGGTACCAGAAGCCGCGGCGTAAAAGCGCACGGATCTTCCGCTGTATCTCGGTATGATCTTCCACATCCACCGACTCCTGCGGCTTTATGGCGCGGTCAGCCGCCTGTGCGATTCCGGCTCGCCAAGCTCTTCGGCACCTCGGTGCTGATACCCTTCCCGACAGCATATGCCGCGCCGTTTGCCCGCGTGGCCTTTCCCAGGTTGGCCGGAAGGAAATTCACACCTCCCCCAGAATATTGCTGTCATTCGCTGGCATCGCAGATCCTGGGCGCGGGGGTGTAAGTCGTGAGGAAAATCGCCATCGCAGCCGTCGTACTGCTACTGGTGCTGGCCGGTCTCGCCGGCTTCACGTGGTACTGGACCGTCGACCGGCCAGTGACTTCCTATACGGGTACCGTCGCGGCGGCAGTGCAAGACCGGGTCACAGTGTACCGCGACCGGTATGGCGTACCCCATATCGTGGCCCAAAACGAGCATGACCTCTACTTCGTCCAGGGTTACCTCATGGCCCAGGACCGCCTGTTCCAGATGGACCTCACGCGCCGGGCCGTAACCGGCACGCTCAGCGAAATATTCGGCAAGGATTTCCTCGAAAAGGACAAGTTTTTGCGTACCATGGGCTTTTACCGGACCGCCCAGGCGGCGGTGCCAGCCCTGTCACCGGAAGAAAGGCAAATCCTCCAGGCTTATGCGGATGGCGTCAACTTCTACATCGACACCCACCTGTCCGACCTGCCGGTGGAGTTCAGTGTCCTTCGTTACCGCCCCGGGCACTGGGAAATCGCCGATTCCCTGGCGATCGGAAAGTACATGGCCTGGACGCTCGGCGGAAACATGGACCAGGAACTTTTCATGCTGGCGGCGGCCAAGATATTGGGTCCGGAAAAAGCCCTGTCGCTGGCGCCTGTCTACCCGACCACTGCCCCGACCATCATCACGGAAACCGAACGCCTGGCCTTCCCGCCACCGGCCAGTCCGGCCGCCGTTGATACATCGCAGGCTTACGCCAGCACCGCCGGGGCGGGCACAGCGGCGTGGGTCGACAATTTGCACGTTGACAAAGCCCAGGCCGAGGCGATGCTTAACCTCGCCGCCCTCGTCCAGTCTGTGCGCGGTCTCGGCGGCCCGCTGACCGATCTCGGTAGCAACGACTGGGTGGTGAGCGGAAGCCGCACGGCGTCGGGCCTCCCCATCCTGGCCAACGACATGCACTTGCAACTTGGTGTACCGTCCATCTGGTACCAGCAACAGCTCACCATACCAGGCAGCCTCGCTGTCACCGGCGTCATGTTTCCCGGGGTGCCGGGGGTGATCGTCGGGCACAACGACCGCATCGCCTGGGGCGTTACCAACGTCAATCCGGATGTGCAGGACCTTTATATCGAAAAGCCCAACCCTGGCCACGCCTACCAGTTCGAGTACGACGGCCACTGGGAGGATGCCCGGGTCATCCACGAAAAGATCCCGGTCAAGGGACAGAAAGATCCGGTACCATTCGACATCGTGATCACACGGCACGGACCGATCATATCCGGCGTGGAACCGGGTGTGGACGTACCGCTGGCGCTCCGGTGGACCGCTCTCGACCAGACCGACGAGGTCGCGGCCGTGATCGGCATGGACAAAGCCAGGAACTGGCAGGAGTTTGAAGCCGCCCTGCGCCACTTCATGGTTCCCGCCCAGAACTTCGTTTACGCCGATGTGGACGGCCACATCGCCTACCGGGCCAACGGGCTGATACCGATCCGCAAAAACGGCAACGGACTGATGCCAGTACCCGGATGGGTAAGCGATTACGAATGGGAGGGTTACATCCCATGGTCGGAACTCCCGCAAGTGTTTGATCCGGCCCGCGGCTACATCGTGACCGCGAACCAGAAGGTCATCGACGACTCCTACCCCTACTTCCTGACCCAGGAGTGGGCTCCGCCTTACCGGGCGATCGAAATCACCCGTCGGCTGACCGCCAAAACTGGTCTCACTACGAAAGACATGACCGCCATCCAGAATGACTGGTACAACCAGGAAGCCGCCCGGCTCCTGCCGTCTTGGCTTGTGGCGATCAAGCCGGCGAGTCCGCAGGACAACCAAGCGTACGAGGCCTTGCAGCAGTACGCCCGGGACCCGGAAGACACCCCCGATTCCGTCGGCGCAAGCCTTTTCCACGTGCTGTACAACGAGGCACTGGCGGCTACCTTCCATGATGAGATGGGTGACAGCCTTTACAAGCAGTTTTTGGCCAGTGGTTCCCCGGTGAATGTCTTCGACAACCTGCCGGAAGACTCGCCATGGTTCGACGACGTCACCACACCGCAAAAGGAGACCCGGGCCGATATCCTGCAAAAGGCATTCCAAAAGACGGTAGAAGACCTGGACCGGCAGTACGGCCCCGACCTCGCCCGGTGGACCTGGGGGCGGCTACACACGATTACCTTTGCCCACCCGCTCGGAAGCGTAAAGCCGCTCGACCGCCTGTTCAACGTGGGACCGTTTGCTTACGGCGGCAGTAACGCCACCCCTGGTGCGGCCTCGTACCAGCTCGGAGGAGATTTCGCGATCGAAAGCGGGGCACCCTGGCGGTACACCGTCGACATGGCGGACCTGGCCCACGCCCTGGACGTGGAAGCCACCGGCGTGTCAGGCCAGCCGCGTTCGCCCCATTACCGAGACCAGGTCCAGATGTGGCTACACGGACAATACAAAACCATGACGTTTGATCTCGGCGAGGTCCAAAAGGACCCCGGGACCGTCACCGAGCAGTTTGTACCGCGCTGACACGTGGCTCAGCGTGAAAGTTTTGCCTGTACAGCCCGGACCACCCCGCCCGCCCGGGCCTCTTTGAGTAACCGCTCCCACACCGGCGGCTCCAGCAGTGACAGCATGGCAGAACCGCTGGCGGTACGGAGCGCCGGATCTTTCGCCACCGCCATCTCCCAGTGGCGTGAAGCCTCGCCGGTGCGTCCCCGCACCGCCGCCAGCACGCCGAGGTCGAAAAAGACGCGGGCATCCTCCGGACCGAGCTCCGCCGCCTGACGCAGGGCCTTTTCCGCCTCGCCGTACCGGCGTAAAAGCCCGAGGGTTTCACCTAGGTACAAAAACACATTCGGGTTGCGGACATCGAGGCGCGAAAGCGATTCCCAATGGGGCAAGGCGTCCTGGGGTCGCCCAAGCTGGAGGTACGCCACGCCGAGGTTGTAAACCGCCTGCAAGTGCTGGGGGTGATGTTGCACCACATCCGACCAAAGCTCCACAGCCTTTTCGAGGTCGTCGGCACGCGCCCGCTCCAGCCCCAGGTTGAACAGGGCCACCGGGTCGTGCGGTGATATCGAAAG
>Ga0334722_10004900_pt1 | contig 13741 bp, 14 predicted proteins | sample C3_bottom_MG_FD_207210 | JGI IMG/M metagenome (GOLD analysis project Ga0334722, IMG submission 207210) | Sediment microbial communities from Yellowstone Lake, YNP, Wyoming, USA - C3_bottom | ecosystem: Environmental > Aquatic > Freshwater > Lake > Sediment | place: USA: Wyoming | collected...
TCGCATCCCCGCGGCGCGGGGCCCCTGCTCCTAGGCTCACGTCGCTAGTCCCATTCCAGCGCCCCTTTCATCCATTCGTAGATGAATCCGATCACGAGGATGGCGAGGAAAATCATCATGGAAAGAAAGCCGAACAGGCCGATTTCGTTGAGCACGATGGCCCAGGGAAACAGGAACGCGATTTCGAGGTCGAACAGGATGAACAGGATCGCGACCAGATAGTAGCGCACGTCGAATTTCATGCGCGCGTCCTCGAACGCCTCGAAGCCGCATTCGTAGGGGGAATTCTTTTCGCTGTCCGGACGGTGCGGTCCCAGGATCGCACCGGTGACGATGGGCCCGACGCCGACCGCAAGGCCGACGACGATGAACATCATGACGGGGAAATAATTCTCGAGCACGTTAAGATCTATTCAAGATGGTTGGCCAAAAACTAAAGTCCGGTCATCATACAGGCAGGCGACATGGTCCACTATTGGACGCGCTGCCGAGTTGACCTAGATCAAACGCTTTCTTCTTGCCCTGATTTCTTTCAATCGCGACTTGATCTTTTCAGCAGTCATGCGGCAACTGCGAACACCCGCCTTGACTTTCTGCTGCTCACATAATCTGGTGCCGACGGCGAGACTCGAACTCGCACAGCTTTCGCCACTACCCCCTCAAGATAGCGTGTCTACCAATTTCACCACGTCGGCAGTCTGGAAACTAGAGACTCAATATTAGAGGACCGCCTGACGGCTGTTCTAGTTTCTAGTTCTTACTTTCTGGATGCTACTTTGGTACGTCGTTCGCCTTCGATCCGGACGGCGCTTCAGCCGGCTTGGGCACATCGGTGGCGGCGGGTGCCACGGTGGTCGCGGGCGGCGAACCTGCGTCCTGCATCACGCTGCCCCCGACCTTGGGCTTGTGCGTTGCGATATAGCCGAGCCCGAGGCTGGTGATAAAAAACACCACTGCCAGCGCAGCCGTGGTACGCGAAAGAAAGTTGGCCGAACCGGTTGCGCCGAACAAGCTGCCCGAAGAACCACCGCCGAAGGCGGCGCCCATATCCGCGCCCTTGCCGTGCTGCAACAGCACCAGAAAAATGATGCCCAATGCCACCAGCACGTGCACCGTCAGAATCAAAGTCGTCCAGATTTCCATTGTTTACTCGCTATGACGCGTTCGCCACCTGGCGAACGGCAACATCACATCCAATTGACCACGGTAAAAAAACTACGCTTTCCACGGCGCTCCGCAGCGCCCGGGCGCGCACCCTGCATTGCAAGCACTACATCGACCCGGCGGCGGCGCAAATCGCGAGGAACTCCTCGGCGACCAAGGCGGCCCCGCCTATGAGCCCGCCGTCGATATCGGGCATGGCAAACAATTCCTTCGCATTGGCGGCCTTGACGCTGCCCCCGTACTGGATGCACAAACCGGCAGCCAGCTTGGCATCCAACCGGCCTACGACGCCGCGGATGAATGCGTGCACCGCCTGCGCCTGCTGCGGCGTTGCGGTCCTGCCGGTACCGATCGCCCATACCGGCTCGTAGGCGATCACCGCGTTGGCCAGGGCGCCGACTCCGCTGGTATCGAGCACCGCCGCAAGTTGGCGCCCAACCACGATTTCGGTAACCCCGCTTTCGCGCTCCTGCAACGATTCACCCACGCACAATATGGGAATCAGCCCTGCCGCCTGCGCCGCCTGAAACTTCGCCGCCACCTGCTTATCGGTCTCGCCGTACAAGGCCCGCCTTTCGGAATGGCCTACCAGGACATGGCGACAGCCGAAATCGCGCAGCATTGCGCCCGACACTTCGCCGGTATAGGCACCCTGGGCATGTTCGCTCAGACTCTGCGCGCCCCATGCGATTGGCGTGCCGGCCAGTTCCGCTTCTAACTGCGCCAGATACGGATAGGGTGCACAGACCGTATATTGCACCCTGGACGAAGCCTGCAAGCCCTTCTTCAGGGCATCGAGCAGGCGCCGGTTCGCCGACAGGCTGCCGTTCATTTTCCAATTACCCGCGACCAGCCGGCTGCGCATTGCCACGATTCCCAGGAAGCTGCGATTAAGCGTCAAAACCGACGGATTTTACAGCGTTTTGGGAGGGACGGTCAATCAAATGCGGACTCTGTCGCCGCGCGTACGCGACGGCTTCGAACGCCGCGCGCGGTCGTGGGAGGTCTGCCCTCAATCCCCCGGCGTGACAATCTGAATGTGGTCCAGACTCACGTTGATGAACGGGGCGTTCAGCACATGGCGGTTTCCCAATTCCCAGACTTCCGCGTCGGTCACGGCGATAAAGTCTTTGGACTCGACCAGGTAGTCCGTGATGCGCGCGCCGGGCAGCAGTTCGATATAACCTTTGACGCGGTAAGTCCCGGTCAGGATGGTCACCCGCGTCTTGTTTTCGTCCGTACTCATGGATACGCTCCGTGGCTGATCCGCACGCCCGCTGGTTCGCAGCGAACAACGCGCGGCCTGCACTGCCTGCCGCTACACGCATGCGGTATTCTGCGCCTGGCGCTGCTGCCGTTCAATAGCACCGAATCGCGGCAGCAATGCTTCTTGAACGTGATGGCGCCGTACGCGATGCATGAAGTCGAACAAAACCGTCAGGAGCAAGCAATGCTTGCCGCAAGCTTGGGAAAGAGGTCCTAGTCGAAATGTCGCCCCTGGTGACCGCGCTGGTGCTGGGCGCCGCGCTATTGCATGCGAGCTGGAACGCCATCATCAAGTCCAGCCGCGATGTCATGCTCGACACCGCCCTGGTCGCCGCCGGCGCAAGCATCCTGGCGTTGCCGCTGCTGCTCGCCGTGCCCATGCCGGCCAGCGCCAGCTGGCCTTATCTGGCCGCCTCGGTCGCGATCCACGTCGGCTACTTTGCCACGCTGGCGCGCGCCTACCGCGTCGGCGACCTGGGCCATGCCTATCCCTTAATGCGCGGCACGGCGCCCTTGCTGGTCGCCCTGTTCGGCGTCGCGCTGCTGAACGAACGTCCGAGCGCGAACATGTGGGCGGGCATCGTCTTGATCAGCGCGGGAATACTCAGCCTGGGCCTGCTGCAAAAAGGACGCGCGCAACGCGACGCCAGCCTGTGGGCGCTCGCGAACGCAGTGATTATCGCAAGTTACACCCTGATCGATGGCGCAGGCGTGCGCCTTGCCGGAAACGCGGCGGGATACGTGGCATGGCTGTTCCTGCTGCAAGGCCCGATCTTCATTGCGAGCGTCATGCTGCTGCGCGGGCACGCCGCAGCGGCCTACGCCCGGCGCAATTGGCAGCGCGGGTTCGCCGGCGGCCTGTTGCTCATCGGCTCTTACGCGATCGCACTTTGGGCGATGACCCGGGCTCCGGTTGCCGCCGTCGCCGCCTTGCGCGAAACCTCGGTCATTTTCGCCGCCGTGCTCGGCAGCATCTTTCTGAAGGAGCCCTTCGGCCGGCAGCGCCTGGTCGGCGCCTGCGCGGTTGCGCTCGGCGTCATGGCACTGCGCCTGTGACTGCAAGCTTCACTCCCTACGCTTTTGTTGAAGACGATTGAATTACGGCGCGTAATACGACTGTAACAAAGCCCCCCTAGGATGGCGGTCTGAATGCCGTTTCACCAACTGCGGCAGACAACCCCTCATCTGTGGAGGCAAGAATATGAGATGCAATCGAAATCTGCTCGCTGCGCTATTTCTCCCGCTCGGAATTGGTTTTTCATGCGTGGCGAGTGCCGTGGATATCACCGGCGCCGGCGCAACCTTCCCCTACCCTGTCTATGCCAAATGGGCGGAGGCCTACAAGGCCAAGACCGGCAACGGCATGAACTACCAATCGATCGGTTCGGGCGGAGGCATCAAGCAGATCAAGGCCAAGACGGTCGATTTCGGCGCGTCCGACGCACCGCTGAAATTGGAGGAACTGGAAAAGGAAGGCCTGGTTCAATTCCCCATGGTCATGGGCGGCGTGGTTCCGGTGGTCAACCTCGAAGGCATCAAGCCGGGCGCGATGAAGCTGACGGCCAAAGCGCTCGCCGACATCTACCTCGGCAAGATCAAGAAGTGGAATGATCCGGCCTTGGCCGATCTCAACAAGGGCCTGAAGTTGCCCGATGCCGATATCACAGTGGTCAATCGTTCGGATGGCTCGGGCACGACCTTCATTTTCACCAACTACCTGTCCAAGGTCAGCCCTGAATGGAAAGAAAAGGTCGGCAACGCCGCTTCGGTGTCCTGGCCGGCCCCTACCGGCGCGGGCGGCAAAGGCAACGAGGGCGTCGCTTCATTCGTGCAACGCCTCAAAGGATCGATCGGCTATGTCGAGTACGCGTACGCCAAGCAGAACAAGCTGACCTATACGCTGCTGCAAAACCGGGACGGTCAATTTGTCGCCCCGGATGATAAGAGCTTCCAGGCCGCCGCCGCCGCCGCTGACTGGAAGAACGCGCCGGGATTCTACGAGATACTCACCGACGAGCCGGGCAAAGCCAGCTGGCCCATTACCGGCGCGACTTTCATCCTGATGCACAAGAATCAGGCCAACGCCGACAAGGCAAAGGAAGTGCTGAAATTCTTCGATTGGGCCTACCAGGATGGGGACAAATTGGCGCTGACCATGGACTACATTCCGATGCCCGACTCATTGGTGAAACTGGTGCAGACGGAGTGGAAGAACAAGATCAAGGATGCGAGCGGCAAACCGGTCTGGTAAGTTTTCTGACCAGCGATTCCCGGGAAAGCTAGAATGGACGCCGTCGATCACGCGCTGGCGGCCCCGCGAGGGGCCTCGCGTCCACTTCGCATGCTATCCAACATCCCGGAAGCCGTGCTCAGACGGCAACATCTGTATGACCTGGCGTTTCGCAGTGTCACGCGCATGTTCGCCTTTCTGGTGCTGGCGACGCTGCTCGGCATTCTCATTGCCCTGCTTATCGGCAGCTGGCCCGCAATCAAGGCCTTCGGCCCCGGATTCCTCGTCAGCCACGAATGGAATCCGGTGACCGAGAAATTCGGCGCCCTGGTGCCGATTTTCGGCACCGTGGCCACCTCGTTCATCGCGCTGCTTATCGGCATCCCGGTCAGCTTCGGCATCGCCGTGTTTCTGACCGAACTCTCGCCGCTGTGGCTGCGCGGCCCCGTAGGCACCGCGATCGAGTTGCTCGCTGCCATCCCCAGCATCATCTACGGCATGTGGGGCCTGTTCATTTTCGCCCCCATTTTCGCCGACAGCATTCAGCCCTGGCTGATCAACACGCTAGGCCCGCTTTGGATCGTCGGACCGCTGTTCAGGGGCGCGCCGCAGGGCATAGGCATGCTCACCGCCGGGCTGATACTCGCGATCATGGTCATACCATTCATCGCCTCAGTCATGCGCGACGTATTCTTAGTGGTTCCCGCCATGCTGAAAGAGTCGGCCTACGCCGTCGGCGCCACGACCTGGGAGGTGGTCTGGAACGTAGTCCTGCCCTACACCAAGATCGGCGTGGTCGGCGGCATACTGCTGGGCCTGGGCCGTGCGCTGGGGGAAACCATGGCCGTGACTTTCGTCATCGGCAACGCGCACCGGGTGGGAACATCCTTGTTTGCCCCGGGCAACAGCATCGCCTCCGCGCTCGCCAATGAATTCACCGAGGCGGTCGGCGATCTGTATGCCTCGGCGCTGGTGGAACTCGGGCTGATCCTGTTTCTGATCACTTTTATCGTGCTGGCTTTGTCGAAGATCCTGTTGCACCAACTGGCCAAGCGCGAGGGAACGTTGACCTAGCTCAAGCATGGAAAGATCAGCCCTATATCGCCGCCGGCGCATCGTCAACTTCGTCAACCTGAGCATTTCCATGCTCGCGGTGCTGTTCGGCCTGTTCTGGCTGGTGTGGATCCTGTGGACCCTGTTCGACCAGGGATTGGCGGCTCTCAAGCTGACCATGTTTACCCAGACCACACCGCCGCCGGGCAGCGAAGGCGGACTTGCCAACGCCATCTTCGGCAGTCTGCTCATGTCCTTGCTCGCCACCCTGATCGGCACGCCGATAGGCATACTCGCCGGCACCTATGTGGCCGAATTCGGGCGGCGCGGCTGGCTCGCACCGGCGACGCGCTTCATCAACGACATTCTCCTGAGCGCGCCGTCCATTGTCATCGGACTGTTCGTCTACGCCGTCTATGTCGCCAAGGTCCAGCATTTTTCAGGCTGGGCCGGCACGTTCGCACTGGCGCTGATCGTCATTCCGGTGGTGCTGAAGACCACGGAAAACATGCTGCGCCTGGTGCCCGACTCCATGCGCGAGGCCGCGGCCGCGCTGGGCGCGCCGCAATGGATCACCGTCTCCTTCGTGACCCTGCGCGCTGCGCGCGCTGGCATCATTACCGGTGTGCTGCTGGCGATCGCGCGCATCAGCGGCGAAACCGCCCCCTTGCTATTTACGGCGCTCAACAACCAGTTCTGGTCGGTGAACATGGATGCGCCCATGGCGAACCTGCCGGTGGTGATCTTCCAGTTCGCGATGAGTCCGTACCAGGACTGGCAGAATCTTGCCTGGGGCGGCGCGCTGCTGATCACCATGAGCGTACTGACGCTGAATATCGTCGCGCGCGTCGTGTTTCGGCGGAATTCCGCGCCCACCTGAGCGATCCGAGGAATAAAACCAGCACATGGATACCGCAAGCCAGACATCGCCCGCGAGCAAGATCAGCGTCCGCAATCTGAATTTCTATTACGGCACTTACCACGCGTTGGCCGGTGTCGATCTCGATATCGCTGACAAGCGCATCACCGCGTTCATCGGCCCTTCGGGTTGCGGCAAGTCCACGCTGCTGCGCACCTTCAACCGCATGTACGATCTGTATCCGGGCCATTATGCGACCGGCGAGATCATGCTGAACGGCAACAACATCCTCGATGCCAAGCAGGACGTGATCGCCCTGCGCGCCAGGGTGGGCATGGTGTTCCAGAAGCCGACGCCGTTTCCGATGTCGATCTACGAAAACATCGGCTTCGGGGTCAAATTGTACGAAAAGCTCAGCAGCGGCGAGATGGACGAGCGCGTCGAATGGGCGCTGCGCCAAGCCGCGCTTTGGGACGAGGTCAAAGACAAGCTGCGGCAAAGCGGCCTCAGCCTTTCCGGCGGCCAGCAGCAACGCCTGTGCATCGCGCGTGCGGTCGCGGTCAGACCCGAAGTGCTGCTGCTGGACGAACCGACGTCGGCGCTGGATCCGATCTCGACCGCGAAGATCGAGGAACTGCTGAATGAACTGAAGACAGACTACACCATCGCCATCGTCACCCACAACATGCAGCAGGCCGCGCGCGTGTCCGACTACACCGCCTACATGTACCTGGGCAAACTGATCGAATTCGATATCACCGACAAGATATTCATCAACCCGGGCAAAAAAGAGACCGAGGACTACATTACCGGCCGATTCGGCTAATCGGCCGGTGAAATAACTGCCCCAGTTGTTATAGCATCACCATGTTGCGCGGACGAGAAACTGTCCGCGCGGATCGCCGATTACGTGCGGATGAAAAGCACATCCACACGCAATCGGCGATCTTGTATAAAGGCCACCCCAAACCGTCATTGATTCTATTCGTAACCGTGCTTTCTGTATGGACGTGCTCTTCATCCATACAGAAAGCACGGTTGGCGCGCGCAGCGCGCAGGGGTTTAGATCACTGCTCGATTTGAATCAGCGCCCTGGCGCTAGACCGCTGCTAGCCTGACTTGCTCCGCGAGCATCGCCGCCAACGCGTCCACCTTGACACCATCCTCGCCCTCGACCATGACCCGCAGCACCGGCTCGGTGCCCGAGGGCCGCAGCAGCACCCGCCCGGTCTTGCCCAGTTCGCGCTCGGCCGCTTCCTTCGCTTTGCCCACCGCCGGACTCGCGTCCCATTTGAATCCCCGGCCGACCTTAACGTTAACCAGCCGTTGCGGATACAGCGTCAGTTCGCGGCACAGTTCGGCCAGGGTGGCATCGGCGTCGCGCACCGCGGTCAGCACCTGCAGAGCCGACACCAGGGCGTCGCCCGTGGTGTGCTTGTCCAGGCAGATGATGTGTCCGGAATTCTCGCCCCCGAGCTGCCAGCCTTTCTCCTGCAACAGCTCCAACACATAACGATCCCCCACCCGCGCGCGTGCGAACGCGATGCCGGCCTTCTCCAGCGCGCGCTCCAGGGCCAGATTGCTCATCAGCGTGCCGACCACGCCGGGCACCGTGCCCGCGGCAGCGCGCATGCGTGCGATCACATACAGCAATTGATCCCCATCGTAGAGGCTGCCGTGCGCGTCCACCATGAGCAGCCGGTCGCCGTCGCCGTCCAGGGCGATGCCCAGGTCGGCCCGGTGCTGCTTCACCGCCAGCTGCAGCGCCTGCGGGCTGGTGGCGCCAAACAGGTCGTTGATGTTGAATCCATCCGGGTTGACGCCTATAGGCACCACGTCGGCTCCCAGTTCGTGGAACACGTGCGGTGCAATGTGATAAGCGGCGCCGTTGGCGCAGTCGACCACGATCTTCAGGCCGCGCAGATCCAGCCGATTGGGGAAAGTACTCTTGCAGAATTCGATATAGCGGCCGGCGGCATCGTCGATGCGCCGCGCCTTGCCCAGTTGCGCCGAAGCCCGGCAGCGCAAGGGCTGCGCGAGTTGCGCCTCGATCTCGGCCTCCACCGCGTCGGGCAGCTTGTTGCCGTCGCCGGAAAAGAACTTGATGCCGTTGTCAGGATAAGGATTATGCGATGCGCTGATTACCACGCCCGCCTGCAGGCGCAAGGCGCGCGTGAGATAGGCGACCGCGGGTGTAGGCATCGGGCCCGACAGCATGACGTCGACCCCCGCTGCGGCAAAGCCCGCCTCGAGCGAAGCCTCGAGCATGTAACCGGAGATGCGCGTGTCCTTGCCGATCAGCACGGCCGGCCTCAAACCAGGGGACAATTGCGCCCGCCGCACCAGCACTTCGCCTGCCGCGTAACCCAGGCGCACCATGAAGTCCGGCGTGATCGGCAGCTCGCCCACGAGACCGCGTATGCCATCGGTTCCGAAATATTTTCTGGTCATTGAGTCCTTTCCACGGCCGCAAGCACCAATAGCGCGTCGCGCGTTGCGGCGACGTCGTGTACGCGCAGGATTGCAGCGCCATTTTGCACCGCGATCAGGGCGGCGGCAATGCTCGCGGCAAGGCGATCGCCGGCAGGCTTGCCGGTAATCGTTCCCAGCGACGACTTGCGCGACCAGCCGGCGAGCACCGGGACCCCGAACGCGCCGAATTCGCGCAGGCGGCGCAGCAGATCCAGATTGTGTTCCAGCGTCTTGCCGAAACCGAATCCCGGGTCAATGCAGATGCGCTGCAAGGGGATCCCCGCTGCGCGCACGGCTTCCACGCGCGCCAGCAGAAAGGCTTTGACCTCCGCCACCACGTCGCCGTAGTGAGGCTGCTGCTGCATGGTGCCCGGCGTGCCCTGCATGTGCATCAGGCACACTGCAGCATCGGCAGCCGCGACAAAGGCAAGCGCGCCCGGCGCGCGCAAGGCGTTGATGTCGTTGATCATGCTCGCGCCCTCGGCGAGGGCGACGCGCATCACCTCCGGCTTGATCGTGTCGACCGACAGCGGTACGGGCGCGTCGCGCAAGCCCCGCAGCACCGGCAGCAGCCGGCGCAGTTCTTCCTCCGCGCTGACCACGGCCGCGGCGCCTGGCCGACTGGACTCGGCGCCCAGGTCGAGAAGATCTGCGCCCTCCTCAATCAATTGCCGCGCCCGGGCAATCGCGGCAGAGGGTTCGAGAAACTTGCCGCCGTCGGAAAAGGAATCGGGGGTCACGTTGACCACGCCCATGACCAGCGGCCTGGCCAGCGACAGGGAGAACCTGCCGCAAGCCAGCTTAAGCAAGGAGCGTGGGGCGTCGGAAGCGTGGGAAGGCATATGGCCGGAGCTGACCCGTACTACACGCTACCTGCCTCCGGCGTTCTAAGTCGCGGCCGGGGCGGCCGCGCCGGTGGTGCCTTCTTTCTGCGCCGGCGGCGCCGGCGGCGTGGTACCCGACTGCTTCGGCTTGGGTTCGCGCGGCGGCTTGCCTTCCATGATGTCGTTCAACTGGTCGGAATCCAGCGTTTCCCACTCGAGCAGCGCCTTGGTCATCGCCTCGACCTTGTCGCTGTTCTCTTCGATCAGGCGCCGCGCCAGAGCATACTGCTCGTCGATGATGCGGCGTATCTCCTGGTCGACCTTCTGCATCGTCACCTCGGACACGTTCTTGTGCGTGGTGATCGAGCGGCCCAGGAACACTTCACCGTCGTTTTCGCCGTAGACCATGGGCCCCAGCGCGTCCGACATGCCCCATTGCGTCACCATGCGCCGCGCCATCTCGGTGGCACGCTCGAAATCGTTCGACGCGCCCGTGGTCATCTGGTGCATGAAGATCTCTTCCGCAATGCGCCCGCCGAACAGCACTGCAATGGTCGAGAGCAGGCGCTCGCGGTCCATGCTGTAGCGGTCCTCCACCGGCAGCTGCATGGTCACGCCCAGGGCGCGCCCGCGCGGAATGATGGTGACCTTGTGCACCGGGTCCGTCTTGGGCAGGAGCTTCGCCACCACCGCGTGGCCGGACTCGTGATAGGCCGTGTTGCGCCGTTCTTCCTCGGGCATCACCAGCGAGCGCCGCTCCGCGCCCATGATGACCTTGTCCTTGGCGCGCTCGAAGTCGTCCATGTCGACCAGGCGCTTGCTCTGGCGGGCGGCGAACAGCGCCGCCTCGTTCACCAGGTTGGCCAGATCGGCGCCGGAGAAGCCGGGTGTGCCGCGCGCGATGATGTCGGCCTTGACGTCGGGCGCCATCGGCACTTTACGCATATGCACCAGCAGGATCTGCTCGCGGCCGCGGATATCGGGCAGCGGCACCACCACCTGGCGGTCGAAGCGGCCCGGACGCATCAGCGCCGGGTCGAGCACGTCGGGACGGTTGGTCGCGGCGATGACGATCACTCCGGCCGTGGCCTCGAAACCGTCCATCTCGACCAGCAACTGGTTCAGCGTCTGCTCGCGCTCGTCGTTGCCGCCGCCCAGGCCGGCGCCGCGCTGGCGGCCGACGGCGTCGATTTCATCGATGAACACGATGCAGGGCGCGTGCTTTTTCGCCTGCTCGAACATGTCGCGCACGCGCGCCGCACCCACGCCGACGAACATCTCGACGAAGTCGGAGCCTGAGATGGAGAAGAACGGAACCTTGGCCTCGCCGGCAATGGCGCGCGCGAGCAGGGTCTTGCCCGTGCCCGGATTGCCGACCATGAGCACACCCTTGGGGATGCGCCCGCCCAGCTTCTGGAACTTGGACGGATCGCGCAGGAAATCGACCAGTTCGGACACTTCCTCCTTCGCTTCCTCACATCCGGCAACGTCGGCAAAAGTGATGGTGTTGGTCGACTCGTCCAGCATGCGCGCACGCGATTTGCCAAAGGAGAAGGCGCCGCCGCGGCCCCCGCCCTGCATCTGGCGCATGAAGAATACCCACACGCCGATCAAGAGCAGCATCGGGAACCAGGAGACGAAAATGTTCATCAGCAAAGACGGCTCTTCTTCCGGCTTCGCCTTGATCTTGACGCCGTACTTCAGCAGGTCGGAAATGAGCCAGATGTCGCCGGGAGAGTAACTGGTGACGGTCTTGCCTTCGGTGGTCTTGGCCTTGAGGTTGCGGCCCTCGATCACCACCTCGGCGATGCGCCCGGCCTTGACCTCCTCGTAGAACTGGGAATAGTCCATGGGCGCCTGGGCGGTCTGGCGCGTGTTGAACTGGTTGAATACGGTCATCAGCACCAGGCCGATCACCAGCCAGATCACGAGATTCTTAAACAGATTGTTCAAAATTGCTCCTTCGGTACCACCAAATTTACCAAGGAAGAGCAAACCAAGTCTGTGACTTAATTGGCGCTTCCTCAGGTTTGGGGGGCTCAAAAAGACGGCCTCGCCCCCCCTTGTTCCATCCATCCCTCGCTAATTGCCCATGTTACAGGTGGCGGGGGCCGGCAACAACCGGGCGGACTCCACATGCAGCATTTTAGTCCTCACCGGCCGCCCCCGCCTTGAATACCGCCTTTGTAGCCTTTGCCCAGCAGATACATTTCACTTGAACGGCCGCGCGACGCCTCCGGCTTGCGCGAACCCACAGTGGCGAAAGCCTTGCGCATGGCGGTCAAAAACTCGGCGAACCCCACTCCCTGGAACACTTTGACCAGCAATGCGCCTCCAGGTTTCAAGCATTCATGGGCAAACTCGAGTGCCAGCTCGCATAAGTGCATGGACCGCGCCTGATCGCTCATCGCGATACCTGAGATATTGGGGGCGAGATCGGAAATTACAAGGTCCGCCTTGCGTCCTCCGAGCGCAAGCAGCAGCGCATCCAGCACTTCCTGCTCGCGAAAATCGCCCTGGACGAACTGCACCCCCGGCAGCGGCGCCATGGGCAGCAGGTCCACGGCGACCACGCGTCCTTTGCTCCCAAGCTTGGCGACTGCCACCTGCGACCAGCTCCCGGGCGCCGCGCCCAGGTCGACCAGCAGCTGTCCGGGGACGAGCAGCCGGTCTTTCTTGTCCAATTCCATCAGCTTATAGGCGGCGCGCGAACGATAGCCCTCCGCCTTCGCTTTTTGCACATAAGGATCGTTGATGTGTTCGCGCATCCACGCCCGGCTGGTCTTGCTGCGGCTCATCGCCCTTTGTCCTGAATCACCAATAAAGCTCCGATCTAGTCAAACCCGGACTGCAGTAATAATTAGATGCATCGCTGACTTGGCGGATGTACACAAGGAACACGGGCGCGAGCCCCTAGTTCGAACCGGCCCAAGGCGAGGCTGTTACAATCGGGTTTTGCCACCGCAATCGTCATGATGAGCCCTATCTCCCCCGCCGATCGAAAACTGCTCAAAGCCCGCGCGCATGCGCTCAAACCTGTGGTCGCGATCGGCAACGAAGGCCTGTCGGCGGCCGTGCTCAAGGAAATTGAAACCAGCCTCAAAGCCCACGACCTGATAAAGATACGCGTCGGCGGCGACGACCGCGAAGCGCGCCAGGCGCTGCTGGGCGAAATATGCAACCGCACCGGCGCCGCTGCCGTGCAACACATCGGCAAGATTCTGGTCGTGTACCGCGAGAACCTGGAAGAACCCGCAAAGCCGGCAAGAAAACGCGCTGCACGCAAGCTGCCGCACCGACCGAAACGCAGCTTTCAAAATACCTGAGCCAGCCGCAAGAGCGTCGGGGCGTCGTCGATCGCCTCTACTCGTAACGCACGTCGATGATTTCGAACTCGCGCACTCCGCCCGGCGCCTGCACCTCGACCACGTCGCCCGCGTATTTTCCGATCAGCGCGCGCGAGATGGGCGAACCGATGGAAATCTTGCCGTGCTTGATGTCGGCCTCGTCGTCGCCGACGATCTGGTAGGTCACTTTCTCGCCGCTGGTCTGCTCCTGCAGGTCGACCGTGGAGCCGAACACGCAGCGGCCCTCGGCATCGAGCAGCTTGGGATCGATGACCTGGGCATTGGCGAGCTTGCTCTCGACTTCGGCGATGCGCCCTTCGATGAAGCTCTGCCGCTCCTTGGCGGCGTCGTACTCGGCGTTCTCGGACAAATCGCCGTGCGAGCGCGCCTCGGCTATCGCTGCGATCACGCTGTGCCGGTCGACGGTCTTCAGGCGCTGCAATTCGGCGCGCAAGGACTCGGCGCCCTTGACGGTCAGGGGGGTCTTGCTCATGTTCCTCAAATCCCAGTTAAGCCAGTTTTTGGT
>Ga0334722_10004901_pt1 | contig 13740 bp, 8 predicted proteins | sample C3_bottom_MG_FD_207210 | JGI IMG/M metagenome (GOLD analysis project Ga0334722, IMG submission 207210) | Sediment microbial communities from Yellowstone Lake, YNP, Wyoming, USA - C3_bottom | ecosystem: Environmental > Aquatic > Freshwater > Lake > Sediment | place: USA: Wyoming | collected...
GGCGAGGCGCCGGGGTACGACACCTGCACGCTGATGACCGGATAGGTGACATCCGGATACTCATCGACGGCCAGCCGCTTGTACGACACGACGCCGACGGTGACGAGCGCCAGCATCATCATCGTGGCGAAGACGGGGCGCTTGATCGAGATGTCGGAGAGGAACATGGGCGGGGAGACGGTGGACGGTGGACGGTCGACGGTGGATCAGGCGCCCGGCTTCTTGCCGACCTTCGCGCGCGCACCGGTCGCCGGTGCTGCCGTGCCGGCCGGTGCGCCGCCACCCTCGCCGCGCGCCTCGCCGCCGCGGGCACCGCCCGCCGCACCGCCGCGCTCATTGCCGATGATCTGTGCCTTCATGCCGCGGCCCAGCGTCCCGACGTTGCCGACCACCACCTGGTCGCCGACCTGCAGGCCGTCCTTGATCTCGACGAGGTTGCGCGCCTCGTCGGCCACGCCGACCGTGACCGGCGCCTGCTCGAGCTCTCCACCCGTGATGCGGTAGACGAACGGCTTGCCGTCCTGTCCGGTGCGGACGGCCGGCTGGGGCACGATGAGCACGCCCTGGAGCGTCTGCGCGATGATCTGGCCGCTGGAGAAGGTGTTGCCTTTCAGCTCGCCACGCGGATTCGGAATCTGGACGTAGGCCGTGATGGAGCGCGAGGCGGGATCGATGGTGGGGCTGACACGCGCCACCTTGCCGCTGAAGCTCTTGCCGTCCGCCAGGAAGCGCACGGGCTGGCCCGGCTTCACGTCGTTGGCGCGGCGGGCAGGGAGCGCCGCCGTGAGCTCGAGGACGTCGTTGCGCACGAGGGTGAACAGCTCGGCGCCGCGCAGCACATGTTCGCCGCCCTGGACGCGGCGGAACTGGATGGTGCCGGTGACCGGGGCCAGAATGCGCGTGTCGCGCACCTGCGACTGCGACGTGCGCAGGCGCGAGTCCGCCGCGGCCTGCTGGGCCTTGGCGGCCACCGCGGCCTGTTCGGTGGCGCGCAGGTCGCGCTCGGCGATGGCGCCAACCTTGAAGAGGTCCTTGGACTGTTCGTAGTTCCACTGGGCCGTGGTGGCGGCGGTGCGCGCCGAGATGGCGTCGGCCTCGGCGGAGCGCAGGGCGCTCTCGAAGTCGATGGCCTCGAAGCGCGCGAGCGGGGCGCCGACGGCGACGCGATCTCCTTCGCGCACGTAGACCTGTTCCACGTTGCCCTCGAGCCGCGACTTCAGGCTGAGGGTTTCGATGGGGCGCAGGTCGCCGGCAATGGGAATGCCCGCTTCGATGCTGCCGCGGGTCACCCGGGCCACGTCGGCGGTGCCCAGCACGACGGAGGCGGTACGACGCGGGCCGGCCGGGGCCACGGAACCGGATCCACCGCCGGATCCGGCCGCGTTCTGGCCGCCCTGCGGGCGCGCCGCGCCGCCGCTCGCGGGATCGGCGGCGGCGTCCTTGGGCTTGCCGCCGCAGGCGGCGGACAGGAGCGCGACGAAGGCGATCGCGCTAGCGAAGCGAAACGGGACCTGAGATGGCATTGCGGGAATCGGTGCGCACGGGAATGGTGGTCCCGCTCGGAAGCGGAATGTCGCGGCCGCGAACCCGGGCGAGATCGGCTGCGGCCAGATAGAGGTCAAACGTGGCCTTCGCCTCGGTGGATCGCGCCGTGAGGAGCGCGTACTGGGCGTCGGACACTTCGAGCTGGGTGCTCATCCCGCGCTGGTAGCGTAGTGCGGCGAGCTGATAGGCCTCGTCGGCCTCGGTGGAGTTTTCCTGCCGGGCGCCGAAGGCGGCCAGGGCGCGCGCGAGTTCATTGCGGGCGCGCGAGACCTCGAGCGCGGCCGACTCCCGCACCTGATTGAGGGTGATCTCGGCGATCTTCGCCTGGGCCTGGGCGAGGTCCAGGTTGCCCTTGGCGCGGAGGCCGTCAAAGACGTTCCAGCTGAAATTCACCGCGAAATTCCGGTCGGCAAACCAGCCGTTGTTCTGGCACGTCTTGCCCGCGGCCGAACCGGGCGGGCAAGCCGCCTCGGTCACCCGGCCCATGACGGTCGGGAATCCGTTGAGCGTCGGGAGCGCCAGGTAGCCCATGTTGAACGACATACTTACCTGCGGCAGCAGATCGGCCCGCGCCACGCGCACCCCGGCCCGCTTGGCCTTGGCAGTCAGTTCGGCGGAACGCACCGAGGCGCGCAGGGGGTCGGGCGCCGCGTCGCTGGTGGCGCGCTCGGCCAGCGTGCGCACCGTCTGCGGGTTGAGCGCCGTGACGAGCAGCAGCGGCTGCTCCACGGGGATGTCGAGCAGGCGGCGCACCTCAAGCAACGCCACGTCCCGGTCCGAGGCGGCCTGCAGGGCGAGCGGCTCGATGTTGGAGCGCTCGACGCGCGCGCGCAGCAGGTCAAACCGCGCGACGCGTCCGGCGGTGTACAGCTGTTCGGTCTGGGCGACGCGCGACGCGGAGATGGCCAGGTTCTGCGCCTGCAGTTCGGCGATGCGCGCCAGATACGACGCGTTGAGGTACGCGCGCTGCACGTCGACGGCGAGCCGGGCGCGCGTTTCGGCCAGGTCGAGGCGTGCCGCGCCACGCACGCTGTTCGCCGCCAGGGCGGCCGACACGATGCGCCCGCCCTGGAAGAGGGCCTGCTGCGCGTTGAGCGTGGTGTTGTAGGTGAACTTCTGGCCGAACAGCTGGCTGACCATCTCGGCGCGCGCGTTCTTGAGCACCTGCTGGTAGCTGCTGGTCAGGCGCAGCTGTGGAAGGCCGGCCGCCCGGGCGGACATGACTTGCGCGTCGGCGGACTCCACCAGCTGCCAGGCGGCGCGGGCCTCGTCGCTGGACCGGAGCATGCGCGTGACGGCGTCCTCGATGGAGAGACGCAGGGTGTCGGTGCGCTGCGCGGTGGCTGGCGCCGGCAAAGCCGCGAGCATCACGGCGGCGAGGAACAAGGGAATGGTACGCATCAGTAAATAAGAGAACGCGCCGCCACCGGCGCGCGTTGGTCGGCGCGGAAAAGTGCCGCCGGCAGCGACGTCAGGCGTCCAGGCTGTCGAGGTCGATGAATACCAGTGACTTGCGCCGCTGGACGACCGACTTGAAGGCCTGGAAGACGTCCGGGTCGAACTGGCCGCCGGCCTGCTTCGACAGGATCTCGATGGCATCCTGCGGCAGCATCGGCTCGCGGAAGGCTCGTCGGGACGTCATGGCGTCGTAGGCGTCGGCGACGTGCAGGATGCGGCCACCGATGGCGATTTCCGCGCCGGCCAGCGCGCGGGGATACCCGGTGCCGTCCCAGTGCTCCTGATGATCCTGGATGTACGGGAGGATGCGGGCGATGTGCTTGAGGGGCGAGAGGATCTCGACGCTCAGGCGCACCGACTCCTTGACGTGATCGAATTCCTCGGGCGTCAGCGCCCCCGGCTTGTTCAGCACGGACTCACGGATGCCGATCTTGCCGACGTCGTGCACGCGCCCAGCCAGGCGAATGTCCTCGACCAGCTCGTCATCGAGTCCGAGGGCGCTGGCGATGGACGCCGCGAGGTCGGCCACGCGCTGCGAGTGTCCGCGGAGGTAGACGTCCTTGGCTTCCTGGGCATTGATCAGCGCGTCGATGACCGCCACCGACATTTCCTGCACGGCGCGCCGCTCGGCCATGAGCTCATCGGTGCGGACGGCCACCTCTTCGCGGATCAGCCGTTCCACGTTGCGCTGCTCGACGATGAGCGCGCGGCGGTGCAGGACGCGCTCGATGGCCCGCTCGAGATCCTTGAGCTCCACGGGCTTCATGAGGTAGTCCATCGCCCCCGAGGCCAGCGCCTCGGTGGCGGTGGACGCGTCGTTCACGGCGGTGAGCATCATCACGGCGATGTCCCCGTCGATGTCGAGCACCTGCGGCACCAGCTCGATGCCCGTGATGCCCGGCATGCGCACGTCGCAGAGCATCAGGGCGAAGGTCTGTCCGTCGCGCACGGCGGCGAGCGCCTGCTCGCCGCTCTCGGCGGTGGTCACCTCGTAGCCGCGGGCCCTGAGAAAACGGGCGAGCGCGGTGCGAATGCTCTCCTCGTCGTCCACGACGAGCACACGGCGCACGAGCGGCTCCTGCGTCCCGCGCAACAGCTGCGAGATGCGATGTGCCGCCGTGCTGCCTGTGTGCTCGGTCATTCCTGCCTCATGACTCGTGGAATCCGCAAGGTTTCGTACTGGATGAAGCTACCGTATCCGTGGAGTGCTTACCAACCGATTACCGCGTGACTTCCGAACCATCGGTGTTGAACGCGCCGGTCAGCGGCGCCGCGACAATGGCTGTGGCGTACGCCTCATCAGCGATGAAGGCCCCGAAGGACGCGCCCTGGATCTTCACAACTGCGCGCCATTCCGATCGACCGCCGGATGACCATTCCGCAGAAAGTCTTCCGAAGTGTCAGTACGGCAACAATGTATTAGTGTCGCAATGATATCGTTATGCTGGCTTATATATGTCGCAAAAATGAAGTTCTATTTACTCGGATATCGCTTACGGTTTCCGTGCACGCGCATCCTTGACGGCGGCGTCGATGTCGTTGACGTGGGCCTGATAATCCTCTCTGCCGGTCTTCTTCTCGGTTGGTTCCGCCGCGAGCAGTCGCTTGCCAAAGTCGCCGGCTGCGGCGCTGTTCTGCGATGCCTCGGCGACGCGCATCGCCAGGGTCAGGCCCAGGAGGTCCTTGGGGTTCTTCTTGAGGATCGTGTCGGCCTGCACCTTGGCCTTGCCGAGTTCACCGGCGACGAGCGCCACGAGGCCGACATCAAACCGGCCGTGCGCGTCGAGCGGGCCCATCATGTCGAACGCCTGCAGTGCCATCGGGGCGAAGATGGCGGCGCTGTCGCGCTTGCCCTCGGAGGCGTACATCATGACGCGGTTGAAGAGCCGGTCGGCCTGCTCCTGCGGCGACATGTTGGCGATGTCGACAGCCGAGGGCATGCCACCGCCGCCACCGGCTGAGGGGCCGCCGGCCATGGGACCGCCAGACATCGGGCCCGCCTGGCCGGCATCGGCCGAACCTCCGGTCGTCGCCGCGCGAGAGGCCTGGAACAGGACCAGCGCGATCATCACGACCAAGGCGACGCCGGTCAGGATCCAGGGCATGCGGTTGGCGCCGGCGGTCGTTGTGCCCTTCATCGCGGCGCCGCAGTGATGGCAGAACTGGGCGCCCTCCGTGAGGGGGCCGTCGCAACTCGGGCAGGTGGCGCCGCCGAGAGCGGAGCCGCAGTTCGCGCAGAACTTGCCGGTGGCAGGTTCGCCGCAGCGAGGACAGGGGGAGGACATGCGAAGGGTGGACGGTAGACGGTGGACGGTGGACGGGCTGGCGCAGGACGGGAAAGCTAACGTCCCCGTCCTCAAATTGGGCGCGGCGCGCATTGCAATCGAGCGTCCGGATGAACAGACTCCACCACCCCGGTTTGCGTGCCGACGACCCGGGCTCCGACCCTCGCCACCCCTGCCGTGAACGCCTCGTCCCGCGCCCTGCTCAGCGACCTGCACGGAGTGACCGCCAAGGATCTCATGGAGATCACCGAGCGGCACCACGTGCGTTTTGTCCGGCTGCAGTTCACCGACATCCTCGGTGTCAACAAGAACGTCGAGATTCCGGCGTCCCAGATCCGCAAGGCGCTGGAGGGCGACATCCTGTTCGACGGGTCGTCCATTGAGGGATTCGTGCGGGTGGAGGAGAGCGACATGCTCCTGCGCCCCGATCTCGAGACGTTCCGCATCTTTCCGTGGAGCGACCCGCAGGCGCGCGTGGCGCGGCTCATCTGCGACATCACGACGCCCGAGGGCGCGCCGTTTGCCGGCGATCCGCGCGGGGTGCTCAAGCGGCAGGTGGCGCGCGCGTCCGCGCTGGGCTACACGATGTACGCCGGCATGGAGGCCGAGTTCTTCATGTTCCGGCCGGGACCGGACGGGGCGGCGAGCACCATCACGCACGACGTGGGGAGCTACTTCGACCTGACGCCGGTGGACCTTGGCGAGGATGCTCGGCGCGCCATCGTGGACGCGCTGGAGCAGATGGGGTTCGAGATCGAGGCGTCGCACCACGAGGTGGCGCACGGCCAGCACGAGATCGACTTCCGCTACGCCGACGCGCTGACGACCGCCGATGCCCTGGCCACCTTCCGGTTCGTCGTGCGCAACGTGGCGCAGCAGTTCGGGCTGCACGCGTCGTTCATGCCGAAGCCGGTGTACGGGCAGAACGGCAGCGGCATGCACACGCACCAGTCGCTGTTCAAGGACGGGCACAACGCGTTCTTCGACGCCAAGGGCGAGTTCGAGCTGTCGCCGGTGGCGCACCATTACATCGGCGGCCTGCTGCAGCACGCACGCGGCATGAGCGCCATCACGAACCCGCTGGTGAACTCGTACAAGCGGCTCGTGCCGGGGTTCGAGGCACCGGTGAACGTGGCGTGGTCGATGCGCAACCGCTCGCCGCTCATTCGCGTGCCGGCCCGCCGCGGTGCGGGGACGCGCGTGGAGCTGCGCTCGCCCGACCCGAGCGCCAACCCGTACCTGGCGCTCGCCGTGATGCTGGCCGCCGGCCTCGACGGGATCGCGACGCAGGCGACGAGCCGCGAGCCGGTCAACGAGAACATCTGGGAGATGAGCTTCCGCGAAAAGCGGCGCCTGCGCATCGACGACCTGCCGCACGACCTGAACGAGGCGTGCGACGAGCTGGAGAAGGACAAGGAGATGTGCGCGGCGCTCGGCGAGCACGTGACGGCGCACTTCCTCGACGCCAAGCGGCAGGAGTGGCGCGACTACGTGACGCAGGTCAGCGAGTGGGAGCTGGCGCAGTACCTGGCGAAGTACTGAACGCGCCGTGCGGCTGTCCAGGAGCTTCGTCAACTGGATCGTTGCCGTCACGATAGGCGGAAGCCTGGCGACGTACCAGATGGCGCCGCAGTGGCATGCGTGGTGGGGCCTGATGGACGACGCCGAGTTCCTGGGATGGGCGCCCCCGGGCCAGTCCCTCGACGCACGCGGGTACCTGCCCACGCTGGGGCGCACCGAGATCGGCGCGATCGGGCGCACGACGCGCTTCCGGCCCGTGTACTACACGTTGCGTGTCGGTGAGCGCGTGCTGTGGCCCCCGTCGCCCGCGTGGTACTATGCCGCGCGCACCGCGATGTATGCCGTGGCGCTCAGCCTGACCGCCTGGGCGCTGTTCACGGCGCTGGGAAGAATCGTCGGGGTTGGCGTCTTCGCCCTCGCGAGCACGGCGTGGTACTGGCGCGACATCTGGGCGCACGGCGGGCCGGCCGAACAGTATGCCTTCGTGGGCACCAGCCTACTGGCCGTGGCGGGTGCGCTGGCCTGGCGCGATGAGCACCCGTCGCACGCGCGCGGCATTGCGCTTCTCGCGAGCGCCGGAACCCTGCTGGCGATGGGGAGCAAGGAGAACTTCCTGATCCTGCTCATCCCCTGTGCACTCGTGCTGCTGCGGCTGGCACGGGCGCCGGAACATCGGTGGTTCCTCGCGCTCCTTCTGCTGCTGGTGGCTGCGAGCGCCATGGGGATCGTGGCGGCGCTGTTTCCCGGCCTGCGGTCGGCCGGTGCGGACATGTACGGCCACTCGATCGGGGCTGGCGCCCGATTTGCCTGGTTGAGCGCCGGCACCGGTTGGCTGTTCCCGGCCGCCATCGTCCTCATCGCCGCGGCCCTGCCCATCGCGTCGTGGCGCGCGCTGCCGAGTGGGCGGCGCACGCCGGAATTCCGGTTGCGACACGATGTGCTGGCGCGGAGGCTGCATGTGCACGCGGGACTCCTACTGCTGCTGGTCGCCTCGCAACTGACGTTCTACGCGCCGAAGTGGCCGACTTTCGGCGGACGGTACGACTTTCCGGGCTTGCTGGTCTATCCGCTCGGGTTCGCGGCACTGACGGTCTACCTGCTGCACTGGCTCCGGCTGGCGGGAGCCGGAGCGCACGCGACGCGACGCGCAGCGATCGGCGCATCGCTCGTGGCGGTGGCCGCAGCAAGTCGCCACGGCATGCTGCCGGTGCGGGATGCCGCCGAAGGGAACACGCGATACACGCAGGCCCTGCACGCCGAGCTCACACGCGTGGTGCGTGAGGCGAGCCGCCCGGACATCGTGACGCCGATCATCGTCGAATGGCGCACAGGGGACGAGGTGGAACCGGCCATGTCGGTGATGCGGCTGCTCTACGAATCAGGGAGCAGCGGGCCCTTCTTCCTGCGTCCCGCGGCGGGGGCCCCGACGCACGTGCCACTGGCCGAGTTCGCGCGAACCGGCGCCACGGAGCGAGCGTGGCGAGGCGTGACGCTGCAGCCCCAGGACGCACTGCGCGCCGCGCTGACGGCGAGTCAAGGCGCGGCGCTGGTTGTCACCCTGGACGGGTATGCAGTGCCGCAGGCTGCGGTCGTCGTCCCCGATCGTCAGACCGGGAAGACCATCTCCCGGTAGCGCGGCAGCGGCCAGTACTCGTCGCCGACGGTGAGCTCGATGGCGTCGGACAGTTCACGAACCGCGGCCATGGCGTCGGCGCCGGTGCCGGTGAGGAACTGCGCGCACTTCGTCGGGGTCTCGTGCATGGCCTCGGCCTTCGCCACGGCGGCGCGCAGCGCGGCGGTGCGCTTCTGCAGCTCGACGACCTGCTTGGCGAGCGCGGCGGCGGCGGCTGCTGCCGGGTTGACCCTGATGCCAGCCGCCTTCGACTTCTGGGCGGCGTCGGCCACGACGCCCAGGTACTTGAGCGCCGCGGGAAGGACCATGGTGTCGACGATCTCGCGCATCGTGTGCATCTCGATGAGCATGTCCTTGAGGTAGCGCTCGATGCGGACGTGGTAGCGGCTCTCGAGCTCGGGCACGCTGAGGATGCCGAGCGTCGCAAACAACTTGCGGGTGGTGGCGACGTTGAGCTGGTCGAGCGCCTCGGGGGTGCGGCGCAGGTTGAGCAAGCCGCGCTTGCGGGCCTCCTTGACCCACTCCGCGGCGTAGCCGTTGCCCTCGAAGCGGATGGCGCTGGTCTCCTTGAAGGCGATGCGCACCACCTTGAGCACCGCATCGTCGACGCTCTTGGTCTTCTTGAGCTCGACCTTCAGTTCGTCGATGAGCTCGCCGATGGCCTCGGCGACGATGGTGTTCAACAGCATCACCGGGAAGGCGATGGACTGCGACGAGCCGACGGCGCGGAACTCGAACTTCGCGCCCGTGAAGGCGAGCGGCGACGTGCGGTTGCGATCGGTGTTGTCCTGCGCGATCTCGGGGAGCTTGGCGACGCCGAGCTTGATCATGGCGGCATCGGCCGACGCGCCGGTGCGCCCGGCGACGATGTCGTCGATCATGTTCGTGAGCATCGCGCCGAGGAAAACCGAGATGATGGCCGGCGGCGCCTCGTTGGCGCCGAGGCGATGCTCGTTGCCCGACGTGGCAATGCCGGCGCGCAGCAGCCCCTGGTGCTTGTAGACGCCCTTGAGCATGGCGGCCAGGAACAGGAGGAAGCGCAGGTTCTGGTGCGGCGTCTTGCCGGGCTTGAGCAGGTTGACGCCGTCGAGCTCGTTGTCGGCGGCGATGGACATCGACCAATTGCAGTGCTTACCCGAGCCGTTGATGCCGGCAAACGGCTTCTCGTGCAGCAGTGCGGCCAGGCCATGGCGCGATGCGACCTTGCGGAGGATCGCCATCACGAGCTGGTTGTGGTCGGTGGCGATGTCGGTCTCCTCGAAGACCGGCGCCATCTCGAACTGGCAGGGAGCGACCTCGTTGTGCCGCGTGACGATGGGCACTCCCAGGCGGTAGAGCTCGTACTCGACCTCGGCGATGCAGGCCTGCACGCGCTCGGGGATACCGCCGAAGTAGTGATCTTCCAACTGCTGACCGCGCGGCGGCGGGGCGCCCAGCAGCGTGCGGCCGCCCATCACGAGATCAGGGCGCAGCGAGAAATGGCCGCGGTCGATGAGGAAGTACTCCTGCTCCGCGCCCATGGTGGTGTAGACGCGCATGGCGCCCTTGTCGCCCAGGAGCTCGAGGAGTTCCATCGCCTTGTGCGAGAGCACGTCGGACGAGCGCAGCAGCGGCGTGACCTCGTCGAGGGCCTCGCCGTTGTAGCCGATGAAGACCGACGGAATGCAGAGCGTCTTGGTGCCGGCGCTCTCCATGATGAAGACCGGCGACGCCGGATTCCACGCCGTGTAGCCGCGGGCCTCCCACGTGGCGCGCAGGCCGCCCGAGGGGAAGGACGACGCGTCGGGCTCGCTCTGGATGAGCTGCTCGCCCGTGAACGACTCCATGGGGAGCTTGTTCTCGTCGAACGAGAAGAACGCGTCGTGCTTCTCGGCGGTCAGACCCGTCTGCGGCTGGAACCAGTGGCAGAAGTGGGTGACGCCATGCGACATGGCCCATTCCTTGATGACCTGCGCGACAGTCGGGGCGATCTCGATGTCGAGCTTCTTTCCGAGGCGGATCGCGGAATTGAGCTTGGCAAAGACTTCCTTGGGCAGCTTGTCGCGCATCTGTCGCGCGCCGAAGGTGAGCGACCCGAAGTAGTGCGAGATCGGCTCACCGCCCTCACTAGTGGAAGGAATGTTGGGCGGCGTGACCACGCGCGAGGCGATGGCCTTGAGGGCGGCGGCGCGAGCATTCATGGAAAGTGGTCCGGGCGAGGGATTGGCGGCGCGCTCTGCGAAATTTGCAGAAACTGCAATTTCATATGAGCAAATATAAAAATCAAGCCAAAAAAAACGATATTTGAGCTTCAAGATCTGCCGCAAATGCAATTACACACAGGCGAAACGAACACTCGCTGGTCGCGGATGTTCTGTAATACAATATGAGGCAATGGCTTACGCAGTGCCGCGAAAGGGAAGACGCCACGTACGAACGACAGGCAAGGGATTCCATGGACCTGGCCGGCGAGCACGAAGCGACGGACCTGGCTCCCATCGAGCGCGGTGCTGCATCAGAGCAGAATCTGGCGATTCGAGGGCGCGGAAATGGACCGGGGCGACGTACGCGGGCCGGGCGAATGCGGTGCCTCGACGATACGCCGGCTTGAGGAAACGACCTTCAATTAGGGGTAGGTCTTTCAAGAAGCCAGGTACGTCCTAACCTGTATCATCGTAGGGAATCGGCGCACTCTCAATTGTCTAAAGTCCGTATTGATTTGCACTTAGCTGACGTGCAACATCCGGCCATGGCGTTCCCGGGCTGATTTGCATTTCAGGCCAGAACCCACCGCCCCCCAAAACGAGATCCACGTCGAAGCGTTCCGCTTCGCACGTCAGTCATGGATCTCGCCCTTGGGAGAATCAGTCGGACCTCTCCGGGATGTCGCCGGAGACTTAGCGGTGGAGGAAGCCACTATGCGTCAAATCAGGTTCGCCACGATGCTGGCGGGACTGTTCGCGTTGCTTGTAGGCTCGGGAGCCTTCTCGCAAGCGGCAGCGCAAGCGTCGTGGAAGGCGTCGGACTGCGAGTCGTGCCATGACAAGGCGCTCAGTCCGGCGTTCAACAAGTCGGCCCATGCGCAGAAGGACCAGAGCTGCGCGGCGTGCCACGGCAACGTGGCCGAGCACTTCAAGGCGATGTCAGACGGCAAGGATGGCCCGAAGCCGACCCTGAAGGGGCTGAAGGCGTCGGAAGTGAACGGCCGCTGCCTGTCGTGCCACGAGAAGGGCAACCAGGAGAGCTACGACGCGAGCATGCACTCGCGTCGCAACGTGACCTGCACGTCGTGCCACAGTGTGCACAGCCCGAAGTCGGTCAACGGCCAGCTGAAGACCAAGAACGACGCCGAGACCTGCTACTCGTGCCACAAGGCCGAGCGGGCGAAGATGAACCGCACGTCGCACCACCCGGTGCGCGAGGGCAAGATGGGCTGCTCGAGCTGCCACAACCCGCATGAGGGCAACCGCCCCAAGATGCTCAAGGCGGAAACGCAGACCGAGCTGTGCTATCAGTGCCACGCCGAGAAGCGCGGCCCGTTCCTGTTCGAGCATGCGCCGGTCAAGGAAGACTGCGCGACCTGCCATGATCCGCACGGCTCCAACCACAGCCGGATGCTGGTGCAGAAGATGCCGAACCTCTGCTGGGGCTGTCACCTCACGGGCTCGGGGCACTTCGGTTCCGGCGACAATCTCTCGACGGAGAAGGGCGTGACGCTGGCCCCGACCGGCGCCCCGTCCGGCTACCCGACGGTGAACTCGCGCTTCGTCGGCCGCAGCTGCGCGCAGTGCCACCTGAACATCCACGGTTCCAACTCGCCCTCGGGCGCCTACTTCATCCGGTAACCCACCCATGACACGCGCAATGAAGCTTTCAGCGTTCGTCGCCATGGGATTCCTCATGGTGGCGTCGACCGCCGCGGCGCAGAACGCGCCGACGAGCGGCGGACAGATCACGATCGGCGGGCTGTTCGCCGAGGACGTGACCTCCTCGAAGTTCACGGAATACAAGGATCTCACCAACGGCGGACGCATTCCGTTCGTCCACCTGTTCTCGACGACGAAGGCCATCGACTTCAACGTCACCGGCACCAACGTCGAGCAGAAGGATCAGCGCTTCTTCGGTTCGCTCAAGACGTTCGGCCTCGGGCTGAAGTTTGACTACAACCAGATTCCGCACAACATGGGGAATGCGGGGCGGTCGATGTACAGCGAGACCGAGCCCGGCGTGTGGATGATGTCGTCAACGCTGCGGACGACGCTGACGAACGCGATCAACGCGATGATGCCGACGTCGGCCCGCACCGTGCCGTTCTACCAGAGCCTGTTCAACCCCACGTTCGCCGCGGCGAGCCTGGTGGACGTGTCGGGCATCCGGAAGAGCGGCAGCGTGGAGCTGAACCTCGGCGATCGCCTGCCGTTCCCGGTGACGCTCACGTACAAGAACGAGTTGAAGGAAGGCTACCGCGGCCTGAGCGGCGGCAACATTCGCGGCGCCCTGAGCCCGGCGATGGAAGTGGCGGCGCCACTGCACGAGTTCACGACCGACATCGGCATCAAGACGTCGTACAAGTTCTCGAAGGGCAGCGTGTACGCCGGCTACAACCTGAACCGGTACAACAACCGCGCCGAGACGATGATGGTCGACAATCCGGTGCAGGGCGTCGATCAGCTCCAGACGTCGGCCGTGGGATCGACGATTCCCGCGATGGGTGGTCCGTCGCGCGACCGCTTCATCATGGCGCCGGACAACAAGGCCGGCACGGCGAACGCCGGCTTCACGCTGAAGTTCGCCAAGCAGACGCGCTTCAGCGGCGGCTTCTCGCTGACCACCATGGAGCAGGACGCCCTGTTCTATCCGTACACGGCGTTCAGCCTCACGACCAACCCGGCGGGCCAGAGCCTGTCGAGCCGCGCGTCGCTGCAGCAGCAGTCGTACGGCGGCAAGGTTGACGCGACCAACTACAACTTCGCGTTCCAGAGCCGGCCGGTGGACGGGCTGACGCTGCGCGCCGCGTATCGCGTGAACGACCTGAAGGACAAGTCGAACAAGTACGTGATCACGGGTGACGTGTCGACGGCCAACGGCCAGTGGACCACGGTCACGGCGACGGCCGCCGACCCCTACGGGCACGCGACGGCCAACATCTACGACACCAAGAGCTCGCGCTACTCGGCGTCGGCGACGTACGACTTCAAGGCGCTGACCGTGGAAGGCGTGGTGCGCGGCGGGAAGCTGGAGCGGACCAATCGCGAAGCCGAGAAGGGGACAGAAACCGGCATGGGGGTCACCGCCCTGTACCACTACACCGATTGGCTG
>Ga0334722_10004902_pt1 | contig 13734 bp, 9 predicted proteins | sample C3_bottom_MG_FD_207210 | JGI IMG/M metagenome (GOLD analysis project Ga0334722, IMG submission 207210) | Sediment microbial communities from Yellowstone Lake, YNP, Wyoming, USA - C3_bottom | ecosystem: Environmental > Aquatic > Freshwater > Lake > Sediment | place: USA: Wyoming | collected...
TGCCGGGAGTGGTGATCGGGTAGTCCTTCTTTGTGGTCAGCTCCGGGTATTTCTGCCAGACGAACTGGGCCACGTTGGAAAAGGCGAGCGCCTTCTTGCGGGCAATCTCCTGAACCTCGAAATACTCCTTCACATTCTCTTCGCTCGGCTTCTGGACCGCCTTCTTCTTCAACGCCTCGGCGAACTCCTGGAACTGGTCGGGATGCATCTCCCAGATCTGTTCGTAGGTGTAGTCCTTGAGGGTCGGAGCAGGCTTGGTCATTTTTTTCTTTTTTGCCGGCTTCTCGGCCTGCTTCTCCGGCTCCTTCTGATACCACCACCAACCGGTGGCCGAATCGGTGTAGTACCCGGCAGAGGCGGATACGGACAGCGAGAGCATTGCCAACGCCATCAATGGCCAACGCATTGTTCCACCTCCTTGTTCTTATGCTTGATGTCTTTGACCATTCGCTTCAGTTGCGCGGATTTCAGTTCTTCCAGTGCCGACGCTGTTACACCGAAGGATTGAGCAGTGAGGGGAATGAGTAGATGGGATAGTCGTTTGCCTCCTCCGGTAATGATAGAAACCTTCGATGTGTAGTACCCGTCCGCCACGTATTCGGTTGCCAGGGCGTGCCTAGTCCTGGCCAACTCTGTGACAACGGAGTGCATCAGATTCCGTTTCTCCGCCTCAAAGCCTTCCGAGGCATAAACCAAGGGATCATAGTTGCTGACTTCCTTGATGGCTTCCCAGAGCGCATCAGGGTTGACATAGATCACTCCGTTGGGCATGGAAACTACAGACCACTGATCGCCTTTCGGGGTGGACTCAACCATATTTATCCTGTTCTTCAGCGACTCAATTACTGCATCCGGATCAATGCATTCCGGGATATTTATTAGTTGTGGTGTGTACTTCTCCTTTGCGGGAGCGAATCCGAGCGGGTCTGCCCGATCTGCCGATGGCAGTTCTGTTGTTGCTGGTGTGGCTGACGCGGATTCAATTTCTTCTGTGGCGGACTGCGGGTCAACGCTGCTTTCAGGGCGGCTATTCTTTTGCTCCCGCATCTTCAAATAGAGTGCTGACAGTTCGGACTGGCGAGCCTCATGATCGCACTGCTTGAGACCGTCCGTCAGGATGTTGTCGCTCTTCATCAGATGGTGGCCGGTCACGGCACGAAGAATATCTTCCTTGTTGGGGAGGGAAACGAATTCCGGAATTCCATTCAGGATGAGCCCGGCAATAATCGGATGGTCGCCGCTACTGTACATGCCGTCGTGATACGAAGGGATCTTGCCGATATCATGGGCCAGGGCAATGAGGATAATGTCCGCCAGCAACGCCTCCTGGTCAGCTTTGGCAATGAAGTTGCGGGCTACTGTCAGCGTATGGCGGTAGAGCGGAACCGCCTCAAGCATGGCATACGAATCCTCCGAATAGATCCGCTCCGCCTCGTCTTTGTGTTTCCTGACAACGGATGGGCAGTCTCCCTCCTTGTCAAGCAGGTTGAGCAGCCAGATTATCAGGTCTCTGCGGACTCCATTGATCGATGAGCGATGTCCGATCATTTCGCTAAAAAACAGCTCGATTTCCGGATGGATAAATGATGGGCGAGGCAAAGGAGAGTTGTTCTCCTGGGACTGTTCCCGCCAAAGATTTGCCGCATCTTTGATTTGTACCTCACTGTCTTTCCAGAGGTGGCTCAACTCTGCCAGCTTGGCCACCTCAAACTGTTTCTCCTCTTGTGGTGCCGGAGTTTCCTTTGGCAGCCATTTCCTTGTCCCATAAATGGCAAAGCCGATCCCTACAGTTGCCGATATTCCTAACAACGTCGTATTCATGGCGAGGGCGGCGCTGCAGGCTTAGATTGAGACAACTTTGAGGTGATTACCGCCGGCGCTTCCGGAAAGATGATCTTCATCTTGGGTTCATGGGCGTCTTTAGTGGTCCCCTTGAAGCGCCCCGTGTAGGTCATCATGTAAAATTCCCGCGGCTTCAGGCTCAAGACATCCTGAACCCGCAGAATGTCCTGCTCGACCTCGCGGGTCGTAACCTGATTCGAGCCAAAGATACCTGTCAGCACATTCTGTACGCCGAAATGCTTGACCACGTAATCACTGGTCTCAGCATCGGAGCAGCGCATGAAAATCTTGGTGTTGGTGTTGTCGAGGATGCTCTTGCCGAACTCTTCACCGATGACCGCATAGACCTGGTTCACCGATTGAGCGAAAGCGGTCACCATTACATCGGCGGACCCTGCTTTGGCGAACAACTCTTCCACGCCCTGGTAAAGCAGGCTCTGCGCCTCATCAATGAAAATGGAAAGCGGGGGATTGACCTTCTGGCGGTTGGAGAGGTACACCCGTCCCACAAAGGATTGAATCATGGAGAGAAGGACTTTGCCGAGTGTCGCTGAAGCCTCTCGGGTGATCATGGCGCCGGTATGGACCACCAGTATGACCGGTTTACCTGACTCAAGATTCTTTATGAAACGGTTCGAGTCGGCCTGGCCGATGATCTTGCCGATATTGCCCGAAGAGAGTTCCATCAAGGCGGTGCGTAATGTCGAAGACACCTTGGCGTAATATTCCATAGGGGATTTCAGGATGTCCTCGATCATGCCAGCTGTCAGGTCAGCTTCAGCATTACCGATACTGCGGAGCGATTTCATGGTTGAATCGAGTGACTCCCGGCGTATGCGCTTCCGTATTTCATCGATATTTAGGATGGGCAGGTTGCCGTGTTGTTTGGACTGGATGATGTAGGCGGAGATTACGGCAGTGGTGATCTCCTTGGCGATGTTCCGGTAAAACGGTTCGCGGCCGCCCATGATGCCCGAAACGATATGTCCGACCAGTTCATCCGGCATGAAATAGAATGCCATGGGATCAACCACAGCTGAATATTCCGGGAAAATTGGGGTGACGAGCATCAATTCTTCAAGGCGATCACAATCTCTGGCCACTTCATAAATCTTGGTGAAGATCTGCTGGTCACCCTTAGGATCGAAATAGACCACCGAATACCCCTTGCGGATGTCCTGTTCAATCAGGTTTTCGCACAAACGGGTTTTGCCGACTCCGGTGGTGCCGAAAACAAAGGTATGTCGTTTCCTGTCGGCATCGGGGATGGCGATGGGAACGATCTTTGTGCGGCGGTCCATGTTCACGCCGTTGCCGATGTCAGTCATGTCATCGGACAAATTAATGATGCGCTTCTTGAACAGAGACATGCAGGTGCTCCTTCAGTTCCTTTCCGACGGAGTTGATGATGTGCTTTGGTATTCTTGTCGGTGTCACTATCGAGCTGTAAGCGCCGGGAATACGTTTCAGGCACCTAATCCCGGCAATGCGGCTGCGTTCCTGCAAGAGCAGCCGGGGCAGTTCCCTCGAAATACGGCTCAGTTGCACGCGAACCTTGGTAGACCTGTGGTTGACCATGACCGGAACAACACTCGTGATATGAAACTCCTTCACGGTTCCCGGACGATAATGTTCACGCTCGTGACTGGCCTGAAAGCGAGCCGGGCATATCCCGTAAAGGATCAGTCGCCGATAGTGATCTGCAATTTCCAGAGTGACGATCAGTGAGCAATCGTCTCCAATCCGTGTAATCTCGCCCGGGGCCGTATAACCTCTCAGCTCCTTCAGATGACCTGCCTCATTCAGGGTTCTCCGCAGTTGCAGTTCCAGATCAACCTGGTGCTGCACATGCCGCCGCAGCTTCCGGTCAATGGCGTCAAAAGGAAGAACTGCAGGGGCTCCGCCACTGGGAGGATAGATGATGATTTGTAACTGATCCTCGATCCTGACAATGACGTTGGCATGGAGGGCATGGGTCAACACTCTAGCAACGGCTGTTTCTATTGCATCCAGAGCTTCATCCTTGTTCAAGCCGCATTCAGGCAGGATTTCAGCGGGGTTCATGGCCAAATGCCTCTTCCCACGGTGTTGTAACCTTGATTGCTGACGCTACATGAACTGATTGCGGTCGTGATTGTTCATGTTTGATGATACGGGCTACTTTGGCGGCATATTGATCACGTTTGGACGGTGTGCGGGAGTTGTAACAGCCGACTGCTGGCCAGGTGTATCCGTAGTCCTGAATGCATTGGTAAAGAACCCAGGCGCCGACCATGACATTGGTGCAGGGGTCTGTAAGGCTGTTCCACGAGATGCCGAGCTTGCGCAGCGTCGGCTCCCATGATGAGTTGATCTGCATGAGGCCATAATCGTACGTGCCGTTTGCGTTGCGGTTGATTGCCTGGGGATTGAAGCTGCTTTCCCCCTTGGATATTGCGTAGAGGAGGTGGGGCGATATGCCATATCGGTTGCCAGCCTCTTCAAAACAGAAGGCAGCAGCGGGATTTGACGAACCGATTGATATGCAAAGCAGGAAAACAAGAGTGGCGAAGCGCATGAATCCCCCTACGACTATAATCTATAGGGGGGGCAGGTAGTGAGTGAGCCAGTTGTAAGCTTTTGATGGCTTGAGGCGTGGTGGGGGGCTATTTTTGTGAGTTTATGTCGTTTTTCAGAATGATACTCGGCTTGAACGTTAGAATCCTTCTGGCCTCAATGGTAATGGCATCACCTGTTTGAGGATTTCTACCTTTGCGGGCGTGCTTGTTTTTGACTTCGAATTTTCCGAAGCCGGATATCTTTATATCCTCTCCGATTTCAAGGGTATTTTTCAGAATGTTAAAAACTAACTCGACCATTTCAATGGAATCTTTCTTCGAAATTCCACACCGTGCGGAAACTTTTTCAACAATATCTGCCTTAGTCATTATTGCTCCGTTTAACAGGTAAATGATTGAAAACCCCTCTCTCGGTGCGGGGGAGGGGAGAGGGGACCAAATTACTCTATGTTGGCAGAGACGTACAAGGTGAAATAATCAAATCTGGTTCAAAATGATCATTTCAAAGCAAGATGGGAGCTATTCTCCATCAGTCTTACTATCCTGCGGTTTGGGTGACAGTATGTCCATTAACAAGGCTTCCCACTTCAAAAGGGCGTCCTTTTTCTCATTGTCATAGCGATATTTATTGTAAACGCCGACTATGCCTGGCTTGATGTGATTTATGACTTCTTCGCCAACTTCGTCTGTAATGCCAACTCGTGCCATATTTGTGCGTGCGGTTCGGCGAAGGTCATGCGGCGACCACGGTTTCATCCCGAAGTAAGGTTCTTTGCGCGCTTTTATTTTTCTGTTCCCAACAACTTTCACGACATTTTCGTCCAAATAACCTCTATTGATGGCTTGTGATAGAGTGTTCTCGGAAATATGGCCTCTTTTCCCTCGGCCAGATGAGAAGATGTACCCTTTTTCTTGTCCGATCAGTTCCAGGGCAGTGTCAGTCAGGTACACTCTGTGCTCACGCTCATTTTTTCCAGCAACCTCTGCAGGGATAGTCCACCATCTGTCCTTGATCTGATCCCGGTGTATTTGTGCAACCTCTCCAGGGCGCTGAGCAGTTACCAGAATCAATTTAAGCGCACGCTTGACTTCGGAAGAGCTTGGTCCTTTACTGATTTCTTCCCATGCTTTCACGATTTCGTCGTCGTCAAGATGCCGGTCGTCAGTTTTCGGGGCGATCTTTGGGACGGATGCTGTGATCTCCTGGAAAGGCTGAATTTCTGCCCATTCTTGTCGGCACGCATATTTGTACATCTGCCTGCCGAATTTCATAACGTTTCGAGCCGATCCAGGGACCTTCGATGCAATTTGCTCAATGAGAGAAACAGCATGCTTGTGCCTGACGGAGGAAATTTCCATTTTGCCAATGCCGGGAATGATGTGAGTCTTGATAGCGCTGAAAATCGTTTCACGCCATCTGTCAGAATGGTTCTCCTTCGAATACTTGACGTACCAGACCGCGGCAAGCTGCTCGACGGTTACTGGAACGTAGTTTTCAGGAATTTCCTCCGAAGTCAGGGCGTCAAAGGTGTCTCTTTCTAACTGAACAGCTGCGAGGGCCATAGCCTCCGCCTGAAGCTTAGCCTCGTTGGCCAAGCGAGTCTGTTCCTCGATGGCTGCTTTTTTGTGATCACGGGGGTCAATTCCTTTTTTAACTAACTTATACGCATCGTTATATGCTATCCTCGCATTCGCAAGTGAGCAGTCTGGATAATGCCCAAGAAGCACGTACCCTTTGCTCTTGTTCAACTCGAACAGGTACACAAAAGCTTTGGCGCCCGAGGGTAGGACTTGCAAGGCAAATCCACGCCCCTCACGTAGATAGTATCTCGTGCTCTTTGGTTTCGCAGCAGCGATTGCTTTTTCCGTGAATTGTTTGCCCATTTTGCTCTCTTTTCGTGTTTCCGTTTTGTTTCCGTTTGCTCTTTTAAAAGCCTCATGTTTCCGTTTTGTTTCCGTTTGGAGGTTGGCAAGCGGAGAGGCAAGCTGAAACAGTTGGAAATACAAAATAGGCTAAAAACATTGTTAAGTCAAGGTGATAAGATGTGCTAGTGAAGGAGTGAGAGGCAGGATGAAAACCTCTGAAACGTCGATGTGTCAGCTTCCCAAGCTGAAGGTCGCGGGTTCGAATCCCGTTTCCCGCTCCAAAGAAATCAAGGGGTTACGGTTTAAAAAACTGTAACCCCTTTCTTTTTGTTTGATTGTGTAACCTATGGTGTAACCTTGTGTGTGGAGGTAGGCGACGGAAGATAGCCTCGTAATTCCGCCAGAGGTTGAAAACAAAAAGTTACGCGAGCGGATCTTTCGCGACCGCTTCGCTGAATCTCTTCAAGCCCTGCTGCCGAATCTGTAGCGTATTGATAGAGGAGTCGTTCGCCGGAAAGTTCTTGGCCTCTTCGGTCGAATGCTGTTGAGAGGACGTCGGCGGGGTAGTGGCTGATTGTTTCAGGCTGTTCGTGGGTAGCGACATGATAATACTCCCCTTCCTTGTTCTGAAACTGAGGGTAAAACTCGCGGAATTTGTCAAGCGTCTTCCCTGATTCTGAGTTTATCAGGTCACTTGATACTATCAAGCCGAATCTTGTCGCTATATAGCAAATCGAAAGGCTGGTTATTATGCTTGGCCGGCCACCATACGAGCCACCGAAGGAAAAAGAAGAGGAGGGAGCCTGATCATTTAGAGACCTTGCAAACCAGCTTGAGATAGACGGAAATCCGTCTTTCAAGTCAAAACACGACTGCAACTCAGGCTATTCGGTGTAAAGATCTGAATACACTTTTTCGCCCGTCCCTCTGATCGTGTCAGCGATCCAATAAAGGGCCTCAAGCTCACCGCGTTCTTCTGAATCCTCGGCCATGACATTTGACTTCTCAAAAAGATCCTTTGCTAGTTTATCAGCAAGTGAGTTTATTTTCGCCAACTCACAGCTAATATCTGTCGGCAGAGGCTTGTCTATAACAGCTTCTTTCGGGATTTTCACAGGGTCAAGCCGGTTAATGGCAGACTGTATCTTTTCCAGTATATTTTCTAAAGCGAGAGCCACCCCTTCAGGCGCTTCACCACACTGGTCGATAAGCTTACAAACAGCCCCCGACGCTTCGACCAGGCTTGTTACTTCATGAAAAACGTTTTCCACAGTGGCTGTAAATGTACTCATGGTATTGCCTCCTTTGCATGTGACTCTTATTTCAATCCTTGTAAGGAATGTATTTCTTTTTAAAATAATTTGCAACAAAAAAATAAGTAAAATCAATATGTTATGCTACAGCAGAAGAAGTTTTAGGTCTGTTTCTTCTACAGTAGAAGAAGGGGAAAAGCGAGGGAGCTCAGGAAGAAGCTCCCCTTTTTCTATTTCTTCGGCTTCCCAAAGAACAGCGAGAGTAGATTCCCACGCCCCTCTGAGAGTTCCTTCATGCCGTCAACTGTTCGCTGCACCTGTACCGCAGGGTAATGAAACAGGATTCCGCCGAGACTGTTGAGGCGCTTGAATAGCCCTTCGTCAGCCTCGCCTTGCCCGATCTCCTTCGCGAGCTTTGCCATCTCCGAATATACCCGCGATCAGGCCGGCCCCTCGTACCCCTGGAATCCGGAGAAGATCGAAGACAGCTCCCGGAGGCCGATGAAGCCGCCCATCACATACGACAGGTTTTCCGCGGCTAGTTTCTTGAGGAGCTTGTCGTCGTCATCGTCCCCGCCGCCTATGGCCCTTTGAATTGCCTCCTTCAGCGTGACGGTCAGCACCGTTGGAACGACGTAGAGAAGCAGCATGTTGACCAGGAAAGCGCCGACCTCCGCAGGGCTCTTGAAATCAGTCTTTGCTCTGGATTCTGCCGCGAGGTTGTAGGTAGTAGAGAAAAAGCTATAGAACGTCGTGAACATCTTTTTCAGCGGTCCCCCGCGCTGTATCCTGGCGAGGTCTTTCATCTGCCCCCCGGCCTGAGAATCAATGACCGCCTGATCCGCTTCGGCGATCGCGTCCGCCTCGTTGCCATGCTCTGCCATGCTCTTTTCGTACTGCCCGAGCCACGTCGGTATATCGACAACCTTCTGCATCTGCTGAATGAAGTAAAAGAAGGAGTCTCTCACTGAATGGGGAATCACTCCCACCGTCATTTGATTACGGATCTCAGCAATCTCCCGGTTCTGAGTTTTTCCACGAGTCAACATAAAGTCGCTCTTGCTGTAGATCCACTCCGCCGTTTCAATCATCGAGGAGGGGGAGCCGATCCACCGCCCGATTCCTTTCCCGACCCACTTCGTACCAATCCTTACCATTGACTGAGTCAGGCCGAGCGGCTGCATCATCGACGTTACGAGGTTGTATCCGAGGCCAGCGGTCGAGATGCCTACACGAGTATAGGCCATGAACTTTTCAAAGGCGTCCTGAGCCGGTATGTCTCCGACTGCTACGTCCCTGATGCCATCAGTAAAGACGTGGTAAGCCTCCATGCCGTAGTGATCCCGGATTGCCTCTTGGATCTGCGTAGTCCCGAGGAGTTTGTTCACGTCAAGCAACATTTCGTGATGAGTCAGGTCGTGAATCACCTGATTTAAGTGTTGAAAGAGCGTGTCGATCGACAGGGAGAGCGGACGATTGACAGCCTCGAGACGCGCCTCTGTGTGTCCTCGGCGAGTGCTTGCCCTGGTGAACGCTCCTCCCATCATCTGTTTGAGGATCTCTGACTCTTCTTGGGCTCCGGTCTTTGCCGTTTCCTCACGATCATATTTGATGGGATAATATCCGCCCTTCAGCGTCCCGTATTTTGTCGGCACCGGCATGGCGACGACCTTCTCAGGCGCGACGCCGTGAATCCGCTTCTCCTTTGCTTCGATCATCGGCCAATACTCATCAATCAAATCCCACACGTCCTGGACGAAACGCCAATCGCGTTCATCGAGCGTGTCAGTAATCGCCCGGAGCTCACCAGGGGTGAACATGGCAGCAAGGCGCTGAAGATTGCCTTCGTTCCCCATGTTGAGAGCGACGACGATCCGCCCCCACTTGGACATGCTGGTCCCGATCTCCGGAATGAACTCCCGCTGATGCATCTTCGTCCGCTCGATCCCCGAATATGCCCCGAATACCTTGCTCAGCCTCTCGGTCGCTTTCATCCGCATGACCGCTTCATTGTCGCCGGCAACATTCATCGGACGGATGATCATGTTCCAGATCGCGCCGCCATCCTTGCCGCCGTCCATCTGCCGCGCCAGGGAAGACATCTTCCGATGTGAAGCGAAGTAGTTCTCCATCATGGCACCGGGGCGGTCCTGGGGTAGGTTCTTCTCGGGCTTGCGTGACTTTTCTCCCCGGCTGTTCTCCTCGATGCTCGCAGCCGCTTCGTCTGCCAGCTCCATCACGTCCCGTTTCTGCTGGTCTGCGTAGAGCTTCCCCTCCGTGTTGGCAAGATGCACGATCGTTTGAACCGCCTCGTACACGTCCCGCAGCTCACCAATCTTCAGGGAGCGGTAATTAGTGCGGTTTGCTTCGTTGAGCACGGAGGGAGGAATCGCAGGGGGAACACCGTCAGTCTTCTCCTTGCGCTCCGCCCACTGGAGCAGATTCTCACGATCCTCGATCTCCCGGTTCGTCACGCGCCGGAACTCATAGCGGTCGAGAATGGCGTTAACTTGGTCAAGGTAGTCTTGCCCCGCCTTGCCGAGCCTGCTTTGTGCTGCCGGCTTGTCGAGGCTCCTCATATAGCCGCTGATCTTGTCGGCATCCTCTCGCGCCTGGAGCGCTTCCCGGTAGAGGTAATGATTGAGCAACTGTCGTTGCTTCGCTGCCGCCGCCTCCGTAAACTTGCCCTTGCTGGCGAACTCGAACGCCTCTTTCCCTGCCTTTTGCTCCGCTCTGCTGTAGAGCCCCGGAAGGATGTCGATAACAGACTTCTCAGCGATCGCCCGACGTGCCGCTTCTCTGAAAAACTGAATCGGCGGGATAGAGTCGAGCGCTTCCCTCCGTGCATTTCTCTCGGCGCTCTTCTCGGCATTGAGGAACGGCCTGAGATCCTTCCGCTTCCGGTTGATCGCCCTCAACTCCTCCCGGAGCAGCTTCGCCTGGTCTTCATTGTAGATCGCATTGGCCGCAGCGTCCGCGACCTCAGCCGTGTTCTTCTCGCCATACTGCTCGATCATGCGCCGGTCCGTCTCGGCCTTGACGTACTCCTGCAGGTTCGGTGTCTCCATCATCCGCTTGATCATCTCGTCGGGAGAGGAGAAACCGAATCTCTCGGCCACCACAGCCGGGTGGAGACCCCCCTCCTTGCGGTAGACCCACCCGAGCTTTCTTTGATGCATGGCGTTGAGCGTGGCTTGATCGTACATTTTCAGGAGTTCGGTTTTCGAGAGCTTGAAGTCCTCCCCCGCAAAGGTGGAGCCGTCGAAGAGCTTACCGGTCCGGAGGAAGTGAAGCACCTCATAGACTGGGTTCATTTGCGCCTCTGTCTCGACCTCTGCCCGGATGCTCTCCCGAGTCTCCTTGTACCACCGAGAATGCTCCCGCTTCATCTCCTCAAGCTTTTTGCGCTCCAGGCGGTCGATCGCGGCGCTGTGCGCTTGCTCTGCGAGCTTGCGGTATGCCTGGAAGACTTCCGAAGTCATGCCGGCTTCTTCGGCCGTGGCGAAGATAGGCTTGACGTTGCGCTCCTGCCTTGCCGCCTGGATCTCCTCATCTGTTGCCAAGAGCCGGTCAAAGACGCCGCGGACATCGTCGGTCAGTTCCACCTTCAGCGCCTTCAGGGAGGAGTAGACAGCTTTCAGCCAAGTTTTGAACCGCTGGAAGACCCCGCGCAATTCCTGTGACGGAGCCTCACCCTCGAAAAGATAAGCCTCGAAGCCTCGTGCAAACTTCTCTTTCTGTTCGACCGTCATGGCTTTTTCGTCAGTGACCCCGAGCCAGGAGAGAAGCGTCCGGTAATCGGCTTTCATCTGCTCAGGAGCGTTTTCCTGAGCCGAGAGCCGTCCGAGCACTTCCAGGTAATAGTGACCGACCTCATGAAGGAATGTCGAAGCATCAGCATCTTTCAGCAATGCGATTTGAAAACCGGAGCTCTTGTCACCAAAACGGATATATCCGTGCTTCGCGCCTTCGCCCTGAGAGAGAATCGAGCTCTGCAGGAGTTCCTTGACGCCGGCATTGTCCACTTGTGAAAGGTCAACGCCCATGGAATCAATCCATTGCGCCAGTTCATCGAGTGCCTGTTTCTGTTCGACGAGCTTCTCGTTGATGTTGCCGGGGGCATACCGCGAACGTCCCTTCAGCTCATCGGCCACGGCATCAAGGAGAGCGTTGACGTCAGAACCTTCCGGCAGATAACCGGCCTCGACTGCAGCTTCCCGCGCCTTGTCGATAGAAAGGCCATTGCTCCGAAGGAGCTTCTTCTTTCCCTTGACGCTATCGACGTCCATCGCCTTCAGATCTCCGCGATCGTCATTGATTCCCTTCACGCGCAAGAATTCGACCAGAGAGGGACCGAACATTTCAGAAGGGCTTGCTCCTTTGCCGGCGCGGATTGCGTCCAGCATGGCATAAAGCTGCGCCTCTTGCTGTTGTTCGGTGAACGACGGTTGACGTTGAAGCGCGGCCGGCAATTCTCCTCGGGTAATCGAGAGCGGAAATCGCTTCTCCAGGTCCGCCGCGTCGTACCCGTACCGCTGCGCCAGGGTCGCGAGCCCCTTCGCTCTGATCGTTGCGTCTGCTTCGGCCTGTCCGGGGCCCCGGCCGATCCCGATCAGTTGACCATAGGTGTCATCATAGATCCGCTGATAGGCGTCCTGGTATTGCTTGTCCTCGACGGGGGGGACCTCTTCCGCTGCCTGGGTGAGTAATTCATTGACCGTCTTCTCGTGATTCTTTCCGAAGGCTTCAGCCTCACGCGCCGATATGCCGTCGATAGAGGTCCGAGAATCCTTCACCAACTCCTGATAGAAGGGTTCCGCTGCCAGAGTCGCGAACTCTTCGAGGGGGATTGCGACATCGCTCCCGCTTGCCGCCGCTTCATAGTAACGCTTCGGATCAGAAAGGATCTGCTCCGCCGCTTGACGGGGGTCCATGCCCTGAGACTGAAAGAGCTCCGTGAAGCGGTCGACCGGAACGAAGACATCCGAGACCGGACCATCCTGTTTGATCTCCCTGATCAACTCCTGAACCTTTTCCGGCAGTCGCGCGAATGTCTTCGAAGCTTTGACGCTGTCACCAAGGGAGAGGAGGAAGTCCGCCTGTGCTTGTGCCTGTCTCCGTGCCTCCATGTTTGAATAGAGCCGCTCCGATACCTTTGACGCCCCGTGCATGGTCACACCTTGAGCCGGTCCCGCAATGGAGGTAACAATCGCCGTGTCAATGAGCCGCTGGACAACGTCACCCATGGTCATGTCAGGAGTCACTGTTACCTTATCGACAAGGGCATTATAAGCGGTGTTGATCTCTTCGCCGGCCAGATCCCCCAGGATAAAACCGAGAGCTTTCTTGATGATTGGTCCGCTGCCATTGTAGAGGCGATCGAGGCCGATCTTCTCGGTCAGGCCCTCCATTGCCTTGTTGGATGACGCCAGAAGAGCGGCCATCGGCTGAGAGACTCCGGCCTGTTTCATGTCATCATAGCCGCCTTCCGAGAAGAGCCCGAACATGGAGAGAGCCGCGTTCTCCCCTCCCATGCCGAACGGCGCAGCAAGGAGTGACGTCCCGATACTGGAGGAGGCCTGTTGAACGTAGCTCTCTGCGCTGCCGGCCGGTTTCTTGGGAGCCTTGGCTTCCGCCTGGTTCTTCCAGAAGTCGGCGCTCTCCTTGAAGACATTGGCGACGCTCTTCCTCATGCCGGTTGGATCGGGGAAAGCCTCAAGAGACCAGTCCACAAAATCAGCCAACATCTGACCCGTCCGAGCAAGTCCTTCATTGACGTTCTCAGGCGCAGCGACAAGCCCTTCGACAAACGCCGAACCGATACTCTTCGCCCGTGCTGCCGCTTTTTGGTCATTTGGTGAAGCGATCCCGAGTGTTGAGCCACCTTGTGCACCGAAGCCGGCACGCGCCACCCGCTCAATATTCGACAGTGCGTCAACGTCGTCATGAGCAAGCTTCGCATTGTCAGGCGAGGAGAGAAAGTTCGTGGTTTCTGGCGCTACCGCTGGAAGATCCTCACGCCCTTTAATTACAGCAAGCCTCCGCGCTTCAGCGCCTTGATCAGCCCGAAGAGTTTCAACCGGGATTCCTACCTTCTGCGAAAGCTTATGAAGCCCTGCCTCTTCATCCGGATTCGTGTCGGCAGAAGTATAGAGCGAGCCGAGAAGACGCGGATTCGATGGTCTGCTCGACTTCTTGATTATGTCGTCATAGAC
>Ga0334722_10004903_pt1 | contig 13734 bp, 12 predicted proteins | sample C3_bottom_MG_FD_207210 | JGI IMG/M metagenome (GOLD analysis project Ga0334722, IMG submission 207210) | Sediment microbial communities from Yellowstone Lake, YNP, Wyoming, USA - C3_bottom | ecosystem: Environmental > Aquatic > Freshwater > Lake > Sediment | place: USA: Wyoming | collected...
TCCGGAGACCTCCTGGACAAGGAGGGAATGCGCGCTCTTCTGATCGAGCTGGACAGTGCGGTCGCTTCCCACAGCTGCCCTCACGGCCGCCCCGTGTGGGTAAAGCTTTCAGGCGCGGAGCTTGGGCGGATGTTCGGACGCACCTGAAGTCTTACGGAAAGCGCCGCCAATGGAGGATAACCGCCTTCTGGTCCTTTCCGGACCCACCGCATCGGGGAAAACCGCTCTTTCGCTTTCCCTCGCCCGCATCCTTCCGCTCGAAATCGTGAACGCGGACTCCCTCCAGGTGTACCGGGGGATGGATATCGGGACCGCGAAACCCGATGCGCGAGACCGGCTGGAAATTCCGCATCACCTGATCGACGTGGCGGACCCGGACGAGGAATTCAACGCGGGCAGGTTCGTCGACGAGGCGGAGAGCGCGATTCGCGGGATCAGGAAGCGTGGCAGGTTCCCGCTGGTCACCGGGGGTACGGGGATGTACATCCGGTCGCTGCTGAGGGGCCTGGACCCTCTACCTTCGGACCCTGGGATCAGGGCAGTGCTCGCGCGCCGCTGGCGAGACGAAGGGGGGCCAGCCCTGCACGCGGAGCTGAATGGGATCGATCCTCCCTCGGCAAAGACGATCCACCCTTCCGACAGGGTGCGGCTGCTGCGCGCGCTGGAGATAGCAGAGATTACCGGCGCCCCGCCCAGCGCGCTCAAGCGACGGTGGAAGAAGGACAGTGGAAAATTCCGAATCCTGTTCATCGCGCTGTCGGCGGACCGTGGGAAACTGTATGGGCGCATAGACGCGCGCGTGGACGAGATGTTCCGCAGAGGACTTGTCGAGGAGGTCCTGGGGCTTCTTTCCGCCGGGTTCGGGCCGGAACTGAAACCGATGAACGCGCTCGGGTACCGGCACGTAATCTCCCACCTTTCCGGGTCCGTATCGCTTCCGCAGGCGATCGCCGTTCTGAAACGGGACACGCGCAGGTACGCGAAGCGCCAGCTGACCTGGCTTTCCGGCGAGCCGGAGGTGTTCTGGGCGGATTCGGAAAACGCAGCGGAAACGGTGCCGGCTCTCGCCAAAAAGTTCTTGTTATAACCTCTAAATTGCCATAAATTTAGGGTTTACCCGGGAAAGGAGTCCCCATGATCCTACAGTATCTCGAGTTCGAGAAGCCGATCGTCGACCTTGAAAACCGCTTGGAGCAGCTGCGGCGGGTGGACGATGGGATGGACAGGAATCTTCGGGAGGAGATAACAAAGCTCGACAAGAAGATCGGCAAGATCCGCAAGGATATATTCTCGAATCTTACCCGCTGGCAGATCACCCAGCTTGCACGTCATCCAAATCGCCCATATATGCTCGATTATATAAACCATTGCTTTAAGAATTTCCTGGAGATACACGGAGACCGCGCGTTCCGGGACGACCCTCCGGTGGTATGCGGTTTCGCGGAACTTGAAGGCGAAAAGGTCGTGGTCATCGGGCAGCAGAAGGGGAGAAACACGACGGAAAAGATCCGGCGCAACTTCGGAATGGCGAACCCGGAAGGATACCGGAAGGCCCTGCGGGTCATGAAGCTCGCCGAGAAGTTCCGGCTTCCTGTCATCACGTTCATAGACACCCCGGGGGCCTTCCCGGGCATCGGCGCTGAGGAGCGTGGCCAATCCGAGGCGATCGCGAGGAACCTGCTTGAAATGGCGCGCCTTGAAACCCCCATCCTTGTAGTCGTGGTCGGCGAAGGAGGAAGCGGGGGGGCGCTGGCGCTTGGCGTCGGCGACGATATCCTGATGCTGGAGTACGCGATCTACTCCGTGATCTCCCCGGAAGGGTGTGCCTCGATTTTGTGGCGAGACACGGCCCAGGCGGAGACCGCCGCGGACATGATGAAGATCACGGCCGCGGACCTCAAGAAATTCGGCGTCGTGGACCGGATCATACCGGAGCCGGTCGGCGGAGCGCACCGGGACCACAAGGCGGCGGGCGACGCGGTGCGGGTCGCCATGTCGGAGTCGTTGTCCGTCCTCCGATCCTTCTCCGTCAAGGAGCTGCTCGATCGCAGGTACGCGAAGTTCCGCAACATAGGCGTGATACGGAAGAAGACCGGGAGCAACGGGTGACGCAAGATCGCCTGAAGGAGTTGCGCGAGGAGATCGACGGGCTGGACGACCGTATCCTGGAGCTGCTGAACCGCAGGGCCGGAGCGGTGGTAGATGTCGGCAAGATCAAATCGGACAAGAACCTGCAATTCTACGTCCCGGAGCGCGAGGTCGAAATACTCAGGCGCCTGACGGCGGAGAACCGGGGGCCGTTCCCGAACGAAGCGCTTAAGGCGATCTACAGGGAGATCATTTCCGCCTCGCACGCGCTGGAGAAGCCGCTTTCGGTGGCGTTCCTCGGACCCCGGGCGACGTTCACCCACCTCGCGTGCCTCAAGCATTTCGGCGAGAGCGCCGATTACGTATCGCAGATAAACGTGTCAGAGGTCTTCGAGGCGGTGGAACGCGGCCTCGCCGACTTCGGCGTCGTGCCCATCGAGAACTCCAGCGAGGGGATAGTCAGCAACACGCTCGACATGTTCGTCGACCACAACCTCCTCATATGCGGCGAGATTCTTGTGGAGGTCGCACACGACATGCTCTCTGTGACTGGCGATATAGAACACGTAAAGAAGATCTACTCGCACCCGCACGCCATCGCCCAGTGCCGGGGGTGGCTCGAGCGGAACTTCCGCGGGACTCCCGTCTTCGACGTGGAGAGCACCGCGCGCGCCGCGGAACTGGCGATGGACGACCCGTCGGCCGCCGCCATAGCCGGGGAGGCCGCGGCCAAGATCTACGGGCTGAAAAGCATCAGGAAGAGGATCCAGGACAACACGAACAATTTCACCCGGTTCATAATAATAGGGAAGATAGCGCCCAACCGGACCGGCAACGACAAGACGTCCATACTTTTCGCGGCAAGGGACGAAGTCGGGGCGCTCTACCTGATGCTGGAGCCGTTCGCCAAGCACCAGGTCAACCTGACGAAGATCGAATCCAGGCCCGTCAAGACTAAGGCGTGGGAATACCTCTTCTTCCTCGATATGGAGGGGCACATCACGGTCGACCCGATAGCGAAGGCCGTGGACGAACTCCGTACACGGGCTCAATATCTGAAAATACTTGGATCCTATCCCCGCGCCATTTGAGGCAGCCCGGGTCGCATGACCCAGGGCCTCAAGCCGGGGATGGCAGGAGGACCGACACATGATCATCGTGTTGAAGGCGGGAGCGACCGACCGGGAAATCCGGTTGATCGAAGAGAAGATAAAGTCCCTGGGGCTTTCCGCGCACATCTCGAAGGGTGTGGAACGTACGATCATCGGGGCGATCGGCGACGAGCGGCACCTGGCGGCCGAGGCGTTCGAGGGACTGGAGTACGTCGAGAAGGTCCTGCGGATACTGAAGCCCTACAAGCTTGTCAGCCGCGATTTCCGCAAGGAGGACACTGTCATCACGGTGCTGGGGAAGAAGATCGGCGGAGGCGTTATCGCGCTCTTCGCCGGCCCCTGTGCCGTGGAAAACAGGGACATGATGATCGGAATAGGCGGCCAGGTTGCCGCCGCGGGCGCTTCCTTCCTGAGGGGAGGGGCGTTCAAGCCGCGCACTTCGCCCTACGCCTTCCAGGGGCTGGGTGAGGAAGGGCTCCGTTACCTTGCTGAAGCGCGCGAGGCGACTGGGCTGCCGATCGCGACCGAGCTGATGGACCCGAGGGACATCGAACTGGTCGCGAAGTACGCGGACGTGATCCAGATAGGCGCCCGGAACATGCAGAACTTCCGGCTTTTGACCGAGGTGGGAAAGCTGGACAAGCCGGTCATACTGAAACGTGGACTCTCCGCCACCATCGTGGAATGGCTGATGTCCGCGGAATACATAGCATCGGAGGGCAACCACCGGATAATCCTCTGTGAGCGCGGGATCCGCACGTACGAGCAGGCGACCCGTAACACGTTTGACGTCTCGTCGATACCGGTGGTGAAAAGCCTCTCGCATCTGCCCGTGATCGCCGATCCCAGCCACGCCGCGGGGAAGATGAGCCTCGTGGAGCCGCTGGCGGCGGCAGCCATCGCGGCGGGCGCCGACGGGATCATGGTCGAAGTCCATAACGAGCCGGAGGCGGCGCTCTCGGACGGCCCGCAGTCGCTTCGGCCAGAGGCATTCCAGGCGATGGTATCCCGGCTGAAACGGATCGCCGCGGCCGTCGGGAAGACACTGGGGACCACGTAAGAATGGAGCGGCTCGGCATCCTGGGGCTGGGTCTTATAGGAGGGTCGCTGGCGCTATCCTTGAGGGGGAAGCGCGGCGCTCCCGAGGTCTGGGGGTGCGACAGGAACGCCGAGCATGTCCGGATGGCGCTTGCAGACCGCGCGATCGCGCGCGGCTGCACGGAGAAGGAGATCGCCTCGTGCGACATCGTCGTCGTCTGCGTACCCGTTCTGCAATCGGTCGTGCTGCTGCGGCGCATCGGCCGGCGGATGCGGCCGGGCGCGGTCCTGACCGACGCAGGCAGCGCAAAGGCGGCGGTGGTGCGCGCCGGCCAGGAGGCGACACCGGAGGGGGTGGAGTTTGTCGGCGGTCACCCAATCGCGGGCACCGAGAATTCGGGGTATCCATCGGCCGATCCTCAGCTCTTCAAGGGCAGGACCTGCATCATCACGCCGACTGAGGCGAACACGGGGAAGTCTTTGCGCAGGGTGGAGCGGCTTTGGAGAATGGCGGGTGCGCGCGTCCTGCGCATGGAGCCGGACGTCCACGATCATGTCTTCGCCTACGTCTCCCACCTCCCTCACGCCGTAGCATATGCCCTCGTCCACTCTGTGGCCACGTTGGGCTCGAAGGTGCCGCTTGGGTACTCGGCCGGGGGGTTCCGTGATTTCACGAGGATCGCCTCAAGCAACCCGGAGATGTGGAAGGACATCGTATTGCAGAACCGCAAGGAGGTGCTTGGCGCCGTGGGGCATTACCGGAAAAATCTTTCCATGCTCGAAGGTCTCATCAGGCGCGGCGACGAGACCGGCCTGCTTGCATATTTCAGGAAGGCCAAGTCCACCAGGGACGGCATGTGAATCCATGAAAAGCAAAGTCAGGATTTCGGGGACGGTCAAGGTCCCCGGGGACAAGTCGATCAGCCATCGCGCCGTGCTCCTTTCCGCCATAGCTGAGGGTGAGAGCCATATACGCGGTTTTCTCAACGCGGGGGACACGCTCTCCACGGTGGGCATGGTGCGCGCCCTCGGCGTGGAGGTCCTGCAGGAATCCGAGACTGCGCTGCGCGTGGCGGGCCGCGGTCTTGCGGGGCTCTCCGAGCCCGAAGACGTGATCGACGCCGGGAATTCCGGCACGACGGTCCGCATCGGCGCGGGGATCCTCGCCGCCCAGCCGTTCATGTCCATCGTGACCGGAGACCCTTACCTGCGCCGCCGGCCGATGAAACGCATCGTGGAGCCTCTCGCGAAGATGGGAGCGACGATCTCAGGGCGGAAGGGGGGCGCTCTCCTGCCGCTGTGCATACGGGGTGGAAATCTCTCCGGTATCCGGCACGAGATGAAGGTGGCGTCCGCTCAGGTGAAGTCCTCGATTCTTCTGGCAGGTCTGTTCGCCGAAGGGTCGACCACGGTCGTCGAGCCGCTCCCTTCCCGGGACCACACAGAGAGGATGCTCTCCTTGATGGGGGCGAATATCTCGGGTATCGGAAACGAATTGACGGTCCATCCGGTGGAACGTCTGCTTCCGTTTTCCATAGACATCCCGGGAGATATTTCCTCCGCGGCTTTCTTCATGGTTCTCGCCGCGTCGGTTCCAGGCGCCAGCCTTCTCCTCGAAGGCGTCGGGGTGAACCCGTTGCGGACGGGCATCGTCAACGTGCTACGCAGGATGGGGGCGGAGATACAGCTGGAGGCGCTTCGGATGGAGGGCAGAGAACCGGTGGCCGACATCGAGGTCCAGGGATTCGAGTTGACCGGAACGGAGATTTTCCCGGAGGAGATCCCGGGGCTGATCGACGAGGTCCCCGCGCTTTGCGTGGCCGCGGCGCTCGCCGAGGGCCGCACCGTCATCCGCGGCGCGGGGGAGTTGCGCGTCAAGGAATCCGACCGTATCGGCGCGATGGCATCAGCGCTTGCTTCGCTCGGCGTAAAGTGCGGGGAATACCCGGACGGCATCTGGATCGAGGGGCCCTCCCTGATCGCCTCCGGCGCAAGGTGCGACAGCAAGGGCGACCACCGGATCGCGATGTCCCTTTCGGTCCTCTCCGCCGCTGTTGGTGTCCCCATCAAGGTCGCCGACACCGCATGCATCGACACCTCCTACCCGGGCTTCAGAGACACGCTCAAGGGTATCCTGGGGTGAGGGCGAGGCCGATAATAACGATCGACGGGCCGTCGGGCTCGGGGAAAACCACCGTTTCCCGGCGGCTGGCGGAACGCGCCTCGCTGACGAGGCTGGACACGGGGGCGATGTACCGGGCCTGCGCGCTCGCCGCGAAAAGGGCGGGAATCCCATGGTCAGACGGCGCGCGGCTCGGCCGGATGTGCGCGGAGCTCGATCTGGCATTCGCCGGGGAGGGGGAAGAGGATCTCCGGGTCACGCTTTCCGGCGAGGACGTGGGCGAAGCGATCCGGACCCCCGGGATCAGCCTGGGGGCATCCGAGGTCTCGGTCCACAGGCAGGTGCGGGAGGCGATGGTGAATCTGCAGCGGATACTGGGGGAGGGCGGCGGAGTGGTGCTCGAGGGCCGCGACACCGGGACCGTCGTTTTCCCCGACGCGGAGGCGAAGTTTTTCCTGGATGCGGTTGCAGCCGTCCGGGCGAGACGCCGCTACCTCGAGTGGGTGACGGGAGAAAGAAAGCCGTTCGAGGAGGTTCTGCGCGAGATTCTTCAGCGCGATATCCAGGACAGCACGCGCGATAATTCCCCTCTCCGCATGGCGCAAGGGGCGGTCTACATCGATACCACTACGCTCTCCGTCGACGAGGTGGTCGAGCGGATGCTCCTTCATATTCCAGGCGGCGCGAAGAAGGCCACAGCTACGTGAAGCGGATCATCATAGCGAGCAGCGCGGGCTTCTGCTTCGGCGTCAAGCGGGCCATCTCCATCGCCAACGAGACGGCCGGCAGGGCGGCGGACGAGGAGCGCGGCGATGGCCGTCTGCCCATCAATTCGCTGGGCCCCCTCATCCATAACCCGCAGGCGGTGGAGGAACTGGAGAAAAAGGGAGTTCATGTGGTCGAATCGGTGGACGAGATCGCTTGCGGGAAGGTAATCGTCCGCTCGCACGGCATCACCCGACCTGACGGGGAAGCGCTGGCCGCCAAGGGGGTAAAGATCATCGACGCAACGTGCCCTTTCGTGAAGAAGGCCCAGGAGCACGCCCGGTCCTTGAGCCGCGAGGGGTACGCCGTGATCGTCGTTGGAGACGCCAATCACCCGGAGGTCAAGAGCATAATCAGCTATATCGAGGCCGGCACACCCACGATCACCTCCCTTGCCGACCTGCGCGAGTCGTCGGGGATCCGCAAGGCGGGGATCGTCGCCCAGACGACCCAGTCTTTCGAAAACATGATGGAGTTCGTCTCGGTAGCGCTGAAGATCATCCCGGAAGTGAGGGTTTACAACACGATCTGTCATGCCACCGTCCTCCGCCAGAAAGAGTCCGTGGCCGTGGCGCGCAAGGCGGACGCGATGATCGTTCTCGGGGGCTACAACAGCGCGAACACACGGCGTCTGGCCGAAATCTGCAGCGAATTCAATCCCCGGACCAGCCACATCGAGACTGCGGCGGAGCTCTCTCCGGAGATGCTTTCCGGAGTTTCCTGCGCCGGCGTGACCGCGGGCGCCTCCACACCCGAGTGGATCATCGAGGAGCTGGTGGGCAGGATCAGGACGATCTGGAAAGAAGAAAAAATTCAGGTTTCCTATTATCAATGATAGAATTTATAGTTCCTCAACCTTTGTTTTGCGGAGTGATCCATATTGTCGGGAGGCAATAGACTTTCTGGCGAGGAGCATCCAATGGACGACAGAGTGAACCAAACTGACCGGCCCCCCGTGGCGGATGACGGAGCGGCGGCCGGAGGATCAGCGGGCATGAAGAGCGAGGACGATTTCGCGAAGCTGTACGAGGAGAGCATCGAAGTCCCCGAGGAAGGTCAGATCATACACGGGGTGGTCATAAAGGTCCTCAAGGAATACGTCGCGGTCGACATCAACCGGAAATCGGAAGGGATGCTCCCTCTCACGGAGCTCCCGCCGGAAGAGATCGCCGCCCTATCGCCAGGCAAGCGCATCGACATCATGGTGGAGCGGTACGACCCGGAGCAGGGCTTCGTCCTTCTTTCCCGCTCCAAGGTACTCAAGATACGCGTGTGGGACGACCTGCAGAAGGCGTTCGACGATGGGACGACCGTTCCGGGCTCCATCGTGGCGAAGGTCAAGGGCGGGTTCACGGTCGACATAGGCGTCAAGGCGTTCCTTCCCGGAAGCCAGGTGGACATTCGTCCCGTCAAGGACAACGAAAACGTGGTGGGGATAACCGGGAATTTCAGGATACTGAAGTTCTCCCGGAAGAAGACCAACGTGGTCGTGTCGCGACGCGCGGCGATGGAAGAGGAACGTGATTCGCAGCGCAAGGGGATCCTCGAGCGCATCAAGGAGGGGGACACCGTCGATGCTCGCGTGAAGAACATCACCGACTACGGCGTGTTCATGGATCTCGGGGGTCTTGACGGCCTTATGCACATCACGGACATGAGTTACGGCAAGGTGACCCATCCATCCGACCTGTGCAAGGTGGGCGACCAGCTTTCGGTGAAGGTCATCCGGTTCGACCGGGAGAAGGGACGGATCTCGCTGGGCCTCAAGCAGATGAAGACCGACCCCTGGCTGGACATCGATAACAGGTACGCCGTGGGGGGGCGGTGCCGGGGGCGCGTGACCAACATAACCAAGTACGGCGCCTTCATCGAGCTCGAGGAGGGGGTTGAGGGGCTGCTGCACGTCTCCGAGATGTCATGGAGCAAGAAGCTTCGGGACCCATCGGATGTCCTCAAGCCGGGAGACCCCGCCGAAGTGGTCATCCTCAGGGTCGAGAAGGAGCACAAGAAGATCTCCCTGGGGCTGAAACAGCTTCTCGCCAACCCGTGGGACGATCTTCGTTCGAAGCACCCCGAGGGCTCGACGGTTGAAGGCACCGTCAAGAACATCACCGACTTCGGCGTCTTCGTCGACGTCGGCTGCGAGATCGACGGCCTGGTCCACGTATCCGACATATCCTGGAACCAGCGGGTGAAGCATCCCTCGGAGATGTTCCGCAAGGGTGACAGGGTTCAGGCACGCGTCCTCAAGATCGATCCCGATGCCCAGAAGTTCTCGCTGAGCATAAAGCACCTCACACTGGATCCCTGGACGGGGATCGAGACCCGCTTCAAGAAAGGCGATGTCGTCAGCGGGAAGGCGACGCGCGTCGCCGACTTCGGCGTGTTCGTGGAGCTGGCCGACGGCGTCGAGGGGCTCGTGCATATCTCGGAGCTCTCCCGCGAGAAGGTCGACAGCCCCGGCTCCATCTTCAAGGCCGGGGACGAGGTGGGAGCGCTAGTGCTGTCAGTCGACCGCGCGAACAAGAAGATCTCCCTCTCGATACGCGCGCACCAGGACGACGCGGAGCGGAGAAGCATGGAAACGTACATGGCCGGGAACTCCGAGCCGTCGGAGAACCTGACCGTTCTCGGGGAAGCGCTTCGGGCGAAGCTGAAGATCAACAGCGAGTGACGCCGGTCAGCAAATGAATATGGAAACATCCCTACCCGCGCCGCGGGTCCGCCGTCCTTTCCTGCGCGGATGCGCGATCATAGTGATCGTCTTCGCGGGCTTTTTCCTGTTTCTCGGCCTGCTCTCCCGCATGGACGGCATGTCATTCGGGTCCGGAGATAAGGTGGCGATCCTGCCGATCACCGGGCTGATCGCAGATTCCGAGGGGACGATCGAGCAGCTCAAGAAATACGCCAAGGACGATTCGGTGAAGGCGATCATCCTGCGCATCAATTCCCCGGGCGGCGGCGTGGGCCCCTCGCAGGAAATCTACTCCGAAGTGAAGAAGCTCAGGGGGAAAAAGGTCATCGTGGCCTCGATGGGCGCCCTGGCGGCGTCCGGCGGATACTACATCGCCTGCGCGGCGGACAAGATATTCGCAAATCCGGGTACGATCACCGGCTCCATAGGCGTCATCATGCAGTTCGTAAGCGTCAAGGACCTTATAGAGAAGATCGGCCTGAAGGGAATGGTTGTCAAAAGCGGGGCGTTCAAGGATATCGGCTCCCCCGTGCGCGAGATGAAGCCGGAGGAGCAGAAGCTGCTCCAGGAGGTCGTGGAGAACGTCCACCTCCAGTTCGTCGGGGCCGTGTCGGAAGGGCGGAAGATGGACCGGAATAAAGTGATGAAGCTCGCCGACGGACGGATCTTCTCGGGTGAGCAGGCCAAGGAACTGGGCCTGGTGGATGCCCTCGGGAACCTGGAGGACGCGGTGGAGGAAGCTGGGAAGATGGCCAAGATAGAGGGGGAGCCCCGGGTGGTGACCCCGCCCAAGAAAAAGTTCTCGATACTTGAATTGCTAAAGGAAGAGGCGAAAAGTATAATCGGGGAGCAATTGACCGAATCGCGCATGCGCATCGATTACCTTGCACAATAAAATCCCCCGGAGGGAATGAAGGAATGACGAAGAGCGATCTCGTTCAGAAACTGTCCGAACAGGTTACGACCCTTACCAAGAAAGAGTGCGAAGTCATCGTGGACACTGTTTTCCTCCAGATGAAGGACGCACTGCAGAAGGGGGAGAAGATCGAGATCCGCGGCTTCGGCAGTTTCACCGTGCGCGTGCGCCGCGCGAAGGAGGGACGCAACCCCAAGACCGGCGAGAAGGTGTCGATCCCGGAGAAGCGGATCCCCTTCTTCAAGGTCGGCAAGGAACTCCGGGAACTGGTGAACGTCTGACCGCCTGATGGAAAGAATGTTCTCCCCGTGGCGGATGGAGTATATCCGCCGGGGAAATTCCGGCGGAGCGGGCTCCCGGTGCATCTTCTGCGCAGGGGAGTATGACCGCGGCGATCCGGAGCGGCTTATTCTGGGGATCTATCCTCTCACCCTGGCCATCTGCAACCTGTATCCCTACAACAACGGCCACGTCCTCGCGGCCCCGCGACGGCATGTCGCGAACCTGTCCCTCCTCTCCAGGGATGAGCTCGCCGAGCTGATGTCCCTCGTGGCGCTGGGAACCAAGGCGCTGGAAGAGGAATACTCCCCGCAGGGGTTCAACGTCGGAATGAACATAGGGAAGGCAGCGGGGGCCGGGATCGACGACCATCTCCACATGCACATCGTTCCCCGGTGGGGGGGAGACACCAACTTCATGACCGCGGTCCAGTCGACGCGGGTTCTGCCCGAATCCCTCGCGGAGACCCACGCCCGGCTGTCGGCCCGCTTCGTAAAACTTTCGCCCTGAATTCCTTGCAGCTCACTCCCGCCATGCGGCAGTACGTGGAGATCAAGTCCCGTTACCGGGACTGCATCCTGTTCTTCCGGATGGGCGACTTCTACGAGATGTTCTTCGAGGACGCCATCCGGGCATCGCGCCTGCTCGACATCGCGCTTACCAGCAGGGACAAGGATTCGAACATCCCCATGTGCGGGGTGCCGTACCACGCGCGCAACGCATACCTTTCGAAGCTTATCCGCCAGGGTTGCAAGGTCGCTATCTGCGAGCAAATGGAGGAGCCGGGGGGAAAAGGGCTTTTTCGCAGGGAGGTCACCGAGGTGGTCACCCCTGGCCTCGTGTTCCACGACGAATGCCTGGACGCCCGCGGAAACAACTTCCTTGCCGCCGTTCGCTTCGTCCGCCCTTTCGCATACGCCGCTCTCGATGCCACCACCGGGGAGTTTTATTACGAGGCGTGCGACACGGAAGAAGCCCTGACCGACGCGCTGTTCCGTCTCGCGCCAGCGGAGTTCATCTCGGTGGACGGGGATGGAGACCCGCCGGCCCGTTTCCGGAGGATCCTGGAGGGCAAGCTGCATTCCCGTATCTCCTCCGCGACGGTGGATGCGTTCGAAGCCGTGGAGCCGGAGGGAATGCCGGTACCTGGCCATCCCGCGAGAGACGTTGTCCGCGCCGCTCTCTGCTATCTCCAACTGCACCAGCCTGCGGCGCTTTCCGAGATCTCGCGCGTGCAGGAGCGGGAAGGAAGTCGTTACCTCGCGATGGACGAGGCCGCGGTCCGAACGCTGGAGATATTCTCCACGACGTCGGGAGAGAAGCGGGGAAGCCTGCTGTGGGCCATGGACCGGACCAGGACGCCCATGGGGGCGAGGCTGTTGCGCGCGTGGCTCTCCGCGCCGCTTGTGGACACCGGGAAGATAGGGGGGCGGCACGACGCGGTATCGGAGTTCACCGAGTTCACGACGGTGCGGCAGGAGATCGGGAAATCGCTTTCCGGGATGGCCGACCTCGCCCGCCTGGGCTCCCGGCTTGCGCAGGACCGGTCGGGGCCCCGCGACATCGCCGCGCTCGCGGACACCCTCGAGCTCTTGCCGGGAATCAGGTCGCAGATGGAATCGGTGCGGTCCCATGTGCTCCTCCGCTCAAGGGAGGGCGTAGGAGATCATGAAGCCGCCGTGGGAAAGATCAGGTCCGCGCTGCGCAGCGAGCCGCCGGCGGGATGGCGGGAGGGTGGGGTCATCCGGGAAGGCTTCGACCCGAAGGTCGACGAGCTCGTCCACCTGCTGACGCACGGGAGGAACATGCTCCTGGAGATGGAGGAGCGGGAGCGGCGCCGCACCGGGATATCGAATCTCAAGATCAGGCACAACCGCGTGTTCGGGTATTACATCGAGATCTCGAAGTCCCACATCGAGAAGGCGCCTGCCGACTACGTCCGCAGGCAGACGCTCGTCAGCGCGGAGCGGTTCGTCACGCAGGAGCTTAATGACTTCGAGGCGAGGACGCTCCGGGCGGAGGAGGAGCGGAACGCCCGGGAAGAGGAGCTGTTCATCGCCCTGCGAGATGAGCTTAAAGGTTTCCTACCCGCGATCGCCGCGGCGTCGGAGGCGGTAGCGGAAATAGACGTACTGCTATCCTTCGCCGATCTGGCGATCTCGTCGGGTTACAGCCGGCCCGTGGTGAACGACGGCAGGGACATCGTCATCGAGAACGGGCGGCACCCGGTGGTCGAACGGATCCTGGGCAGGCACGCCTTCGTGCCGAACGACTGCCGGTTGTCTCCCGATGGGTGCCGGATGGCGATCATCACGGGGCCGAACATGGCGGGGAAGTCCACGTACATCCGCCAGGTTGCCCTGATCGTCCTGCTGGCGCACGCGGGCTCTTTCGTGCCCGCGGAGAAGGCGGAGATCGGCGCCATCGACCGGATCTTCACCAGGATAGGGGCATCCGACGACATCTCCCGCGGGGAGAGCACCTTCATGGTCGAGATGAGGGAAACATCCAGGATACTCTCGGGGCTCACGCCGCGGACGCTCGTCGTGCTTGACGAGGTGGGCCGCGGCACAAGCACCTTCGACGGGTTGAGCATCGCATGGGCCGTCGCCGAGCACCTTCACGATTCTCCGCACAGCCCGAAGGTCTTGTTCGCAACCCATTTCCACGAGCTCACCGACATCGTGCAGACCTCGCCCAGGGCGCAGAATTTCCACGT
>Ga0334722_10004904_pt1 | contig 13733 bp, 12 predicted proteins | sample C3_bottom_MG_FD_207210 | JGI IMG/M metagenome (GOLD analysis project Ga0334722, IMG submission 207210) | Sediment microbial communities from Yellowstone Lake, YNP, Wyoming, USA - C3_bottom | ecosystem: Environmental > Aquatic > Freshwater > Lake > Sediment | place: USA: Wyoming | collected...
TGGTGGCCGCAAGAAAATAGTTTGCCGCCTTGTCATACTCTCGTTTGATCATACTCACCTGCCCCAGCGTGTTCAGCAACTGAGGCATCTGGGGATTGTTCTTTAACGCGGCCTCGGCGCTTGCCGCGGCTTCATCGTAGCGCTGCTGCTGCATATAGGCAACCGACAAATTGTTCAGGAGCCCGGGGTCGCCGTCCGCATAGTGCAGGCCTTTTTGCCACGCTTCCACGGCCGCATCCATCGAGCCCAGCCTGAAATGGACCACCCCGATCTCGCGGTAAAGATCGCGCAGCGGAACGCTTCCATCGTCCGGCAAGGCCAGGACCGTATTGAACTGCTCCAGCGCCTCCTGCAGGCGCCCGTCCGTGGAAAGCGCCTGTCCCAAATTTTCGTGGGCCCGTCTTTTCTGGGGAGAGGTTTCGGTTATGTTTTTCCACAAAGATATCGTTGACCGATACACGTTGTTTCTGACAAGCGAGGCGGTCACCAGGCTGGTGAGAAGAGCGGCGATCAGGAGCATTGAAAGGACCCCGGGAGGCGTCTCCAGCTCCAGTGCTTTCCGCGGCATGGCGGCAGTGTTACTGTTCTTTTTTTTGAGAACCATCTGTTTTTTAGCCATCGTTTAAGTTTCTCTTTCTTTTTTTAACGATCACACGAAGAACCATGAGCCGTGGGCACGGGCACTGCGACCCCATTCCGGCAACCGGTCCCCCTGCTACTCCGTAATAGAATCAGTCGCTATTATTGCCGATATCGAGGACGTAGTCAAGTACAATGCTTTTAGAAACGGATGAATACTGTCGTTGTTTTCCATCCTCCCGGAAGGGCTCCTGCTCCCGGCCTGTTTCCTGTGGGTATCGTTCAGGCAGCATTAAACGCAGATCCCTCGTGTGAATAAAGTTCTCCATTTCTCACTGGCAAAACATGCGCTAAGCAGATTCACATATGCATGGTTAACCGACTACGAAACAATCAGAATGCTATTTTATTATTGACAATTTACGCGATAAGCACTAATCTTGGACTTCATCTTCGCGGCAATTGCTTTTCACCTGGTGATATTAAACTTTGCTGGAGGTCAAGCCATGAACGAGATTATCCGCAAGCCCGTCCCTGTTCCATCAGTGCAAGTCTCACCAGCCATCGCTTCAATGCATCCTTCGTACCGGAGCGCCGCGATCCAGGCCTCCGCCGCCCTGCACAATCTCACCACGCAGTTCAGACTGAAAAATGCGAGGCGTCCTGGAAAAACCGGGCGCGCATAAAAGAAGTGTAGTAAAACAGAACAACAAAACCGGTTTGATGCGCAGCATACCTGAACCGTCAAGAATATACCTTGACGGTTTTATTTTTGCATTCGTGCCTTACGGTCTTAAAGACCATCGCGGCTACGCTTGTATTTTTAATCTTGCGTCTTGAATTGAGCCATTCTTGCCCTGCTGTACTGAAGACCACCGCCGCTACAGTCTTAACAATAATAATATCAATCAGTTACAATAAAATCATACCTTACTTGATAAATCTCAGTTATTAATCTATATTATAATTATAATTTCACCATCCGCGCTGACATCGAGATAAAATTCTTCGAACAGCTCCAATAAAAACTCGGAAAGGAGGATTCAGTATGAAGAAGTTATGGACCATGGCAATATTCGCGTTCCTCGTTCTGCTCACCGCATATGCACAAAACAATGCATATGCAGCGGAACTGAAGAAGGCGAAGACCATCGACGAACTCGCAAAGATGTATGACTCGACCGGATGCAAGCAATGCCACGAAGAGGTCTACCACGAATGGACACAGTCGATCCACTCCCGCTCTATTGTGGGCACCGGCAGGACCGCGGCGACCATCAAGACAACGGTGGCAGTGGGGCTCATGAGCTGGCAATACTCCGGCGTAAAGAAACCCGAAGATGTCCAGGTCAAACACCTCATGATCTGCACCAAGTGCCATCTTCCGCAGCTGGCCGACGCGACGGACGAGGTGGCCAAAGAGATCGTGAAATACTGTTTCATCTTTTCCGATCCGAAAGCAAGCGAGAATGCGCGGGAGCAGGCAGGCGTCAAGCTCTCATCAGTGAGCATCAACTGCCTCATCTGCCATCAGCGAAATGCCATCACTCATAAGTGGGTCGATGGATTCCCGGAAAAGGACACGGTCTACGGATCCAAAGACGGGATCCATGCTGACGCAGGCCACCCGAAGATGAAGAAGAGCCCCATCATGGACGAGTCCATCCTCTGTGGTCAGTGCCACGGGCTCGGACCGAACTTTGAGCTTGAGAACCCGTCCCAGTGCGGAACGCTGTACGGCAGCTACCTCTGGGCTTACCGCGCCGAGGGCGGTCAGGAAAGCTGCCAGGAATGCCACATGAAAAAGAGCAAGCTCGGCCACAACATGCAGAGCTATCAGAACCCCGTCATGAGCAAAGCGGCCGTGGACTTCAAGGTCGAGACGCTGGGGTATCAGTGGCGCGACGGCACGAAGATGGTGCCGCAGGCCCTGGTGAGGGTCGAGATGATCAACCGGTCCGGCCACTCCATCCCGGACGGCTGACCAACCCCCAACCGGCTGGTCCTGGAAGTGACCGCTAAAGACAGTAAAGGCAAAGAGTTATTCAAGCAGTCAAAAGTGTACATGCCCATACCGCAGCAGCTCGGCCGTGGAGACAAGATGGGCCGCGGCCCCTATGAAAAGAGCGGCATTATCCGTGACAATGGGTTGCCGCCCGATCGTCCCGTGCATGAGAGCTTCGAGATCCCCTTCCCGGTTGAGGACGTGAAAAAGGGCGACAAGATGGTGAGAAACATCCTGGATTATGACATGACCGTGGATGTGGAGTTGATCTACCTGCCCTTCGGCACCAAGGAAAGCGGCGCCTTCACCTGGCAAAAGGAAACGAGAAAGGTGAGTATCGAAAAAGGCGGGGTGTAGCTCCACGAAGCCCCTCAGCAAAATGGTTTCACCATGCCGGCGGGAAGATACCTACCCCCCCCCATTCCCGCCGGCATTTCTCAGATAAATCCCCCTCACCTTTATCCTAAAAAGAGCATTTGGACGCAGATAAAATCTGATAAACGCGGATAAAGACAGACAACGATAATACATTCAATACCAAAGAAGTCTCACCTTTTATGGTGAAAGTTCTTTACACCCGAAGGTTTGGTTTTATCAGCGACAATCTGCGTCGCTTAGAAGCGCCTACTTTTGGTCATCTGCGTCCAACTGCTGTTTATTGGTTCATTCACCCATATCAGAAAATACTTCAAACAGTTCCAAATAAAAATGCTTTTACAACCAGCACATAAAAAAAGCGCCGAAGAGCATATCCTCCGGCGCGTTTTCTTTCATTTTCAGGGAAATCGAGAATCAGCAGTCTACTTTGCCACGTCCAATGGTATCAACACGATCTCGATCCGCCGGTTCTTTGCTTTCCCCTCGTCAGTGTCGTTCGGCGATACCGGCCGGTAATCCGCATACCCTTCCGCGCTCAGGAACGCGGGGCTCACACCCCGCCCCTGCAAATACCGCACAACCGTCGTTGCCCGGGCAGTGGACAGCTCCCAGTTGGTGGGGAATTTTTCAGCAAGGCCGGGGCCGATCGGCACGTTGTCCGTATGTCCTTCGACTTTGATCTGCTGTCCTTTCAGACCTTTCAGGATCTCCGCCACGCGGTCCATGACCTTGGTGCCGTTCTTCTTGATCACCGCGCTGCCCGAGTCGAACAGGATCTTCTCAACCATGTTCACGGTCAGTTTGTCCTTCAGCTGCGTGATCTGAATTTCGCCCTGCTTGATCTCCTGCTTCATCTCGGATACGAGGCTGTCGTAGGTGGACTTAACCCCAGCAACGGCCCGCTCTTTTTCCGCAACCGCTTTTTCCTTCTCCTGGGTCGCCAGCTCCATCTGGGCCTTAAGGTCCGCGATCTGCTTGTTTCGTGAGCTGAGCTCATCCTCCAGAGACCTGAGCTTTGCAGTGTTTTCCGTCAGCTTGTTCTTCAGGTCCACCATTTCCCGGGAAAGCTGGTCGCGTTTCAGCTCGAGCGTGCTCTTGATGTTGGCGTTCTCCTGCTGAAGCGCCGCCTTCTGTTTCTCAAGCTCCGCCTTTTGTTTTTCCAGTTCTTCTTTTTGCTTTGTCAGTTCCTCGTTCTTTTTCTGCTGCTCCGCCAGCGCCTTTTCCAGTGCCTTGTTCTTCTCCTCCAGACTTGCCGCAGTCTTTGAAAGCCCATTGATATCGGCAACCCGTGCCAGATAGTCCGACTTCGCAACGCATCCGGACAACATCAGTACTGCTATGAGTGCGGCAACTACGTACGTTTGTCTCATCCTGTAATCCTCCTGAATGATTGATCGCAACGGTTGCTATTATAGCATAGAGTATAGTAATAGCGTAAATATTTACACTGCTCTCTTTATCCCGTCCTTCATTCGCGGAACGGCATCTGCACCAATTTTTGAAGCAACCTCTTCGATATCCATTGGGTATTATCCCCCCTGTTGTCCTAGCGACCTTCGCGCCTTAGCGGTTCAACGGTATTCGCATTGAACGGTCATTTCAAAGCAGTATAGGATACATCACACATTTACATTGACACGCCTGGAGGAATAAAATATACTTTTTTCGCTCCTCCTTTTTCCAACTTTTCAAAGATAACGTGCGCTTCTCAGTTTAACTCCGCCTCCTGAGCACTTGTTTCTTCCTGTCAGGGCATTTGGTATTATTCGTTCACTTGAGGAATACTGATGACAGCGACCATTAAGCTGAGACCTGGACAAAAAGGAACCAAAAAGCTGCTCACCGAACACGGCGACGCGCTCCTTTGTGTTCGTTACAGATACGACGAGCAGAGTGGCACCCGTTCCAAGACCGTCGAACTGATCATCGAGAGAAAACCCTGGTCGCCGCCCTCGCACCGCTTCAAGGATGACACTCATGTACCAGTGCGTATTTAATTTGGCGATAAAGCTTTGCGGGAAAAGGCCAAGGCGGCGCAGGGAAAATGGGATCCTAAGACACGCGCATGGTATATCCAGTTCGGGAAAATCAAGGATACCGAATTGGAAAAGTTTATCATATCATAAACCGCTAACGGCACGGAGGTTTATGCTATCACAAACCGGTTACTTATAGTAAACACCTTGTTAGCGTAGGAATAAATGAGAAATAGACTATTTAACGTATCAGTCAACGCATCAATAAATCTTGTGTTCCCAGAACACTGCGTTGTTTGTGGTCGTTTCAACAATGGTCAACAGGGTAAAATAGAAATGACCAGAGCCCGATCGTTTTTCCCAAGTTTTATTATAGATAGACTAGAACAAATTTCTTCAAAACAACGCATACAGCTAATTCCGTCACATACAGAGTGTTTAAGAGGCGTGCGGCGTTCTTTTTGGAAAAGAAATATTATTTTAATCTTCATCGTAACATTCTGTTTGATAGAGGGTAAGATGAACAGCTGGAACTTCTTTCTCGAAATCATCCTTATATTTATAATTGCGTCACCACTCGTTTTTTGGGATATGAAGCACCCTTTGCCGGTCGAATACATGCTGAAGGATAAAAAACTTATTTTTACGTTCACAGATAAGAATTATGCTGAAAGATTCGCACTACTGAATCAATCCAAGGTTGAGATAAGCTATTAATCTATCGTTCCGACCGCTACGCGGCGTGTGAACTCGTCGTTGAGCAGCAAATACATTACGAGGTTACATTGGCAATAAATCCTACATCTTCCCTCCCGGAGAAATTTACAGGCAACATCCTGATACTGATGTTCCTCATATTTTCCTTAGCGGGAATTCGATTCTGGCTGGAAAAAGAGGCCGGCGCTGTTCCCTATCCCTATTGGCTTGCCGTATCCGATGACGCGATAGCGGTCCTTTATGGGGATTCCATTTATGTTAGCGATACCAAAGGCACTATCGTCAGAACGATACACATTCCTGATTACATTCTTCCCTGTCAGCTTTCCTGGCACAACAATGACCTTCTCGTCTCTGATTGGCGGAATCACGCTGTGCATCTATTCAGCGCCAGCGGCATTTCCTCCATACCATTGCAAGGCGGCCCGCAAATCGACGCGCACCTGAATGCAGTGATCGATGAGCGCCATAACACTATATATGTCACCGATAGCGGCGGGAACCGCATACATACGTATGACAGCGAGGGTCGGTATATTAGATCGTTTGGCACATTTGGCCTCGGACGCGGGGCACTGTCTTCGCCGAAGGACATCCGCTTCCGGGACAACCTATTGTACGTCGGCAACGTGATGCGTTCCGGAGTGGACGTCTTTTCGACCGACGGGACATTTATCAAATCGGTCGTTGAGCCGAAAGGAAACCGGCTCGATAATCTGATCACCGATTTTGATGTTGCGGAAGATCGTATTGCTACCATCGAGTGCAACGTGCTTTTCGAGCATTGCCGCATAGCGGTATACGACGGGACTGGAATGCTGTTGAACACGATACCGCATCCCGCCGGTCCCGTGTCTGTTGGAGATATCGCTCTTCGGAAGAGTATTGTTTACGTGAGTGATACGGTCAACAGAAAGGTCACGCGTTATTATGTTGGCACTTTGGACAATCTGGGTCCGGCAAGCACGGATCTGAATGCACTAGGGACGAGCTATAACAGTAGATACAATGCCTTGAAGAACGCCTCTCGGATTACCGTCATTGCCTTGATCCTCTGTTTTATTCCGTTGGCGTTGCTGTATCGGCATTACAAACGATCACGCAAAGATGAGCATTTCGTTGACAGGTCGAGTAATAAAAATGAGCTAAAGGGCGCGTATACAGGGAGAAATATGACAAAGATAATAATTCAAAGAGATAAGGATTGGCGCGATAAACTACGTGCCTACAACGTTTATGTTGACGGAAAAGCTGTCGGCAATCTTCGCCAAGACTCAAAATTGGAATTTGATCTTACTCCTGGAAACCATAATATCCAGTTAAAAATTGACTGGTGCAAATCAAATGTACTATCAATTACAGCAACAGACGGGCAAATAGCTATGCTTGAATGCGGGAACAACGTAAAAAAACCTTTAATGGCTTTATTATATATCTCGATATGGCGTGGCAAGTATCTTTGGTTACGCGAAAAGAGATAGTCTAACGAATCGTTCGAACCGCCAACGGCGGCTCAACTCGTTGTTAAAGCAACCTTTGCTCACCGCAATATCCCCTTCACGATCACATCCACGGCCTCTTCCGGCGACAGGCCGTGCGCCATGAGCGTCTCCATCTGCCGTTTATCCACGCTCCCGATTGCTGCCTCATGCGTCACCTTTGCCAGCGGATGGGTCACCGATACCAGCGGAATTGCCTTTGCCACTGCCCGGTCCTTCACGATCTCCATGCAGTCCACATGGCCGCGGCAGTGCGCCGCGTTCCCCTCGGTGATGCCGGTGACCTCTGCCGTGGCGTCGTCCTCGATCGCCACCCGGGCCTTGATCATTCCGCGCGCGCCCTCGCCTGCCAGCACGACCTTTTCTTTTATTTTGATATCGTCGTTCCCATGGCCGAAGACCCGCGCCGTAAGTTCCACAACAGAACCTTCTCCTGCAATGACTTCATAATCCACACCGAGCTTGCCGACCCTGCCGGTGATCAGCGTGAAGTCAGTGAGGTACCTGCCGTTCTTCCCGACCTGCACGCGAAGCTTCGGAACGACCTCGATGCCGCCGAAAAGACCGTGATAGTGCGTCTCTGCGTAGCGCATCTCGGCGCCCTCGCCGATATCAACGCTTGCATCCATGATATGGCGCACCTTCTCGGCCTTGGGGAAGATGCAGTGGGCGATGAACGTGGCAGCGGAATTCTTTTCGAGCTTCACGTCCATCATGATCCTTTGCGTCCCCTTTTTGTGCAGCACCCCGAAACAGAGGTGCACGGGCTTCGCCAGCGTTACCCCCTCGCGGACCGTGATCTTTGCCGAGATGCCGTTCCACAGTTTCCGCGTTCTCACCTCGATCCCCTCGACCTGACGGGAGCTCACGATCGTGCTGCCGCTGACGCTCAGGTGGGCGGTCTCCGCATCGGCAAGCACGCTCCGGTCTCCCCCGGCCTCGCCTAAAGCCTGCATGAGTTCGTTCAGCTCAGACATAGTGGCACTCCACCAGACCACAGGTCATGCACTTCTGCAGTTTATAGTGCTCCGATACCTTCTGCGGCGTTCCGGAGCAGATGATCCTCCCGTGGCAAAGCTGCGATGCCCGGTCCGCGATCAGCGCGATCTCTTCCCGGTGCGTGACCAGAAGCACGGCCGCGCCGCTGTCCTTGAACGCGTTGATGACGTTGATCACGTCATGGATGGACAGCATATCGATGCCAGAATCGGGCTCGTCGAGGATCGCAAGCCGCGGCGCCAGCGCCAGCACCGAGGCGAGTTCGATCCGCTTCCGCTCTCCCCCGCTCAAGCACTTGTCGACCATCCTTCCCAGGTACAGGTCCGGCGAGAGACCCACGCGGTCGAGAAAGGGCGCGCCATCGAGCGCGGGATTCTTGATGGCAAGGTAATCCCGTACGGTGATGCCCTCGAACCGGACCGGCTCCTGCCAGGCCATGGTGATGCCGAGCCGTGCGCGTTCATGGATAGCGAGCTCGTTGATGACCTGGTTGTCGAACCGGATCTCGCCGACTGTCGGCCGATAGCCTTCGCACCCCATGACCAGGTACGCCAGGGTGCTCTTGCCGGTGCCGTTCGTTCCGAGCAGCGCATGCACTTCGCCGGGTTCGATGGCAAGGGAAAGCTTCTCCAGGATCGGCGTTCTGTTGTCGGGACCGGTACCGTAAACGATGTTGTTTATTTCAAGCAGCGGCATGAGGACACCTTTTTTGAGTCATAAGTCTTTGACACGGATACCAACAGTAGGCGCTTCTAAGCGAGGGTGGATTTATTTATGATAAAAACGGATAAGTCTCTGACGTATCCATGAAAATCATATTTTTATCCGACTTGATCCGTGTCAAAGAACTGTTTATCCTATGTTCTCTCCCATTGCCTTGTCACAAACGCCACCACCAGCGATGCTGCCAAAGCCCCTGCCAAAAGCAGGAACGAGACGAACACGTTGTTCAGGAGCGCCGGGTTGATCAGCAGCACCAGCGCCAGCCCGAGCATCATGGTCCCCGATACCAGCTTCAAGAGCCTCCCCTGCCATTCCGTCAGCTGCCGCTTCCCGAGCGTTATGCCGAACACTACGACGATGAGCAGCAGCGGGACAACGTACACGACATTGTAGAGCACCAGGTAAAGATAGTATGAGGCCTTGGGTAAGCTGTTGAGTGTCAGAATGCGCGTGTACACCATCGGGAACCCGGCCGTGCAGAGAAGCTCATAGGAGTTCGCGGCAATGGCCAGGACCGACGTACCCAGGAGGAGCGACAGCAGCGACGAAGCATGGATCAGACGGCGCATGCGGTCGAACAGTTTCGGCATGGCGCTGTCCGGGATGGTCAGGGATACGCCCTTTTTAAACAGAAAAAAGTCCTTGATATTAATGGCGGCAATGACCAGGGAGAGACCGCCGGCGACCCGGGTGATGAGCGCGACCTGGCCCATGACCAGGAACAGATTGAGCCAGGCTGCCATAAAAAGGAAATAGATGAAACCCGAGAAGAAGACAAACACGCCGCCCACGAACAGCATCCTGTTGCGCGACCGGGCATGGACCATGAGCCCCAGCAGTGACAGCAGCACGAAGAACGCGCAGGGATTGAAGCTGTCCATGCCGGCGATCATGACGGTAAGGAGCGGCAGAGACGTTGCTGTTGTGTCGACGTTTCCGAACAGGGGGAGGTCAATGACGGCATCTTCAGCTGCAATGGCCTGTGCCGGAGAAGAGGTGATTGTCCCGCGTGACGCTAACGAAGGCTTCGGCTGTGCAGGACCTCCCTGAACTGTAGCTTTAAACATCACCTTGCCGCTCAAGATATCCAGAGGATCTGCGCAGGGCTCTGCAACGCATCGTTCCACCGCGGATGCGATCTGCCTGCCTTTCTGTTCGGTAAATCCGACAAATACCTTTTGGTCCACAAAGGTCATTGGCACGCCGCTGATGCTGTTGTGATAGGCGCGGGACATGCCGGCCAGCAATGCTGAATTCTGCTTGTCATGCCACACTTCATAGGACCTGATATCCATGCCGGGGTGGCGCTGCTGCAGCTTGTCAAGAAAGGGTTTCTCGTCAGCACAATGGGGACAACCGTCGCCCCAGAAGAAGTACACGGTGAACTTTCTCTTCAAGGGTCGGGAGCTGGTATCGCCTGCCGTGCCATGCCTGTTTCTGTCAGCGCCTGATGAAGAAGCCTTTCCATTTTCCAACGGGAATGGGACAGCTCCATCGCCCTGCGGAACAGGAAAAAATAGCGTTTTCTCTCCTGCAGGCCTGTCTGCGCACGTGTCTGATTCAAAACCGGGCGGACAGACGCCCTGCTGTGTCAAAGAAGGAATTGACAGCATTGCATCGTCCTCACATCGGCCGTCCTGAACCGCTCCAATAGGAGCTGCATATGCGCTCTGCCCGCAGATAGACAAAAAGCTCAGAAAACACCAGAGAAAAAGCAAAGACCGAAAACTCATGAGATCGTACCCCAACTCTCTTGCTGCCATACTGTGTCTTTATTTTACCAGATTTTATCCTTAAAACGGCAGTTGGACGCGGATTTGCGCGGATAAACGCGGATAAATCAGAACATCATGTCGAAAGACAACTCACCACCTAGGGTGAGGATTTTATCAATATAAATTTGGATTTTCCCGGCCTTTATCAGATGTTATCAGATTTCGCTTAGAAGCGCCTACTTCTGGTATCCGCGTCCAAATGCTTTTTTTAGATTTATAAGAAATTACGGAAGAAGGGCCTGGCAGTCAGGAACAGTGCGGAGGGAGGCTCAGCACAAAAAAACGCTGCTCTCAAAAAGAGAACAGCGGTAGTATATGGCCGATCATTGCTTAGGTTGAGGCGTGGTCGATCTAGCAGGTGCTGCAGGATGAACCGCAGGAACTCTGCTGCATGCCCGTGAGCACGAATCCCTGAGCTTCCACAAAATCGATGATGGTCGTATTCAGCATTTCGCTCGCCCGTTGTTCAAGGAAGATTTTGAGACCATCCTTCTCGATCGTCGCATCTCCGTTTGCTGCTGCTTTGGCTATGTCCATAGCCAGTGAAGGGCTTCAGCCGCCGGGGACAACGAATATCCGCACACCGTCCCCTGCCTTTCCCTGCTTCTCTACAACCGTTTTAAACTGTTTTACCGCACCGTCCGTCAAGCTTACCATGGGTCCTCCTGGCTGCATGCTGAGCCGTCTGATCTCAGTCATGATAGATGTCGTACTGCCTCGGAAATAAAAATTTCGAGGTGTGCATAGTACCAATATATTCACTGAACTGCAACTGTTTTTTTCCATCAGCGGCCGCCTAAAACCCGTTAGAGCCTTGGCTGTCATTCACCTCTGTTCCGAATAAACCGATGCTTCGCTGTTGTGGAGCGGCTCTAAGCGGGCTAAAACCCTGTTATACTCGGGTAGATGCCGGATTGGACTATTGCCGTGTCCGCCAAGAGGCCCATGATCGTTCTCGAACTCATGGTTGCCTCCTCTTAGCCGGTTTAACACGCGACGTTCAATCTTTTCATCACGTCCTATTCACTTTGGCCGCTTATGGCCTCAGTGCCCGCGCCGTAGCGTCGGGGTCATCGGCGTCGATATCGCACACATGCCCCTTCTCTTCGCAATATTTCACCAGCGTCCCGATCGTATCCCGGAACTCCTCGCGCAACGTCATGAACTCTCCCGTCCCCATACAGCCCTTATGCCTCTGCTTCGCGAGGAGGTATATCTGCGCGTATTCCCTGGCTTCTTCTACAAGCGCGGCAAGACGACTATCCGTTTTTGAAGCGCTTAAAATAGTCTCAAGCATAGTACCGGTCATTTCCTCTCGAACACCGCCGATCGCGAACCAGTATGGGCCGGCATGACAACTGCCAGCCCGGATAAAAGTGACCCAGCCTCCTCAGACAGCGCATCCGCAACCCTGGCCCGCACCGCACTCGGCTGTTGCCGCGCCTGCGCCTATACCGGCCGCAAAATCGTCCATCTTTGCCGCAGCACCCTTTCTCACCGCCTTCGCCACCGCAATGGCAACGGCGATTTCCTCATCATCGGCCCCGGACTCACGGGCCTTTGACACGTGATACTGGAGACAGGGCTGACAGTTGGCGGTTACTGATGCTCCCACTGCGACTAATTCCTTGATCCGGGTTTCCAGCTTCATAGTTTACTACCTCCTCTTTTTACTTTCTTAGACGGAGTTCAGCCGGAAAAGGATACGTCATCTTTACATTTTTCTTAATTCAAGCGTCGTTGACTTCCGGTCGCAGGACAACTCATTGCGTCCGTCACGGTAGAGATGACATGCATGGTCCAGGGACTTCTTAAGCTGCAAACGGGCCCGGTGCAGCCGTATCTTGACCGTATCGAGAGACAAACCGAGGACATCGCCTGTTTCCGCATTGGTGAAACCCTCAAGATCGGAAAGCACCAGGACTGCGCGATAATTTTCAGGCAAATCGTTCACCAGACCGCGAATGCAGTCGTTCATATCCTTTCGGATCAGGAGTGTGTCGTGAAGGGGAGCGCTGTCAACAACGGTATCTTCATAATATTCTTCGTCCTCTTCGGCGCCAGATGTTTGTCGCGCTGACCGTTTGGATGATGGTTTTCGAAGATGGTCCATTGCCGTGTTCGTGGCGATGCGGTAGATCCAGGTGGACAGTTGGGACTCGCCCCGGAAGCTTTTCAATGACCGGCTTACCTTTACAAAGGTCTCCTGCGCCACGTCCTCAGCCTCTGCGTCGCCGACGAGCCTTCGAAGATATCGCGTGATCTTCGGATAGAATTCACCGTAGAGCGCAGGAAAGTCCTGTGGATTGATGGTCATTATTCGCCTCTTTTCTATATCCGGGGGGTGTTCTTGTAATCGTTGTCCTTCCGTTTGCCCAGATCCTTGCACGATGCTTCCGGCCATTTGCAATTCTTTACCTCTTCAATGATAAACGATTCATTGAGCGGCCTGCTGACCATGCGCTTTGCATAGGCCCACTGAACTTCCTGAAAGAGATCGATGTCTTTCGGCTCGAACACTCCGGACTCAATCTTCTTCATCTGCGTCTTAACTTCCTTGGGATAGACTGCCGGATTGAGTTTCACATGCACGGTCCTGCTGGTTGAAACCTGCTGCACGTAGAATTCACTCTCCGTCAGGCTGTTGTCGATAACGTGGCTCCCGAACCGCGCCCGGCTGCCGGTGAGATAGGCTGCCACGTCCCCGCCACAGGCTGAATTGTTCGAGACGATAAGCAAGTCCGTGCGGTCGATGACCTTATCCGGAAAGAGCAGGTCGAAGGCGACGCGGAGCGAGGCCGCGCTTTCCACGAGCCCGCCGCAAAAGTGGCCGTGATACTTGATGAGGTCTTTTATGGTGATGGTCTTGGCTTGCCTGGCATATCTGCCGTACTTGTTCTCCGTGTCGCGAACCTCGAAGACCGGCGCGTGGGGAGATGACGCAAGCCATTCAGGGAAGTACCATTCGTTTTTTACATCAGTATCATTCATGGCAACGTCCTTTCCCTTCTCAGCGGAAAAAGCTGTGGACTGAACGAAAATTCCGAGCGCTATCACCATAACCAGAATAGTGTTTTTACAG
>Ga0334722_10004905_pt1 | contig 13732 bp, 18 predicted proteins | sample C3_bottom_MG_FD_207210 | JGI IMG/M metagenome (GOLD analysis project Ga0334722, IMG submission 207210) | Sediment microbial communities from Yellowstone Lake, YNP, Wyoming, USA - C3_bottom | ecosystem: Environmental > Aquatic > Freshwater > Lake > Sediment | place: USA: Wyoming | collected...
ACTAGATATCATAAAAAAAGATAATGCGCAAGTCAAATAGGCAAATCCTTGATAAACAGGAGGTGATATTGAAGATTTATCTAGTTAAAAGCCAAACGCGAGCGCCCGGGCCTTCGGCCCGGGCTCGGATATTAGCGCGCGGCATATAAGACCAGGGGGCTTTCAGGTCCACGCTCAGAACTCCCTCGGTCAAGCGGCGGTTTCCGGGCGAAGCCCGGATTGCTTGGCATCAAGCAATGAGCCGTTGATTTTGCCGCCCGCAGGGCGGCAGCGCACAAGATTCTTTAGAGTAATTGCCTATCGAACGAGTGTTTGCTTTTTCTGACCTATGGGATATAATAACAAGTAACCGAATAGCGTATAAAAATGCCCGGCACTGCCGATAACAGCCCGGGCGCGGACCCAACGACCGGAGGTGTTGGATCATGAATGATGATACTACTAATGCCTGCTCGCTTCACACATTACGCGAAGAATTTAGAAAAGCCAGGCTTGCCAAGCAGGCGGTCACAATCAATGTTGAGGATGCTATTTTTACCCGGCTGATCGAAGCTGAGGAGCTGCTCACCGTCGCCACGGGGCTCTTCACAGAGCTTGCGGAAAATAAAAATAACTGGCTGTTCAATTTCCAGGAAGATATATCCGATGCCCGCTGGGCGCTGCATAACGTCATCCATGACAGATCGTTTGCTTAGCGGAAAATAAAACGAGGAGTTTTCGAGATGGGACAAAAACGGGCATTAGTGCCGATTGAGCGCATAGAAAACAAGATACTGCTGATTCGAGGGCAGAAAGTGATCGTTGACGCGGACTTGGCAGAGCTGTATGGAGTGACGACAAAGCAGTTAAATCAGCAGGTAAAGCGCAATAAAGATCGATTCCCGGAAGATTTCATGTTCCACATAACTAGAAACGAGAAAGCCGAGGTGGTCACAATTTGTGACCACCTCTCTCAGCTCAAGTTTTCACCCGTTCTTCCATATGCTTTCACTGAGCACGGCGCCATCATGGCCGCCAGCGTTCTTAATTCAAAGCGAGCGGTTGAAATAAGCGTTTACGTCGTGCGCGCATTTGTAAAGCTACGAGAACTGCTCGGCACCCATAAAGAACTAGCCCGAAAACTTACAGAACTGGAACGAAAACTGGGGGCGCATGACCAGGCAATCATATCTATTGTCGAAGCAATAGAGCAGCTTATGTTGCCGCCTGAACCCAAGAAAAAGAGGCCAATTGGATTTAGGCCGACCGATGATTAGACACTTTATTTACTGCCGCAAGTCAACCGAGGAAGAAGAACGCCAAATTCTTTCCATCGAGGCTCAGCTCACAGAGCTGCGCCAATATGCCACGCAAAACGGGCTTCTCGTAGTTAAAGAGTTCGCGGAAAGCAAGACAGCAAAAGAACCCGGCCGCCCGATCTTTAATCAGATGGTTGACGAAATCGAAGCGGGCGGGGCAGCGGGAATCTTAGCGTGGAATCCCGACCGCCTAGCCCGTAATTCAGTGGATGGCGGCCGGGTTATCTATTTAGTGGATACCGGTAAGATTCAATCGCTCAAATTCCCAACGTTTTGGTTTGAACCGACACCTCAAGGAAAATTCATGCTGTCGGTAGCCTTTGGGCAGTCGAAATACTATGTCGACAACCTTCGCGAAAATGTTCATCGAGGGATACGGCAGAAGCTACGCCGCGGAGAGCTTCCGGGCAAAGCGCCGCTCGGCTATTTCAATGAGCCTCGCCTACGAACGATAGAGCCGGACCCCGAGACTTTCAAAAAAGTAACGAAAGTGCTGGAGCTTTTCGCCACCGGTGCTTATAAGAAGGCCCAAATCCAGCAACAAATGTTCGCACTCGGGCTGAAAGGCAAGGATGGCAAGCCTATTCATCTCACATCGATCGGCCACATGCTTGTCAACCCATTCTATTACGGCCACTTTCTATTTAAGGGCGAACTCCACCAGGGTAGCCACAAACCGATGATCACAAAGGCGCATTTTGACCGCATACAGAAAGCGCTCAGAGACAATGGCAAACCCCGCAAAAACGGGCAGCGAAAAGAATTTCTGTTTTTGGGCTTTGCTCGCTGTGGCGAATGCGGCTACACAGTGACTGCCGAGCGCCAGACGAAAAAAAGCGGGAGATCATACGTTTACTATCGCTGCACGAAAAAGAGCAAATCGCAAAAGTGTAAACAGAGCCGGTTTTTGCGGGAGGAACGCCTCGCAGCACAGGTAGCGCAAATCTGTCAAAATGCGGCTTTGCCCGCCGAATGGCGAGATCGATTCTTATCAAGAATCGATGATTGGCAAGCAGAAGAAAGCCGGGACGCGACCGTTGGCGCTCAAAATCTAAAAATCGAACTCCAACATATAAACGCCAGGATCGATCGGTTGCTCGATGTTTACCTAGATGGCGCTTTAGAAGAAGCAGAATTTAAGCGCAAGAAGAACACGCTAATGGAATCCAAAGCCCAAATTCAACAACGAATCGACGATTTTGAGCGCCAAGGCGACAATCGGCTCGAACTCTTGCGGAATTGGGTCATTAAAGCCTCTAGCTTGGAAGATACTGTGCGCCAAGGAAATCTCGCAGCTATGCGAGATTTCCTTAAAATCAACGGCTCGAACCGCCGCTTGACCGATGGAACCCTGGAAATAAAACTGAATAACCCCTGGTCTTATATGCCGCGCGCTAATATCCGAGCCCGGGCCGAAGGCCCGGGCGAGTCACTTAATCGCTTATGGTGGGCCGGGAGAGACTTGAACTCTCACGAGCTTACGCTCAACGGATTTTAAGTTATCTAAAATGCTTTGCAAGAATTTGCAAGGATTACAAACATTAGCCTTGAGCTGCATTGATGTCCCTATCTGGTTATCTTGGCTTTGCAAGAATTACGGCGCTTTGCGCACATTCCCTTAGCAAACCATTAGCAGATTATGCAAATTAACACCAAGAAGACGGCGCATTTCTGTATCTTAATGCAACACCGTCTAGCAGTCGCTTAAGCAAACGCCTGTTCTCTTGTGGGCAGCTAATCATAATGGTTAGACTTCAACTTGGTTACTTGGAGCGATCTAAAGAAGGGGAAGCAAAATGAAGCGCTTGTTTGTCGTCTTATTGCTCATGCTCTTATTGGCCGTTGCGTCTGCCGAGGCAGGAGCTAGATTTGTCGGCACTAAAACAACAAAGAAGTTACATGACTCCACACATTCTGCTTGCCAGCAATACATAAAACAGACAAAAGCGGGCAACAAAGTTTATTTCAAATCAAAAAAAGCGGCGATTAAGGCAGGCTACAAGCCTTGCAAAAAATGCTAGGGTAGCCAATGCAAGCAGTGGCTCCGTTAGAAAAAACAAATCGAATTAAAGTATTTCTTTTAGCGCTTTTAGCGGCACTAATCATTTTTGCAAGCATTGGCTGCTCGGGAAAGGCAGCACAAACCAATAAAAGCGGAGGCAGTAATGATGCTATCTCTTGGAGTAAAGCAGGCGATCATATTGGCGAAAGCATTGCGGTCAAAGGCCCAGTTGTTTCAACTAAGTATGCGAGTTCAAGCAATGGTCAGCCGACATTCCTAAATATGGGCAAGGATTATCCAGACCCCGGAAGATTCACGGTCGTTATATGGAACGAAAATCGCGGCAACTTTGATTCGATGCCGGAAGATTACTATGAAGGAAAAAATGTTATCGTCACCGGCGAAATCAGCGAATATCAAGGAGTAGCACAAATAGAAGTCGAAGGCCCTAATCAGATTGAAGAACAATAGGGCATGGATAGAGCAATTAAACTAGCGGCGATCATAGGCATAATACTGATTAGCTTTTCGATCTTCTATTACTTTGTAATTTTTCTGCCACCACCAGAACGAGTAAGAGTTGATCTGCAAAGACAATCGCTAAAAGTACAGAAGCAACGGCTCAATTGGCAAAAACGGGTTCAAGAAAAATCAGACTGGATCGGGGAATGATTTTTTTTGGGTACCTTTATATATTGGAGAGAAAGTCCCTCCATGTCACTAATCCGGGCGTGGCCCTGAGACCATCCAGGGGTAAGCTTTTTCTAGCAGCAACAAACCAATCAAACTATCAACAATTCAAAAAAACAACGCAACCGGGTGCCCGGCCGTCGCTTAACATATATATGCATAGGTATGCTTTAGCAACGGATAGACAGTCCGATTAAAGCTGCTAATGTGCTGCTAGTGGTACGCGTTGCTAATGTCTTGCTAATGATAAGTCCGGCCAGTAGCAAACGCGCAAGGTTCGAGGCCGTACCTAATTGTAGGCTATGGGCAAGCCTTTGATATAATTTCAAAAAAGAAGATAGATACTTTCTGGTGGGGACATTGGACAAATCAACGAAAATGGCATCCATTTTGGGAATTGGCTTGATAAGCTTTTCCATCTTCTATTACCTGGTAGTCTTTTTACCTCATAAAGAGCAAGCGAAGATTGATTTACAGAATCAGGCTCAGAAGATCGAGCGCGCAAAGCTTGAACTTAAAAAGCAGGCGCAAGAAGAAAGCGAGCGGCAAACATTAGAGGCAAAATCAGAGAAAGAAGCAAGACAAGCTGCTCTTGCTGAGGCCTTGGATGACGCTTACGAATCCTACAAGAAAGAATGGGAAAAAGCGGTTAAGAGATTAGGCAGAACCGATGGAACGCTGCCAAAGGATATGGCCGACGGCATAGATAAGCATTATCAAGAAAACAAAGATGACGCTTATAGGCTGTACGGTGTCAAATAACCAAACGTTGGGGTGTAGGAGTGGAATGGGAAAACCAAGAGCAGCCGCAAGAGATATTCAACGAACTACTGGAAGCCTGGAAGGAGCAAAATACATCGTTAACTAAGGCCGAACTTAATAAGCGGGAGATAGCTTATCAGCTTCGCTTTTTTCAGGCCTTCGACCCATTTATTGCCAGCATGGTTCACGAAGTTAACGGAGAGTTTTTTCAGTGGTTCACAAAGACAGGATGGGACAAGATTGTTTATGATGACCTGCGGCCGCGGCTTTGTCAGGCCGGACTCGGCCACAAGCAATCGAGCCGACTACTGGCAAGAATTAGCCTTGGTTTCGGCCTGCTAGCCGATTTCTTTAATCAGGGCAACGAGACTCCGGCCGATCCAAATGCGTTTCGTCAATGGATCGAAGAACTTGAAGTGTTGCATTTCAAAGAAGACGTGGACGATTTGTTGTAAAAGCTCGTTCGCTAACTCTTGCGCACTACTTCTTCTTGTCGCTGCTCTTCCCAGCGCCGCATCTTTGCTACAATAGCCGACGCTTCAGCCTCATGGTATGTTAAGAATGGAACGCCAATACACACCCCGATCAATACCCATTGGGACGCGTACAAAATGAATTTATTTACAGAACCATTAGCTGTTGCCTCTGGCGGGCCGTCGCCACCAAACCTGCTCGGGTACGAGACTATATAACCATCCATGTATCTCTTGCCAAGTTCGTCACGGAACACAGAATAATTTGCAAACAAGAGGAAGGCTATTATGACCGCAACAGCCACTAACAGCCCCGTTGCGTAACTGTACCCTTTGTCGGTCAAAGCCCTGTATGATGGGGTAGTGCGCAAACCCAAGGCAACGAGTGGGCATGAAAAAAAGATCAATAAGAATATTTCCGGAGACTTTTGCAGAGTATTGTTGACAACTATTAATAAGATTATGGAAACGTCCAAAGAAGCCGAGACTTTAATCCACTCGGGAACAAAACCCCAAACGCGACCCATGCCGTTTACATGCCTCCTAAGCTTTTACCAAGCCCTGATATTTGGGACTTGCAGGCTAGCATAATGAGCGGTTGCTTTGCAAGTTAAGGTGTTGTTAAGGCATCGGTACAACATCGCTATCCCCAAGCCTTAACCAAGCCACAAAAACCGCTTAGAATCACTCTCAGCGCTTTGCTTACCTGCGATTATGCGGCTTTTGTCTATTCCGGCATTTTTAGACGGGCTAAATCATTAGCGATTGCCCTTAAAGCAGACGGGTCTTTAACGTGCCGCTTGATAACTCCTAGAATCTGGGGAACGACGATAGTTTGAAGCTTTTCCACGCTGATGTAATAACCAACGCTGATTTTATGGTATCTCTCAATCGCTTTGGTGGCCGTATCGACCACCTTAGCGACCGTCATCATGTTTGTCTCATCTATTTCCCCGGCGGCGCTCATGGCTTTGACAAGGCGCTCAGAGCAGGCAATCAAGAGCGCTAAGTATTCCCGTGAATCTAGTAGCTTTGGATCGGCTTTAAGCTGTTGTATCCGCTCGAAAATATCCGGCTGCTGCTTAAGGTGCTTGGAATAAAGCCCGTGTTTGATCGGCGTAGAGCCGCCGTGAAGCTTGCAAGGCCCACTGCCGGGATGCGGTGTTCCCCAACCCGCCGGGCGCGCACATGGTAAGCCTTGCCGGTTTTTCTTTCCGCATATGTCATAGGCCTTTACTAATTCGTTGTCTGTCATCGGGTATCTACCTCTTTCTTTCCGTTTTTTTATCCGTAGAGCCGTTTAAGTGTTGTTTGCCACCTATGCCAGCCCTGGCGGGGTTTTTGCCGCCTCTATGGGGGTAAAGCGTGCAGTCGTTCCCGGCGCAATTCTTGACCCCGGACGGACCGCCCGCGCATTCCAGACAGTGCTTTCTGATAGCTTTTACAGGCGTTAGCTGTTTACTTGCCAAGGCCCATCCCCTTTGGCGGCCACGGCACAGCTTCATATGGGCAGTGAGGGGGTAAATACCTGTCCCTTACATAGGGACTTTCCCCGCCCAGAAGGTCCTGACGAGACAGCCAAAAGCACTCATTGTGATAGCGTGTTAAGTACCGACCATTAACGCGGCGCTCGCGGGTTTCCCCGAACGTGCGCCATGCCAATACATGACTGCCCCGACGCTTAGGGGGACGCGGACGATGCAATGTTTCATAAACGCTTCGACGCACCCACCCCGGCTTAAATCCAAGCACATCGGTTACTTTCTTTAGAACGTCCTGATTAATCCGCAACGTTTTATCCATGCAAAGATCACTTCTTCCGGGTTCTACTGCAGAAAATCATACTCTTGAACTTCTTGAGCATCTTGAGCATGTTCACCGCGTACCTGTGGTTTTGTATTTTCGATTTGAGCATCTTCGAAGATGCTCTGAACACCTTCAAAGGTGTTCAATTCAGGTTGCTGTTTGGCCTGGTCAGCGCTAAAAGTGCGCAAGGCGCTCAAGTTTTCAGGTTGAACAACTTCCCACAACCAAGAACCAAGCCCATCTTTACGGCTGTGTACCCCGAGGGCTTCTTTAGCCCGGCGTAATGTCGCATCCGAAACACCGGCATTTCGTGCTTGTTTCTTCGCCTCATTGGCCGAAACCGGTCCCGCGCTCAAAATGTCGCTAAGAATTTCCTTTGCTTCTGCAAGTACCCCGCTATCCTGCTCTGTCGGTGTTATTAGTAAGTCGTTCGCATTGTGGCTGCTTATCCCTTCCCAGACCAGGCGTGAGGTGCCGTTACAGTCCTCAAGGTGAAACGCTAAGCTTTCAGGGCGTCGGCATAGATTGGATTTGATAGACGCCAACACCCGGCGGTTTTCATCCTCGGGGGCAGGGGCCACTAACAGCCCGGAACGAGCGGCACCGATAATGCCGATACTTCCGCCGCCTCGATAGATCGCATTTCCACCACCTGACTTGTTCAAGTGTCTAACAACAAGAACGGCAGCTCCGGTTTCTTCCGCAAGGCTCCCAACTCTGTGAAGCACACGGCGTACGTCCTGATCGTTGTTGCTTTTCGTATCGCCGCTTAGATAGGCCATGAGTGGGTCAACAATAAGAAGCTTAGCGTTTACCCGATCTATTGCTCGTTTGATAACGTCCAGGTCATCAGGGATTACCGGCGGTCGATCTTCGCCGGTTTCAGCATCCGGAACGACTGTTAACGCAACGATTTTTGAACAGTCAGCCCCGCCAGCATCTAAGCGCGGCTTAATCGTATCGGCTAAACCATCCTCAGCAGAAAGAGTGACAACGCCAGTAGCTTCTATGCCCTGACTGCCGTCTGGCATAGTTTGGCCTGTACTGACGCGCGCGGCTATGTCTAAAGCCAGAGTCGATTTTCCTAGTCCGGGGTCGCCGTCGATAACAGTTAGTTTTCCAAGCGGGATGTAGCCTTGCCACAGCCAATCAACCGACTCTGCAACGACATTAGCTAAGATGATTCCAGGCTCCGGCTTTGTCGTATCGTCCGGTGTCAATGGCGATGCTTCCTTGACGATCTTAGTTAAACGTTCTTTTATCCCGCCAGCGGCTACCCAGTCTGAAACATCACCTTTTTCGGGAACACCGGGTAATTCGATGATCTTTACCCCAGCCGCAATTCCGCGTAGCGATCTTGCAACGGCTTCCGCGTGATTTCGGCCTGGCTTGTCGTTATCTGGAAGGATTACAACGTCGGCACCGTTAAAGTGGACGAGGTGAGCAGATAAGGGATCAAGCCATTTGCCCGCGCCGCCGCTGTTACATGTCGCCACAAGGCCGAGCGACTTTAAGTTATCGGCATCCTTTTCGCCCTCGACAATGAAGACAACCTTTCCGGCTTTGACTGCCTTAACGACTTCCGATAGGCGGTAGGGTATGCGCTCAACACCACGAAGGTTATAAATCCAGCCGCCCGAACCATCCGGCCGACGCTGTGAAAACTTCTTGCCAGGTTTGCGGATCACTTGATACAGTAGTTTGCCGTCTTCATCGGTGTAGTCATATGTTGCTATAAATTCGTTTGGGTTCTGGCTATTGCGTAAGAAAAGGTCTTTGGGCTTAAGGTCAATCTCATCGAGAATGGCATTGAGTTCGCAACCGGCGTGACAAAATAATAAAGTTCTGCCGTCTTCGCCGGTTGTTATTGAAAGGCTTTGCGCTTTATCATCATGCGCCGGGCAGCAGGCCATATAACCGTTGTTTTGCTCCTTTACATTTTGGAGCAGGGAAAGAATTTCCTCAGTTGTCATGTGCATCTACCTCAACGGATTGCGCCGCTATCCAGTCGGCCAGCTCAGACTCCCGGAACATCAACCGGGAACCGACTTTGTAATGAGGAACTTTTCTCTCAGCCGCGTAATGATATAGCGTGCTTTCGCTGATCGGAATCAGCGCTAAAGCTTCCTTTAAGCTGATTAAGCGTTCAGTTGTCATTATCGAAAAGCTCCAATTCACTGACGCCTAAAACGCGGGCTACCTCCACCCTAAAGGCAGGCCACGGCGCTCTTATGCCGCGCTCGATCTGACAGATATTAACCGAGCTTATCCGCCTTGCACGGCCGGGAAACATTACGGCGGCTAATTGCCGCTGGCTCAAGCCCTGCTCAAGCCTAACCTCGCGTAATTTCACCACTTCCCCCTTCACTAGCTGGCGCTTTCATGCCAAAATATTCTAAACTTGTATATTGCCTAATGCTATCAGATGAGTATAATAAAGCCGTGGTTACTGATAAACACCGGCGCTTTATATATCAGGTGCAAGCAGAGCAGCTTTGGCCAAGAAGCCGCTATAGGATTTATCAACCTGGCACTCAAGGCCAAGACCTGCTCATTAAGAGACAAGACAGTGCCCCCGTTGACCTCTATCAGCCCTTTGAGTTTTACGCATCTGCAACCAACCAAGATCGTGAATGGCAACAAAGTCCGCACCGACAATTTGACGCGCTTGATCTTTCGGACAATATCAGCGCCGACAAACGCAATGAACGGATTCTTAGCTTTGTTAATGAGTGGGGCCTGCTTGGTTTGTCGGGCTACAGTAGCCGCTATAGCGATGAACTTGTTATGGAGTTCAAGAATGAACAACGCCTGTACCATAGCCTTTTAGTGCTGGCAAAGGCTGTTCAATTCAAGAAAACAGATAGCGCCATCCAAGCCCTTAATGAGTTTTCTGGAATTCACTGGCAAATGCTTCAACCATCGTTTGACGACAACTTCTACATTCAGCTTGCAGAGATTGAGCGCGATTCATATTTGCAAAACTGTCTGCGGCAGTGGAAGGCCGGGGAGCTTAAGCAAAACACCAAGAAAAGTTTCATTGATTGGCTAACAGGCAGCATTCTTGAAACGACGCTTAGGCGCGGATTGACAGGAGTTCAATTGTCAGCCGCCTTTAACCAGCCAATAAGAACTTATTGGTCTTTCCCCTCGCTGCTGGCAGCGCTTTATCTAATGTACTGGCTTGATCTCGAACGAATTAAGGACTGGCAAACCTGCGAACATAAGCCGTGCGGGAATTACTTTATCAGCGAACGCCGCCTTAAATATTGCCTGGGTGGCAACTGTGCCAAAAATGCGGCACAAGCGCGATACGCGCGCGGAGAGACGAAGCCAAGAGCTAAGAAGGGAAGGTAAAACAATGGCAACTGGATCAGTTATCAAGCGGGGAAACAATTACTCAATCGTCTATTACGTGGACGGCAAGCAACGGTGGAAGACCATCGGCCCAGTCAAGAAAGAGGCTGAGAAAGCGCTACGCGACATAATGGGCCAGGTTGACCGCCAGGAGTACGCCGATAAAACGATTGGCTTTTCCGAGCTGGCCGAAAAGTGGCTGGGAAGCGTCCAGGCGCAAATAAAGCCGTCGAGCCTTGAATTCTATGCGACCATTGCCAAGCACCTTAATGAGTACTTCAAGAGCCGCCAAGTAAAGACGATCACGACCGCCGACATTGAAAGCTATTTGGCCTCTAAACTCGGGGGCCTTAGCAATAAAACGGTCGGATATCATCTTGGCGTTTTAAAGCAGATTTTCAACAAAGCTAAGGTATGGCGTTATGTCTACTCGAATCCCTGCGAAGGCCTTAAGCGCCCGAAGATCGAGCATAAAGAGATTCAGATACTTTCCTCTGAGCAGATTGACAACCTTTTGGCCGTGGTCGATGGGCAAACCCGCCTTATCATCTTGACGGCACTTAGAAGCGGCCTCCGCGCCGGTGAGCTTTGCGCCTTGTCTTGGGGGAACGTCGATCTAATGGCCGGAACCATTGACGTTAAAAGCAATTACGTCCGGGGCCAATTTACCAGCCCTAAATCAAGGGGCTCAAAGCGCCGGGTAGTCATTGACGCCGGTCTGGTTAATGAATTGGTCAATGCCAAGCCGGACAGCGCCGCCGATGACGATCTGGTTTTTCACAATGGGGAAGGGAAGCCGCTTGACTGGACTCAGTTCTTACATGGGGGTTGGGCAAGGGCATTGAAGGCGGCGGGCCTGACAAAGTTCACGCCGCACGGCTTGCGCCATTCTTACGCGTCGATCTTGCTGGCTTACGGTGAACAGATAGCCTTTATCTCAAAGCAGCTCGGCCACTCCAACATCGGCATAACCTTGAACACTTATTCACACCTACTACCAAACCAAGAAACTGGGGCAGGGGATCGCATCGGGAAGGCCTTCAATGATTTTCTTGGCGCGGGCGCCGGACAGATTCAGGACGCCTTTTTAGCCGTAAAATAAATTCCATTAGCAAACCATTAGCAAAAGACCCTCCGGGCCAAGAGGCTCAAAGGGTCTTTTTGTTTATTACCGCAGCTAGTTCTATGTGGGCCGGGAGAGACTTGAACTCTCACGAGCTTACGCTCAACGGATTTTAAGTCCGTTGTGTCTGCCGATTCCACCACCGGCCCCCACGGCGCTTTTTGACGCGCCCTATTTACGATTTACTTCCTTGCTCACCAACCGGTATGCGCTTCGATAGCATAGCAAAGCCGAAAGGCACGCTCAACGTTTTGAAGGGCGAAATCGCGCTTTGTTGAATGTTCACGCCTGGGCGGCGAGCGCCACTCCGTCTAAGATGTCGCGTTCGCTGACGAAAACATAGTCGAAATCGAAGAAGGACATTATTTCCAGGAGTATCGCCGCTCCGGCGATGATAACGTCGGCGCGGTCCGGTTCAAGTCCGACTATCTTCTGCCGGGCCGCCAGCGGTACCGAGATGAGGTCTTTAAGACAGCTGATGACGCCGGCGCGCGTCAATTTATATAGATGGACTTTGTCCCGGTCGTATTCGGCCAGCTTAAGCTCTATCGCCGCTAGACTAGTCGGAGTTCCCGCCACAGCTATAGGGACGGCGCCGACGCCGATGAGCCGGCTGAAGTTGTTTCCGAGGACTCGGCGCACGCGCAGCCTCAAGGCGGTTATCTCGCCGGGCTGCGGGGGGTCGAAGCCGAAGAACGTCTCCGTCAGGCGGACGCATCCAAGCGGTAGGCTGTTCAGCAACTCGGGCCGCCGGTTGTCGCCGAAGACTATCTCCGTGCTTCCGCCGCCGATATCGATTATCAGAAAGGTTTCGCCGAGCGCGCTCGTGGTTTCGTCGGACAATACCCCTGTGTATGTGAGGGTCGCTTCGCTTTCGCCGGCGATGACATCCGGCACGACCTTTAAAATCTCGAATGCGGGAATCAACAGATCGGCGGCATTATCCGCGTCGCGCATGGCGCTGGTGGCAACCGCTTTGACGACCTCGGCCTGCTTGTCTTTAGCAAGTTGGGCATAGTCCCGCAGCACCTCAAGCGTCCGGTCGACGGCCGCCGGCGCCAGGTGTCCGGTCTGGTGGACCCCCTGCCCCAGCCGCGTTATCACCGATTTCCGGTAAAGCTCTTGCGAGATAGTTCCGCCTTCCCGTTCGGCGATCATGAGCCGGGTTGAGTTCGTGCCGATGTCTATCGCGGCGATTATCATCAGCCGCCGCAAACCCGGCAGCCGTCGGGCACGGGCGTAGACCGCATGACTTTTTTGCCGATCGGGTTGAGGCCCGCGACCAGGTAATCGGCGGCGTGGGCGTGGAGGCATTTTAAGTGAAGCGGGTTGCGATTTCCGGCGATACCGACATCCCGAAGCGCGGCCTCGGCAGCGGGGTCAGGTCGTGCAATAAATACTTGCTTAATTGCACGACCTGACCCCGTCTTTTTGGCTCGTTCGCGTCTGTAGGCTCGTTCGCTGGCGAAGAGAGCCGCGCGGGTCTTTGGCGACCGCAGGAACCGCTCGAAGCCGGCCACGGCACCGGAGGCTTCAAGTCGTGCGATGTCCGCGCGCAGAGCCGGGCAAGTGATCCAGAAAAGCGTTGGGAACGGCGTACCGTCTCGGGTCGCGGACGCATTCTTAATCACGACCGGAAATCCGCCGGCGCACCTGAATACAGGGGTCATGTCGCAAGCTAATTCCCGGCCCAGTTGCCGGGTGACTATCTCTTCATCGTCCATATTTGTAGTGTAACAAAAAAGCCCGCCTATTCAGACGGGGATTACCTTTTTTTTCTGGATTCCCGCTTCCGCGGGAATGACATTGAGTTCGGGAATGACACAACTTGATTGCGCCGCTTCGCGCCGTGATGGCTGTCCTACGCCCTCTTTGACATGCGATTTCTTTTTATATCCGCCAACCTCTGTTCGCTGGACTTAAGGTAGCCCTTTAGCATCTTCTCGAATCCAGGGTCGCGATGTCGGCTGACTTGCTTCCGCTCAGCCTGAGGTTCCGTGGTCTGCTTGATTGAAAGTGTCAGCTTTCCGTCATCCTTGACCCCCACTACCTTGACTTCCACCACTTGTTCTTCTGTTAAGAAGTCGCGGACATCTTTGACAAATGAATGGTCGATCTCGGATATATGCAGTAGACCGGAGTTACCGTCAGGTAAATCCAAAAATGCGCCAAAGTTCGTAATCTTTACGACTTTTCCTTCGAGTATCGCGCCTAACTCTAT
>Ga0334722_10004906_pt1 | contig 13731 bp, 10 predicted proteins | sample C3_bottom_MG_FD_207210 | JGI IMG/M metagenome (GOLD analysis project Ga0334722, IMG submission 207210) | Sediment microbial communities from Yellowstone Lake, YNP, Wyoming, USA - C3_bottom | ecosystem: Environmental > Aquatic > Freshwater > Lake > Sediment | place: USA: Wyoming | collected...
AGGCCAAGGCGGCAACCAAGGGGATCATCGCGGTGAACATCATGTTCGCCATGAAGAATTTCTACAGCCTGGTCCAAGGCTCCATCGAAGCCGGGGTGGACATGATCGTCACCGGGGCCGGTTTTTCCCGGGATATCTTCAAGATCGGCAAGGAAAGCAACACCCCCATTGTCTCCATCGTTTCCTCGCCCTCCTTTGCCATCCTCGCCGAAAAATTGGGCGCGGCAGCCATCGTGGTCGAAGCCAAGGAGGCCGGCGGCCATCTGGGCACCAACGTAGCCCTGCGCGAGCTGTTTCCCGAGATCCGCAAGGTGGTCACCAAGGTTCCCCTGATCGCGGCCGGCGGCATCACCAACGGCTATGAAATGGCGGAGATGATGGACAAGTACGGAGCAGACGGCATCCAGATCGCCACCCGCTTTGTCCTCACCAAGGAGTGTTCGGTGGCGGAAAGCTTCAAGCAGGCCATGCTCCACGCCAACCAAGAAGACATCTCCCTGATCAAATCCCCGGTGGGGTTGCCCGGTCGGGCCATCAAGACCCCCTTTGTCAAACAACTCCTGAGCAATGCCGACCTCAAGGCCAAGGAATGCAAATACAAGTGCCTGAAAAAATGCGACCATGTGTATTGCATCAGCGACCGGCTCACCGCAGCCTGTGAGGGCAACATGGAAGATGGTCTGGTTTTTTCCGGTGAAAACGTCTTTAAAATCAAAGACATCCTCACAGTGCGCGAGGTTTTCGACCAGTTTGTTTCCCAGGCCGAATCCATGTACAAAGAACCTACGGCGACGTATTGAGCAGGAGTCCTGCCACCTTACCCTCCTGCCCGGAAGATCCCATGGACCCATCCGCTGAACTGGCTGACCTGCCGGAACCCCTCATCATCCCACGGGCCGACCATCCCATCTCCCGCAAGGATATCGACCGCGAGGCATTGAAGGTGATGCACCGCCTCCGCGACGCGGGCTTTTCCGCCTACCTGGTGGGCGGCGCAGTGCGTGATCTGTACCTCGGCAAAACCCCCAAGGATTTCGACATCAGCACCAATGCCAGGCCCGGGCAGCTACGCACCCTGTTCCGCAACAGCCGGATCATCGGCCGCCGTTTTCGCCTGGTGCAGGTCTTTTTCTTTGGCGGCAAGATCGTCGAGGTCTCCACCCTGCGCTGCCGCAGCGAGTTTGAAGAAGGCGAAAAGGAAGAGGACGAGGTGCTGGCCCACAACAACACCTTCGGCTCCGAGGCGGAAGACGCCTTCCGACGGGATCTCACCATCAACGCCCTGTTCTATGAGATAGAGAACTTCACCATCATCGACTACACCGGCGGGGTGGCGGACCTCAACAATAAAATTGTCCGCATTGTCGGGGAGCCGGAGCGAAGGATTATCCGGGATCCCGTGCGCATGATGCGGGCCATCCGCCACGCAGCCCGAAGCAATTTCACCATCGAAGATCGCACCTGGCAGGCCATTATCACCAACCTCGACACCCTGCGCCTCTGCCCGGATTCCCGTGTTCGGGACGAATTTTTCAAAGACCTGAACAGCGGCGCCTGCGCCCCCTGGTGTCGGCTTGCCGTGGCCAGCGGGCTCTTCTTTCTCCTTCTTCCGTGCTATGACGGGATCATCAGCCGGGAGCCGGAAGAACCCTCAGGCCAAACCCAACTCCTCTTCGCCCTGTGCCAGGTGATCGACCGGTTGCACGGCGAAGGCAGCCCCCTGCCGGAGCACCTCCTGCTCACGGTCCTCATGCTGCCCTGGGCTCAGGCGCGCTTCGACCTGGTGAATCAGGCTGCCGAAGGACGCGAGGCCTTTACCTTTTCCCGCACCCTCCGCGCCGAGGTCGATGCCCACCTGGAACACCTCAATGTCAAGCGGGCCTCCAGGGAGGAGATCACCTCGCTCTTGGTTAATCTCCCGGCCTTTGTCCGACACGGCGCAGAGCAGACCTGGCCCGCCTGGTTGAAACGCAAAAGTTATTTCCCCGATGGCCTGCTGCTGTTTCAGCTGTATCAGGAGGCCCTTGGCGGCTCGCCCGCCGCGCTAGCGGAGCGGCCAGAGCCTGCCGCTTCCCCTCACGCCCCAAGAAGCGGCAAGCCCAGGACCGGCAAACCCCGGTCGCCCCGGTCAGAAAGCCGCATCCCTGCGTTTTCCGGCAAGAAGGGCGGGATCTTCGGCCTCAAATAGGTTGGCGCCTGCCGCCGCTTGTTTTTTTAGCCACGAAACCCACGAAACGGCACGAAAAACTTCAACAGATTTCGTGTTCTTTCGTGGGTTTCGTGGCCGATTTTTGGGACAATTATCGTGAAAGCCATGCTTCGTCAGTCCCCAGACATCACCAAACTCCAAGCCCTGCCTCTGGCCGAACTCATGCGGCAGGCCCTGGCAACCAAGCTTGCCCGCCGGGGGGCCTCCTTTTCCCTGTGCAGCATCATCAATGCCAAATCCGGCCGATGCAGCGAGGATTGCCATTTTTGTGCGCAATCGGCCCATTACCAGACAGAGGCGCCGGTCTATCCCCTGCTGGACAAAACCCAAATCATTGCCGCCGCCCATGAAGCCAAAAAAATCGGGGCCAGCCGTTTTTCCCTGGTGACCAGCGGCAGGGGGTTGGCAAGCGAAGATCTGCCCCAGGTGCTCGATATCGTCCGCGCCATCCGCACAGAGGTGGGGATCAAGGTCTGCGCCTCCCTCGGTATCCTGGGGGAGTCCGAACTGGGGCAGCTCAAGGAGGCAGGCGTTTCCCGCTACCACCATAACCTGGAATCCTCCCGGGAGTTCTTCCCCCAGGTCTGCACCAGCCACAGCTTTGCCGACCGGGTCGCCACCATCAAGGCGGCCCAGGCCGTGGGTCTCTCGGTTTGCAGCGGCGGCATCTTCGGCCTGGGAGAATCCGAGGCGGATCGGCTGTCCATGGCCATGAGCCTTGTCGAGTACGGCATTGACTCGGTACCCATCAATATCCTCATCCCCCTGGCCGGTACGCCCTGCGCAGATCTGCCGCCCCTAACCATCGCGGAAATCCTCCGCTCCGTCGCCCTTTATCGGTTGATTTTGCCCCAGGCGGCGATCCGGTTGGCTGCGGGCCGCGAATCCGCCCTGGCCGATTTTTTAAGCTCCGCCTTCATGGCCGGGGCCGACGGCATGATGATCGGCGGCTATCTCACCCAGCGGGGCCGCTCCCCGGAGGCAGACCGGCAATTTGCCGAAGACATCCAACACCTATGGTCGATCTGAAGGACTGGCTCAACCAGCAACGGGAAAAGGGAGGGCTCCGCAGCCTGCGTCCGGTGATCCGTCGCGGAAAAGGGCGGCTCGTCCTGGCCGGAGACGATGCCCGAGAGCTGCTCGACTTCTCCTCCAATGATTACCTGGCCCTTGCCGAACATCCGGCCCTCATCGCGGCGGCCCAAGAGGGGCTGCGCCGGTTTGGCGCAGGTTCGGGCGCCTCCCGTTTGATGAGCGGCGATCTTGCCGTCCACCATGAACTGGAAGAAGCCGTGGCCCTGCTCAAGGGCAAGGAGGCGGCCCTCACCTTCGGCTCCGGCTACATGGCCAACACCGGCATCATCCCCGCCTTGGTCAGCCGCCACGATCTCATCTTCAGCGACCGGCTGAACCATGCCAGCATCCACGACGGCTGCCGCCTTTCCGGCGCCCGCCTGGTGCGCTTCCGGCACAACGACCTCAACCATCTCGAAAAGCTGCTCAAGGAAAAACGGGGGGCAGGCACGGCGCTCATCGTGGTGGAATCCATTTACAGCATGGACGGCGACCGCTGTCCACTGCGCGAACTGGTGCAACTCAAGGAGCGGTTCGGCTGCCTACTCATGGTGGACGAGGCCCATGCCACCGGGGTCTTTGGCGCACATGGCGGCGGGATTATCGAAGAGGACTGGGTGGGTAACAGGGTGGATCTGGCCATGGGCACCTTCGGCAAGGCCCTTGGCAGCTATGGCGCGTATGTGGCGGGCAACAGGGAGATGATCGAGTATCTGGTGAACCGGGCCAGGAGCTTTGTCTTTTCCACCGCCTTGCCGCCTTCCGTTGCCGCAGCCTCACTTGCTGCGGTGCAGCTCGTCCGGCAGGAACCACATCTGCGCCGCGAACTGCATGGGAAAATAGACTATTTCAAGGGGCTGCTGCGCACCGGAGGATACAGCGCGGACCTTGGCCCCTCGCAGATCATCCCCATTCTGGTCGGGGAGAGCATAGCGGCGCTCAACAAAGCAGGTTTACTCCAAAAGCAGGGGATCTTCGCCACGGCTGTCCGACCACCCACCGTGCCGGAAGGCACAGCGCGGCTCAGGTTTACCATTACCCGCCATCACAGCACAGCGGACCTTACTCAGGCAGCCAAAGCGCTGCTGGAGATCATGGACTAGCGTTTATTTCTGGGGAACTGGGGGGGAGCAAAAAGGAGCGGGAGGCAAAAAAAATTGCCGGGCTGGGAGAACCCCAGCCCGGCAAGGATACAGCAACTTACTTTGCAGCAGGTGCAGCAGGAGCCTCAGCAGGGGCAGCAGCAGGAGCAGCAGCCTCAGGAGCAGCAACAGGAGCAGCAGGCTCAACCATGGGAGCAGCGGGAGCAACCTGCTCTACCGGCGGAGCTACTACGGCTTCTTCAGCTTTCTTACAGGCAACCAGGCCGGTAGCAAGGAGCAGCATCAGGGCAAAAGCAACGGTCATTTTAACTGATTTCATGTTCTCTTCCTCTCTTTGTGTTTTAATAATTGCGACAATGCGCATTATGCTTGGTAGTGATCGCACCTGGATCACCCAGCCAACTCTTCCCTCGGTCAGGGGGTGACAAATATGACTTTTATACATCCGCTCCTCGCCTGAGTAAAGGAAAAATATACGCAACCCCAGAAAAAAAGGCCATCACCCCTTATTTTTGACAAAAAGGGCAGCAAAAAGTTGCCCGCCCGCCTAAAACGGTGCGCTCTATCGGTTGACCGCAGCGCAGGCAGGGCTGGCCCTGTCGCCCGTACACCGCAAGCTCCAGCTGAAAATACCCGGCCTCGCCGCTGACGTTCTCATAATCGGAGATGGTGGAGCCGCCCTTGGCAATGGCTTTTTCCAAAATAAGCCGACTCTTCTTGACAATAAGCTGCCAATCCAGCCTCGACAGCCGGTTGACCGCAGCCTGCGGATGGGTGCAGGCGGCAAAAAGGGTCTCGTTGGCGTAGATATTGCCTAACCCCACCACCACCCGGTTGTCCATGAGAAAGCTCTTCACCGGCTGCCGCTTGCCCCGTGCCTTTGCCAAGAGATACTCGGCGGAAAACTCCTCGGAAAAAGGCTCCGGCCCCAAACCGGCAAAGGGATCGTTCTCCCGCAGCTCTTTTTCCGAATATACCTCCACACAGCCGAACCTCCGCACATCGTTGAAGCGCATCTCCTTGCCGTTATCCAGCAAAAAACGGAGATGATCGTGCTTGCGGCGGGGGCTGTCGCAGTCAAAAATGCCGATCTTGCCGGTCATGCCCAGATGAAACAGCAAGATGGCCTTGCCGGTCAGGCGCAGGAGGATGTATTTGGCGCGCCGCTCCACCCCCAGGATGAAAGCGCCCTCCACGTGGCGGTACATCTTGGCCCGGGGGAAAGGCTTGCGGAGGCGCTTGTTGCTAAAGGAAACCGAAAGAATTTTCCGCTTGCGCACCAGGGGGGCAAGCCCTTGGCAGACCACTTCCACTTCCGGCAATTCAGGCATGGGGAGGCTCCTTTTTCAGCCTGCGGCATCGGGTTTGATTTTCCGAATCAGCCGGGGAATATAAAAGGAGCCGACAAAGAGTGCCAGGGAGAAAGCGGCCTTCCAACTCACCAGTTGCCGCCAGTCACCGGATCGCCAGACCTCGGCCAGGGTGGCAAAGAAAAAGGTGAGGACAAAGCCTCCGGCGAGGATGCCAAACAGGGTGCCGAAGAAATACTCCCTGAATGTCACCCTGGTCAGGCCCATGCCGAAGTTGAGGGGGGTGAAGGGGAAAAAAATCAATCGTAGATAGAGCACCGTGGCAAAACCGTTGGCCGCGATCCGGTCGTCGTATTTTTTCAGCCGCTCGCCGATCAATCCTGCGGCAAAATCCCGGCCCAGGTAGCGGCCGATGAAAAAAGCCAAGGAGGCGCCGAGCATGGCGCCCAACTCGTTGTAGAGAAACCCGTAGAGGGTGCCGAACAGCAGGGCGCCGAGGCCGGTGAACAAGGTGGCGGGCAGAAAAAGGCAGATGCCCGCCGCGTAGAGGAACACGAAGACCACCGGCCCCCAGGGGCCAAAGGAGTGCACCAGGGATTGCAGGTAGTCTGGGGAGATATATTGCCGCGCCGGGGTAAAGCGAAACAGACCGATCATTGCCGCAAGAAACAGGACGAAAACCATGGCCTTACCAAGCCCTTTTTGGCGAGTCTTCCCTGGTTTCATGGTGCACCGCCCAGCCGTGATGCCGCCTTGCGCCACAACGGACACTGCCCACCGATACATTCCCGGTTGGCGGAAAACTGTTGGCAGACAAAATCAGCCTCGGCCAGGAGCGTCACCGGCAAAAACCGTTGGGAAAGAAGCGCCGCTTCCCGCAGAGCCGTAACCGTTTCCCGCTGGCAGCAACGCGCCCCTTGGGTCAGCGCAATCTCGCCCAACACCCGGGAGGTGATCTCCTGCACCTGCTGTCGGGCCTTGGGGGTAAGAGGCGTGGCCGCAAGGAGAACGCTGAAGGCGATGCCCACCCCGGCCGCGGCCCCGCAATTGCCCCAGAAGCCGCAGACCCCGCCGGGCACCTTGCTGCCCCGCTCGATGCCGGCGAGAATGTCTTCCCGGCTGATCTTGCCGCCCAGGTTCCGGTAGGTGGCCAGGATAATGCCCGGCACCATGGCATGGTGCTCCGGCCCGTGCAGGGGGATGGCCGGGTGACGGCGGATGGTGTCCAGAAGCACCAGCATATCCTGCTCTTTCGTCTCGGAGCAGAGCAGGCGGATGGCGGAAAGGCCGTCCTGCTGATGGCAGGCATCGCAGATATAATGTCCCTCCACACAGACCGCGTTGGTTTTCTTGACCCCGCCGCAATAGTGGCAAGCCACCTCCCGGTCATGGGCGAGATAGCCGATCTCCTTGCCGCAGGCCATGCAGCCCGAGGGATGCCGGGCGCCAATAGGCTTGGGTAAGCCGGGCAGAGCAACAATCTTGCCCAACGCAGGTTCATCCTGCCCACCGCCGCAACAGCCGCTGGACTGGAGCAGGGGGGCCTCGGCCTTGGTTTGCGACGCGCAACAGCTATTCTCCAAAGCCAGGTTGGCCACTGCCCCCTGGGCATCAAGGACAAACAGGGAATCACACAGACTTTCCGCCTCGCTTACATCCACCGTCACGCGCTGGCCCTTAAGCAGCAGAACCCCGCCCTCCGTCCACACCGCTCCAAACGGCCCCCGGTAGATGACCTCCACCTGGCGCGGAGCTTCCGGCTTGTAGGCCCGGAAGGTGAGAGAATAGAAGCGGGTGTCACCTTCGATCCGGTAGGGGAAACGCTTGACCAGGCTGGCCCCACCAAAACCGGCCCCCCGGAGCATGGCCAGCAGATCCTCCTGCCGCATCGCCCCGCCCAGGCATTCGCCCCGAAACTGCTCGTTGTTCTTGATGGCCACCGGAATGGTGTCGTCGGTGACAATGTCGGACACCACCAGCCTGCCACCGGGCTTGAGAATCCGAAAGATCTCGTGCAGGGTTTGCCGCTTGTCCGGGCTTAAGTTTATCACGCAGTTGGAGATCACCACATTGGCCATGGAGTCCTCCAGGGGGATGTCTTCAAGAAACCCCTTTTTGAACGCCACATTGTCATAGCCCAAGCGGCTGGCCACCGTTGCCTTGGCCACCTCGGCCAAATGGAGCATCTCCTCGGTCATGTCGATGCCGATTACGCGGCCCGACGGCCCCACCTGGGCTGCGGCCATGAAGCACTCGACCCCGCTGCCGCTGCCCAGATCCACCAGCACCTCGCCGGGCTGCGGCTGGGCATCCTTGACCGGGCTGCCGCAGCCGTAGGATTTCTTCCGGGAATCCGCCGGGATGAAATTGGCCAACGCCTGGTCCGGGGCAAAGGGGTTGACGATCTCCTCGTTGGCGGTGATGGCGGCCCGGCCATAAAACTCGCGCACCGTGGCGTGCCCCTGGTCATCACCCAGGGAAACCACACAGTTGCAATGGGTAAGCGCCACCTCCCCACCATCGGGACAGTCGTGACGCACCTCGCCCATCCGCAGCAGGAGCTCGCCCTTAGCCCGGCCAGGATATTGGCGGGCCTGTCGGCTGATCAGCCAGAGGGCCAGGGTGTTGTACAGCTCCACATAGGGGTCGTGCCCCACCAGATCGCCGCCGGCCAGATAACTGTGATCGAGATCGCCACCCCCCACCAGAAAGCGCAGGGGATTGGCCCCATAGACCTCACTTGCCACCAGGGTCGCCCTGCGGATCTTTTTCAGCACCGGACTCTGGCGCCACACTGCCTCCACCCCGTCGGCCAAAGCGCCACAGGCCAAGTCCGCGATACCCACCAGGGCAGGGGAGGGGTAGATCATCCCATCCGGCCCCACGGCCAGGGACTCCCAGGCCGTGTTGGACAGGTCGTGCCGGGTGCCTGGGGTGCTGAATACCTGGCTGCGCAGGCTCTCCACATTGTCGATGCGCACCCCGCACCTTTCCGCCATCTCCTGGGCCCGGATCAGTTGGGGAAGGATCAGGGCCGGGGAAACAAAATGCTCCTGACTGCCCTTGCCCCGAACAAAATGCCAGAGCAGGTGGATGTTGCCGATCCCCTGCTCGGCTCCAAAGGCGACAATCTCGGCCAATTCGCCCACATTGTCCCGGTTCACCGCCACGGACAGGGTAAGGGGAAAACCCATTTCCTTGAGCAACCCCAGGCTTTCCAGCAACCCGGCAAAGGAGCCTTTCCCCCGCAAAGCCTCATGCTGCATGGCCAGGCCATCCAGACTGAGCTGAAGATGAAACCTTTCCCTGGGCAGGGTCGCCAGCTCGACAAGATGCTCCCGGATCAACAACCCATTGCTCAATACCACCACATGGATTTTTGGATCACTAAGCAACTCAGCCGCCATCGCGACAAAACCCGGATAGACAAAGGGCTCGCCCCCGGTGAAATAAAAGAGGGTGCAGCCCAGGGACTTTGCCTCGGCGATCCCCTGGGCCAGGGCTTCCGGGGCAAGGGTCGCGGCCTGGGCCGGGGAGGAGGCGAAGAGGCAATGCCGACAGGCTAGATTGCAGCGGTCGGTGAGATGGAACCAGCATTCCTTCAGGCTGTGCAGGGTAAGCAGCGGGTGGCGGCCTGGGTACGGGGAGGCGGGTACGGCAGCAAGCTGGGAGACCAGCCGCTGGGCCGCCAGCATCCGCCCGCCATGGTCTTTTTCAGAAGGCGCGCTGTCGGCAAGACCTTTCCCCTGTTGCAGCTCCTGCAACAGGCAATCAGCCTCGTGGTCCGGCACAAACCAGTCCGGCCTTTCCGGCTGCACATACACCGGGGTGCCGTCCTGCTCCAAGCGTTGCCATTCTTCCAACATGCACTCATCTCCTGAATTTCCGTCTGGAATTTAATGATTTCCTTCAATATACAGCACAAGCGCAATGGGTGCAAAGGGCAAAACAAAAATCTTAGCGTCTGCGCGTCGTTGCGTTATAACTAGGGCATTGGACACCAAAGGAGAAACAATGGCCGAAGAACGAACCACCCTGCGCACAAAGATCCTGGCCGCCCGCGACAGCCTGCCCCCGGAGGAGCGGCAGCGAAAAAGCCAGGCCATTACCGAACGCCTCCTTGCCCTGCCGGAGTTTAGCGCCAGCCACCGCGTATTTTCCTATGTCAGTTTCCGCAGCGAGGTGGAGACCCTTCCCCTGATCGCGCATTGCCTGAGCATAGGCACGGCCGTAAGTGTGCCCCTCACCCTGCCTGCGGAACACCGGTTGCTGGCCTATGGCATCACCGATCTGGGCCAAGATCTTGCCCCTGGCTATTGCGGCATTCCAGAGCCACTCACAACCCTGCCCCTGGTGGACCCCGCCTCCATCGAGCTGGTGGTGGTGCCGGGCAGCGTCTTTGACGTGCACGGAGGGCGCCTGGGCTACGGGGGCGGCTATTATGACCGTTTTTTGCAGACTGCGGCCCCGCAAGCCCTGCGGATCGGGCTGGCCTTTGATCTCCAGGTTGTTGCTGCGGTGCCCCTTGAAAGCCACGACCAGCAGCTCGATTATCTTATCACCGAAACCCGCACCATTCATATGGGGAGAACAACGCCATGCGCCGAAAAACAGCGGTCCTAAAAGACCCGCTCTTCCTGGAACACGACCCGGGCTACGACCATGTGGAAAGCCCCGAGCGCCTCACCGCCATCTACCAGGCCCTTGCCCGGCCCGAAGAAGTCGAGGCCTTTTTCTATCCCGAATGCGAACCTGCCAGCTACGGTGATCTGGCCGCAAACCACACCCCTGAGCACATCGACCGGGTGGCCGAGACGGCCGGCAAACAGTTCGACGTACTCGACCCGGACACCCACACCTCCCCCCGCTCCTACGAGGCAGCGGTGCTGGCGGCAGGCGCGGTGATCACCGGTCTCAAGCTGGTGGCTGCCGGCCAGGCCGACAATGCCTTTGCCCTGGTGCGCCCGCCCGGACACCATGCCGAGGCAGACCGGGCCAAGGGCTTCTGCCTGTTCAACAATATCGCCGTCGGCGCCCGCTACGGGCTGAAGCATCTGGGCATGGAACGGATCTTGATTCTCGACTGGGATCTGCACCACGGCAACGGCACCCAGCACTCCTTTTACGACACCAACCAAGTGCTCTACTGCTCCACCCACCAATACCCACTGTATCCTGGGACCGGCTCCCTCAAGGAGGTCGGCGCGGGCAAGGGCGAGGGCTACACCCTCAACGTGCCCTTGCCCGGCGGTCAGGGTGACCAGGACTTTGCCCGGATCATGGACGAGTTCGTGGCCCCGGTTGCTCGCCAGTACCGACCGGACTGCATCATGGTGTCGGCCGGGTACGACACCCATATCTCCGATCCCCTCGGCTCCATGGGTGTCACCACCACAGGGTTTGCCTATATGACCAAGGCGATGGTCGATCTGGCGGCAGAACTCTGCGATGGGCGGCTGGTGCTGGCGCTGGAAGGCGGTTACAACCTACAAGGCCTTGCCGATGGCGTACTGGCCAGCCTCCATGAAATGACCGGAGAAGGAGGGCTATCGCCCGCCGCGTTCACCGCCCTGTCCCAGACAAAAAGGCCCCTGCCCGCCCTGGATGCAGCCCTGGCTGTGGCAAAAAAATACTGGACTTTTTAAGGGAAACTCTGTGTTATAAAAAAAGAGTGTGGTTGCGGCCTTTTTCGGGCCACGACCGTACACACACCCTTAAGGACCTCTTCATCATGGCACAGGCAAAGATCCTCATCGCGGACGACGACACCCTGGTTCGGGAGGCCGTCTACAAAATACTTTCCATGTTCGGCCACACGGTCGTGCCCTGCGCCAGCGGCGAAGAGGCCCTGGCGGCCCTGAACGGGGATTTCGACCTCGTCATCCTCGACATCAACATGCCCGGCCTGGACGGCTTTGAAACCCTCAAGCTCATCAATGACCGCAATTACGGGATTCCCGTGATCTTTCTCACCGGCGCGGGCTCCATGGAATACGCGGTCAAGGCCATCAATCTGGGGGCCTACGACTTCATCCCCAAGCCCATCGAAGATCTGGACATCTTCAACATCAAGGTCAAGCGGGCCATTGAGAAACGGATGTACGTCGTTCAGGAGAAGGCCTACAAGGAAAATCTCGAAACCGAGGTCCGCAACAAAACCAGGGAGCTGGCGGACAAAAACCGCCAGCTGGAAGAATACAACGAGAACCTGGAAATCTCCGCCTTAAACACCATGCTCACCCTGCAGACCGCCCTGGAAGAAAAGGACATGTACACCGCAGGGCATACCACCCGAGTCACCCTGTACGCCACAAGCATCGGCCAGGCCCTGCGCCTGGGCCAAGATGAGATGACCGTGCTGGAGCGGGCCTGCAAGGTCCACGACATCGGCAAGCTGGTGGTGGATGTCAGCTATATCCGTAAACCCGGGCCGCTCAGCGATGAGGAATGGCTCCTGATGAAAAAACATCCGGAGATCGGGGCCAACATCATCACGCCCCTGGCCTTTATGCAGCAGGAGTTGTTCATTGTCCGTCACCACCACGAGCGCATGGACGGCAAGGGCTATCCCGATGGCCTCGTCGGCGATGAGCTGAACCTGTTGACCAAAGTCATCACCGTGGCGGACAGCTATGACGCCATGACCTCCAAGCGGAGCTACAAGCAAAACCTGGACCTAAATGCTGCCATTGCCGAGCTGAACCATTGCGCCGGGAGCCAGTTTGACCCCGAGGTGGTGCGGGTCTTTGTCGAGGTTCTCGAAAACCAAGCAAAAATGAGCGCAAGCTAACCCGTGGTGCTTTTACGGACCATCTGGGCTTGACTTTAACCGTTCAGCAGCGCCGCTTCGCTGCTGCCGCAGATGCGCGGAAGAGGCCTGTGAAATGTGCTATTGCACATGAGCAAGCCGATGACAGCTAAGCGAGCACAGCGAGACTGCGAAGCAGATGCGGTGCTGCTGGACGGTTACAATTGACTTGCCCGGCTGAATGCGTTACAAAACAAGGCATGAAAATCACCCCGGAAGAAGTACGATATGTCGCCAAACTGGCGAGGCTTTCGCTGTCTGAGGCAGAGGTGGAAAAAACCACCCTGCAGCTGGATGGCATCCTGAGCTATGTGGAAAAATTGGGCGAGTTGGACACCTCCGGCGTTTTGCCCACCACCCATGCCCTGGCCATCCATAATGCCTTCCGCGAAGATGAGGCCCGCCCATCCCTGTCCCAGCAGGAGGCCTTGGCCAACGGCCCGGCACAGAACGGCGAGGCCTTTGTGGTGCCCAGAGTTATTTGATGACTTCGGGCTTTGGCCAAAAGCCATGCAACCTGCCCGTTACGGACCTCCTTGCCGAGGTCCGTTTTTGTTGTTGAAATCGTAAAAAACCACGATTACAACAGTTATCACTCTGTAACTTTTTGAATTTATGTCACGGACCTGTTTCTTCTTTCCCTTTTCACAAGATTATCTTGATTGACGCTCCCCGCGCCAACGGCAGACATCCTAGAAAATCAAGCGGTACGCAGATTATGGAACTCCACGCCTTCACCATTCATGCCTTGCAGGATCTCCTTGCCAAGGGGGAAATATCCTCCCTGGAGCTGACCCGTTCGCTGCTCGATCGGATCGATGCCGTGGAGCCCAAGGTCAACGCCTATATCACCCTGGACCGCAACGGCGCCCTGGCCCAAGCAGAGGCCGCTGATGCCCAGCGGAAAAGAGGCGAGGGCGGCAGCCTGTGCGGCATTCCGCTCTCGATCAAGGATGTCCTCTGCACCAAGGGGTTACGCACCACCGCCGGCTCCAAGATTCTCGAGCCCTTCATCCCGCCCTACGACGCCACGGTGGTGGAAAAGTTGCGTACCGAGGGCGCGGTCATCCTCGGCAAGGTGAGCATGGATGAGTTCGCCATGGGCTCGGCCAATGAAAACTGCGCCTACGGGGTGCCCAAAAACCCCTGGAACCTCGCCCATGTCTGCGGCGGCTCCAGCGGCGGCTCGGCAGCCTCGGTGGCGGCGGACGAATGCATCGCCTCCCT
>Ga0334722_10004907_pt1 | contig 13729 bp, 14 predicted proteins | sample C3_bottom_MG_FD_207210 | JGI IMG/M metagenome (GOLD analysis project Ga0334722, IMG submission 207210) | Sediment microbial communities from Yellowstone Lake, YNP, Wyoming, USA - C3_bottom | ecosystem: Environmental > Aquatic > Freshwater > Lake > Sediment | place: USA: Wyoming | collected...
CTCCAGGTGGAAGAGGTATTGACGGTACTAACCCAATGTTTACAGACCAAAAGTTCTATCAAGAATGGCTTCTGGATGTGTGGAAAACTTTAGCTATAATGTTGAAAGATAATCCTGTCATCTATGTTTATGGGATTTTAAATGAACCTGTCGGACCTGTTGAAGTCATAAAAGATTTCATGCGAAAAGCTGTTAAAGTAATTCGCACTATTGATAAGAAAAAAAGAATTTCTATTACTTGTCCTTGGGGCACACCAGGGCATTTCAACAATATGCCACTTTTTATAGGAGATTCTAAAATTTGGTATGAAATTCATTTTTATTACCCAACTGGAGTGAGTCATCAAGGGGTATTTGGGAAACCTTACCCTGTTAATTATCCTAGTAAGAAATTTAATTCTAATGAACTAATGATTTATTTAACAAAAGTTAGAACTTTTCAACTTAAATATAATGTTCCAATTTATGTAGGTGAATTTTCTATAAGTAAATTTGCACCTATTGAAATTAGACAAAGATATTTATCTGACTGTATAAAAATTTTTGAAAATTATAATTTTCGTTGGACTTATCATGCATTTCGTGAAAGTCCTATTTGGGACTTCGAAGCTTACCCTGAACTTGTAGCTTTACTTACTCGATACTGGAATAAAAATGTTGTTGTATGACAGATTATTTTGAAGGTTGTACTACTGCACTTGAAAGAAAGACTCGTTATCGTGAATTAGCTAAACGCCACCATCCTGATATTGGTGGAAGTTTAGACGCGATGAAAGAAGTTAATCGACAATACAAAGAAAATGTCAGTAAAACTTATACTAAATTTAATGCGTCAAGTGATGCGTTTACTGCTAAAATGGATCGCTGGAAACAGCGATTTGATATGAGATTCAATAAATATGCTGATGCTTATTATCAATTTCTTTCTGAAAGGCAGAAAGTAGATAGTAGCCAATCCATAATAGATTTTATGTATGATTTAATGGACGGCAAATTTAAAGATATGGATAATAATGTTCTTCAACTTAATTTGAGAGGTCGTGGTGGTTTCTCTAGACCTGGGCAAAAAAAGTTATGAAAGAAACCTCTTTTGAAGTTAAATTTCTAGACAAAAAGTACTCTTCTCACTATATAAAAACTAAAGAAAATACTTACAAGGCACTTAAAAAGTTAGATAAATGTAAAAATATCCTAGGAATTGATACTGAGACTCGTGCATTAGATGAGTTTAAACATTTGAAAGATGCTGCTCTCTCACCTCATTTATCTCGTATTCGGTTGATTCAAGTTTTTGATGGAACTACTGCTTATGTTTTTGATTTAGATTACATCAAAGATGACAGTATTTTTATTGAGTTTTTAGAAACTCATAACTTCATAGCACACAACGCAGTCTTTGATATCTCATTTTTAATGAAAATGGGAGTATTAGATATTAAATGCGGCTGCACAATGATTGCAGCTAAACTTGTTTTTCATGCAGTATACCCTAATGATGGAGGTCTTGGAGTTAACTTAGCAGCACTTGTTGAAAAACTTCTTAAAACCAACATCCTTAAGAAAGTTCAAGTTAGTGATTGGTCTGTGCCTGAACTTACATTTGAACAGATTGAATATTCTGCCATTGACGCAATCGCTGTTTATAAGCTTGCTGAAAAGTTAGGCGTTCTTATCAAAAAATATAACTTAGAAAAAATCTACAATCTTTGTAAAGACGCACAGCACCCAATAGCTCAAATGAAGTTATCAGGTATTGGATTCGATACAATTGCCCATGCAAAATTAATGGAAACATGGAAAACAAAGCTCTGGGAAAAGAAAAAAGAAGTACTAGCTTTAACTAAACTTGAAGAAATTACTCCTTTTAAAATATCTTCTTGGCTTCAACTTAACTTAGATAAAGATACATTAGCTATTTGGCCTAGAACTGCTACAAATAAACTCTCAACTGATGCAAATACACTTTCTGAATTTTCTCATCTTCCAGTTATTGCACCATTTTCTGAGTATCAAAAGTTAGATAAACTCACTTCAAGCTTTGGCACAAGTTTAGTCTTACAAGTAAACTTAGCCACTCATCGTATTCATCCTCAATACTGGATTTGTGGTGCTAGGACTGGAAGATTATCGTGTTCAGACCCAAATATCCAGCAGATCCCGCGTGATAAAGATATAAGAGCTATATTTATAGCAGATAAGGGTAAGAAACTAATTTGCGCTGATTATAGTCAAATTGAATTACGTATTGCGGCTGAAGTATCCCAAGACTCAGTGATGCAAAATATTTATAAACAGGGCTTGGATTTACATTCTATGACAGCTTCTATGGTTGCAGGAAAACCAATTGATAAAATAACTAAAGAAGAAAGACAACTTGGAAAGGCATTAGGATTAGGACTTTTATATGGGTTAGGTGCTAAAAAATTTGCTCATTATGTTAAGAAAAACTTTCAATTAGAAATTTCTCAAGAAAAAGCATTAGATGCGGTTCAAAGCTTTTATGATACTTACCCTGAGTTTCGGCAGTGGCAATTAAAGCAATCTAATGAAGCTCAAACTAATTTTATTGTAACTACTCCTTTTGGGAAACGTAGACGAGTTGATGAGGACACTTATTATGGTGCTTCGTTAAATCACCCAATTCAAGGTGGGGCAGCAGAAGTTATGCTTTGTGCACTAGTTAATTTATTTAAAAACCTACCTTCAATGGCTCGTCTTGTGGCTTGTGTGCATGACGAAGTTTTAATTGAATGCCACAATGACCTTGTAATTGAAACTAAACATATTGTAAAAGACTGCATGATTAAGGCTTATCTACAGGTTTATCCTACGGGATTTACAAATAACCTAGTTTCTATTGGAGTAGGCGATTCTTGGAGTGAAGCAAAATAGCTTGTTAGCTATCAAACAAAGTGTTATAATGAGGCATGGATATAAATATGAAGGTTTCTAAACGTGGCGGTCCTAGAGAGAAAATCAAAATTAAATCAAGTACTTCGAGGTTTTTAGAAGTAATTTGGGTTAAACTTGGTGGACCTGTTGCAGTGGGTAAATCTGTTGATATGGGGCCTAGTGTCATCATCAATTGGCGAATTAGGGGGAAAATACCTTTTAAACTAGTACCAACAGTTGCTGCTAAACTTGGTATTTTAGAAATGGGTCTTTATGGTCTTAATTACGAAGATTGCGTTAAATTTTTTGGGTTTAAATCATGGGAAAGTGTGGTAAAAGATTACAAAAGCATTTTAACCAATGAGCAGATTGATTGGATTTTAAAAGGCAAAAAACCAAAAGAGATATTATTGTAAATGCTTACTTTAAGTGCAAGCAAAAGCAATTAATCAGTAAAATTGTCATCGCTACAATTTACCTTTTAATTTACCTTATTTTTGTTTTATTTTTATTCTCAGATTTAACATTTGCAGAACCTTCTTACGGAAGAGATTATTTAGCTCTTCAATCTTCTAATTTCTCAGCAATTGGTGCTGCAAAATACGTCTCTCCTGGTTTTAGTTTTGGTGTGTTAGACTGTACTTTTAGTTGTGATACTACTAAAACTGAAAGTGTTTTATCCCAAGTTTCTACTAAATATTTACGCATCCATGAAATTAATGGTCCATGTATAAGAAATGGAAATTGTGGCAAATATGAAATCGGGTACGGTTACAATAAAACATCATGGGATATAGCCGTAAGCAAAAAAACACCAAAAATTATAGCCTATGTAAAAAAACGCACTCAAGTATGGCTTGGTATTTCTCAGCACTACCCTCAAACTACTTTCATCATCTCCCCAGAACTTGAGCATGATTTGTCCAAAAAATCATGGCGAGTACTCGCTGATACAGTAAAAAGTGTTTGGCCTAATGTACTTCTTAGTAATTCACCGGATGGTGGATTAGCAGTTGAGAGATATTTAGGTGCTTGGCTTGAAGGGCATGGCGCAACACCAAACCTTAACTCTGATATTGTTTCAACAGACGGGCAAAGTATCAGCTATATGAATATTGAAGCATTCAAAAGACGCACAATTAATGCTCAATTAGTATTTTCTTGGGAAGTGAATGATAACTGTCGTTTGACAGGTGGCAACTTTATTGACCCCCGTAAACGCCCGTGGTGCCCTAATAATGACCAGTTCCAAGTCTTAGCCCACATTCTTGATTTTGTGCCAAGTGCCCCTAAGTTCGTAGGAACACAGTGTAAAATCATAAAATCTTTCAAAGACCCTTTAATTTGGAAACCACTCCCAGAACAATTTCCAAAACCTGATCCGAGAGTCGGATTACCCTGTGGAATAACAACTTTTAATAATAAAAAAGCACTTCAAGTCTTAAGTTCAAATGGTTCAATTATTGGAAGTCTTGGTTATTATGGTACATATGGAAAGATGTTTCGCTATTATTCAGGATGGAAAAATGGTAGCCATAATAATGGGTATCAAATGGAAAAAGCTGCAAGCCTTAATACTGAAAGTCCTTGGGTATGGTTAAGAAATGGCAATGCTTGCCAAGGCCCTTTAATCCCTGGTAGACGACAAGGAACCTATAAATAACATGGCACTTTGGATAATTTTAGGTATACTTCTTTCCATCATATTACTTTCACTGTTGTATTTGAGAGTAATAATGGGGATAAACATTTTAGTTGAACAAGGGATAAGAATCATGGGAATTTTAGAAGACGTTACAGACCTCCTTAATGGAAGCATCCTTACAACATTACAAGCTGTTGAAACCAGTATTGCTGTGATTGATGGAAAAGTTGCAGAGATTATAGTTGCAATTGCAGCTCTCCAAGCTAATCAAACTGATCCAGAAGCACTTGCAAATTTAGAAGCTGCTGCTGGTGCTATTTCAGACGAAACTGCTAGTTTAGCAACTGCTGCCACTCAAGCACAGACTGATATTACATCTGTATTACCAGTTCCTACACCATAAAGTTTAGCTACAAAGGAGTACAATATGGCTAAAATGAAAAAAGCCCACCCAGGTTTTAAAGCTGTGCAATCAAAGATTGCTGGTGAAGGTTATAGTAAACGCGCTGCTGGAGCAATTCTTGCAAATGCAACAAGAAATGCTTCTAAAAAAGCGAAAAAGAAAAATCCTAAATTAAAGAAAGTGAAAGGCGCTCGTAAGAAGAAGTAATGCACAAGCTTTCTATTTGTGCCATCGTAAAAAACGAAGCTCCATACCTTGAAGAATGGCTTTGCTACCATATAGAAAAAGGTGTGGAGCACTTTTATTTGTATGATAATGGTAGTGAAGACGGTACTAAATTTATCCTAGTTAAATATAAAAAACTTGGTTTTGTTACATGGGAATATGACTTAACTGTACCGCTGCAAATTAAGGCTTATGAGAAGTGTATTAAAGACCACAGAAGAGATACTAAGTGGTGTGCTTTTATTGATGTGGATGAATTCATTGGAAGTGAGTATATACTTCAAGATATTTTAAATAGCCTTACTAATGATATTTCTGTTCTTGCAATTCACTGGCTATTCTTTGGCTCTAACGGTCAAACTGCAAAAGAAAAAGGTTTAGTAATTGAGCGGTTCACTAAACGAGAAACTAAAGTCAACCGACATTTAAAATCCATTGTTAAAATGTCTGATGCAATCCGTACAAATAATAACCCCCATGCTTTTGTAGTAGGGAGAAATATTGTTAATGAAAAAGGTATAAAACTTCCCAGACAATACGCATTAATAACTACACCCCCGACTGCTGATATCATTTGGCTAAATCATTACCATACAAAAAGTTATGATGAGTACATAAAACGAAAGTTAAATTACCCAAAAAGTAGTGATGGAATAATTAGACCACCAGAAGAAATTAAAACTAGGTTTAAGACTCATGATTTTAATGAAGTTGAAGACTTAAGATTATTAAGCTATGCGTCTATTGTTAAAGACAGCATTTTAGCTTACCAAAATACATGAATCCTATTATAACTTTAATCACACCTACTGGCGGTAGGCCTGAAGCATTCGCGCAATGTGAATATTATATTAAAAATCAAACAGTTTTTGGCGCTTCAATGTTTCCTTTGCAATGGATTGTCATTGATGATTGTACTCCACCAACTAAATGTAATTTAGGTCAAGAGTACCACCGTGGTACAAAACTATGGGAACCAGGGGTTAATACGCAACGCTACAACATGGATCAGGCCATATCTTTTGTAAAAGGTGATTACATTTTCATTATTGAAGATGATGATTACTACGCACCAACATACTTAGGAACTATGTTAAAGCTTCTTAAAGTCGCACCTGTCGTTGGTGAAGGTGTAGCAAAATACTATAACATTCGAGTACCAGGTCATAAGGTATTAAATAACTATAAAAACTCTTCTCTTTGTCAAACTGGAATCACCAAGGAATACGTGCCTCTTTTATACCAAGCAGTTCATAGTGGGGAGCTTTATTTTGATGTTAAGTTCTGGGATATGGTTAAAGAGCGTAAAATTCCGACACTTCTCATGTGGAACTTAGACCTTTGTATAGGAATTAAAGGAATGCCAGGTAGAGTAGGGATTTCAGGGCATGGGCATGAAGATAAAGGGTACTATTTCGATTCAAATTTTAGTAAGCTTAAAACACTTGTGGGTAGCCAGGCTGCTCAATTTTACATAGGAGTTGCAGATGCCATTAACCGACAAAGGCCAAAAAATATTGGATAATATGATGAAGCAGTACGGCGGTAAAAAGGGAAAGAGTGTATTCTATGCCAGCATTAACAAAGGAAAGATTACAGGTGCAGAGGGTTCTAAAAAGAAGGCAACTTCAACATCAACGAGCTATTCTAAGAAACGCCTTAAAAAACAAAAATCCAAAAGAACCGCTAAACGAACCGTCAAACGACGTAAATCTAACCGCAGTTATAGTAAAAAATGATTCTTTAAAAAGTTGGTTTTCAAAAGTTTTTTCAGATGTAATCGAGGTTATAACTCATGGTTACAGTCAAATCCCCAAACAGAAGTAATTCAATGATAGATACAGATTCATTCTACCAAGAGTTACTTGATTTGATTGGAAATTCTATGACCGCAATCAATCAAAATTTAATCGAGATCCGTAAAGAACTTAAAGATTTGGCTTTGCAACAAAGTAGTCATGGGCATGAAATAGCTACATTAAAATCAAATCACGCGATATTTACAAGTATTGCTATCCGTACTTGGATAGCACTTATAGGTGCTTTTACAAGCATTGTAGTAGCTTTAATAGCCTATATAAAAAAGTAGTTGTTTCACACTATATTAGACTGTATTGTATTTGAAGGAGAAATTGCATATGGCAGGTATTGGAATGTTAGGCCCAGTGTTAGCAAATGCTGCGAAACAAGTTACTGCTAAAAAACTCACCCAGGATAAAATGAATCCTTCTCCTTTCAAAAAGAAATCTAAAAAAATGAAGAAAGCTAAGGCCACAGCTAAAAAAGTCAAAAAAGTAATGCCTAAAAAAGTTAAGACTCCTCCATTTATGCCCCCTGGCGGTATGGTAAGGAATAAAGGCTATTAATAATAATACAAGGAGTGTTGCTATGACAACTTTGGTACAAAAATTCTTTGAGTCAGTGGGCCTTAAAAGAAAAATTGCAACATATCTAACTGCTGTAATGACTATAATGGTGCAGTACCCTGAATTGCAAATAGCACTTCCACTATTACAATATGTTGCAGGTTTCTTTGGAATAACTGGAATTGTACACGCATTAAATGCAGGTACTATTCAGAAATTTAAGTTAACTTCGTTAGCTTCTCTATTTGCAATATTAATTGCCGGTGCTGCTCACATAACAACACTTAAACCTTTTGCAGGATTAATACAAGAATTAGCACTTCTAGTTTCCGTATTTGCTACAGGACATACTCTGGCTACTAATGCTAAAAAGTAGCATCTACTAGTTCTCTTATGTTATCTAATTCTGCATGGGGAGAAAAGAGATTAGGACTTTGTACCTAGACGAAGATAATCCCTGTCATAACTTGCCTGAACGTAATTTTCTATTAGCAATCCTAGAACGTGCTTGTAGAGATTTATTGCCTTGTGCAGATAAACATGTCAGAAATGAAACTATTAATTGGTTTACAGTCAATGGTAACTGTGTAAAAAAAGACCCTTTAAAATTTACTTTCAATGATATAATACTTGAATTAGGTTTTGGGATTAAAGAACTAGAATATTTCGAATCTATGGTACAAGAAGCAATTCAATATGAAGAACTTAGATATCAAGACCCTTCTCAAGCGGCAGAAAACTGGAAGAAAATCAAAAAGGAAAGGAAAATGCGGCGAGTCAGAATGGGTAAATTTTCTTAAAAGTTTAGGTGATGATACAGCTCGGAGAAGTGTTCAGTGCAACGGTAAAACTGATTATTCCCTTTCAGACGTAGTATCTGAACGTCTTAAACACTTCCATATGGAAGTAAAAAGGAATGAGCAATTAAATGTATATCAAGCTGTTGAACAAGCTAAAGCAGAATGTAAACATTTACTCCCAGTAGTAGCACATAGAAAAAATAGAACTGATTGGGTAATCAGTCTACCTGCTACTTTATTTTATGCACTAGCTACTAAGTACGAAGAATGGTGGGAGAATGAAATTGCTAAAACTCCCCCGCCCGAATAAATCTTTTCTTAGCCTGACCGCGTATTGCAGTAACACGTTTAATTAATAGTTCTTGTGCTCTTTCAGTTGAAAGTCCTGAATCTGCAATCTGGTTAGCAACTTGTTTTATATGGGGGCCAGTTGCTTGGATAAATTTGTACCACTCATCTGGAGTGAAAGAATTAGCATACGCTTTTCCGACTCTTTCTTCACGAGTAGCTGTATATTTTGCTTGAAAAGTAGGTGAAGGATATAAACCTTTTGTTAATTTAATAGAGCTTCCAACTTCAGGAACAATTATACCTTTATCAATTAACTTTTTGGCTACTTCATCAGACGGTATTCTAACTTCACCTATTAGTCTTTGAACGCCTGGAATATGTTCTAATGCTGTACGCTCGACTGGTTCACCAAATACATTTAGTTTCGGTTTACTCCCAAGTAACTCTGAAACGCCTGGAATGTCTTTAAAAAGCTTTATTGTAAGTGCTTGGTTAGACTCTTCTGGAGTAGTATCGTAAATCTTTTTAATATCAGAAAGAAGTGATGATGCAGGTGTAAACATTTTTGCAGCAGACTCTGCTACTTTAGATAAACCTTCTTGAATATGTTTTTCACTAGCTTCTGGGTCTATAATAGTATTTACAAGGCTAACATATGGGCTATTAAGTGTACCAGTGCCAAGAAAAGGCATTGAAGAAGCATAAGCATTGCGAAAAAATTCAGTTGCGGCATACGGTAATGATACACCTTTATCTAACGCTTCATTAGCTTTATTTATACCGTATAAAAGCCCATTAAGACCATGAATATCTTTATATGATATAGAAAAACCACCTGGAAAAATAATGCTATAAGGAGGTATTCCTGTCTGTTGAAACTCTTTAAATTCTTTTCCGGTACGCGCAGCATTTCCTTTACCTTCGCCTAAAGTTTTTTCCTCTTCACCAGTTATTTGAATTACTCCAGCGCGAGCTAAACCCATCATTCCAACAGTTAGTGCACTTCCAACAAACTGTCCTGCACTAAGTCTATCTTGAAGTGCTGCTGTACGTTCAGGTAATGGTTCGCTCTTTACTCTATTTGCAAGATACCTAGCACCTTTATCAATAAAATAATTACCAGGAATAACATCAGTTGCAAAATCTGAAAGTCTTAAAATTGCTTTTCCAAAAGGAAGTATTACATTTCTTACACCAGATAGTAATGGATGACTTTCCCAAATACGTGAATCAAAGAATATTTTATTTAAAAGATTCTGTGCTGGATTTGCGAAATCCCCTCTTAGACTTGTTACATCTGTCCAATCAGCAGCGCGAGCTAATACATCACTAGAAGTATTTGCACGAGTTACAATCTCATAAGCTCTAACTAGTTTATCAGCTTCAGTAAAATTAAGACCTACAGCTTTTCCTTCTTTTTCAGCTTGAATTTTTGCGGAATCAAGTTGTTCTTTAGTTAGAGATATTTTTGCAGCTTCTGCATAGAATTTATCGGGGTTTCCTGCATATTTTTCACTTAATTCTTTATAAGCTTGGATAGCTCTGTAACCTTCCCCTGCAAGTGTTCGGTTTGCTGCACTGACTGAACCAAGTACTTTATAAATTCCATTTCCAAATTTTTTATAAATCGAAGCTGCTGCTCTTGCATAAGTACTAGTATCAGCAATATTTATAGTATGTGGATCTATTAATCCTTCTACTAAGTCACTTGGAGCTTTCCCTTCCCATACACGTCTTGCATTTGCTCTTGCAACACCCAATACATTCCACATTGCTTTCCAGACTAGACCTCTTCCGAAAATAGGATGACTAAGTGCAGTAAATACTGGTGCCATCCAAGTGTGACCTACTGTAAAAATTATAGGAGTTCCTACACCTGAAAGTAGATTAGATTTCATATAACTTTTAAGAAATTGAGGCCATCCAAAAGGTTCAAGATTTCCAGTACGTGTAGCTTCTTCTTGTTTAAACTTTAAAGTTTGCTCCCACATTTTCTGAACTGCGTCATTTCTAAGAACACCTTCTGGAAGACCTTCTGCACTGTCATATAGGGCTTTAAGTTCTTTTAATTGAAATTCTGTGTAATTAGGCGGTTCAAAACCACCTTCACGATAAAGTTTACCTGCTTGTACTAAGAAATCTGCAAAATCTTTAGTACCGCGAATGCGCTGTAACAAAGCTAATTGTTGACCAGCAGATGTTCCAACACTTCCACGCATTTGATCTACTTCATAGAACTTTGCACTATTTTCTGGCGTTGGATTTGCATTAACTTCTTCTCTAACTTTATTAAGTAGCGCATCAGTTAAAAATATTCGTTGCTCTGGGTTGGCTTTAAAAGATTCAGGGTTTCTAAGTACATTTAATACTTCTTCACTGCCTCTTTGATTAACGTAATTTTTTGCCTCTTCACTTCCTTTTATGCGAGACATTTTCTCATATTCTGTCTTAGGTCTTTCAGGCACAGTTTCTCTAACTGTTTTAGAGAATGCAGTTTCCCCTAATTTTCCAGTTTTAGGGTTTAAGGGGTTACTTTCATCTATCGGTGGGAGTATTTCAGGAGGTTCTACTGCTTTAGTCTCAAGAGCGGCAATTTTATTATCTATCTCTTTAATCTGCTCTATTAAACCTTGTTTATTACGTTCAGACATACCACCAGGATTACTTTCTCCTAAAGCTATAGATTCTTGAGCCATATGTTTAGTTGCATTTAACTGACGAAGTTCAGCTTTTTTATTTGTTTCTTTAGGGGTAATAGTTTGTACTTCTGTTATAGCTTTACCAGGAAGTTCTGGTAATTTAACAGTACTTAAAGCTTCACTTATTTCAGGTAAAATTTCATAATTCCCAATATCTTTTCCATTGCGTTTTAAAATTTCAGCGCCAATTTGATTGGCTAAAAATTCACGCTTTGACATCAATGCATTTTGAGAAGATTTCTCTAAACCTTTAACACTTACTCCCTCTGGGATTTTTACATTTTTCTTAACTTCGGGTAAAAGAACTTCATTAGCCATTTGATCAGCACTAAGTATAGATGCTCTATCTCTTAACTCGTTTAATTTTTTATTTATTGCTTCATTTGCTGTTTCAGATAATTCAAGTTTATCTGTTAAGCCATGAGCTACTTCATGGGCCATTATTTGAGATTTAGATTCTTCAGTTAATCCTTTAGGTAATACAATCTCTGATTTTCCTTTGGATGTAACAATTGCACCTAAACCTTTTTCACGGATTTTATCAAATTTGTTTTGAAGCCTTTTATTAACTTCTTTACCTGCGTAAGCTGCTTCATCTAATACGTTTATATGAGAAATGTCAGATAAATCTTGAGTATGTACTGGTGTAGTCTTTTCTGGAGTTAAAACATCTTTTAAAAACTCAGATTTTTTACCAGTTTCAACATGTTCCCACATATGATTAGTTGTATCTCTGACAACTGGTAATGCACCTGGATCATTTGCAAGAACTTCTGAAACTTTATTTTCAACTGCTTTGATATTATTTTGATATTCTGGTCTACTAGCTTCAGTTAGAGTATCAGTTAAATTACCTAGTCTTTTAGTTTCAGCTGGAGTTCTGTCAACTTTTTCAGCCAAAGCACTATGCTCTTGTGCGATATTTTCTATTTCTTTTGGGGTTGGTTGCGAATTTAATGTTTCAATTAATGTTGGGAGTTCTTCAGAAGTATAAGATTCATTTAAACCTATATCAGTTTTTTTACTTAGTGTAACACCACCATTTTCAGTAGGTGTAACAATAACTCCAAGAGAATCAGCTTCTGATTGTTTAATGGATTCTGGCTTTACATTAATTACTCTATTTGTATCGAGACTTTGCCTAAAGTCAGCAAGTTCATTCCCTGAATTAATTACTTCGTTTGGTTTGATTACAGGTTTTACACTAGATAAACCTTTAACATAGTCTAACCCTGCTCCTGCAATACCAGCACCAAGGCCGCCACTTAAAGCAGCTATTTCAGTTCTTTTTAGAGAAATATCTTCTCCGGTTTGTTTAGTTTCACCGTATTGTTGGATTAAATCAGCAACTGCTGTACTCGCAGCCCCCACAGAAGCATTTTTAGTAAAACTTTGAGCTAAAAACCTAGCTTTATCGTATGCTGAGAGACTTTTAAGAGTTGGACTAAAGGCACCCGATATGATTCCAAGCTCACTAACTGATTGAATTCCTGCTGCTGGAATGGCAAAAGCAGCGGCACTATAAGCTTTTCCTAGACTCCCAGTTTCATTATAGACATGCTTAAAAGAATTTCCTGCCATATTAAGAGTATTGGCAGAGATATTAGTAGCAGCTAAAACTTTACTTGATACCCCTAATTCTGCCCCTATACCAAGAGTTCCAATAGTCCCCCCTATCATGCCTATCCCTTCAGCAACCTGAGCTTGCCAGTGCATTTGAGGTGTCCCATCAGGATTTAATACAAGATCTCCATTTTCATTCGTATTATAAAGAAAATCTCTTGCAGGTACCCCTAAAGTAGCTACAGGAATATTATCAATAAAATCAGCTGTTTCTTGGCCTTTTCCAAAAGGTGCACCAGCTAAGCGTACTCCACCTGCTATAGCACCTGTTGCCATTCCAACTGCACCTTTTGCAGTTTCTCTTATAAGATTTCCAGTTCGATTTAATGCCCAACCTACAGTAGAACGATTTCTTGCTTCATATGCATCTTTCTCGCTGGATGCAGCACTGTTTAAGTACTCATCTAACTGATCTCCAAAAAGGGCTGGAGATATACCAGATTTGTATACTTTTTGTATCGCTTCTGTCTTCCAATCATTAATTACTTTATTAACATCAGTTCCTGTCGGTGTAATGGGGGGAACACCAACTATTTCTGCGAAATTTGGCTGATCTTCTGGATCAGCAGTTTCCCAAATAGCAGTAGCTGTTTTTTTCAATGTGTCATAAGACTGAGGATCCCATTTTCTACTATTATAAATACCCCCTACTGCTTTGATTTGATCAACCGGCGACATAGTATCAAAATTGAGGCTACTAACTTTTTGAAGAAGTGTATCGGCAAATTCTTTTCGGGAGCCTCTTCCCTGTGGGAGTGCTCCCAATTGCTGTGGGGCACCAGGTA
>Ga0334722_10004908_pt1 | contig 13729 bp, 10 predicted proteins | sample C3_bottom_MG_FD_207210 | JGI IMG/M metagenome (GOLD analysis project Ga0334722, IMG submission 207210) | Sediment microbial communities from Yellowstone Lake, YNP, Wyoming, USA - C3_bottom | ecosystem: Environmental > Aquatic > Freshwater > Lake > Sediment | place: USA: Wyoming | collected...
ATAGAATGCTTCTCGAAAGTGCAGATAGAGGAATCTTCAATTGCCATTGCTGAAAATGGCCAGGGACTGTCAGAAAACATCATTTTATATCCTATAAATCCATTCTGACGCACCATCTTGAGGATTTGACCACGGCCTCCGACACCTTCCTTAAAGACTTTAGCTTTTCCGGAAGCCAGACAAATGAGTCCGTGAGGCTTATCTCCCTCTTTGAACAGAAACTGACCTTTTTTAAGTATAGCGTGGGTATGTGAATATGCCAGAGTCTCTTTTTCTTTCTGATTTAATCCCTTAAATATGGAAGAAGAGCTCTCCAGGCACAGTTCGATAAACGGATTATTATATTGCATGAACAGACTATGTTAAATAACATATCAAAGGTAATAAAAGAAAAATATAAAAATCAAATTAACATTTTTTAACATATTCAAATTCAGGTAGTTGTAAGACTCACATGCACAGTTTCTTAATAATTTTACAAGATTTGCGGAATCAATATCTTGCTACCAGAGGCATCCTTCTTCCGGCACCAAAGGCTTTGGAGGAGATCCTTAGAACAGGAGGGGCCTGATATCTTTTGTACTCATTAAAGTTTATCATCCTGATCACCCTGTGAACCGTCTCACTGTCAGCGCCTTCATTTATGATACGGCTTGCTGGTTTCTGGAGTTCAATATACTGGTATAAAATTGCATCGAGGATGCTGTAGTCGGGTAGTGAATCAGTATCAAACTGATCAGGCCTTAATTCAGCAGATGGCATTTTAGTTAATATGTTTTCAGGAATGATTTCCCTGTCTCTGTTAATGTAGGCACAAAGGCGGTATACATCTGTCTTATATACATCGCCGATTACTGATAATCCGCCTGCCATATCACCATAGAGGGTGCCGTATCCGACAGCTGCTTCGCTTTTATTAGAGGTATTCAGAACGATGCATCCGAATTTATTGGAAACTGCCATCAGAAGGATAGCCCTTACGCGTGCCTGAATATTCTCTTCTGTGACATCAGCTTTCAAACCTTTGAATACCCCTGAAAGATCCTCTTCGAAAGCCCTGAAGGGTTTTTCAATATTAATGATATCATACTGCACTCCAAGTGATTTAGCGAGTGCAACAGCATCCGTAACCGAATGATCAGATGAGTATCGCGAAGGCATCAGTAGCGCCCTCACGTTTTCATTGCCGAGCGCTTCTGCTGCCAGGCATAAGCAAAGAGCCGAATCAATACCGCCTGAGAGGCCTATAATGCTTTTTTTAAGGCCTGTTTTTACAAAGTAGTCGCGCAGTCCTGTAACCAGGGCCTTATAGATAAGAGGGACAGGATCGGTTTGATTTATACCCTTTATAACTGATCCGGCTTTCAGATCTTCCAGGGAAAATGTGTATGAATCTTCCTCAAAGAAAGGGAGCTGATTAAATATTTCCCCGTTTGCATGAACCAGTATAGAAGCGCCGTCAAAAATGAGTTCTGTGTTCGCCCCGGTCTGATTTACCGATATCACAGGTATTTTATATTTTTTTGCTTTCGAGATAAATATATTCTGTTTTGCTTCGATTTTTGAATAGGAAAATGGAGATGCTGCAATATTGATTATAACATCCGGATTCTGCCTGGCAAGCTCCTCCATTGGCGAGAGTGTATAAAGCCTTGCCTTCTCAAATTCATTATCAAATGGCTGTTCATCCCACAGATCTTCACAGATAGTGATTGCCAGTGTCACTCCTTTATACCTGAATACTGAAAATTTCCTCTCCGGTTCAAAATACCTGTATTCATCGAAGATGTCATAAGTAGGCAGTAATGCTTTATTTGCGGAAAAAATTACTTCTCCTTCCGACAGCAGCAAAGCTGAGTTATAAAGCTTTTTGCCTTCAGGCATCCTGTTAATTGTCGGAGAACCTATGATTGCTGCGATTCCCCTGCATTCAAGAGCAATCTCCTTAACTGTCTGATTGCATTTTTCGATGAAATCCAGCCTGTCAAGAAGATCGAGCGGGGGATAGCCCGGAACGCATAACTCGGAAAAGATAACCAGATCTGATCCTTCTGCCTTTGCTTTTTTAATAGCAGTACATATCAATTCCCTGTTACCGGAAAAATTTCCGATATGATAGTTCATCTGAGCAACTGTAAATTTCATCGGGTTCGTTTTAAAAATTGACACCCAGCCTGAAACTCAGCATTTTTTGGGAGACCTTATCGGCCCGCTGATTTTCGCTCTCTTTGGTAATGTCGAGAAAGTTATTGTCAAAATCCAGACCAAACACCAGTGCAGTGGATCCTCCCAGTGAATATTCGACTCCGGCAGTGATATGATAGGAGAGGTTAAACATATTTAATTCATCAGATGCGTTTTGATCCGAGAGACTTAGTGATGGGATATCCAGTTTCCTGCTCACAACAATTTTTGGAACGAGTCCGAGGTCGGAAAAGAAGCAAAGATAGCCTATCTCGTTTGTTTTTAATTTAAGGCCAACGGGAAATGCAAGGTATTGGAGCCTGTATGTAACCGGTTTCTCCGGTAAAACAGTCGCTTTTACACCTGAAATGTTTATAACAGTCGTATCGCTGTGGATCAGCCTTCCGCCTGCACTCAGAAGATCAATACCGGCAGAGAATGCATAGTTTGGAGCAAAATATTTATTATACGACAGTCCGAAATTGAACCCTGCCCTGGCACCATTGCTTTTTACCTGGCTTATATCGGGTGAAAACCAGCTTATTACGGGGTCAGCATGTATTCCGAAACCTATCCGCTGCTGTGCATTTAGTAATTGCACTGGCATCCATGTTAAAAGCAAAATGAATAAATATTTTATATGAGCCTCTTTATTGAATTTTAAGATTTTCATTTCAGAATTTTTGAATATCAGTAATTACTTTAGTCTTAATTCCATTAGATGCTGACTTAGTTTTGCATCCCAGTGTAAAAATAACAAATAATAAGAGAAGTTATTGTATCGTTTATTTTAGTAGTCTTGTAAACTGGAAATCTTTAAACTTCAGGTTTTATAAAAAATAGTATGAAAAGCAGGTTTTTAATTCTGATCCTTATATTGATTTTGGCACAGGCTACTGTATCATGCAAAAGGAATCATTACAGAGTCAACACCTCATCAACAGGCGTAACGATAGAGATAAAGAGACTTGAAAAGGATCTCTTTTCATTGAATCCGGATCAGGTGATTCCTGCAATACCCTCGCTTAAAAAAAAGTATGGAGGATTTCTTCAGCTGTTCAGTCTTGTAATCAATACTGGTGATATCAGCGATGACTCATTCGGAGATCTGCTTCTCAGGTTCTGTTCAGATAAACAGAATTATGAGGTATATAATCAGACTGAGAAAAAATTCGACAATATTGGATTTATTGAGGATGGGCTAAAGGATGCTTTCAGGCATTATAAGTACTATTTTCCTGATAAAAATATTCCGGCAGTATTTACCTGTATCACAGGCTTCAATAACAGCATTATTACAGGAGACTCTCTGCTAGGGATAGGACTTGACAGATATCTGGGAGCTGACTGCCCTTACTATCCGCGGCTCAATATATTCAAATATCAGGCTGCAAGGATGACACCAGAAAATATAGTTCCTGATTGTATGTATGGCTGGGCTGCTTCAGAATGGGATTTTTCAGCGCTGAAATACCCTGCTGATAATGTTCTCGCGGAGATCATTCATAATGGAAAGCTAAAGTATTTTGAAAAATGCATGCTTCCTGAAACAGCCGATGATATAATTTTTGGGTTCACAAAAGAACAGATGAAATTCTGCCAGAATAATGAGGGTCAGATGTGGCAATACCTGGTGGAGAATAACCTTTTATTCAGCACCGACCAGCTGACAATACGCAAATTAACGGGTGAAGCACCATTCACCGGCTATTTTACCAAGGAGTCACCGGGTCGCGCTGCCGACTGGATCGGTTTCCGGATCGTTGAGTCATTTATGACCAGTAACAAGGGAGAGGAGCTTGAGGAAATGTTGAAGAGCACTGATATTCAGAATATTCTGGAAAAAGCAAAATACAGCCCGCAGTAAAAAAGAAAAGGGGCATACAAAAGCATGCCCCCGTATCAGTTTTTTCAATTGTAATACTATGCAGGGTGAATTGCCTCAACAGGGCAAACATCAGCACAAGCACCACAGTCAGTGCAAATATCCGGATTAATTTTATAGATATCGCCTTCTGAAATTGCTTCAACAGGACATTCATCAATGCATGTTCCGCAAGCAGTACAATCGTCATTAATTTTGTAAGCCATTTTGATTATTTTTTGATTAATTAATTACAATTAGTGTACAAAATTACCTTTATTTTTCAAATTGAAAAATAAAGATGACAAATATATGAGGTAATATTTTTTTATCCTCTTTTCTTCTCACTTCAAAAAATTATAAATAAGCCAGCTCAGGTTCGCCACACCAGTCTTCAATCCTGCCTCATCAAGATCAAAATCAGCAGTATGCAGTTTCTTCATCTCAGCATCTTTCTTCCTGATTCCAACACGATAATATAGCGAGGGTGCCAGCACGGAATAAAACGAAAAATCATCCGAGCTCATTCTGATATCGAATGATTCAATATTATTTTTTCCAAGAAGCTCTTCACTCAACACGATTGCCCTGGCAGTCAGTTCTTCATCATTCCAGAGTACAGGGTAGCCCTCAGCAATATTGACATCTATTGTGACCCCAAACTCTGCTCCTGTTTCTGCAGATATTTGTCTGATAACTGCCAGTCCCCCTGCTCTCCATTTCTCGTCAAAGGTTCTGAAAGTACCTGCAATATAGACATTCTCAGGTATTACATTAGTGGCTCCTTCTCCCGATATCCTGCCAATCCCAAGGACTGTCGGTATCTGGTTCGCCTTCTGTAATTCCGCAATTTTTTCCTTCAGCCTGATTACCAGCTTAGACGCAATAAAGATCTGGTCGGTTGTCAGTCCGGGCAGTGCCGCATGTCCGCCGCGCCCGGAGATTGTTATATAAATTTCATCGCATGAAGCCATATATCTTCCCGCCTTATAACCGATTTTCCCGGTTTCAAGTTCAGGAAGAATATGTTGTGCGATTATGATATCAGGTTTGGGATCATTAAGTTCCCCCGACTCTATAATCATTCGTGCCCCACCCGGAGACTTCTCTTCTCCCGGTTGAAATACCAGAAGTATTGTCCCGTCCAGCTGATCTTTAATGCAGTCAAGCAACTTTGCTGTTGCCATAAGCATAGCCATATGTCCATCGTGTCCACAGGCATGCATTTTCCCCTGATTAATACTGATGTAGTCAGTATCGTTTTTCTCATTTATTGGCAGTGCATCCAACTCAGCCCTCACTGCAACAACTTTGCCTCCTTTCCCTTTCCCCCTGATAGTTCCAATGATTCCTGTACCGGCAATGCCCTTTCTGTATGGAATGCCATTTTTGTCAAGCCAGTTACAGATATAAGAAGAAGTATTTATCTCTTCAAATGATAATTCAGGATTCCTGTGGAAATGCCGGCGAAGCATAACAACCTCATCTGTAAGCTCTGAGGATTTTGAAAGAATAACTTCCTTAATTCCAGACATTTTAAGTTTTTTAGAAAAGATAATTAAAAATCCAGGCTGAATGACAGGTAGAAAATTTTGGGCAGAACGTAATGATTTTCGATTCCCCATGCCCAGTCGGCCCTGATAAAATATCCAAACAGCTGGGCTCTGGCTCCGGCACCAAAACCTTCAACTATAGGGTCTCTGTTTGAGTCAAGTGTCACTGAAACAGGACCATTGGTATAGGTCTGGCTATCATAACCATTTTTGCCCGACCATGGTGAAGTCCCCGACCATGCCGTTCCCACGTCAGCAAATCCGACAATCTGAAGGCTATTCAGGAAATTTGAACGAAGAGGATGCCCGGCAAGATATCTCACAACAGGCCACCTGAACTCACTGTTAATAAGTGCAAAACTGTTCCCGTTGCGCACATTCTGTGAAAAACCTCTCATATTGGTGGCCAGAGTCTGAAAACCATAATTTACATTGGGTGTCACCGGTATAGTATTGTCAAACATAGGAACCTTATTAAAGAGATATCCCATCCAGTTATCAACTCCTCCCAGGTAATAGAGAAGCTTGGTAGGACCAAACGAGGTACTTGCTGCAAACCTGTTGGCCCAGATCAGCTCACGGTGAATCCTGATATATTTCCTGAAATCAATTCCAAGAACAACCATATCCGACTTTTTCCTTGTCAGCTCCTTGTAGTATTCTCCGAAGATCTTGAACCTGGTTCCGAAGTAAATATTTATAGTTCTCTTCCTGGTATTATCAAATATGATTTCGCCCTTTAAACTTGCCCATTGCTGGGATATATTCTTGTAGTTGAGTGTAGCAATATCAGTTGCAAGATAGACATGTTTATCGTACCGGTAAGAGAGAGTACCCCTCAGAGTCAGAACGGGTGTTATGGGTTTTGAAAGTGAGAAGTATATATTCTGCATATGAGTTTTGAAGAGGCTCGAATCATCTGAACTAAAGTATGTTTCCCTGTGATAGATCAGTTGTTTGTCAAACTTGCCCTTAAGATTTTCAATGCTGAGAAGATATTCGTTACTATCGAAGTTCCCGGCAAATCTGAAGCCTCCTGTGATCCTGTAGTCCTCAAAAAGATCAACAGCTCCGATTTTGGTGAGCACATTTACCCCCGGATTGAAATAGGGTGCCCCACCGCTATATACCTGATAGGAATTATTCAGAAAACTGAAATCCACCTGTGTGGCAATATAATTATTATAGAATGAGGTCTCATAGATCCTGATAAGGGGAAGATTGATCTGTCCGGTATCCAGATCTATATCCATATATTTTTTCCGCCACAGCTGATTATAATAATTTTGTTTCTCCTTCTCGAAAATGTAGTGATTGATATCGATAGGCTCATTTTTGATGTAATATTCATAAAGAGGCTTCTTCAAAGTATCTCTCATCTTCTTTTCTTCTGAGACGAGCCATTGCCGCAGCTGCTCAATACTGTCAGCCTTATGATAATACTGATTTTTTTCCAGGCGCAGTTTCGTATTGACAAGATCAGAGGGTTTAATTGTGTTTAACTGACTCTGTTGACCTTTTCTCAGGAGGTAGTTTCTTTTACTGAAGATCACCTCCCCGAATGGATCAGTGCCATCTACAACCGAATGATTAATAATATTACGGTCATAATTTGTTTGCGGGGATGAACTGAGGTAGTACCTGTAATGCGCAATTGTATCAATAAAACTTATAGAACTGTCGAATTTTGCAAGATACCGGTTATAGATCCCATTCTGGTCGCCCAGATAGGTGATTTTATTTTTTCCTGATTCGGCTGCCTGTATTCTGTTGGTGTACTTTCCTTCGGTAAGCCTTACCAGGACATTGCTTTTTCTGGCAATATTGTAAGTGAAAAGATCGTAGGTAAGTGATACCTTCTCAAAAGGACTGGCTGTATTAGTAATCGTATCTGATAATCTGTTCGACGAAAAAATTATTTCATCGGGGGAATTCTTAAGGAAGGATGGATAAAGATCATCAGCTATGTCTCTGGTAATCTGTTCGTTTGTGCCTGAGGATATGGTGTGTATATATATATCTGTTATTCCGTCTTTTACAGCTGAGAAGACAAGCCGTGAGCCCTCTGGTGAATATGAAAAGTCAAGGACCTTATCAAAATACAGCAGTAATCTCTTATCTGTTTTCTTCTCATTTACCCTGTAGAAGTACATCATCAGGTCGAGCTTCTCGTCATTAATGAATGTGAGTATTTTTCCGCTGGGATGCCAGGCAATTACAGGATATGTCTTATCAAGTATCTGTTCGAACTTAGGCTCTTTCCTGAAAATTATTTTTCTTTTTCCAGTTGCCTGATTGTAAAGCCAGATCCTTTTTCTGCCCCAGTCGTTGGTAACGTAGGCAATGTAATCTCCGCCCGGACTTACCTTTACCTGTTGGATGATCTGTTCCTTCCTCGATTTAACGATGGTTTTTCCATCGGCATCAGGTTGATTTTTATCGCCTGAATATTCATCGGAATAAAATGTTTTCCACTCCTTCAGCAAATCTTTGAGATTCTGTCCTATGACATACAGGAACCCGTCATTTACATTCTTGTAAATTTTTGTAAGATAGATAATGTTAGGAATTAGTGCGTTGCCATATTTTTTCCCGATAAATCTCCAGAATGACTCACCTGCAAACACGGCATCATCGTATTCGAGATGATTGATGTTTTTGAATTTACCCGACCTGAGTCCGTCTTTTACCCTGTTTTCAGCTTCATAATCCCAGCTTCCGCCAACATATTTGACCAGACCCTTAATATACCAGTCGGGCATATAGATAAGGGAGGAACTGGACACTCTGTCTTTGAGATCGGCATTATAAAGCATTTCATTGATAATCACTTCTGTAATAGAGGCTTCGATCTGGCGTTTATAATCTTCATGATCACCTTCATAGTAGAGCATCACCTTGTTCTTGATGATACGGTTGAAGCCTCCGGTATTGTAGCTGTCTTCATCAAAAGTTACAAGGCCGATATTGGATTGTCGGTATTCTGAATTTCTGTTATATATCACGAAGATCATCCTCTTTTCAAGAGTGTAATCGAAAAAATCTTCGATCTCGGCGAGTTTCTTTTTTGCATAATCTGCAGTGAACTGGGCAAGATCCCGCCCATACTCGTTAAAATAGCAGTCAAAATCATCAAACCTGTAGAACTGCCAGTAGAAATCGTTGTACTGAACCCTGTTTTTTCCGAACGACATTTGCAGTCCGTTATAGAACTGGCCATTTGCATTTAAAAACATGAAACATCCTATGAGGATGGTAATCAGCTTTTTGATATGTTTTTTTACAAAGGTCTTCATTAGGTAGCCGGAGCTCAAATTAACAAAAATTGTTCCAAAGCATCCAGACTCAACAGCAAAACTAATGATTATCTGTTTTAAACTATCTAAAAATCTCAAACTTTATTATTTTTACGCAGCTTTACAGTAACGTAATTTTGAAGCCTGATTTTTGTAAAATATCATGCAACCAAATCCGTTCTGTTTTAGTTATATGAGTGAATTTGAATGTACATTGCATATATTTGTAAAACTTTAAGAAATTTCTACAAACATTAAAACCATGTTGATATGAAACGAGTATTCTTTATTTTTTCGCTGCTGATAATGGGGATCGGGGTCATGGCTCAGGTAGCAACCACCAAAATGCAGGTCTCTGACACAGAACATAATTTCGGAACTTTCAAGGAAGAAGCCGGAAAACAGACCTATGATTTTATTGTTACCAATACAGGAACAGAGCCTCTGATAATTCAGAATGTACAGCCTTCATGCGGCTGCACGACTCCGGAATGGACAAAGCAGCCTATACCGGTTGGCGGAAAAGGAAAAATTACGGCTATTTATGACCCCACAAACCGCCCCGGTGCATTTAACAAGACTCTCTCAGTATATGCCAATACAAAACCGGAAGTTGTTGTTCTCGTAATAAAGGGAGAAGTCATTCCACATGAGAAGACAATTGAAGAACTATATACTTTCCAGGTTGGAGCTATCAGGTTTGAAAGCAATCATATGGCATTTACCAATGTTAAGAAGAATGAAAAGAAGATGAGAGTTATGCAGCTTATCAATACTTCCAAAGAACCTGTTAAAGTTGAATTTGATGCATTGCCAGCTCACCTGACTCTGAAATCAAATCCTGAAACTCTGAAACCTGGTCAAAAAGGTATAGTAGAGGGAACCTATGATGCTACCAAGAACGGTGGATGGGGCAATGTAAGCGATATGGTGAAACTTAAGCTGAATGGTGTTCTCCAGGAAAACCTGTATTATTATGTTTCTGCCAACCTGGTTGAAGATTTTTCTTCTCTCACAAAGGAACAGCTCGATAATGCTCCTGTTTTCAAAGTTGAATCAACAACTGTTGACCTAGGTAAAATAAAAGGCTCAACACAGAATGAGGTGGTTTTCAATTTTAAAAATGAAGGCAAAAGCGACCTGCTCATCAGGTTTATCAGGTCAACATGCGGTTGCACAGCAGTTCAGCAGGGACCTCAGGGTGTTGGAATAAAACCAGGTGAATCAAGTACCATTAAAGCTGTGTTTAATTCCGGTAGTTATTCAGGAAAAGTGACAAAAGCTATCTACGTCTATACAAATGATCCTAAGAATTCTGAACTTGTATTAATGCTTACCGCCGATGTAGAACAACCTGCTCCGGTGAAAAATTAATGGAGAACAAAAAAGAATTTAAAAGTTCACTTGAATTACACAAGGGTATCCCTCAGCCTCCCAGTATCAATCCTGATGTTTTGTCAAAGTCAGGAAGGAGGAGGAAGAGGAATTATTCTGCTGATGAATATGTTTCCGGTATTCTTTCAGGGAACCGGACCATTCTGAGTCAGGCTATCACTCTTGTTGAAAGTTCATTGTCTGAGCACTATGAGATAGCGCAGGTAATAATAGAGAAGTGTCTTCCTTTCAGTGGCAAGTCGATCAGGATAGGAATCACCGGAGTTCCGGGAGCAGGCAAGAGCACATTTATTGAAACTTTTGGCCTGCATATTACAGGAGAAGGCAGGAAACTGGCAGTTCTGACTATCGATCCAAGCAGCGAAGCTACCAAGGGAAGCATCCTTGGTGATAAAACAAGGATGGAGCAGCTCAGTATACATCCGAATGCTTATATACGACCTTCGCCCACAACCGGTGCCCTTGGAGGCGTAGCAAGAAAAACCAGGGAAACAATAATATTGTGCGAGGCGTCGGGTTTTGATACTATTCTTATTGAAACTGTAGGAGTGGGCCAGTCAGAAACAGCTGTTCATTCCATGACTGATTTTTTCCTGCTTCTGATGCTTGCCGGTGGAGGAGATGAGCTCCAGGGTATTAAAAGAGGTATAATGGAAATGGCTGACATGATAGCTATTACCAAAGCAGACGGGACTAACAGGATTTTTGCTGAAAATGCCCGTGTAGTATTTGAAAACGCCATACATTTCTTCCCGAAGAAACCGTCAGGCTGGAGACCACAGGTACATGCCTGTTCCGCCCGGACAAATTCCGGCATCACCGAATTGTGGGATATCATACTGGAATATGAAAAATTCACAAAGAGTTCGGGTTACTTCGAAAGATTCAGGAAAGAACAGGCAGTCAAAAGAATGCATGATACAATTATCGAGTATCTTAACAACTCCTTCTATAGTTCTGATGATGTGCGTTATCTTTTACCTGAAGTAGAACACCAGCTTTATGAAGGTACCATCACTTCCTATAAAGCTGCAATAAAGATGCTGGATAAATATTTCAAAAGGCAAACAGAATAATTATTGATATCTTTGTCAGCCCGGAGTGGACTTTATCATTTACAAATCAAAACTTATATTATATGAAAAGAGTAATTTATCTATTTATAGCTTCTATTTTATTCTCATGTTCATCAAAGCCTCATTATACAATAAAGGGAAAAATTGAAGGATCAGACAGTGTGACTTTTTATCTTCAGAAAAGAGCCGGAGCAAAAACTGTTTCAATCGATTCAGCTGTTTCAAAAAAGGGATTATTCACGATGAAGGCAGGCTCTATAAAATATCCTCAGATGGTATTTCTGGTTGCCGGAAACAGTAAAAAAAGGACCTCGTTTTATCTCGAGAACACTGAAATACAAATTACTGGCAAAATGGATTCTCTTTACAAAGCATCAATAACGGGATCCAAAACCCAGGACGAATATAATTCTCTTATAAAGGCTAACAGGTTATTAAGTGAACAGTATTCGAAGATCGTCCTTAAACACCAGTCTGCAAGCCAGACAGGCGATACAGCTTCTATTGCCAGACTTGAACATCAGCTTGATTCAATGCAAACTGCAATGAAAAACCTTCAGGTGAGTTTTGTAAGGGAACATCCCGGTTCATATGCTACACCGTATATATTGTCAGCCCTGACCTATTCCCTGCCGGAAGATGAAACAGAAAAGATGGTTAATGCACTGGATACTAATATTATGGCTCTTCCTGAAATTAAGAGTCTGAAAGACAGATTAATCGGAATGAAGGCAGTTAATATAGGTAAAAAGGCTCCTGATTTTACCCTGAATGATGTAAACGGAAAACCTGTTTCACTCTCATCCAAAATTGGAGCAAAGTTGCTCCTGATAGATTTCTGGGCCGGATGGTGTGGACCATGCCGTGAGGAAAACCCCAACGTCGTGAAAGTTTATAACGAATTTCATAAAAAAGGATTTGATATCATCGGTGTTTCTCTCGATCATGAAAAAGACACATGGGTTAAAGCTATCAAAGATGATAAGATTACCTGGACTCAGGTTTCAGATCTTCTTTGGTGGGATAATGCTGCAGCCAAATTATATTCAGTGAGAGCAATCCCTGCAAATTTTCTTATTGATGAAACAGGAATGATAATCGACAAAAATCTTCGTGGCAAAGAGCTTTATGATAAGGTAAACTCGGTGCTGGGAGGGAAGAAATAATTACGAATTACGAATTAGGTATTGCATCCTTATTTATTTCTTCGAGGATAAAACCGGTTCCTCTGACGGTCCGGATATCAATGTTTTTATCCTCTGAAACATATTTTCTTAACCTGCTGATAAACACATCCATGCTTCGCCCAAGGAAATAATCATCCTCACCCCAGATCTCTGTGAGTATATCTTCCCTGGCGAGTATTTTGTTTTTATTGATGATGAAATACTTCAAAAGCTGAGCCTCCTTCAGGGTCAGCTTTTCCTTTGTGTTTCCGCAGATAAGTTCGAGAGTGTTATATTTCAGCACTGTTCCTGAAACTTTGTATTCATCATTCGCTGAAGAGTAAGCTCTTTTAAGAATATTGTTTATCCTGAGTATTAATACCTCAGGATCAAACGGTTTTGTGATATAATCATCCGCACCGATTTTCAATCCTCGAACGATATCCTCCTTAAGGCTCTTTGCAGTAAGGAATATAACCGGTACATCGGGCTCTGCTTCTTTTACTTTCTCGGCAAGGGTGAATCCATCCATTTCAGGCATCATAACATCGAAAACGCAGATGTCGGGTTTCTCCTGGTTAAACAGATCCCATGCTTCCTTGCCGTCGCGGCCAAGGCGCACATCAAAACCGCTTATACTTATATATTGAGTAAGGATATTGCCAAAATCCCTGTCGTCTTCTGCAACTAAAACTTTCATTTCCTAAGTATTTTAATGTAAGTTGGTCATTGTTATAGTAAAGATACTAAATTTTTGCACTTGCCCCGTTATACCAGCTGCCACTGACTTATTTACTCCTCAGCTATAATTTAATAAGTTAGTGGATGGTTATTGATTATTCTGCTTTTACAATCCCCGACAGGTCAGAAATACCATTTTCATTTATAGCTTCAATCCTGAAATAATACGGGATATCCTTATCCATTGCTTTCAGCCAGTATTGATTAGCCCCATATACCATTATGCAATTATATAATTTATCAGGAGCGGTGCCCATATATATATTATAAGCATAAGCATTGTCCACAGCTGTCCATTTAAGCCAGGCGCTTCGCTTATCCTTTTCGGTGCGAAGTACAATAAAATCCGAAACCGGATCCGGCTTATTTCCATGACCATTACCAAAAACGCGTAAACCGCTTATAGCAAATTTGCCGGTAGGAAGATGCAGGTTTTCAAGTTTGATATAACGGG
>Ga0334722_10004909_pt1 | contig 13727 bp, 10 predicted proteins | sample C3_bottom_MG_FD_207210 | JGI IMG/M metagenome (GOLD analysis project Ga0334722, IMG submission 207210) | Sediment microbial communities from Yellowstone Lake, YNP, Wyoming, USA - C3_bottom | ecosystem: Environmental > Aquatic > Freshwater > Lake > Sediment | place: USA: Wyoming | collected...
GTGCCCGGCCCTCTGGAGCGCCTCGACGAGGTAAAACTTCTCCTGCGGGTAGACTCCGGGGAAGATCTGGAAACGGCCGATCGCTTCAGGATCGAGGTCCGCGCGGAGCGTGCCGGCAGGCGCTGCTTCGCCCGTGATTCCGACCTTTGCCCCTATGGCCCGCGCCGTTGCTTCGCCGTCCCCGGTAACGAGCAGAACGCGCACGCCGCGGTTGCGGAGACTGGCGATCAATGCGGCTGCATCGGCGCGTGGTGGATCGGTCAACGTAATCAGACCGGCCATACGGAGGCTTGGTCCGCTCCCCGCCGCCACTGCCAGGACGCGTGAGCCGTCCGCCGACAGCCGCGCGACCCTCGCGGCGATCTCCGGCCATGGCTCCTGGGCCAGTTTGGCGATCTGCGCAGGTGCACCTTTGACTACGCGGAGCGTTTGCTCACGTTGCAGCACCAATGCCTCCGACCGCCTCGTGGTCGGGTCGAAAGGAACAAATCCCGAACGTTGCGGGGAGCCCGCGAGGAGCCCGCGTTCACGTGCCGCCTGGAGCACGACAAGGTCGATTGGATCCTGCGTCGCCTCGTCCGAGGCGAGGGCGGCGAGGCGCAGCGCTTCGTCGGAGGTGGTGCCGTTAAGCCCTTCCACCTCGCCGATCGCTATGTGGTTTTCGGTGAGCGTGCCGGTCTTGTCGAGGCAAAGCACGTCCATGGACGCCGCATCCTCGATCGCCGAAAGGCGCGTAACCAGGACGCCGCGGTCAGCGAGCGCGCGGGCGCCAAGCGCCGCGGACATGGTGAACATCATCGGCAAGGCCACCGGTACAGAAGTCACCAGCAGCATCAGGCCAAACGGAAGCATTTCCGAGAGCGGCGTCCCCCGGATGATCATGGTGGCGACCGCGACGCCGGCCAGCAGCAGGACAACTGCGCCGAGATATTCAGCGACGTTGACGATCATGTGCTCGAGCCGGCGGGGTGCGTCGGCTGTACGTACCAGCTCGGCGGTTTTGCCAAAGTACGTACGGGCGCCGGTCGCGGTTACCACGCCGGTTGCTTCGCCGCGGCTGACCAAAGATCCGGCGTACGCCCGTCCTTCGTATCGGAGTTCAATGGGAAGCGATTCGCCGGTCAGTTGCGATTGGTCCACCTCAATCTGACCATCGCTGAGGCGGACATCCGCCGGGACAACGTCTCCGAGGCGCAAACGAACGAGGTCGTCCGGCACGAGCTTTGGCGCAGGAATCACCTGCCATTGACCATCCCGCCGCACGCGAGCGTTGATCATCAGACGCTGACGAAGCAGTGCAACCGCACGCTGGGCCCGGCCCTCCTGCGTGAAACCCAGGAACCCATTAAACACGAGCAAGGCGCCGATCACGATTGCTTCGACCCATCGTCCCAGGATCAGATCGAGGATGACGGCCGCCTCGAGCATCCACGGGATGACGCCCCAGAACTTACGAACCAACGTCCCCACGCCGCGGGGAGCCATCCGTGCCACCGCATTGACACCAAATTGCTGAAGGCGCTCGGCGGCTGCCTGGCTTGTCAGCCCCTCGGGTGGCGAACCCGGTCGTCCCGTCGTTTCGGAAGCCAGATTACTGAGCAACGAATCCCCCATCGACGGGTAGAGCCGCGCCTGTCACAAAGGACGACTCGTCGCTGGCGAGGAAGAGGGCCATTGAGGCGACATCGTCGGGCGTGCCAAAACGCCCGACAGGCTCCATCTCGCGGAATGCGGCCTCTGCTTCCGCGCTGACCGCCAACCGCTGCACCATGGGCGTCCAGATGACCCCGGGGCAAATCGCATTCACGCGAATGCTCTGCATGGCGTACTCGAGCGCTGCGGTCTTCGTGAGCTGGATGACGCCGCCCTTCGAGGCGCAGTAGGCCGGGAGCCCGGGAAAGCCCACAAGCCCTGCCACAGAAGCCGCGTTGATGATCGAGCCGCCGCCACCTTCGATCATCAGAGGAATGGCGTATTTCATTCCCAGGAACACGCCGCGGAGATTGATCGAGATGACTCGATCGAAATTCTCCTCAGAGCAGTCCGCGGTCGGAGCCTGCTCGCCCTCGACCCCGGCGTTGTTGAAGATGATGTCCAGGCGTCCGAAACGGGTCCGGGCGGCCTCGATCATCGACTGGACGTCGGCGGATTTCGATACATCGGCATGGAACGCGACTGCACTCGAGCCGATCGAACTGGCAGTTTCTTCCTCAGCGCCGGTGACGTCGGCAACGACGACCTTCGCGCCTTCAGCGGCGAAGCGGAGGGCGGTGGTGCGGCCTATGCCGGACCCAGCGCCGGTCACGATTGCGATCTTGGTGTCGATGCGTCCCATGATTTCTCCTTTGATGGGCCTTCAGGTCCCCAAGTTTGTAATTTCGACGACGAGCTCCGTTAGACGTGGGCGACGCGGCTGGCAGGCGGTGTTGTGCCAGGGCTTTCTGCGCCGCGTGTTCGCATCGCGCCCGCCACGTGGAACGTTGCCGCCTTGACCAGATCACCAAGCACGAGGAACACGATTGCGAACCCCAGGAGACCGGCAACGTCGGCGAACGAGATCGCTGTCATAAGCCATCCCTGCGTGGCCATGATGGCCGCGAGGACCATGTCGAATGTGGAAGCCAGGAGGAGCCCCCGTCCCGGATATGGCTTCACCCAGAAGGCCCCACGGGCGCGCGTCGAATAGAGCGCAGCCTGGGCGGCGCCGAAGACTAGCCAGACAAACGCGAAGGTTTGCGCCTCGCCGACGCTCATGTCGAGCGGGTGCCTGCCGAGCCAGAACACCACGCCATTCATCAGCAAGAGAAGGACGGCCAGGCCGGAGCCGGTGATGGCCAGCGAGCCGACGACCCAGCGGTTGGGACTGGGCGAGGGCACGACATGGTCCCAGGCGAGAGCGAACGTGGCGATGTCGCCGAGCAGCATCATCAGCACGATCAGCAGGGGGTTGAGCACGAACGCGCCGAACACAAGCAGGCCAAGAGCCAGGAATGGCGGTATGCTCGCCTTGCGCGTGATCATCGCGAGGACCCAGGTCTGCATGCGCTGGTAGATGCTCCGGCTGACCTTTACCGCCAGGAGGATCTCGCCCAGGCCGGGTTTCGTCAGCACGAGGCTCGCCGCAGCCTTGGCGACGTCGGTCGCGCTTGCAACGGCAATCCCCACGTCAGCCTGGCTAAGCGCTGGAGCATCATTGACACCGTCACCGGTCATTCCGACAACATGCCCGGCGTCTTGCAGTGCCTTGACGAGGAGATACTTCTCCTGGGGAAAGACATTCGGAAACACGTTGAAGCGCACGGCGACTTCGGGGTCGAATCCCTCGTGGATGGCACCAGGAGGCGCGACTTCGCCGCGGATACCAACTTTCGCGGCCACGGCGCGTGCTGTGGCTTCGCCATCCCCGGTCACGAGTACGACGCGCACTCCCTGGTTTGTGAGTTCGCTGATTAACGTGGCGGAGTCCGCGCGTGGCGAATCGGCGAAGGCGACCAGTCCACGCAAGGCCAGTTCTCCGCCGGCACCGGAGGCCACGGCCAGGACCCGCGAGCCGCCCGACGACAACTCGGCCACTTTGCCGGCGAGGTCGGCCCAGGCAACCTGCACCAGCCCCGCCACCGTCGAGGGCTCGCCCTTGATGATGCGGATCACCTTGCTGTCCTGCTCGACTGATACCTCCGACCGCTTCGTCATCGGGTCGAACGGCTCGAAGCTGAGGCGCGGCGGCGCCTGATCGAGGAGACCCTGCTTGCGGGCAGCTTCGATGACGGCGAGGTCGATGGGATCCTGGGTGGCCTCGTCTGAGGCGAATGCGGCGAGGCGGAGCACCTCGTTAGCCGAGGCCGAATCGAACGCCTCGACCTTCTCAACGGCGAGATGGTTCTCGGTGATCGTTCCAGTCTTGTCCAGGCAGAGGACATCCATGACGGCGGCATCCTCGACCGCCGAAAGCCGCGTCGCGAGCACCCCGTTCGTGGCCAGCGCGCGGGCGCCCAGCGCTGCCGACATCGTAAACATCGTCGGCAGTGCTACCGGGACAGAGGCGACGAGCAGCATCAAGACGAACGGCACGGTGTCCCACAGCGAAGTGCCGCGGATTACCGCAGCGGCGACCACGATGAGAATGAGTGCGGTATCGAGGATGAGGAGATACTTGGCGATCTCGACGGTCAGACCCTGGAGGCGCGCTGGCGCCCTGGCCAACTGCACCAACTCGGCGGTCTTGCCGAAGTACGTGGACTTGCCGGTCGCGGTGACGACACCTGTCGCCTCGCCGCGGCTTACCAGCGAACCGGAGTACACCATGTGTCCTGGGCTGGCTTCGACCGGCAACGACTCGCCGGTCAGCTGCGACTGGTCCACGCTGATCGCGCCGTCGGTGAGCGACATATCAGCGGGAACGATGTCGCCCACGCGCAGATGCGCGACGTCATCCGGGACAAGTTCGGCTGCTGGCAGAGTCTGCCACAGCCCATCGCGCTGGACACGCGCGGTCACGGATAGGCGCTGCCGCAGCAGTGAAACGGCCCGCTTCGCTCGCCTCTCCTGGTAGAAACCCATCGCCGCCTGGAAGGCCAGGAGTCCCGTGATGACTGCCGCCTCGGCCCAGCGTTGAAGGACGAGATCCAGGGCGATGGCCACCTCCAACATCCAGGGGATGACACCCCAGAACCGCCGGAGGAGCATCATGACAGAGGACGGGTGCCTCTCGGCCATCGCGTTCGGGCCGTATCGTTCCAGCCGCTCTGCCGCGTCCGTGGCGGTCAGGCCCTTTTGCCTATCGGTTTTGGTTGCGTTCCCGGAACCCATATTGGCCTCAACTCTTGTCGCTGCTCACAGGCTGCGGCGGCTGCGCCAGAGCTGCGAGGGTCGAGCGTGCGGAATTCGCTAGCCTTACCGGAACTGGAAGGTTGGGCGGAGGGTCCCGAAAATCGCGAACCTTTCGCGGGGCGGTACGCGGCCACGGAAATGGGCCGAACGATTGCATCAGATCAATCAATCGACGTACGCCAGAAAGTTTCGACTGGAGTCTTGACCTTCCAGCTACAAGAAGGTTTACGCTCGTCCCATGACTGAACTGCTGACGATTGGCAAAGCCGCGGAAGCGGCCGGGCTTTCGCCGAAGTCGGTGCGCTTCTATGAAGAGACGGGCGTGCTGCCCGGGCCTCAACGGACGGAGAGCGGCTACCGGCTCTACACCGCTTCGGACGTTCGGCGGCTGCGGCTGGTGCGGCGGGCAAAGATTCTCGGCCTCTCGTTGAAGGAGATCAAGGAGCTTGCGGACGTTGCCTTCGAGGAAAGCTGCGGGGCGTTCGAGGAACGACTGAACGAAGTGGTCGGTCAGCGCCTGGCCGAGATCGAGCGGACCATGGCCGACCTCGAGGCACTGAAGACCGAACTGCAGGAGCTTCGCGACAACATTGGCAAGAGTGACCGCGGCGGCAGCACCTGCAAGGCCGAAGATTGCGAGTTCTGCGGCTTCGTGGACGAGTAGCAGGCGCCAAGCGCCGTAACACATGGACGACAGGATGAACATCGTTTTGTCCCTTGGATCATCGGAAATTTACGATTAGGAAGGGAGTTCTCGCATGAAACTGGAAGTGTTCGATCCGGCAATGTGTTGCTCGACGGGGGTGTGTGGCCCGAACCCGAATCCCGCACTCGCGCCCTTCGCCGCGGATCTCGACTGGGTCGCCGCACAGGGGATCGCGGTGCGCCGCTACAACCTGGGCCAGGAGCCCGGCGCGTTCGTGGAGCATGAGGCAGTGAAGAAGTTGCTGCAGGACAAGGGCGAGGCAGCGCTGCCAATCGTGACGGCCGATGGGGCCGTCCGCTCGACCGGCCGTTACCCGACCCGGTCCGAGCTGGCCGAATGGGTCGGGGTCCCGGGTGGCCCGATCCTCTCCGTTGCCATGGTGGTGGAGATCGCCTCTATTGGCGCGGCCATTGGAGCGAACTGCGAACCCTGCCTCGAGTATCACTTCAACCGGGCCCAGGCGCTTGGTCTCACGCGCAACGACCTGGAAGTCGCCATGAAGGCGGCGGAAACGGTCAAGGCGGTCCCGGCGAACAAGATGGTTGCGCTCGCCGGCAAGCTCCTTGGCAATGACTCCGCGAAACAGCCAACTGGTCCTTCGCTCGTTGCCATTGAGGACATCGCCGTGGCCGGATCGGCGGACGCTGGAGCCTGCTGTGGGAGCGAATCGGCAACGCCGTGCTGTGGCGAAGCTACCGAGGGCGATTCCACACCTGTGGCGGCGGGAGGCCGCTGCTGCTAGGGGCAGCTCTTGGCTCGCGAATCGACAACTGCAGCTTGCCTGGCCGCGTCGAACCACGGCGAGGCTAGCGTTCCCTGATGCCTGTGCCAACGAGAGGCATAAGGCACGACTCAACGACCCAGATCCTTGCAGGAGACGTTCTCGATGCTTGACAGACTCCTGGCCTCACCTGGCCGATTTCTCTTCTTCACGGGAAAGGGCGGCGTCGGCAAGACATCTCTTTCATCGGCGTCCGCCGTGGCCCTCGCTGAACGGGGCCGCCGGGTGTTGCTGGTCAGCACCGACCCGGCTTCCAACCTGGCAGAAGTGCTCGGAACGCCACTTGGCCGCACCGCCCGGCCGGTGGTGGGAGTGGAGGGCCTCTGGGCGCTCGAGATCGACCCCAACGCGGCCGCGGCTGCTTATCGCGATCGAGTCGTGGGCCCCTACCGGGGCGTGCTGCCCGAGGGTGTGGTCGCGGGCATCGAGGAGCAGCTCTCCGGCGCCTGCACGGTAGAGATCGCGGCGTTTGACGAGTTCACGGCACTTCTCGCCGACCCCGAGGCCACGTCCGAATTTGACCACGTGGTGTTCGACACGGCGCCTACCGGTCACACGCTGCGGCTGCTGGCGCTGCCGGCGGCGTGGACCGGCTTTCTCGACACGAACACCAGCGGGACCACTTGCATCGGCCCGGCCTCGGGCCTCACCCAGCAGCACGAGCAGTACCGCCTCGCGTTCAACGCCCTCGCGGACCCCGAGAGCACCACGCTCGTACTCGTCACACGCCCTGATGCAGCAGCGATTGCCGAAGCCGATCGCGCTCGAGCGGAACTGGCCCTGCTCGGCCTGACGAACCAGCACCTCGTCGTCAACGGCGTCTTCACCGCAGCTGATCCCGACGACCCCACGGCTCGTGCATTCGCTGCCCGCCACGCCGAAGCTCTCATGTCGCTTCCCTCCAGCCTTGCGGTGCTCCCGCGCGACACGCTCCCCCTGCTCGCCTCGTCTCCGATTGGACCGGACGCACTGCGCGACCTGCTCAAGGGACGGGCGGGCGACGAGACGACCGGCATGGCCGACGCCGGCTCACTCTCGACGACCACGCTCGCTGACATTGCTGACCGGCTCGCTGCTGAAGGCCGCGGCCTGGTAATGACGATGGGCAAGGGTGGTGTCGGCAAGACCACCATCGCAGCCGCGCTCGCGGTCAACCTCGCGCGCCGGGGCAAACTCGTGACGCTCTCTACAACGGACCCCGCCGCCCACCTCACCTTCACACTCGGCACCGGCGAGACCATCCCGCCGACTCTGACTGTGGAGCGCATCGATCCTGAGGCCGCGACGGCAGCCTACACCAGTGAGGTGCTTGCCACCGCCGGTGCTGGACTCGCGGACGATGCCCTCGCCGTGCTCGCGGAAGACCTTCGCTCTCCGTGCACCGCCGAGATCGCGGTGTTCCAGGCATTCGCCGCCACGGTCGCTACTGCCACTGACCGCATCGTCGTGCTCGATACGGCCCCGACCGGTCACACACTCCTTCTGCTCGATGCGGCTCGCAGCTACCACCGGGAGGTCAGCCGACAGACGGGCGCCGTTCCCGACGAGGTGGCGGATCTCCTCGACCGGCTCGCCGATCCGGGCTACACGCACGTCCTCGTGGTCACCCTCCCGGAGCCCACGCCGGTTCACGAAGCCCTCGCCCTGCAAACCGATCTCGAACGGGCCGGCATCCGTCCAGCAGCGTGGATTGCCAACCAGAGCCTCCTGGCGACCGCCACCCATGATCCCATCCTGGCCGCACGCGCCCGCCACGAGGCCCGCTGGCTCGCCGAGATCCGCAAGCACCACGACCAGCTCGCTATCGTCGCCTGGCAAAGCGAACCGTTGACTGGGCCGGAAGCGCTGGCGGGCCTTGTCCGCGCGACCACCGCTGTCGCAGCGGGTTAACGCTCTCATAACATCGCTCGTTCATCGTCTTTGTCCGACCGCTGGGACGCGGCGATGCAGGGAAGGAATGATGCCTTGGACCGTAACGCGCCTCCGTCCGACCGCATGCCGCCCGACCTGCTCTATCAGCGCATCCACGGCGCAATCGCCAAGCTTGCCGAGGAGTTCACGGGCGTCTTCAGTCCGGAGACGGTGAGCCGCTGTGCCTACGAGGCGTTCGACAGCCTGAGGGACGCCGCGGTCATCGATTTCGTCCCGTCGTTCACCTACCGGTTCGCCCGGGGGCGGCTGAGGGCACAGGCGCAGATGGAGGGAATGATGTCCAAGGAACGCCCGGAGGTCCTGTTCGTCTGCGTGCACAATGCCGGCCGGTCGCAAATGGCTGCCGTGCTCACAAGCGCGCTGAGCGGCGGGAAGGTTCATGTTCGTTCCGCTGGGTCGGCGCCTGCCAACGAGGTCAATCCAAGGGTTGTCGAAGCCATGGCGGAGCTTGGAATGGACATGTCGCATGAGTTCCCAAAGCCCCTGACCGACGACGTCGTCCTTGCTGCTGATGTTGTCATCACCATGGGCTGCGGCGACGCGTGTCCGGTCTTCCCTGGAAGGCGTTACCTCGACTGGCAGGTTCCTGACCCGGCGGGACAGGATCTCGATGCCGTCCGAGCCATCCGGGATCAAGTCCGGGAGCGGGTCGAGATTCTTCTCAAAGAACTGGGCGTTAGCCCATGAGGCCGCGGATTCTTCCGCGGACCGCGGCCTAGGGTCGCACAACACCATCCGGGAGGTTCAGCCGTGGCTCGTGCTGACGTAGCTCACCAGGAGACCGAGTTCGATGTCTCGGTCCTTCAGAAGCTTTCCACGCTGGATCGGTTCCTTCCCGTCTGGATAGGGCTCGCGATGGCTGCCGGCTTGCTGCTCGGGCGGCTCATCCCCGGACTCAATGAGGATCTCGACCGGGTGAAGATCGACACAACATCCCTCCCGATCGCGATTGGCCTTCTGGGAATGATGTACCCGGTGCTGGCGAAGGTGCGCTACGACCGGCTGCACAATGTCACGGCCGACCGCCCGTTGGTCGTGTCGTCGCTGCTGTTGAACTGGGTCATCGGCCCGGCGCTGATGTTCACGCTGGCATGGATCTTCTTGCCCGATCTTCCCGAGTTCCGGACCGGGCTGATCCTCGTTGGCCTGGCACGCTGCATCGCCATGGTGCTGATCTGGAATGCGCTGGCGTGCGGGGACGGTGAGGCGGCAGCAGTGCTGGTTGTGCTCAACTCCATCTTCCAGGTCGCCGCCTACTCGCTCCTCGGGTACTTCTACCTGGAAACGCTCCCTGGATGGCTGGGGCTCGACCAGCTCTCCGTCCGTTTCGCCTTCTGGGACATCGCAAAGTCGGTCTTGATCTTCCTTGGCATCCCGTTGGCCGCGGGCTTTCTGACAAGCCGGATCGGCAGGAAGCAGAAGGGCGACCGGTGGTACGAGGAGAAGTTCCTTCCCCGAATCGGGCCATGGGCACTTTACAGCCTCCTCTTCACGATCGTCGTGCTCTTCGCCATCCAGGGGGATCGGATCACGTCACAGCCGCTCGACGTCGCCCGCATTGCCGTGCCGCTCCTGGTCTACTTCGCCATCATGTGGACGTCGTCGTTCTTCTGGGGCCGAGCTCAGGGCCTCACGTACGAAAAGACAGCAACACTCGCGTTCACGGCTGCCGGCAACAACTTTGAACTGGCGATTGCAGTGGCTATCGGGACGTTTGGGATCACCTCGGGCCAGGCGCTGGCGGGCGTGGTCGGGCCGCTGATCGAAGTACCGGCGCTGGTCGCGCTTGTCTACGTCTCGCTCTGGGGCCGTCGCCGATTCTTCCAAATGGGTGGAAGAGCCACCGCGCCGGGGTAGAGCGTGGACGAGTGGGGAACGGTCCGTCACCGGAGCGTAGATCAGCACGGGCACCGGCCAGCCTGTCGGGGCGCCCGCTGTGCGTGATGCACCGAGCGAAGGACGGCTCGAAGAAGACGGCCATTAGGCCCCGTCGGCATCGTGGAAAACCACGATGCCCATCGCGTTTTTTGGGGATGCCGAGGCCTTATTTCTATCACCGGTGGGACTGTGGCCGATTAGAATCGACCGCACATGGGAACTTGAGTTCCCACGTTATCAAGGAGAACTACCATGTACACCCTCCTGCTGATGGCGGGGACTTCAGTCCCTGGTGCAATCCTGTTTCTGGTTCTGGTTCTCATCATGAAGCAGATGCCGGAGGAAGAAACGGCCCAGGACTCGGGGCGAACGCCACAAGCGGTGCCGGATGCTGCCCAAGCGGCCGGGCGCGCCGGAGATTTTGCGCGACCAGCCGGAAACCTGGGCTAGCAGCCGGAAACCGTGGCCAGGACCGAGTCTGGGGCCCGGCTAACCGCACCCTATCGGTTCGACTGGGGACTAATGGCCCCTAGTTGCAGGACCGAACAGTGCGATGCCGAATCCGCGGCGGAAACTACCGTGTGACGTATAGGACGCGTTGGTCCACCGAGAGGGGTGGGTCGGGAGTACATGCACGGTCGAGGGGTCGCTACATCAATTGGGATCCGGCGGGGGACGGCTGCGCTGACTGTGGCGCTGATCGCCTGTCTCGTCGCGGCCGCATGCGGCGGAGATGCGCTCGACGTCAATTTCTCCAAGCCTGAATCCCCCGCGCAGAGTGTGCGGGCTGGCGTGCCTGACGGATCCACTTTGAGGGTCGCGGTCGCGCCCGTGCTGTCGGTGAAGACAACCTCGGTTCTCTATCAGCAGCTCACGACGTATATCTCCCAGGAGCTCGGCCGGCCGGTGGAGCTCGTGCAGGGCAAGACGTACGCGGAGATCAACGACATGCTGAAGTCCGGGGACGTTACCGTGGCGCTCGTGTGCACGAACCCCTACCTCCAGGGCAAAGACGACTTCGGCATGGAGCTCCTCGCGGCGCCTCAGGTCCGGGGGGAGGTCGTCTACCAGTCGCTCCTCATCGTCAACCGCAACTCGAAGGCGAATTCGCTGGACGACCTCCGAGGGGCGACGTTCGCCTTCAGCGACCCGCTCTCGAACACCGGTCGCCTTGCACCGCTTTACCAGCTGGCACGTCGCGGGACGAACCCTGACGCCTTCTTCAGCCAGACGATCTTCACGTACTCGCACGACAGCTCCATCCGTGCCGTGGCTGACGGCGTCGTGGCGGCGGCGGCGGTGGACAGCCTGGTCTTCGACTACCTCGCTTCGACGGAGCCCGCTCTCACCGACAAGGTGAGAGTCATCGACCGGTGGGGTCCTTTCGGCATTAACCCCGTCGTGGTCAATCCCCGCCTGGACGCAGGGCTCAAGCAGGATCTTCAGCGGCTGTTCCTCGAGATGGACAAAGACCCCGAGGGGCTCGCTCTTCTCAGGAGCCTGCAGATAGACAAGTTCATCGTCCCCGACGACAGCCTCTACGACTCCGTCCGCGCAATGCGCTCCTATCTTCGCGACCGGGGCCTTGCCCCGTAGGAAGGTGGCGCATGCGCAAGTTCCTCGGATCGATGAGCCTCCGATCGAAGATGGTGGTCGCAATCGCGGCCCTCATCCTTGTCCTGGGGCTTGGCGGCACGATTCATGCACGCCTCACCCTTTCGGGGATCTCGAACGACGAGCTCGACCAGCGCGCACTCGCGCTCGCGCGAGACCTTGAGAGCCGTTCAAGCGACCTCCTGATGACGAACGACATCTTTGGCCTTCACCGCCGGATCGGCGAGCTTGTGGCGGCCAATAGCGACGTCCGCTACGTCGTGGTGCTCGACCAGGCCGGGAACGCCCGAGCGAGCACTTTCGCCGGCAATCTGCCAGAAGGGCTGCGGCAGGCGAACAGCGTCGCTGCCGGCAGTCCGTATTCGCTCGCGACGCTCAAGACCGACGAGGGGACGGTGCGTGATGTCGCCTACCCGATCGACGGCGGCCGCGCCGGTGTCATTCGGGTAGGCCTGACGAAGGAGCCAGTGCAAAGCCAGGTCGATCAACTCACGTTCAACCTCTTCGGACTGACTGGAGCCGCACTCCTGGCGGGTCTGGTCGTGAGCTACTTCCTGGCTACCGTCCTGACCCGGCCCTTGTCGAGGCTCGCGGAGGCTGCCCGGGCCGTAGGCCGCGGAGAAAGTCCGGTGCAGGACGAGCTCTACGGGCATCCGGAGATCGGCCAGGTCGCCGTCGCGTTCGACGCGATGACTCACCAGCTCCGGGAGAAGGAGGCTGAGCGGAGCCAGTTGCTCGCACGAGTTCTGACAGCTCAGGAGGAGGAGCGAAGGCGGATCTCGCGGGAGCTGCACGATGAAGCCGGCCAGGCGCTTACCTCGCTGCTCATGGGACTCACGCGCATCGAGCAGGCCGGCGGCGGACCAGAGGTGAAGGCCCAGGCCGCGGAGCTCCGCGCCGTGACAACCGACGCCCTGGACCTCATGCGCGACATGGCTCGTGACCTTCGCCCGAGCACGCTCGACGACCTGGGGCTGGTTGCGGCGCTCGGCCGTTACGTCTCCGACTACGGGCCGCGGCATCACCTGGAGACTGACTTCCAGGCCGCGTCCATGGACGGCGCCCGCCTGCGCCCAGAGGTCGAGATCGTCCTTTACCGCATAGCGCAGGAGGCCCTCACCAACGTCTCGCGACATGCCGACGCCCACAGCGTCAACGTCCTGCTGGAACGGCGAAACGGCCACGCCATCCTCGTGGTCGAGGACGATGGCCATGGCTTCGACGTTGAGCGCGTAGGAGCCGGCTTGCCCGGCGCCAAGCTCGGGCTTCTCGGCATGGAGGAGCGCGCCGGGCTGGTCGGGGGTACGCTGACCGTCGAGTCGCGCCCCGGCGCTGGCACGGCCGTCTTCGTTGAAGTCCCGCTGGGAACGACTGGTGACAAACGCGATGCGAATCCTGATAGCTGACGACCACGCCGTGGTGCGGTCCGGGCTGAAGGCCATTCTCCAGTCACAGCCCGACTTTGAACTGGTGGGGGAAGCGGCCACCGGGGAGGAGGCCGTGGCAAGGACCCGCGAGCTCTTGCCGGACGTCCTTCTTCTGGACATCGGTATGCCGGGCCTCAACGGCCTCGACGCGGCTCGTATCATCCGGGACGAGGCGCCGACAGTCCGCATCGTGGTGCTCACGATGTACGACGACGAGGCCTACCTCCAGCAGTTCTTGCAGATCGGCGCGGCAGGATACGTGCTCAAGCAGGCGGCGGATGCCGAGCTGGTCGCCGCAATCCGGGCGGTCCAGCGCGGCGAATCGTTCATCTATCCATCACTGACCGGGCGCCTGCTCAACCTCTATCGCGAGCAGGCCAAGCAGCGCGAACAGCCCGCCCAGGAAAGCAATGCAGAGCTGTCGCCACGCGAGACCGAAGTGCTCCGACTGGTGGCCCTGGGCTATACCGGCCAGCAGATCGCGGATCAACTTGGGATAAGCCAGAGCACAGTGGAAACGCATCGCGCCCATCTCATGGAAAAGCTGAACCTGCGGGGC
>Ga0334722_10004911_pt1 | contig 13724 bp, 13 predicted proteins | sample C3_bottom_MG_FD_207210 | JGI IMG/M metagenome (GOLD analysis project Ga0334722, IMG submission 207210) | Sediment microbial communities from Yellowstone Lake, YNP, Wyoming, USA - C3_bottom | ecosystem: Environmental > Aquatic > Freshwater > Lake > Sediment | place: USA: Wyoming | collected...
ATCCCTTCCAGGGTGTCGTTGAGCGTGCCCACGGTGGTGTTGTCGTTCACCAGTTTCCCCAGGGTGCCTTCGCCGCGCTCGATCTTGGCGAGCACCTTCTCCGCCGACGACAGGGTGTTGTCGAGCCTCGCGGAGGCCGCCTTCAGGTTCGCGATGCTCTCCTTGATGTTCTCCCGGTTTTCGCCGAACACCCCGCTGACCTGGTCGCCCATCGCCTCGAGCTTTTTCACGAGGTCGGGCGTCTCCTCCTTGAGCGTCTGGGAGAAATCCCGCAGGTTGGCGATGGCGATCCGCAGGTTCTCCTTGTTGGCCGAGGAGATGTCCTTGAGGTCCCCGGAGAACCGGTCGACGTTGGCCAGGATCCGGGCCAGGGCCTTTTTCCCCTCCTCCGTCCCGATCGTACCGGAGAGGGTCTCGGTAAAGCGCTTGACGTCGTCGGCAATGAGGGAGAGTTTCCGGATGACTTCGTCAAGGTTCAGCGGAGGCTGGGTGTTGACGATCCGGCCGCCGGCGGGCAGCATCCGTTCCTTCTGCTTCCCCGGAAGGATCTCCACGTACTTCTCCCCCAGCAGTCCCTGGGTCTGGACCGACGCCATGGAATCGACGGGGATGTGGACCTCTTTGTCGATTCGCAGCACGAGTCTCGCGCGGTCGCCTTCGAGCCGGATCTCCTCCACCTTTCCCACCGGGACGCCCGCCATCTTCACGTTCGCCTTCGGCTCCAGCCCCGCCGCGGTCTCGAAGTCCACGGTGAGCTTGTATCCCTTCCCGGCGATTCCCCCCCATTTGCTGACGCGGAACGTGAAGTACGTGAGGACCACCAGTCCCAGCACCACGAAGATCCCCACCTTCGCCTCTCTCGACATCAATGCCCCTCCTGCCCCGGGGATTTGCCCGACCGGTGAACGAAGCGGACAAACTCCTCATGCTCAGCCGTTATGGGCCCCTGGGCGCGCCCCTCCACGAACTGGGAAACCACAGGGTTCGTGGTATGCCGGATCTGGTCCGGCGTCCCCACCTGGATGATCTTTCCTTTATACAACATGGCGATGGAATCCGCGATCTTGTAGGCCGACGCCATGTCGTGCGTGATGGAGATCGAGGTCACGCCGAGCGACTCCCGCAGCCGGATGATCAGGTCGTTGATGACATCCGCCATGATGGGATCCAGGCCGGTCGTCGGCTCGTCGTACAGGAGAATCTCCGGTTCCGAGGCGATGGCGCGGGCCAGGCCGACGCGCTTCTTCATCCCGCCCGACAGCTCCGCAGGCATCAGGTGCTGGATGTCGCGCAGCCCCACCATGGCGAGCCTCTCCTCCACCACGTTCGGGATCTGGTGCTCCGGGTACCGGTGGAGCCGACGCAGGGCGAACGCCACGTTGTCCTCCACGTTCATCGAGTCGAACAGCGCCGACCCCTGGAACAGCATGCCGAATTTCTTCCGGACCCGGACCAGCTCGCGCTCGTCCATCTTCGTCACGTCCTCGCCGTCGATGCGGATCTCCCCCGCGTCCGCCCGCAGGAGCCCCACCACGCACTTGATGAGCACCGATTTGCCCGTGCCGCTGCCGCCGATGACGACCGTATTCTTCCCCTGGGGCACCGTCAGGTCGAGCCCGTCGAGGACGACATTCTTGCCGAACCGCTTGCACAGCCCCTGAATCTCGATCGTCGGCACCCGGCGCTCCCTTTTAGAACATCAACGACGTCATGAAGTAGTCCGAGATGAGCACCACCATCGAGGAGGCCACCACCGCCCGCGTCGTGGCCCGCCCCACCCCCTCCGCGCCCCCCGCCGCGATGAAACCGTTGTGGCAGGAGATGAGGGCGATCAAGAAGCCGAAGACGGCGGCCTTGACAAGGCCGGTGTAGATGTCCTTGAACTCGAGGTACTGGTAGGTCTTGTTGACGTAAACGTACGGGTTGGCGCCGAGAAGGTACACCGCGACGAAGTACCCCCCGAGGATCCCCACGAGGTCCGCGAAGATCACCAGGATCGGCAGGACCGCCGTGGAGGCGACCACGCGGGGGATCACGAGGTACTTCACGGGGTTCGTGGCCAGGGTCACCAGCGCGTCGATCTGCTCCGTGACCTTCATCGTCCCCAGCTCCGCCGCCATGGCCGCGCCGACGCGTCCGGAGACCATGAGCCCGGCGAACACCGGCCCCAACTCCCGGGTGATGGAGAGGGCCACCACCGATCCCACGAAGCTCGTCGCCTGGAACCGCTGGAAGCCCGACCAGCTCTGGAGGGCGAGAACCATGCCGGTGAACGTCGCCGTCACGAGGACGACGGGCATCGACCGGATTCCCACCTCTTCCATCTGTTTCACGATGTTCCGGATCTCCGACGGCGGGCGGAACAGCCAGGCGACGCACTGCAGGAAAAGGACGAAGACGTTCCCCAGATCCTCGAGCATCCGGAACACCCGGGTCCCGAACTTCTCCAGGGCCACGGCGAGCCCGTTGCGCTTCACCTCGTCAGCCAACGACGCGCCTCGGAATCCGCCGGCCCACCTGCGTGAGGATCTCGTAGGGGATGGTCCCGGAGATGCGGGCCAGCTCATCGGCCGTGGCCACCCCCTCTCCCATCACCACGACGTCCGTCCCCGGCGAGACGCCGGGGATGCCGGTCACGTCCAGCATGGTGTGGTCCATGCACACTCTCCCGGCGACCGGCGCCATGCGGCCCAACACCACCATGGACGCGGCGTTGGAGAAGGAACGCCGGTAGCCGTCGGCGTATCCCAACGGCACCACCGCGATTTTCCGCCGCTCGGGCCGGCGGTATCCCCGCCCGTAACTCACGGGATGGCCCGGGGGCAGCTCCTTGAGCGAGATGATCTTGGTGACCAGCCGCATCACCGGCCGCAAGCCAAGCTCCGCGCCCAGCCCTTCCGCCGGAAGGCTTCCGTACAGGGTGATCCCGGGGCGGACCATGTCGAACGCGTATTCGCGGAAGGACAGGATGCCGGCGCTGTTCAGGGCGTGCACCGCGACCCCGGCGCCGAACGCCTCCCGCATCGCCGCGATCCCCCGGGAAAAAGCGGCGAGCTGCCCGAGGGTGAACTCCCGGTCGGCCGGTTCCTTCCCGTCGGCGGAGGAAAGGTGGGTCATCCACCCCTCGACGCGCAGCTCCTTGCGCGACCTCGCGGCCTCGATGATCGCGCCCGCGCTCTCCGGCAGAAAGCCCAGCCGGCCCATCCCCGTGTCGACCTTCAGGTGGACCGGGAACGGCTTGCCGCGCGTGGCCGCGGCGCGGGCAAGGTAGGGGATCTGGCCGGGATCGTAGAGGGCCGTGGAAAGCCCGTTGGCGTGAGCCTCCCCGGCCTGCGGCTCGTCCACCCCGCCCAGCACGACAACCGGGAGACGGATGCCCGCCTGGCGAAGCTCCACCCCTTCCTCCACGGTGGCCACGCCGAACATCTTGACGCCTTCCTCCGCAAGCGCCCTGGAGACGGGAATCGCCCCGTGCCCGTAGGCGTTCGCCTTCACGACGGCAAAGATGGAAGCCGGCGGGGGAAGGAGGGAGCGCAAGGCCCGGTAATTATGCCGGAGCGCCGAAAGGTTGATTTCCGCCACCGTCGGCCTTGCCAACAGGAACACCTCGCCAGGAAGAGAAATAATCGAAATAATCGATGTTGAAAAAGTTTAACCCACCCTCCCTCCCAAGTAAAGGCGGCGGGGGCGTTCCGCGTCGATCGTTTGACAACGATTCCGCCGGCGGCGTATGATAGGTATCCATAAACCGCCAGGGGTGCTATTCGCTGAGAGCCCGGGGAGGAGTTCCGCCCAGGGCAACCCGTTGAACCTGATCCGGGTAATGCCGGCGCAGGGAGCGTGGCCCTTCACGAACCGTACCTTTTGGGGTGCGGTTTTTCCTTTTTGGGAGGGTCTCTCGTCCATGCTTCCGCAAAAACATCAACTCACCCTCCCCGTGTCGTCGGGGGAGGTCTCCCGGATGCTCGCCGCGGCAGGGCCGTTCGGGCGGAAGGAAGCGTTTGCGCTTCTCAAGTCCCTCTCCCCGCGCCGCAGGCTGCTCCCCTTCGAGGCTGCGCGGCTCCTTGCGACCGACGACCCCATGATATGGGAAACGGCCGCCAACATCGCCCGGGCGTTGCGCGAGGAGGTGTTCGGGCGCCGGATTGTCCTCTTCGCCCCCCTCTACCTGTCCAACGAGTGCAGCAACAACTGCCTCTACTGCGGCTTCCGAAAGGGAAACCGGGAAGCCCGGCGGATCACGCTCTCGCCGGACGCGGCGGTTGCCGAAGCGCGCTACCTCGAGAAGAAAGGGTACCACCGGCTTCTGCTGGTGACCGGGGAGCATCCCCTCCGGACCCAGCCGGGATACATCGCCGACGTCCTGCGGGCGATCTACCGCGAGACGGGGATGCGCATCCTCCATGTGAACGCCGCGCCCATGCCCGAGGACGACCTCCGGATGCTGAAGGAGGCCGGCGCGGGCGTCTACCAGGTGTTCCAGGAAACGTACCACCCGGAGACCTACGCGGCGATGCACCCGTCCGGGGCGAAGGCCGACTATGCCTGGCGCCTGACGTGCATGGACCGCGCGATCCCGGCGGGCTTCGGCGACGTCGGGATCGGGGCGCTTTTGGGCCTGTACGATTACCGGTTCGAGGTCCTCTCGGTCCTTCGGCATGCCGAGCACCTGTTCGATGCGTTCGGGACCTTCCCGCACACGATCTCCGTGCCGCGCTTCAAGAGGGCGTTCGGTTCCCCTCTCCCGGCCGCGCCCTGCCCGGTGTCCGACGCGGAGTTCGAGAGGATCGTCATCGTTTACCGGCTCTCGGTTCCCTCCGCCGGCGTAGTGGTCACGACCCGCGAGCCCGCCGCGCTCCGCGAGCGGGTCCTGGACATCGGGGCGTCCCAGATCAGCGCCGGATCCAAGACCGATCCCGGGGGATACGCGGAAGGCCGGCGCAGGCACGAGGCCGAGCAGTTCGAGCTGGACGACACCCGGCCGCTGGAGGAAATCGTCCGGAGGGTGCTCGCCAGGGGGTATCTCCCCTCCCTGTGCACCAGTTGCTACCGGCGGCACCGCACGGGGAACACCTTCACGGAGATGGCGGTGGACGGACACATCCGGGATTTCTGCCTGCCCAACGCGCTGCTCACGCTGGCCGAATTCGCCGTCGCCACGGAAGACGCCGCTCTGCGGGAAGAGTGCATCGCCGCCGTGCGGGACGGCAGGAAGGAATTGCAAGGGTCGCCGCTCTTGCCGGAGTTCGATCGCAAGATCGCACGCGTGCTCGAGGGCGGCAGGGATCTCTTCTTCTGAGGGGCGGATGGAGTTGAAGGTCCTCGTCAACGGAGAATGCCGCGCGGTCGCAGAGGGGGCGACGGTACGGTCGCTTTTGCGCGAACTCGCCCTGGCGGAATCCCGGGTCGCGGTGGAGCGGAACCGGGCCATCGTCCGGAAGACCGATTACGCGGACACGGCGCTTTCCGATGGAGACCGGATCGAGATCGTCACTTTCGTGGGAGGAGGGTAACGATGGACATGCCGTTAACGATCGCGGGAAAGACGTTCCGGTCCCGGCTGCTGGTGGGCACGGGGAAATACCCCGACTACCCGACGATGGTCAGGGCGCTCGAGGCCTCGGGGGCCGAGATCGTCACGGTGGCCGTGCGAAGGGTCAACCTGGACCGGAACAAGGAGTCGCTCCTCGACCACATCGACCCGAAAAAATACACCCTCCTGCCGAACACGGCGGCCTGCTACACGGCGGACGAGGCGGTCCGCACCTGTCTCCTCGCGCGGGAGGCCGGGATGTCGAACCTGGTGAAGCTCGAGGTGATCGGCGACGAGAAGACCCTCTTCCCCGACACGGAAGGGCTGCTCGCGGCGGCCCGGATGCTCGTCAAGGAAGGGTTCATCGTCCTCCCCTACACGAACGACGATCCCATCATGGCGAAGAAGCTCGAGGACGCGGGCTGCGCGGCGGTCATGCCGCTGGCTGCGCCCATCGGCTCGGGGCTGGGAATCCGGAACCCGTACAATATCCGGATCATCCTCGAGACCGTGAAGGTGCCGGTGATCGTCGACGCGGGCGTGGGGACCGCCTCCGACGCCGCCGTGGCGATGGAGCTCGGGTGCGACGGGGTCCTGATGAACACGGGAATCGCGGGGGCGAAGGATCCCGTGGGGATGGCCGAGGCGATGCGGGAAGCGGTCTCGGCGGGGCGCAAGGCGTTCCTGGCGGGCCGGATCCCGAGGAAGCTGTATGCCACCGCCTCCTCCCCGATCGACGGAACCTTCTTCTGAAAGGAAGCCGGGTGAAGATCGACTTCCGCGTCTATCTCATCACCGACCGGAAGCTTTGCCCCGGAGGAGAGATCGTGGAGACCGTGGCGAGGGCGCTGGACGGCGGCGTCCGCGCCGTCCAGCTGCGCGAGAAGGATCTTCCGGGGAGAGAGCTGTTTCGCCTCGCGGAACGGATGCGCAGGCTTACGGAGGGATACGGGGCAAGGCTTTTGATCAACGACCGCGCGGACGTCGCCATGGCGATCGGCGCGGACGGTATCCATCTTGGGGTCCTCTCCATCCCGCCGCGCGAGGCCAGGCGTCTCCTCGGCGCGCAGGCCGCCATCGGGTGCTCCGCGCACAACGCGGAGGAATTGCGGGAGGCCGAAGAAGGGGGAGCCGATTTCGTCACGTTCGGGCCGGTCTACGCGACCCCCTCGAAGGATCCTTTCGGCCCGCCGGTGGGGATTCCGGCGCTTGCCTCGGCATGCAGGACGGCCGGCATCCCGGTGTTCGCCCTCGGGGGAGTCGGAACGGGGAACCTGGAGGAGGTCGTGCGGGCGGGAAGTTTCGGGATCGCGCTGATTTCGGGGATCGTCGCCGCGGCGGACCCGCGCGCGGCGGCGGCTGCACTCACGGGGTACTTCGCGCGGGGCCTCTGCCGCGCGGAAACGGAAAGGGAAGGTGCGTCATGACGTTGTTGCATCGCGCGAGATCGGGGAAGCTCCCCGATGAGATCGCAAGGGCGGCCGCGGAGGAAGGGATCGCTCCGGAGACGCTCCGCGAGCGGATCGCCGGAGGGCGCGCGGTGATCCCCCGGAACCGCAGGCGCGGAGAAATCCGCCCCGTCGCCATCGGCGAGGGGCTGCGCGTCAAGATCAACGCGAACGTGGGGACCTCCCGCGACCGCGCGGACATCGAAGTCGAGCTCGAAAAGACACGGGTCGCCGTCGCGGCGGGGGCCGACGCCGTAATGGACCTCTCCACCGGCGGGCCCATCGACGAGATCCGACGGGCCATCCTCGCCGAATGCCCCGTTCCCGTGGGGACCGTACCCGTCTACCAGGCCGCTTCGGACGCCGCCTCCCGCGGGAAATCCTGGGTCGAGCTCTCCCCCGACGACTTCTTCGACGGGATCCTCAAGCAGGCCGAGGACGGCGTCGATTTCATGACCGTCCACTGCGGCGTGACGCGGGAGGCGCTGGCGCGGCTCGTCCGGGAAGGCCGCCGGCTGGACATCGTGAGCCGCGGCGGGTCGCTTCTGGCCGAATGGATGCAATACAACGGCCGCGAGAACCCGTTCTTCGAGCAGTACGACCGGCTGCTCGAGATCTGCCGGGAATACGACATCACGATCTCCCTCGGGGACGGGCTGCGCCCCGGATGCCTGGCCGACGCCACGGACCGCGCGCAGGTGCACGAGCTCATGACGCTCGGGGAGCTGACGGAGCGCGCCTGGGAGCGGGACGTGCAGGTGATGATCGAGGGTCCCGGCCACGTGCCGCTTCACCAGATCGCCGCCAACGTGCAGTTGCAGAAGCGCCTCTGCCACGGGGCGCCCTTCTACGTGCTGGGGCCGCTGGTGACCGACATCGCCCCGGGGTACGACCATATCACTTCAGCCATCGGAGGGGCGATCGCCGCCTGGAGCGGGGCGGATTTCCTGTGCTACGTCACCCCCTCCGAACACCTGCGCCTCCCCACGGTCGAGGACGTAAAAACCGGGGTCATCGCCTCGCGCATCGCCGCGCACGCCGCCGACATCGCCCGGGGGATTCCGGGGGCGATCGACCGGGACAACCGGATGGCGGACGCCCGGCGGAAGCTCGACTGGAAGGCGCAGATTGAGCTGTCCATCGACCCCGAAACCGCACGGGCGCTGCGGGGCGGGAGCCTGCCGACGGTCGACGAGGCGGTCTGCACGATGTGCGCGGACCTCTGCGCCATCAAGACCTCGGCGAAGGCCATCCGGCGCGGCTAGGGAGGGGTAGCCGGAGCGCGCATCTTCTCGCGGAACGACTCGCGGATCCGCTCGGGAAAAGCGCCTTCCATCCAGCGGGCGGCGACCATCAGGCGCGGCGAGAGTTTCGATCCTTTGAGAAGCGATGCATCGCGCGGGAGCAGGAGGGCGAGGAAAAACACGAGCAGAACGGAAAGGAACACCCCCTTGGCCGCTCCCGCCAGCAGTCCGAGGAAGCGGTCGGTCCCGGAAAGCTTCGTCCCGCGGACCCATCGTTCGACAAGAAGCCCGACCAGCCGGACCGCGATGTAGACGCCCAGGAGGAGAAGAAGATACGCCGCGACGGCGCCCCCCGGGAAATCGAGGCGAAGGAGCTTCTGGGCCGCCGCGCCGTATTTCCATCCGGCGACGAGGCCGAGGATCAGCCCCGCCCACGAGGCCGCCTGCCGGACGAACCCCTTGAGCAGCCCGAAAAGCGCAAGGACGGCGCACAGGACGACGATTCCGATGTCGAGCGGATTCATCGCTCCTACTGTACCCGAAGACGGAACGGCATTCCAGAAGAGAAGGCGTGAAGGGAAGGGTCTAGTGGGGCAGCCCGAGAGCCCTCGACACCGTCTGCGAGAGCTGCTCCATCCGGTAGGGTTTCTGGATAAAGCACAAGATCCCCTCGTCCATGATCTCCTGCACGGCGCCGTCCAGGCTGAAGCCCGAGGACAGGATCGCCCGCACTTCGGGGTTCATCTCCTTGATCTGCCGGAAGCATTCGCGCCCGTCGAGATTCGGCATGATCATATCCACGATGACAAGGTCGATGTCCTCGCCGAACCTTCGGTAGCAATCCACTCCTTCCCGGCCGTCGCAAGCCGTGCGGACCCGGTAGCCCAGGGTCGACAGCATCGCGCTGCAGACCTCCCGGACGGTGTCCTGGTCGTCGATCAGGAGAATCCATCCTTTACCCGTCGCGGCGGGATCCGCAGGAGGCGTGAAATCCGCCTCCCCTCTTTCCTCCTCCCTTGCGGCAAAGGGAAGGTAGATCCTGAAGAGGGTGCCGACGCCGGGCTCGCTTTCCACCTCGATCGCTCCGCCATGGTTCTTGACGATGCCGAAGACCATCGAAAGCCCCAGCCCGGTTCCCTTCCCCTGTTCCTTGGTGGTGAAGAAGGGGTCGAAGATTTTTCCCAGGTGCTCCTTCGGTATTCCCACGCCCGTGTCCGAGACCTCGATCCGTACGTAGTTTCCGGGCGAGACGCCCGGGCGGGATGCGCAGTAAGCCTGGTCAAGGACGGCGATCTCCGTGGAGAAGATCAGGTCGCCTCCTTCCGGCATCGCATCGCGGGCGTTCACCGCCAGGTTCATCAGGAATTGTTCAAGTTGCACCGGATCGCCGACGACGCTTGCCGAAACGGGAGCCGACGATTTCCGGATCCGGATCCGCTTGTCCAGCGTCCGCTCCAAAAAACTTGTGACGTGGTCGATCGTCTTGTGGATATCCACCGGGACGGTGAGGTTCTTCCCCTTCCGGGCGAATCCGAGGAGCTGGGTGGTCAGTTGGGAAGCGCGATCCGCAGCCTCCTGGATCACCCCGGCGGCCAGGAAAACCTCGCTGCCGGGTTCGGCCTTGCACTTGAGCAGATCGGCGTACCCCAGGATGCCGGTCAGAAGATTGTTGAAATCGTGCGCAACCCCCCCCGCCAGGCTGCCGATCGCCTCCATCTTCTGGGCCTGGAGGAGCTGAGCCTCCAGGAGGTGGCTTTTCTCCTGGGCCTCCACGCGCTTGCTGATGTCCCGGGCCGAGGCGCAATTGTATTCCTTGCCGTCGAACTCCACGTAGTTCACGGTGACCTCGACGGGGATGATCCGGCCGTCCTTCGCGCGATGCCGCGACTCGAAGGTATAGGCCTTCCTCCGGCGCAGGCGCTCCCAGTGGGCGGGCCACACCTCCGCGGGAAACGCCGGGTTGATGCCGTGAATGGTCATGGAGAGGAGTTCCTCGCGGGAATATCCCAGGAGCTTGCACGCCTGCTCGTTAACGTAGATCAGGCGGCCGTCCGGGCCGATCCAGTAGGCGGCGTCGCCCGCCCGGTCCACGGCGAACTGCGTGAGTCGCAGCGCCTCCTCGGATTTCTTCCGCCGGGTGATGTCCAGGATCAGGCCGTCGACATAAAGGAACTCGCCCTGCTCGTCGTAGATGAGCTGGCGCCTGTCGGCGATCCAACGGTAGCTGCCGTCCCGGTGCCGGAGCCTGTATTCCCTCCTCAAGACCTTTTCTCTGGTGCGGACGGCATGCCGGAAAACGTCTTTGACCGGTCCCAGGTCGTCCGGATGGATCTGCTCTTTCCAACGCGCGGTCCCGTTCAGGAACTCCTCGGCCGTATAGCCGGTGACCGATTCGACCTCGGCCCCCATGAAGGAGATCGACCAGTCCCGATGCCCCCGGTAGACGATCCCCGGGACGTTGTTGATCAAGGAAAGGAGGCGGCCGGACAATTCCTGCCGGGACTCGGACATCCCGCTTGCCCGGCGCACCATCCCGAACAGGAGCAGGTAAAAAGTTCCGAAGCCGGCAAGAAGGGTTCCGAATGTTGCAAGGTTTTTCCAGAGGATGGAAGTCAGGAAGGCGTCCAGGAAACAGAGGACGACGGCGAGGGAGAGCATCACCACCGCGCATAGAATGGAAAACCGCCGAAAAAGATTCATCCCCCCCCCACCTCGGCGTCCGCGTCGCCGTTGCATTCTCTTCGGAAGGAGAAGGAGAAAACCTTAACGAAAGGAAGCGGTTGGTTTTCGGCGCCCCCAGGTGTATAAAAGAGTTCTACGAACTTATCCTGCGGCCCCCGGGCCGGGCCGATCCGGACAGCGCCGGAGTGGTGGAACTGGCAGACGCGCGGGACTCAAAATCCCGTGCCCGCAAGGGCATGAGGGTTCGACCCCCTCCTCCGGCACCAGCGAAATCCCAAGGGCTAGGGTCTTCCCTGGCCCTTTTCATTTTCGCTGGTGCTTACGAGGGGGTCGAACGCGAGCCCGCCGCCGAGCGGATAGCGAGGAACAGCCCGACCTTGCGGAGGGCGGCAGGCGGGCGACCCCCCTCCTCCGGCACCATCGGTTTTCCTCTTCAGGAACCGGTGGTTGGGCCGTATCTATTCAACCAGCAATTTTCTGGTCCCATTTGATTCAACTACGACTGCCTTCCCTATTGCTTGAAAATTGCCTATTTCTTTCCGATTTGCTCCATTCACCAAGTACACTACCGCTTTTATTACTGGTTGAGCTTTGGACTCGATTGCGTATGCTCGTGGAACTATGACAAAATTTTTACCGTCATACTCTCGAAGAATCCATACTTCAATATCTGGTATCGATACAACAATTACATGGTTTGGCAATGATTTATCAGATATTTCCATTTCCTTAGGGAACAGCGCCTCCTGCGTATTATCGGCAACGATCTTTCCCTTCGCAATATTCCATAGGGTTTCTGCATTTTTCTTATGATCTACTTCTGTTGCACAACCAGCTATCATGGGTATACAGAATAAGGTTACGATTACCATCATTGCAAATCGCATCTTTGTCATTTTTCCTTCCTTTTCATTATCAACCGGCGCTCATGCTTCAACAATGGCGAGCCGTCAGCTTCAACCGGTAGTTAGGCCGCAAACCGGAGCACTGCGATGAAATGACACGCGGTGCCCGTAATAACGAACAGGTGCCAGACGAAGTGGCTGTAACAGACCCGCTTGGCCGCATAGAACACCACACCCACCGTATATGCGATACCACCTGCCAATAGCCAGAACAGACCCCAGGGTGGCACGCGGAGCCACAACGGCTTTACCGCGACAAGGATGAGCCAGCCCATGGCTAGATACAGGCACGTCGAGAGTTTCGGATACCGTACCCCTCCTACCGCCGTAAGTACAACGCCGGCAAGGGCCAAACCCCACACGAGCCCGAACAGCGTCCAGCCCCACGTACCGCGGAGCACACCGAGGGTAAACGGCGTATACGTGCCGGCGATCATGAGGAAGATCGCTGCGTGGTCAAGAACCTGAAATATTCGCTTGGCACGATTCCTTGACAACGCGTGGTAGAGCGTGGATGTGAGGTACAGCAGCACCATTGTGGCCGCGAAGACGCTCGCGCCTACAATTCGCGCTGCGCCGTCATGCTGGACTGCAGAAAGAATAAGAACCGGGGCGGCAGCTACCGCCGCCAGTAAGCCTACACCGTGGCTGACGCTGTTTGCGATTTCCTCCCCGAGGGACTGCGTACGTTCTCGTAATGCGAGTGCTTTGATCATGACTTTTCATCCTATGCGGTCTAACGCTCCGCTTCAGCCGCGGGCGCTCAGCGAGAAAGAGGCGAGCCGTCAGCTTCAACCGGTTGTCAGGCGTCAAACGGGATCACGGCAAGCCACCAAATATTTGTAGCCGTATTCGGCAACAAGCTCTCGCCGTTGGTTTGAAACCTTACACTTTAAATTTGCGATCCCTCGATCCGGTTTACTACGTGATCGTTTGAGATCTGACCAATAGGCTTCAACGGAAAGAACATCCCCTGGCCTGACAGGATTAAAAAGCTTTACCTCATCGATTCCAAGTCCACTCATGATGGCCAAATCGCCTTGTGCCTCCACCACGACCCGGGTGCACGCCGAAATGGTATGAAGTGCAGAAGCTATGAGCCCGCCAAAGATCGATGCCTTCGCAATCGCTTCGTCGACATGAAATGGCTGTGGATCATATCGTTTTGCAAAGTCGATAATTTCTTCCTGCTTAAAAACCACGGGACGACACGAAAGGCGTTCTCCCTCGTTCAAGTCGTCCCAATATTTCTTCCCCATTTTCGGCCTTTTCTCTTGTCATATTGTTTGTACGCCCAACGCTCCGCTTCAACTGCGGGCGCTCATGCCTTTACTACAGGCGAGCCGTCGGCTTCAGCCGGCAGTTAGACTGGAAACCTTGTACTATTAATAGGTTCTATGGTTCTCCCATTATTTTTTATCCTTGGGCGGAAGCGACATGGCGAATTCAATGCTTCTTGATACCCATTTCTTAAGATCTTTATCCGAATCTGTTCCTTTGGTTCCCACGTAAAGGAACCCTTTCAGTGGCTTTCCTGTGAAATCCATTTTTCGCACATTAGGTTTTGCCAGCATCTTTTCGTAGGATTCCGGTCCGACCCGTATCATGAGATCGTCATTTGCGAGTCCTAATGCCATATTGCCGTTGATCAGAAAACAAAGCCCACCGAACATTTTCTTTTCGGAAACACCATCGACTTTGGCCAGTATCTTTCGAACTCGATTTGCCAGATCTTCGTCGAATGCCATATTGTCCTCTATCGGTTTCTCAGTCTAACGCTCCGGTTAAGACATGATGGGTTGACCGGTCCCATCGTGTAAAACGTGGGTTAGTCGGGGATGAGCCCGGCCAGAGCCACAATACAGGAGGGACCGGTCATGCAGAATTCTATCACCTGGGTCGGGATGGATGT
>Ga0334722_10004912_pt1 | contig 13723 bp, 10 predicted proteins | sample C3_bottom_MG_FD_207210 | JGI IMG/M metagenome (GOLD analysis project Ga0334722, IMG submission 207210) | Sediment microbial communities from Yellowstone Lake, YNP, Wyoming, USA - C3_bottom | ecosystem: Environmental > Aquatic > Freshwater > Lake > Sediment | place: USA: Wyoming | collected...
GTGAAAACGCGGGTCATGCCAACCTTGCGGCCGACTAATCCTAAGCTCATCTTCTTTCCCTTCGTTAAAAGGCGCCGACTACAATTGGCCGGCAAACATCCATTCGCGCCCTTAGTTTTTTTGGTGCGCGCGGTACTGAAATTGTCCGTTACAGCTTGATCTCCACATCCACCCCTGCCGGCAGATCCAGTTTCATCAGCGCATCTACGGTCTTGTCGGTGGGGTCGATGATGTCCATCAGTCGCAGGTGGGTACGGATCTCGAATTGGTCACGCGACGTCTTGTTCACATGCGGGGAGCGCAGCACATCGAAGCGTTCGATGCGCGTGGGCAGGGGCACGGGCCCCTTGACCACGGCACCGGTGCGTTTCGCGGTGTCAACAATCTCCAGCGCCGACTGATCGATCAGACGGTAGTCGAACGCCTTGAGACGAATTCTGATTTTGGTGCTTTGCATGTTTTTCCTTTGAGGAGCCCAGATCCCGGGCTCCGGTTTCTAACTTTTACTCGATCACCTTGGCAACGACTCCCGCGCCCACGGTGCGCCCGCCCTCGCGGATCGCAAAGCGCAGCCCCTGCTCCATCGCAATCGGCGCAATCAGCGTCACCACCATCTTCACGTTGTCCCCAGGCATCACCATCTCCACTCCCGCAGGCAACTCGCAACTCCCCGTCACGTCCGTCGTGCGGAAATAAAACTGCGGCCGGTAACCAGGGAAAAACGGCGTGTGCCGCCCACCCTCGTCCTTCGACAGAATGTACACCTCGCACTCAAACTTCGTGTGCGGGTTGATGCTCCCAGGCTTCGCCAATACCTGCCCGCGCTCCACTTCCTCGCGCTTCGTGCCCCGCAGCAACACCCCGATGTTGTCCCCCGCCTGCCCTTGGTCCAGCAGCTTGCGGAACATCTCCACGCCCGTGCACACCGTCTTCAGCGTCGGTTTCAGGCCCACGATTTCGATTTCTTCGCCAACCTTCACTACCCCGCGCTCCACCCGCCCGGTCACCACCGTGCCCCGACCAGAGATCGAGAACACGTCCTCCACCGGCATCAGAAACGGGCCGTCAATCGCCCGCTTGGGCAGCGGAATATAGCTGTCGAGCGCATCGGCAAGCTTGAAAATCGAGCCCTCGCCCATGTCGCTCTTGTCGCCTTCGAGCGCCTTCAGCGCCGAACCGATGATGATCGGTGTGTCGTCCCCAGGAAACTCGTACTTGGAGAGCAGTTCGCGCACCTCCATCTCCACCAGCTCAAGCAGCTCCGCATCGTCCACCAGATCCGCTTTGTTCATGTAAACAATAATGTAGGGAACACCCACTTGCCGCGCCAGCAGAATGTGCTCGCGCGTCTGCGGCATCGGACCATCGGCCGCCGATACCACCAGAATCGCCCCGTCCATCTGCGCCGCACCCGTGATCATGTTCTTGATATAGTCCGCATGCCCCGGGCAGTCCACGTGCGCATAGTGCCGCGCCGTCGTCTCGTATTCCACGTGCGCCGTGTTGATCGTGATCCCTCGCGCCTTCTCCTCCGGCGCCGAGTCAATCTGATCGTACGCCTTCGCTTCCCCACCAAACTTCTTCGACAACACCAGCGTGATCGCCGCCGTCAGCGTCGTCTTACCATGATCCACGTGACCTATCGTCCCTACGTTCACGTGCGGCTTCGTGCGCTCAAATTTAGCTTTTGACATGATGGCTGTCCTTCTTTTTCAATTATCAAACTGCACAATAATAATCATGGTGCCGTTGGCGCGGATTGAACGCGCGACCTCTCCCTTACCAAGGGAGTGCTCTACCACTGAGCTACAACGGCGTAAACCGCTTCGAGTCCGGCCTTCCCTGGACCAGCGTACTGGAGCGGGTGAAGGGAATCGAACCCTCGTCGTAAGCTTGGAAGGCTTCTGCTCTACCATTGAGCTACACCCGCGTTATCACGACTGGACCCTCTCGCCACCCAGTGCATACTGCTACTGCCAACCCGCGCCGCAAATTAACTGGTGGAGGAGGTTGGATTCGAACCAACGTAGGCGCAAGGCCAACAGATTTACAGTCTGCCCCCTTTAACCACTCGGGCACCCCTCCCAGCGAAACGCGTGATTATGCTCGTTTTCCTACCGACAGTCAAACAAACCTCCGCATCCCAAACCAGAGCATAGCCCGAAGCCGGCCGCATGCTGCGCGCGACCGCCGGGTTGATGCTAGCATTCCTTTCGCCGTTTCGTTCTTTCGTCCGCTACAGCACCGCCCCGAGCGCCGTGCCCAAGCGCGCGGCAGCCCCGACGGATTCGCCGCAAGCCCTTATCAGGAAAGCCTATTTCGAGGTATCGCAGATGAAGACCCCTCCCCTTGTGCTGGTTCCCGGCCTGCTCTGCGACGAACAGTTGTGGCAGTCCCAAGTCGAGGACCTGGCCGATATAGCCGCCCCCTGGATCGCAGATCATACACGCGCCGACACCATGGCCGGGGTGGCGCGCGACGTACTCGCCGATGTCCCGTTTGCAAGCTTCGCGCTCGCCGGCCTGTCGATGGGCGGCTATATCGCGCTGGAAATCATGCGCCAGGCGCCGCAGCGCGTCGCCAAGCTCGCACTGCTGGATACCACGGCGCGCGCCGAGCTGCCGGAGCAGACACAAAGGCGCCTGGAGTTCATCGCTCTTGCCGAACGCGGCGAATTCGATCGCGTGACCGAGACACTGCTACCCCTGCTGATCCACCGCGCGCGGCAAGGCGAGCGCTCGCTAACCGACACCATCAAATCCATGGCAAGGAAGATAGGCAAGGACGCTTTCGTTCGCCAGCAGCATGCCATTATGAGCCGCGCCGACAGCCTGGGGCTGCTGGCGCGCATAGCCTGTCCGACGCTGGTCCTGTGCGGCCGGCAAGATCAGCTGACGCCGCTCGCGCGTCACGAGGAGATTGCCGCCGGCATCCAAGGGGCGAAGCTCGAAGTCATCGAAGACTGCGGCCACCTGTCCACCCTGGAAAAGCCGTCCGAGGTCAATGCGGCCTTGCGCCGCTGGCTCGCCGCTTAATCAGAATTGCGCGGCATACTGCGCAGGATCGATTCTCGCGCCGATGACCAAGGGTCTGTCCTTGGAGCGCGACCCCGCCAGCACGCCTTCCAGCGCCTTGATGCTGTCCACATCGACGCCATCGCAGCCCATGGCGCGTGCCAGCATGCTTATGTCCGTCGGTTCGATCAGCGTTCCCCAGCTGGGATATTGACGCGCCATTTGTTTCAGTTCGATCCGATTCAGGCTGTTGTCGCAGAACACGACGACGATGGGATCGATCTTCAGGCTGGCTGCGACACGCAGCTCGCCCTGGACCATCGCCAGTCCGCCGTCGCCGGTGAAACATACCACCTGCTTGTCAGGATGCACTATCTTCGCGGCGATCGCGGCGGGCAGCGAAAATCCCATCGACGACAGGCCATTGGTCATTAGCAGCGTGCGCGGATCGTAGGTCGTCCATCCCTGCCCGACCAGCAGCTTGTGCGAGCCCACGTCGGTCGAAACCACCGTGTCTCGCGGCATCGCGGCCCGCACCACGTCGACCACGTCGGTCGGATTCATGCGCGCCTCAACCCGACCGGCGTAATACAGTGCGCGCAACTTCTTCCGGTGCGCCGCGACCTCGGCCTCGGTCCAGCGTTCAAGGCTGCCGCAGGCGGCCGCAATCGCCTCCAGCATGCCCGGTATGTCGCCGACGATTTCCAGCTCGGCCTGATAGATCTGGTCGGTATTGGGGACGGTATCTATATGAATGATCGGCATGGTCAGCGGCCAGGGCTTGATCAGTTCGACCGCATCGAAGCCGACCGCGAGCAGAAGATCGGCGCCCTTGAGAAAATCCCAGATGAATTTGTTGCACGCCATGTCCAGCGTGCCCGCATAGAACGGATGGTCCTCGGGCATCACGCCCTTCGCCATGGGCGCCACGACCACCGGGGCGCCCAGCGTTTGCGCGAGGCGCACCAGCGATGCGGTCGCGCCGCTCCATACCGCCGAAATGCCCGCCAGGATCACCGGCCGCCGCGCTGACTTGAGCCGCTTGACCGGGTCGGCTTCGACGCCGTCGGCGGAAAAGAACTGCGGCGTCCTGCGCGCGCGCAGCGGCGGCAGCCTGAGCTCGTCGTCGGTCGCTACGGCCCCGACCACGTCGGCCGCCGTCGTGAGGTGGACCGGTCCCGGGCGCTCGGCAGTGGCGATGCGCAGCGCCTTGCGCATGACGGTGGCAACGGTGTCCGCTTGCACCGTCGCGGTCCATTTGCTGATCGGCGCGAACAGGCGGTTGTGGTCGATCACCTGATGCGTAAAATACGGCTCGCGCTTGCGCTCGATCTGCCCCGAGATCGCCAGCATCGGCACCCGGTCGAGATAGGCGTTGGCTACGGCATTGACGAGATTGGTCGAGCCCGGCCCCAGCGTCGACAGGCAAACACCGGGCCGCCCCGTCAGCTGGCCGTAGGCTTCGGCCATCAGGCCGGCGGTGCCCTCGCGCGACCCGAGCACGAAGTGCATGCCTTCGCGCCGCGCCGCCTCCAGAAATTCGACCGACGGGTCCCCGGGGTAACCGAAGATGTGACGGATGCCTGCAGCGGCAAGATACTGGATGATGACTTGGGAGGTATTCATGTCGGAATTCTCGACTCGATGGCAAGGGATTGATCGGCGCCCGCGTGGCCCGCAATCGTCCACTATCGGAGCACAAAAAGGCAAGATATTTCCGAACCTGCAGCATATACTAGCTGTCAAAAAACACCTGGCCCGCATCCTGCGGCGAACGGTTCATCGGCAAGGAGATCACCAATGAACGCCCCAGCCAAGCTGCATGAAGTCACGCTGGACGACAAGTACACGCTAGACTCCGGCCGCGCGTTTCTCACCGGCACCCAGGCCATCGTGCGCCTGCCCATGCTGCAGCGCGAACGCGACCTTGCCGCGGGCCTGAACACTGCGGGATTCATTTCCGGCTATCGCGGCTCTCCGCTGGGCGGCATCGACCAGGGAATGCTCGGCGCGAAGAAGCACCTCGAGGCCCACCACATCAAATTTCATCCCGGCGTGAACGAAGACATGGCCGCGACCTCGATCTGGGGCACGCAGCAGCTCAATCTGTTCAACGACGCGAAGTACGACGGCGTGTTCGCCATGTGGTACGGCAAGGGTCCGGGCGTGGATCGCTGCGGCGACGTGTTCAAGCACGCCAATGCGGCCGGCACCTCCAAGTACGGCGGCGTGCTGGTGCTCGCCGGCGACGATCACGCGGCCAAGTCCTCGACGCTGGCGCACCAGAGCGAACACATACTCAAGGCGTGCTGCATTCCGGTGCTGAACCCGGCCAACGTGCAGGAGTATCTCGATTACGGCCTGCACGGCTTCGCCATGTCGCGCTACGCCAGCCTGTGGGTCGGATTCAAATGCGTCACCGACGTGGTCGAATCGGGCGCTTCCGTCTATATCGATCCGCACCGCGTGCAGGTGAAGATTCCGACGGACTTCGTCCTGCCGCCGGGCGGCCTGGGCATACGCTGGCCCGACGGCATCCTCGAGCAGGAAGTGCGCCTGCTCGACTACAAGGTCTACGCCGCGCTGGCCTACGCGCGCGCCAACGGCCTGGACCGCATCGTCTGGGATACGCCCGCCGGTTCGAAACCGGCGCGCCTCGGGATCATCACCACCGGCAAGTCCTACGGCGACACCATGCAGGCGCTGGCCGATCTGGGCATAGACGAAAAAGTCGCGCGCGACCTCGGCATCCGCCTGTACAAGGTGGCCATGAGCTGGCCGCTGGAGCCGCAGGGCGCGCGCAAATTCGCGCAGGGCCTGGAAGAAATCCTGGTGGTCGAGGAAAAGCGCCAGCTGATCGAATACCAGCTCAAGGAAGAGCTGTACGAATGGCGCGCCGATCAAAAACCGCCGCGCGTGGTCGGCAAGTTCGACGACAACGGCGAATGGAGCCATGCCGCCGGCCAGCCCGCCGGAACCTGGCTGCTGCCGGCGAGCTATGAACTGTCACCGGCGATGATCGCCAAAGCCATCGCCAGCCGTCTCGCCAAACTCGGCATGGATCAGCAGTTGGGCGGACGCTACCGCGAGCGCCTCGCCTTTCTCGAGTTCAAGGAAAAGGCGCTGGCGCAGCCGCAGTCCCTTACCTTGCGCCAGCCCTATTTCTGCTCCGGCTGCCCGCACAACACTTCGACCCGGGTGCCTGAAGGCAGCCGCGCCACCGCCGGCATCGGCTGCCATTTCATGGCCGTATGGATGGACCGCAACACCTCGACCTTCACTCACATGGGCGGCGAAGGCGCGCCCTGGATAGGTCAGGCGCCGTTCTCGAACACCAAACATATTTTCGCCAACCTCGGCGACGGCACGTATTACCACTCGGGACTGATGGCGATCCGCGCCGCCTGCGCGGCCAAGGTCAGCATGACCTACAAGATCCTGTTCAACGACGCGGTGGCCATGACCGGCGGGCAGAAACACGACGGCCCGATCGACCCGGCCTCGATCTCGCGCCAGATCGCCGCCGAGGGCGTGAACCCCATCGTCATCGTCACCGACGAACCGGAGAAATATCCCACGGGCATCAACTGGGCGCCTGGGGTCACGGTGCGCCACCGCGACGAACTGGACGCGGTGCAGCGCGAACTGCGCGAACTCACCGGGGTGTCGGCCATCATCTACGACCAGACCTGCGCCTCGGAGAAACGCCGCCGGCGCAAGCGCGGCGCGTTTCCCGACCCGGCCAAGCGCGTCGTCATCAACGACATGGTGTGCGAGGGCTGCGGCGACTGCAGCGACCAATCCAACTGCCTGTCGGTGGAACCGCTGGAGACCGAGTTCGGCCGCAAGCGCACGATCAACCAGTCCACCTGCAACAAGGACTATTCCTGCGTCAAGGGATTCTGCCCCAGCTTCGTCACCGTAGAAGGCGGCACGCTGAAAAAAGGCAAGGCGGGCATGGCGAAAAACGCCGACGATTTTCCGGCGCTGCCGGAGCCGGCGGCAGCAAGCATAGACGGCGCTTACGGCGTGCTGGTGACCGGCATCGGCGGCACCGGCGTCGTCACCATCGGGCAAATACTCGCCATGGCGGCGCACGTCGAGGGCAAGGGCGTGACCGTGCTCGACATGTCGGGCCTGGCGCAGAAAGGCGGCCCGGTGATGTCGCACGTGCGCATCGCCAATAATCCGGAAGACCTGCACGCGGCGCGGCTCGGCACCGGCGAAGCGGGCCTGGTGATCGGCTGCGACCTGGTGGTCGCGGCCAGCCCGGATGCGCTGGCGAAAATGAGCGAACCCAGGACGCACGCGGTCATCAACGCCACCACGGCGCCGACTGCGGATTTCGTGAAAAACCCGAACTGGCAACTTCCCGGCGACAACCTGCTGGCTGACATCAGCGCAGCCTGCGGCAAGAGCAATGTCGCCGTGGTTGCCGCAGGACGCATATCGACCAACCTGATGGGCGATTCCATCGCCACCAATATGTTCATGCTCGGCTACGCCCTACAACAAGGCTGGGTGCCCGTTTCCAGCGCGGCGGTGGAAAAGGCGATCGAACTGAACGGCGTAGCGGTCGAGTTCAACCTGAAGAGTTTCGTCTGGGGCCGGCGCGCCGCAGTCGATCTCGCGCGCGTGGAACGAATCGCCACCCCGGGCGAAGTCATCCCCATCGGACAGCATCTGTCGCGCAATCTGGACGAACTGCTGGCCAACCGCGTTGAATTCCTCGGCGCCTACCAGGACGCGGCCTATGCAGCGCAATACAGGGAACTGGCGGAGAAAGTGCGGCGCATCGAGGCCGAGAAAGTCGGCGGATCCAAGCTCGCCGAGGCCGTCGCGCGCTATTACGCCAAGCTCATGGCCTACAAGGACGAATACGAGGTCGCGCGGCTGCACTCCAATCCCGCGTTCATGCAAAAGATCGATGCCATGTTCGAGGGCGACTACAAAGTGGTGTTCCATATGGCCCCGCCGATGCTGAACAAGCCCGACCCCGCGACCGGCGTAGCGAAGAAATCCAGCTTCGGTCCGTGGATGATGCGCACCTTCCGACTGCTGGCGGCATGCAAAGGCCTGCGCGGCACCGCGTTCGACATCTTCGGCCGCACCGAGGAACGCAGGACCGAGCGCGCGCTGATCGTAGAGTATGCGGCCACAGTGGAGCAGTTGCTGGCCGCGCTCACGCCCGCGAACCACGCGCTCGCGGTCGAAATCGCCAGCATCCCCGAGATGATCCGCGGCTACGGCCACGTCAAGCTGCGCCATCTCAAGCTGGCGCAAAAGCAGCGCGCCGAACTGCTGGCGAAATTCAACGCGCCGACGGAGCGCAGCGCCAGGGCGGCGTAGGGTTCAACTCGGCATGGGCCTCACCCGCATCGATCTCGAACGCGATCGCATCCGCGAGGAACTGGCGCAGACGCCGCTGGGCCCGCACCTGCTGACCGACGCCGAACTCGAAGAATCCTTGTGGCAGATCCTGGATGCGCGCGCGGCCGGCGAAGAGTGCTGGGTGTTCGGCTACGGCTCGCTGGTGTGGAATCCCCTGTTCCATTTCGAGGAAAAGCGCGTGGTCACCACCCACGGCTATCACCGCAGTTTCTGCCTGTGGTCGCGCATCAACCGCGGCACGCCCGACCGGCCGGGACTGGTGCTGGGCCTGGACCGCGGCGGGCGCTGCCGCGGCGTCGCCTACCGCATTGCGCCGGATCGCGTCGAGAACGAACTGCGCCTCATCTGGCGGCGCGAAATGATGCTCGGCGCCTATATACCGCGCTGGGTGCGGGTAAGCGACAGCGAGGGCCAGTTCCGCGCGATCACCTTCACCATCAATCGCGCCGGACCGGCCTACGCCGGCCGCCTGCAGCCGGAAACCATCATCGAACGGCTGATGAACTGCCACGGCCGCATGGGGCCGGGCATAGACTATCTGCTGCACACCGCAGACGCCCTGCGCGAGTGCGGCATTGCCGACCGCCACCTGCAGAAGTTGTGCGATCTCGCCCACGCGATCAAGGCGCGCGGCTGATCTGCGGCTAAGCGCCGCTTAGAAACCCTCGTCTTCGCGCAGATAGCGCCACTGGCCCGGCGGGAGATCGCCCAGTTTCACTTTGCCTACGCGTATCCGCTTCAGCCCGACCACCTCCAGGCCCACCAGTTCGCACATGCGCCGGATCTGGCGCTTCTTGCCCTGGCGCAGGATAAAGCGCAATTGATCCTGATTCTGCCAGCTCACCTTCGCCGGCCGCAGCGCCTCCCCGTCGAGCGACAGCCCGTGCTGCAGCAGCGCCAGCCCGGCTTTGGACAAACTGCCTTTCACGCGCACCAGGTATTCCTTCTCGGCCGCCGAATTCTCGCCGATCAGCTGTTTGGCGATGCGGCCGTCCTGGGTCAGCACCAGCAAGCCCTGCGAATCGATATCCAGCCGCCCGGCCGGGGCCAGCCCCCTCAAATGCATCGGACTGAAGGATAAGCTGGAGCGGTCGCCGGCAAACCGCGATTCGGCGTTGACCAGGCTGACGGCCGGCTTGTAGCCCTGCTCGGCCTGCGCCGACACGTAGCCGATCGGCTTGTGCAGCAGTATGGTCACACGCGCGAGCTGGCTCGCCTGCGCCGCCTTGTTCAGGGTGATCTTGCTGGCAGGATCGATGCGCGTGCCCAGTTCGGTCACGCGTTCGCCGTCGACGAACACCCAGCCGCGCTCGATGTAGCTGTCAGCCTCGCGCCGCGAGCACAACCCTTGTTGCGACATCAATTTTGATACGCGTATTTTTTCCATGATGTCTAGAGTCCAGGCTGCGCCCGACGCTGGTAGCGCCATAGCAGCACAGGGGCTGCTATGGCTTGCCCCGGGCGGCTTAGAGTCTGGCGCTAATAAGCCGTCAGATTGGTTCCTGCAGCGCCGACCACAGAGTAGCCGCCGTTTCCGCTGGCCACCGACTTCAGGTCCAGGGCGGTACCCGAAGCCTGCGCGGTCCAGGTGATGCCGTCCGGGCTGGTGAACAGGCTGCCGCCGCTTCCAACCGCGACGAACTGAGATCCCATGGCGACGGCGGCAAGATTCTTCGCGCCGATAGCCGGCTTCACCGTCCAGGTGACGCCGTCCAGGCTGGTCACTATGGTTCCGGCCGCCCCTACTGCAACGTACTGGTTCAGGCCCCATGCAATGCCGTTCAAGTCCAGCGCAGTCCCGGAGTTGACCGCCGTCCAATTGACCCCGTCGGTGCTGGTCACGATGACGCCTCCGGCACCGACGGCCACGAACCTGCCGCCGTAGTAGGCAACGGCGTTCAGAGTATTGCTGGTGCCTGAAGCCGATACCGCCCCGGCGGCCCCGACGGTGTATCGGACTATCGTCCCGTTCGCGCCTACCGCGACGAAAAGGCCGGCGCCATTTGAGACCAGGCCATTGAGGGCGTTCGCTGTACCCGAGCTTGCAAGCTGCCAAGTCAGCCCGTCGGCGCTGCTGAGGATCGCGCCGCCGGCGCCCACCGCAACATAGGCGCTGGTGTTGAACAGCACCGCATTGAGATCGGTGGCGACGACGGAAGCGAGCGGCTTCCAGGTGACGCCATCTACGCTGGAAAACATGACGCCGCCCGCGCCTACGGCGACGACGGGATTTGCTACGCTGGTCGCGAAGGTGGTTCCAAAAGTGTTTCCCCTGAGGTCGTTGGCGCCCGGAGCCAGACCCGCATTCCAGGGCGCGGGCGCAACCCCGGCATAGCGCGGGGTCACGGAAACCACCGGCGTGCTAGACCCCCCCGGTCCTCCGCTTGTTCTGGCGTCCATCGTGAAGTAATACGTGGTGCCGTTGACCAGCGTCGGGACCACCAGTGGCGTATTGACGTTCATCAGGATCCCGCCCCCGGGGAAGGAATTGGAACTCGCCGAGGTGACGGAACCTGAATCGGTGGCGTAGGTCAGCCAGTACTGGACGCTGGGGTCAGCGACCCAGGACACCGTTACCCGGCTATCGCCGGCAACCACGTTGATGCCTCCGACGGGCGGGTTCGCAGACTTTCCCGAGCCCACGACCCCGCAGCTTGCCACCAACAAACTGAGCGCAACAATCAAGACCTTCTGTGCAATTCTTTTCATATCCGTCCTTTAATTAACTGTGGCCAGCCCCCCCCGGCTCAGCGGGTAATGCTTGAATGACGCGATCCGTGATACTTTCTTGCGCCCAAGAATACGCGCCCGCAGAATACGCCGGATTTGTTACGCGATACTAACGCTTCCCTTGCCTTTGTAACAGAGCAAACCCGGCTTGCTAGTACGCCCAATAAGGGCCAGCGCCGTGCAGGGTGCCCGCGCCATCGACGGCGACGAAAACCGAGCGGCCGAAGAAAAACGGCATGCCCCAGTCGAAGGCGCGGGAGCGCGAGCCGCGCCCTATGCTCCCTCCGACCGAAGCGGCCCGGATGGTGCCGGCCAGCGCCTCGAGGTTTTCGATCGTAAAGCTGACCGTGCCGGAAACACTGCCGTTGGCCGGCGTATTCACGGCCGACAGCGCCAGCGTAGCGCCCGGGCAATAGAACCCGCTTGAGGTGGAACAGCGCGCAATGGTGGCATCGGAAAAAAACAAACCGTTCGAGCCGCTGTCCAGAAAACTCGAGGTCAAGGACACGCCCTTGTACGCGGTGGTGAAATTGCCGCTGCTGTTTGCAGCGTAGACCGTGGCGGAGCCGATCTGGTTGTTGGCCTGGGTGTCGATGCCAAAAATCAGAGCCCCGGTGAGCGTCGTTGCCCCCCCCGCGGCAACCGCGGGCATGACCAGAACCACGCCGTTGTTGTCCACAGCGAACGCGGGCACCGGGTTTGCAACCTGCTTGGCAAGCGGCATGGCGCTGGCGCTGCAATTCGACGCGCTGCATTCATAGTAAGTGCCGGCGACGGCCTGAGCCGCACAACTCGCACCGCAATCCTGGTTGAACAGACCGATGCCGAGTATGCCGTTGGCACCCATCGCGGCGACGCTGCCAAGGTTTGCGCCGGTATTGCTGCACGCGGCGGGGGTGCGCGCAAACGCAGCGCCGCTGTCGCTTGCTTGCTGTATCGGGAGAGACGGCGCGGTCTCACCGGCAATTTTGACGTCTGCCAGATTCACCGAACCCCAGAGATAGCCGCTGAAGAACTGGGCGCATTCGCCCACCGGATTGCCGCTGGAGCCTTTGACGGCCGGCAGCGCCAGCGCGGGGTCGAGCACGCCCGGCGCGATAATGCGCAAGCCGTAGGATCCGGTGTCGACGAGCACGTGATCTATGGTCTGACAGGTCGATGTGCCTGGACGGCACAAGGTCACGCTGACGAAAGGCACGTTGATGACGGCGCCCGCGCCGGCGGGTCCGCTGTCGATGACCACGGCGGCCACGTTGCTGACCAGGCTGCTTACGCCCAGCGCCACCGAAGCGCTCGCGCCGCTGCAATCGAGAGTGTAAGTATAGGTGCCCGCGGCCGCTTGCATGACGGTGACGCTCCCGCTGCTGGCTCGACTGCCGGCCCAGGCGCCCGTCGCGGCGCAGGTCGTCGCATTGGTGGTGGACCAGGTGAGCGTAGCCGCTTGCCCCGCCGCGACGCTCGCCGGCGATAGCGTCAGGCTGATCGTGGGCAGCGGCGTGGGGACAGTCGCAACCACCACCGATGCGCTGTCCGTGGCACCGTTGCAGCTGAGCGTATAGGTGTAGGTGCCTGCGGCGGGCGGCGTGATCAACTGCGTGCCCGACAAGGCGACCGTACCGCTCCAGTCGCCGCCGGCCTGGCAGCCCGTGGCGTTGGAACTCGACCAGGTCAAGGTCGTCGACTGACCGACGCTAAGCGCGGTCGGGCTGGCGCCAATGCTGGCGATAGCCGGATTGCTCGTAGCCACCGGCGGCGTCGTGGGCGAGGAAGAGCCGCCACCTCCGCCGCAGGACGCAAGCAGAAGACCGGTGGTGACGGCCGCAAACCACGCGATACCGCGGGCGCGCGCACGGCGTAAGCGGGCGCTCATGGGCGGCGCGGACGGCGCATCAACGTACATCGTCAGCCGTAAAACCGGCAGGCAACGCCGCTGGAATCCAGGCGCTGCCTTCGAATGCACGCATATGGCCGCCAGAGTTGATCACCACCTCCGGCAGGTCTACGCCCAGGCGCGAGCGCCCGACCCTGGGCATCCTCGCCGATTCGGCCACCATCTGATCGAAGTACTTGCCCAGCAAGGCCTTCAGGTCCGGCAGTACCGGTCCGTCCCAGGCGAGGGCGAACACGACGCCGCCGCCCGAGAGGTACTCGCGCACGCGCGTGCCCGATGCCAGCGTCGTCTCGCGCGTGGAATAATTGGACGCGGCCGAGGTCGAGGTCGCGCTGGCCACCACCGTCGCGCCGTCCGCCTCGAATTGCTCCGGGGCACCGCCCAGAGTAGCCGCGCAATTGCCCGCATACGCCAGCAGCAGAGCGCAAACGCATGCCGCAGCAGGCATGCGGGCCTTTGCACGCAGGCGGGCCTGGTCCCGCTTGCCAAGCCTAAGTCCGGTGTTGTTCAAAAAATTGCTCTCCTGTTCGAGGCTGCCGCCGTCATTGTGCCAGCGACCGCGCTGCCTGGTTGTGCGCCGGCTCCGATTTTCCTGGACACGAATTTGGGGTTAAATCGTGTCTGAGAGAAGGAGTCGGATATGCAGAAACAGAAGGATGCAAGCGGGGTTGCGCCGGGCTCGCTGGAGGGAGCGCGT
>Ga0334722_10004913_pt1 | contig 13723 bp, 8 predicted proteins | sample C3_bottom_MG_FD_207210 | JGI IMG/M metagenome (GOLD analysis project Ga0334722, IMG submission 207210) | Sediment microbial communities from Yellowstone Lake, YNP, Wyoming, USA - C3_bottom | ecosystem: Environmental > Aquatic > Freshwater > Lake > Sediment | place: USA: Wyoming | collected...
CTTGAGGCCCTCCACGCGCTCGTCCAGGGTGTGCTTCATGTCCTCGTCGTAGAAGAACCTCGCGTCGGACAGCCTCGCACGAAGTACCCGCTCGTTGCCTGCCCTGACAACCTCCATGTCACGTGCCCTGGTGTTGGATATGGTGATGAAGAAGTTCTTGAGGTTCCCGCCGTCGTCGGTCAGCGCGAAGTATCGCTGGTGCTCGCGCATCGCGTGTACCAGCACCTCCTTCGGGAGGCCCAGGAACTCCTTGTCGAACCCGCCTAACACGGCCACGGGATACTCCACAAGACAGCTCACCTCCTGAAGCAGGCCGTCGTCAGGCAGCACGGTCGCGCCTATAGAGTCCGCGGTCTCTTTTATCAGCCCGCGCGCCATCTCAAGCCGCGCGTTCATATCTACAATCGTGTAGTTGTCCTTCGTCTGCTGGATGTAAGATGCATAGTCCTTTACCCGGAACGCGCCGGGTGACATGAAGCGGTGGCCGCGCGAGAGGTTGCCGGCCTTTATGCCGTCTACATCGAAGTGTATAACCTCGCCGTCCAGTACGGCAAGTATCCAGTGTATCGGCCTTGCAAAGCGCACCTCCCTGTCCATCCAGCGCATAGTCTTTGGGAACGGTATGGAGAGTATAAGGCCGGGCAGTATGTTTGCGAGGGCTTCTATAGAGTCGAGCCCTTTTTCCTCTACCACTGCGGCCACGTATTCGCCCTTGTCCGTGGACTGCACCGTGAGCGCGCTCACCTCCACCCCCTGCCCCTTTGCGAAGCCTGCTGCGGCCTTGGTGGGGTTGCCAGCCGCGTCGAATGCGGCCTTCTTCGGCGGGCCCGTCACCGTGCGCACCGAGTCCGGCTGCCGGTCTGATACGTCCCTGACATGAAGGACGAGGCGTCTGGGGTTGCCCATAGTCCGAACCTCGCCGTGCGTGAGGCGCGCGTCGTTCAGGGCCTTTGCCGCGAGCTCGCCAAGAGACGTCAGCGCGGGGGGTATGAACCCTGCGGGTATCTCCTCGGAGCCTATTTCTAAAAGCAGTTCTTTTGGCATATATCCCTTTGTGGGTGTGTGATATTATTTAAGAGTGCCATCAAATGTTACGTAAACGTCCGGCGTCCCACAATACGGGACAGGCGGACACTACACTATGATGTCTCTTTAAATAACATCACTCCTCCATACCTCTACTTCCCTCCCCACCTGCGGGGGAGGGTTAGGGTGGGGGGAAAATCTAAACATCCGCTTTCTTCAGCATCGGGAAGCCCATCTCTTCTCTTAGCTTCACGTAACCCTCCGCGCACATCCTTGCCAGGTTCCTGACGCGCGCTATGTACCCGGTGCGCTCGGTGACACTTATGGCGCCGCGCGCGTCCAGCATGTTGAACGTGTGTGAGCACTTCAGGCAGTAGTCGTAAGCGGGCAGCGTTAGCCCGGCCTTGTTCAGGCGCTTGCACTCGCCCTCGTACATCTCGAATAGCCGGAAGTGCATCTCGACGTCGGCCTCCTCGAAGTTATATCTGGAGAACTGTACTTCGTCAATGTGATGCACCTCGCCGTACTTCACGCCGTGCGTCCATTCGAGGTCGTAGACGCTGTCCACCTGCTGTATGTACATCGCGATGCGTTCGAGGCCGTAGGTAATCTCGGCGGATACGGGCCGCAGGTCTATCCCGCCCACCTGCTGGAAGTATGTGAACTGAGTTATCTCCATCCCGTCCAGCCATACCTCCCAGCCCAGGCCCCATGCGCCGAGGGTGGGGGACTCCCAGTCGTCCTCTACGAAGCGCACGTCGTGGTCGAGCGGGTCGAGGCCAAGCTCCCTGAGGCTGTCCAGGTATAAGTCCTGCACGTCGAGCGGGGAGGGCTTGAGTATCACCTGATACTGGTAGTAGTGCTGGAGGCGGTTGGGGTTCTCGCCGTACCGACCGTCGGTCGGCCTCCTCGACGGCTCGACGTACGCGGCCCTCCACGGCTCCGGGCCAAGCACCCTGAGGAACGTGGACGGGTTGAACGTGCCCGCGCCCGTCTCTATGTCGTAGGGCTGGACCATGAGGCAGCCCCTCGAAGTCCAGTACTTGTGCAGGGTCAGTATAAGTTCTTGAAAAGTCAAAGATGCCTCCGCTAAGGCCAATTCCGATGAAACACAATTTTTACCAAAAAAATCAATTCTTGTCAAGGGTTTTGGCGTGTCAGGGGTCATTAGTTCTTTATATGAGGGTATAAGAAAGGAGATGCCCCTGCGTTTTTTCTGTTTACATGCGCCTGATTTCGGGTAATACTACGTATATATAACAAAAACTATGCTATATGGGGGGATGACGTTAATTAGAAGGACATCAAACGTTTCGTAAACGTCCGGCGTCCCACAATACGGGACATGCGGACACTTCACTATGATGCCTTGCTAATTAACATCATCCCTCCGACTGGTATTAGGTGGAGATGATGCCTGATTTCGATGAAATATACAAAGAGTACCGGCCAAAGATAAAACGGTACATGGCCCGGCTCACGGGAGAGCACGAGGCGGAGGACCTGACGCAGGAGGTGTTCGTCAAGGTCAGCCGCTCGCTTCCCGGTTTCAAGGGCGAGTCGAGCCTTTCCACCTGGATATACAAAATTGCCACCAACACGGCGATGGACAGACTGAAGAGCCCGGCCTACCGCCAGGCGGGCCTTGAGACCCATGTCGAGGAAGGCTTGGCGGACGATGGCGTCGCCGCGCTCCATGACGAGACGCCCCCGGTGGACAGCAGGCTTGTCAAGGAGCAGATGAGCGACTGCATCAGGGATGTCGTGGATGGGCTTTCGCCCGAATACAGGACGGTCATCGCGCTGTCTGAGATTAACGAGCTAAAAAACGCAGAGATAGCCGGGATACTTGGCGTATCGGTGGATACCGTAAAGATAAGGCTCCACAGGGCGCGCGCAGCTTTGAAGAAAAAGCTGGAGGACAAGTGCAGCTTCTACAGGGACGAGCAAAACGAGTTCTCCTGCGAACCCAAAGTCACCATGATGACATTCAAACGAAAATAAGCTGTATCCTTTTGCCCCCGGTCGTCGTCAATATATTATATAAGGGGGCGTATTTTTTGCCTTTAATAAACGGGGAGGGTAAAATGCTAAAGTTTATATCGATGGTAGCCGCCATGTGTTTCCTGACCGTCGGCCTGTGTGTGGTGGCGGTTGCCGGATGCGGTAAGGACTGCAATAAAGGCGCGGGCAGTATGGCGTGCAAGGACGCAGGCGAGGTGGAGGTACTGGGCAAGGTGAAATCCGTAGACGCGGACAAGGGAGTGGTCGTGCTGTCCCCCGACGACGCATCCGGGGACACATCTGTAGTGGTGGACAAGGACTGGGCCGGGAAGCTCAAGCCAGGAGACACAATAACCGTGAAGTACGAAAAGAAGGAGACCAACGTGGCCACCCACGTGCAGAAGCACCACTCGGGCTACAAGAGGCCCGGCCCCTGCACCGACAAGAAAAAACCAGAGTAGCGCCCATCCATCTGATAATAAAGGGAGCCCCGCATGGGCTCCCTTATTCCCCTAAAAAACACTTGTCCCACCTGTCCGCTGTGTTATAATCCTCTAAACACAACCTGTGTAGGGGGTGATGTTATATAAATCAAGCCATCAAATGTTCCGTAAACGTCCGGCGTCCCAAAATACGGGACAGGCGGACACTTCACTATGATGTCCTGATTTATATAACATCACCCCCAATCCCCTGTTTTGCCGGAGGTAATACAATGATAATCGGCGTGCCGAAGGAGATAAAGGACAAGGAGTACAGGGTAGGCTTAACGCCCTCCGGGGCGAGCGAGTTAATACGCGCAGGACATACCGTATACGTGGAGACGGGCGCGGGCATCGGGAGCGGGATAACCGACGCCGAATACAAAACTGTCGGCGCGAAGGTCGTACCCTCCGCGAAGGCGCTATATGCAAAGTCCGAGATGGTCGTCAAGGTAAAAGAACCGCTGCCGCCGGAATTCCTGCTGCTCCGGGAGGGCCAGGTCCTTTTTACGTTCCTGCACCTGGCTGCGGAGAAACGTCTGACGAAGGTGCTGCTGGAGCGAAAGGTGACGGGCATAGCGTATGAGACCATACAGAGGGCGGACGGCTCTCTCCCGCTCCTGATGCCGATGAGCCAGGTCGCGGGCCGCCTCGCTGTGCAGGTGGGCGCGAGCTACCTCCAGGAGAACAACGGCGGGCGCGGCGTGCTGCTTGCGGGCGTGCCGGGCGTCGAGCCTGCGCGGGTGGTGGTGATAGGCGCGGGCACTGTGGGCGCGAACGCAGCCAAGCTCGCATACGGCATGGGCGCGGAGGTCACGCTCCTGGACCTCTCGGTGGACCGGCTGGACTACATAGAGGATATCCTGCACGGCAGGATACGGACGCTCGTGTCGAACCGCCACGTGGTGGAGGAGGTGGTCATGGAGGCCGACCTTGTGATTGGCGCGGTCCTTGTGCCGGGCGCGAAGGCCCCCAAGCTCATCAGCAGGGAACTGGTCTCGAAGATGAAGAAGGGCTCCGTGATGGTGGACGTGGCGATCGACCAGGGCGGGTGCTTCGAAACCTCTCGCCCTACGAGCCACACCGACCCGGTATACACGGTTGACGGGGTGCTTCACTACTGCGTCACGAACATGCCCGGCGCGGTGCCGCGCACTTCGACATTTGCGCTTACGAACGTGACCCTGCCTTATGTTTCCCGTATGGCCGAAAATGGCGCGGAGTCGGCCATGAAGGCCGACCCCGCGTTAATGAAAGGGCTGAACACTTACAAAGGGCGGCTAACCAACAAGGCGGTAGCCGAAGCGCTCAAGATGAAATACGAAGAGGCGGGGCTTTAGCCTACGCCGCCTTCCTCTGCTCCTTCATAGTATCCACGTCCACGTACTTCTCTGGCTGGCGGATGAAGTCCTGCCTGCACTCGTTGCTGCAAAAGTAGAGCTTCTGCCCTGCGTGCAGCGTAGTGTATTTAGTGTCGTCCTTCACGTCCATGTTGCACACTATGTCCTTTTTCATAACCCATCACCTCCTGCCGGGTACTTGAAAAACCCTCTATACAATATAGTATAGCACCGGCAGGCATTTCGGTCATTTACCGCACATAACAACCGTTTGAGCCTTTTTTCCACCCGCTCGCCGTATATCCCGTCTTTGCAGCCATCACCCGGTAATAATACGTTTTACCTCTGGGCCGGCCGGTGATGGCCTTGGTCTGCGCCGTGCCGGTATATGCGGTGCGAAGCCCGACCGTGAACGTGGAGTTGGTGGCCTCCTGGAGCGTATAGGTCACGCCTGGCGTGGCCGATGCGCCCCATCGCACCGTGTACGAGCCGAAGAAACCCGTTGTCGGGACGGTTATGCTCGATGGCATGCCGCATGCGGGCAGGACGGTTATGGTGACGACGCAGCCGTTCGCACCGGTGCGCCATGCGCTTGTGTTGTATGTCGCTTTACTCGCCTGCACCCGGTAGTAATAGGTGGTCGCGCTGGTGCGACCGGTTATCGAGGCGCTAACCCCGGTGCCCGTATAGGCCGTGCGTACGTTGGCCGTGAAACCGGAGTTGGTGGCCTCCTGGAGTAGATATGTCACGCCTGCCGTGGCCGATGTGGCCCAGCTTACGGAATATGAGCCGGTAGCGTTGCTTGCGGGTACGGTCATGCCCGCCGGTGCCACACAGGTCGCGGCGATGACCGTCTGGGAAGTTGCGGTCGAGGTCGAGGTCAGGTAGTTCGCGTCACCGTCGTATACCGCCGTGATGTTCGAGTGCGTGCCCACGGTCAGCGCGGAGGTGCTGAAAGTGGCGGTGCCGCCTGATAGCGTACCTGTGCCGAGCGTAGTCGCCCCGTCCTTGAAGGTGACAGTCCCTGCCGCGTCAGACGGCGTCACGGTGGCGGTGAACGTAACCGAAGCGCCGTGCGTAGAGGGGTTGGGCCCGGATGTTACGGCCGTCGTGGTCGCCGCCTTGTTGACCGTGTGCATAACTTCCCAAATGCCCGAGACCGCATAGGTGGCGTCTCCGCCGTATTCAGCCGAGATGTAGTGGTCGCCGACGGACAGCGTAGATATGTCGAATGTGGCCGTGCCGCCGGATAACATACCGGTACCGAGCGTAGTCGCGCCGTCCAGGAAGGTCACGGTACCTGTAGCGGCGGACGGCGTCACCGTAGCCGTGAAGGTCACTGATTCGCCATACGACGACGGGTTGGGGCTGGACGATACATCCGTCCTGGTACCTAAGTCCGAGTTGCCTAAAAGGATAGAAACATTATTGCTGCCATTATTGCCCGCTGCAATGTCCACCCTGCCGTCTGCGTTGAAGTCGCCGGTAGTCACCGATATGGGGTTAGAGCCGACAGTATAATCCACCTTGTCCGCGAATGCGCCGTTTCCGTCGCCTATCAGTACGGATACAGTAGTGCCGCCCCAATTAGCCACAGCGAGGTCCGGCATGGCGTCTCCATCGAAGTAGCCGACGGTCAAGGACTTGGGGGAGGCCCCGACGCTGTAGTCCGCGTCCCGCACGAACGTGCCGTCGCCTACGCCCAACAGGACGGAGACATTACCGCTGTCTTTGTTCACCGCCGCAATATCCATCCTCCCGTCGTCACTGAAGTCGGCGGTAACAACCGACTCGGTGCCGCTCCCGACCACATATTGCACTTGCGCCAGGAACGTGCCGTCGCCCTTGCCTATCAGGACGGAAACACCCTCGTTATAATTTGCCGTAGCGATGTCGAGTATCCCGTCGGCGTTAAAGTCGCCTGTAGTCACCGACCAGGTGCCGCCTCCGGCGCTATAAGCCACCTGCGCCAGGAACGTGCCGTCCCCTTTTCCTAAGAGTACGGAGACGCTCGCGCTGCTGGTATTCGCCGTAGCGATGTCAAGTATCCCGTCGTTGTTAAAGTCGGCTGTGGTCACTGACTGAGGGTTATTTCCGACTGGATATCCCACTTGCGGCAGGAACGTGCCGTCTCCGACGCCTATCAGTGCGGATACGTTATTACCGCCCTGGTTCGCCGTTACAATGTCCAGTATCCCGTCTTTGTCAAAGTCGCCGGTTGTAACCGAGTAAGGCTGGGTCCCGGCGCCGTAGTCCGCCTGGCCTGCGAACGCGCCGTTTCCGTCGCCAAGCATGACGGATACATTACCGCCGAAGTAGTTCGCCCAGGCGATGTCGAGAATCCCGTCTCCGTCGAAGTCGCCGGTTGCAACCGACATAAGGGCGTTCGCGGTTCCGTAGTCCACCTTGGCGTCAAAGATGAGCGGCGGGCCGGTGAATATTGTCACGTCCTGCCTGAAAGACAGCGAGGTCGATGCCGCGTAGGTCGCGTCCCCGCCATATACTGCATATATGTTAGAGTGCGTGCCCGCCGCCAGAGACGACGTGCTGAACGTGGCCGTGCCGTCTGTGATAGTACCGGTGCCGAGCGTCGCTGCGCCGTCCATGAAAGTGATGGTGCCTGTCGCGTCAAACGGCGTCACTGCCGCAACGAAGTCGACCGTCTCGCCGACACGGGATACGTTGTTCCACAAACCTGAATATACGGCAGTCACGGTCGTAACCTTGACTGTGTGCGTATATGCACCCGATGTCGAGGTCGCATAGTTTGTGTCGCCGGGGTATTCAACCGTGATTGTGTGGTTGCCGACTGACAGCGTAGAGATGTCGAACGTGGCTGTGCCGCCTGCCAGCGTCTCTGTGCCAATCGTAGCCCCGCCGTCCTTGAAGGTCACGTCGCCGGAAGCGGTGGCCGGAGTCACCGTAGCGGTGAAGGTAACCGAACCGTTGAACATTGATGGGTTGGGGCTGGATGTTACGTCCGCTACCGTTGCCACCTTGTTGACGGTGTGCGTATACGCATCCGAGGTCGAGACATCAGAGTCCGCGTCGCCGGGGTATACAACCGTGATTGTGTGGTCGCCGACTGCCAGCGTGGACGTGCTTAACGTGGCCGTGCCGCCGGAGAGGATGCCTGTGCCGAGCGACACCACGCCGTCCATGAAGGTCACGGTGCCTGTAGCGACGGACGGCGTCACGGTCGCGGTGAAGGTTACCGAACCGTTGAACGACGACGGGTTGGGTGCGGACGTGACTTCCGTCTCCGTCACGTAGAGCGAGTTTCCTAACAGGATAGAAAAGTTATCGTTGTCCTGGTTCGCAACGACAAGGTCCGCCCTGCCGTCTCCGTCGAAGTCGCCGGAGGCAGCCGCCCTTGGGTTCAACCCGACGCCAAAGTTCGCCTTTGCCGCGAACGTGCCGTCTCCGACGCCTGCCAGTACCGAGATGTTGCTGTCCCATGAATTTGCAGCGGCGAGGTCGAGGTATCCGTCTCCGTTATAGTCGCCGCAGGTCAGGGATGTTTTAGGGTGGCTTCCGACGCCGTAGTCCACGTACGCCGCGAATGAGCCCGCTCCATCGCCTATCAGGACGGAAACGGTACCGGCGCCGTAGTTCTCAGTTGCAACGTCAAGGTCACCGTCCCCGTCGAAGTCGCCGGCAACGATGCCCTCAGGGCCGGCGCCGACACCGAAGTCCGATTTCGCCGCGAACCCGCCGCTCCCGTTGCCGAGCAGTATGGAGACACTGTTGCCAGCGAAATTCGCAGTTGCTATATCCAGGTTCCCGTCTCCGTTAAGGTCGCCCGTTGTCACCATCCAGGGGCCTGCTCCGGTACCATAGTCAGTTTTGGTCAGAAATGTGCCGTCGCCTTTGCCGAGCAGGACGGAAACGGTATTGGCGGAGTTATCCGCCGTTACAATGTCCAGCTTCCCGTCTTTGTTAAAGTCACCGACGGTCACACAGTAAGGTCTGCTCCCTACTCCGAAGACAGCCTGCGCCGCGAACCCGCCGGTCCCGTTGCCTAACAGGACGGAAACAGTGTTGTCGTTCTGGTTCGCCGTTACAATGTCCAGCTTCCCGTCTCCGTTAAAGTCTCCGGTGGTTACCGAGCAAGGGAATACGCCGACGCCGAAGTCGGCCTGGCCCGCGAATGCTCCGCTTCCGTCGCCAAACATTACGGATACGTTGTTGCCGAAGAAGTTGGTAAAGGCAACGTCAAGCTTGCCGTCTGCGTTGAAGTCGCCGGTAGTAACTGCGTCGGGGCGGTTCCCTGCTCCATAGTTCACTTTTGCCGCGAACGTAAGCGGCGGGGCAGTGGCTAACGTCACGTCCTGCCTGATACCCAGCGAGATAGTGACCGCGTAGGTCGCGTCCCCGCTGTATACGGCGGTTATGTTCGAGTGCGTGCCCGCACTCAGCGCGGACGTGGTGAAGGTGGCCGTGCCGCCGGATAGCGTACCCGTGCCCAAGGTAGTCGAGCCGTCCTTGAAGGCCACGGTGCCTGTCGCAGCGAGCGGGCTTACTGTCGCCGTGAAGGTAATTGAATCGCCGACAGACGAGATGTTGTTTTGCGAACTGGACGTGACAGTCGTCACCGTCGGCTTCTTGTTGACCGTGTGCGTATATGCGCCGGAGGTAGATGCCTCATAGTTCGTGTCGCCGGGGTATTCGACCGTGATAATGTGGCCGCCAAGTACCAGCGTGGAGGTGTCGAGAGTGGCCGTCCCGCCTGCCAGCGTACCGGTGCCGAGCAACACCGCGCCGTCCTTGAAGGTCACGTCACCGGAAGCGTCGGACGGAGTCACCGTAGCGGTGAAGGTTACCGAGCCGTCGGTAATAGACGGGTTGGGGCTTGACGTGACGTCAGTTACCGTCGCCGCCTTGTTGACCGTGTGGGTATATGCGTCCGAGGTCGAGGCAGTACAGTCCGCGTCGCCGGGGTATTCGACCGTTATTGTGTGGTCGCCTACGGTCAGCGCGGAGGTGCTGAAAGTGGCGGTGCCGCCGGATAGTGTGCCGGTGCCCAGAGTACCCGCGCCGTCCATGAAGGTCACGTCTCCGGTTGCGGAGGACGGCGTAACCGTAGCTGTGAAGGTCACTGAATCGCCGAAGTACGACGAGTTGGGAGCGGACGTTATAGCCGTATCAGTGGCTATGAGCGAGGTGTCTAACAGGACGGAAGCAGTATCGTCGTTGTTATTCGCCGTCGCGATGTCCAGTCTCCCGTCTCCGTTGAAGTCGCCGGTTGTTACTGACATAGGGCCACTTCCGACGCCGAAGTCAACCGCTGTTGCGAAAGTGCCGTCGCCGTTGCCTAACAGGACGGAAACAGTATTTCCGACGCTATTAGCCGTGGCAATGTCCAGCTTCCCGTCTCCGTTGAAGTCGCCGGTGGTCACCGAATAAGGCCGGGTCCCGACGCCGAAGTCCGTCTTCAGCCCGAATATGCCGCCTCCGGCGCCCAATAGGATGGATACAGTGTTGGCGTCAATATTAGCGGTCGCGATGTCCAGGTTCCCGTCTCCGTCGAAGTCGCCGGTAGTCACTGAGCGAGGGCCGCTCCCTACGCCGTAGTCCACCTTCGGCGCGAATGAGCCGCTTCCGTCGCCTAACAGGATGGAAACTGTACTATCGTTGGAATTTGCCTCCGCCATGTCCAGCTTCCCGTCTCCATTGAAGTCGCCGGTAGTCACTGACGAAGGGCCGCTCCCTACGCCATAGTCCACCTTAGCCGCAAATGTGCCATCTCCGTTGCCTAACAGGACGGACACTTTATTGAACCCCCAAGTTGCCGCCGCCAGGTCCAGCTTGCCGTCTCCGTTGAAGTCGCCGGTTGTTACTGACTGTGGTTGGCTCCCGACTCCGTAGTCCTGTTTCGCCGCGAATGTGCCGTCTCCGTTGCCAAGCAGGACGGAAACACCATCGACGCCGCAATATGCCGCCGCCAGGTCCAGCTTGCCGTCTCCGTTGAAGTCGCCTGTAGTCACCGAGGTAGGGCCATTCCCGACGATGATGTCCGTTTTAGCCCCAAATCCTCCGCTTCCGTTTCCTATCAGGACGGAAACAGTATTGCCGTCGAAATTTGCCGTCGCCAAGTCCAGCACCCCGTCACCGTCGAAGTCGCCGGTGGCTACAGAGTAGGGGGCAGCACCGGCGCCGAAGTCCACATTCGCCGCGAACGAAGCAGGCGGGGCAGAAACCGTCGTCACGTCCTGCCTGATGCTTAGCGAGGTCGAGGCCGCGTAGGTCGCGTCGCCCCCGTATACTGCGGTGATGAACGAGTGCGTGCCCGCCGCCAGAGCGGACGTGCTGAACGTGGCCGTGCCGCCTGAGAGAGTGCCTGTACCCAGTAACGCTCCGTTGTCATAAAAACTGACCGTCGTCCCGTCCGTGGCGGCCGGGTTGACCTTAGCTGTGAAGGTAACAGACTCACCGACAGACGATGTGTTGTTCAGCGAGCTGGATGATACCGTAGTCACGGTAGGTGTTAGGGGTACCCCCCCCGCCACCGCCGTCATAGCCGACATCATAATTACAACGCCGAACAACAACGCCGTCAACAACCTTGCCGTATGCCTCATGCTCTGCCCCCTTTATTTAAATGCGAAACGCGGTTGGTCATCTATGGATATGAGCTATTGCCGAATGTGACATTATAGGTAATCGGCGGTCGGGTGTCAAATGAAAAATAGTAATAAAATGTTGGCGCTTGTAATTGCCGCCCCCGTCTGCTAAAATCCCATACCATGAAGCCAAGAAACCTTATAATAGACTGCGACGACACACTCTGGGAGAACAACCGCTACTTCATGGAGGCCCACAAGAAGTTCGTGGGGCTTATGGCGGGACTCGGCTACGACCGCGATGACGCGGACGCGCTCTTGCTCCGGCTCGAGATGGAGAACGTCCCGCGCTACGGGTACGGGGCAAGGAGCCAGGCGATGTCCATGGCGGACGTGTACCGCCTGCTTGAGCCAAGCCCGGACAAGGCAATACTGGCAAAGATAGAGGCGATAGGCGAGGAGGTGTTCCACCACCCGGTGTCGCTTCTGCCGGGAGTCGAGGAGACCATCCCCAGGCTGTCCGGGCTGTACCGAATGCTGATGTTCACGAAGGGCAACCCGGTCGAGCAGCAGGGGAAGATTGACAAGTCGCCGGTGCGGAAATACTTCGACCACGTCAAGATTGTACCGGAGAAGGACCCCGATACGTTCAGAGGTGTCCTCGACGAGTTCGGGATGCGCCCGGAGGAGACATGGATGATAGGGGACTCGCCGCGCTCGGACGTGATGCCCGCGCTCGCAAACGGGGTCAAGTCGGTGTATATACCGTTCTCGATGACATGGGCGCTGGAGCACCAGGAACTGCCGCCCTCCGAGCAGATAATCACGGTGGACGCTTTCGGACGGCTGGCGGGGCTGTTGCTGTAAGAGAAGTCTCGTCACCCCCGTGAAAACGGGGCCCCAGCGACTTTAAAGACACTGGGTTCCCGCTTTCGCGGGAATGACCCCAAAACTTAAATGAAAAGGGCCGACACATGGGTACGGCCCCTACATTAATACCTTCGGAACTATATGCCCGACCTCAACCCCAACGTCCCCAACATGCACCCGCCTGGAACCCGCGAGTTCTATGAGGACATCCTGTACAGCCTTACCGAAGGCATTATCGTGCTCGACTCCTCCCTGAACATCGCGGGCTGCAACCGCGCCGCAGAGGAACTCACGCTCATTCGCCTCTCCGAGTCTACGGGCAGGGGGCTTGACGAACTGCTCGGCAGGCACAACCACGAGATAACCGAGCTTGCCGCAAGGACGTACGACTCCGGCCGCCCGCACACCGGGTTCTCGGCTGAGTTGCACAGGACGGACGGGAGCCACGTACCGGTGGAGGCCGCCGCCACGCCTGTCGAGGACGCAGAGGGAACTGCCGTCGGGGTTGTGCTGGTGCTCCGGGAGGCATCCCGCCTGCGGGAGCTTGAGGAGGAGGTCAAGAAGTCCGAGCGCCTAGCGTACCTGGGCACGATGGCGGCCTCAGTCGCGCACGAGGTGAGAAACCCGCTCGGCGGCATCAAGGGCGCGTCCCAGCTACTAATGGCCGAGATAAAAGGCCTGCCGGGCGAGGACTCGCTCGCCGAGTACTTAAACGTGATAATAAAGCAGGTGGACAGGCTTACCGGGATACTCGACTCGCTTAAAGGGCTCTCGAAGCCGGTCGCGCCGAAGTTCGCGCCGGTCAACCTGCACAGCGTGCTTGACGAGGCCCTGACGCTCCTTGTGCCGGAGATAAAGAAGGGCAAGATAAAGATAAGGCGCGAGTACGACCCAAGCATGCCGGAGGTGGAGGGCAACGAGTCCGGTCTGTCCGGCGTGTTCATCAACCTCATAAAAAACGCGGTGGAGGCTATGCCGACGGGCGGCGCGCTCACGCTCAGCACCGGCATACCGTCTGACTTCCTGTACTCGTCCATCAGGACGGAGAAGGGCAGGAAGACCGTGATAGCGGTCAAGGTCAGCGACACCGGGGCCGGGATAGAGCCGGAGGTTATGAAGGACATTTTCAACCCGTTTTACTCGACAAAGGGCGGCGGGCTCGGCCTGGGGCTTGCGTTGTCGCTTAAGGTCATCGAGGAGCACGGCGGGACGATAAAGGTGGACAGCTCACCGGGCAAGGGGACTACGTTCACGGTGTACCTGCCAGTGTACAGGTAGGGTGGTGCGTTCCCGAGTATGTTGCAAGGCACCCATGTCTTGTTATAGGACCCAGTTAATTCTATCTAATTAAGGAGAAACAAGAGAGTGTGCCAAACTTAGTTGAAAATTGAGAAGTGGCCCCAAACGTGGTAATGTGTTTTCGTCAGAGAACATGTTG
>Ga0334722_10004914_pt1 | contig 13722 bp, 15 predicted proteins | sample C3_bottom_MG_FD_207210 | JGI IMG/M metagenome (GOLD analysis project Ga0334722, IMG submission 207210) | Sediment microbial communities from Yellowstone Lake, YNP, Wyoming, USA - C3_bottom | ecosystem: Environmental > Aquatic > Freshwater > Lake > Sediment | place: USA: Wyoming | collected...
GCCCAATCAGGATGTTTCATATCATTATTACGTATATACGTAATAATACTATAAAAAAATAATCAGAAAAAGTCAATACTTATCTTGTTTTTTTAAGACCTATTACGTATTCTAGGCGGAGTTACGGTATAATCAGTCCGTGATTTATCTGGCGAAGATAACTATAAAGGCCTATAGCAGTCAGGACAGTAAGGATAGACATCCATAAATAGAAGGTTTTCCCTCCCCTGAATGTTACAGCCAGGAGACCCCTGAAAAAATAAAAGGTCTCATCAATAATCTTCTTCATTTAGCACCTCAAGAATCATTTTGTAATGATTATTACAGGTTCGCTCTTTTCACATACCCCTTTTGGAATCATAAAATTTTCAGGATATGGATGATACTGCTCATCACTTATTGACCTTGATTCTTGACCCATGCTGGTTCCTCCCCTTTCATTGAATTCATGACCTGGGGCCTTGAGGGTCTCCTCTTCTGTGGAAGAATCCTGTTCTTTTATCCTGTCCTGGCCAGAAGCAGAACCTCCCACAAATAAGAGAAGCACGAACAAAACAAAAAAAAAGACTACAGGATATTAGATACCTTTTCATTCTCCATTTTATAAAGGTAAGGAGGGGGAGGTCAACTCCCCCCTGAAGGATCAGTGGCCGACCTTAAGCTCAGGCTCAGGCAGTTTATCCACCTTCACCTCTGGATGCATCTCCCTGTGCTTATCGCCTGTATAGGCATATCTCTCTGTCTCCTTGAAGAGTTCGAAGTGCTTAGAATTGTCGACCTTTATGTCTCCGAGTTTATCACCTGGCTCTGCCTTTGTGACCTTAACGACTGTATCGAACCAGCCCTGAGAACCACCTATCGGGTCTGCTGAGACAGGGATGATGTAATTGGGATTTACTGCCTCTGAGGTCCACCATATATTCTTGAGGTCAGGGTCGTCAACTCCTCCCCACATGGGCTTTTCACCATTCTTCATTGCTGTAGCATATCTTCCAAACCTCGTCCCCAGGGTGTTTGAGATGGCCACGACCTTTGGATGAATTCCCTCTGTCACCCTTGCCTTTGTTACAAGATAACCTACTTGGCTTATTACCCTTATGAGATCACCATCCTTGATGCCAAGTTTCTGAGCAGTCTCGGTATTTATCCAGGCAGGGTTACTGTGAACGATCTCTGTGAGCCACTTCACATTTGAGGTCCTTGACTGGACATGGACATTCCACTTAAAGGTCGTCAGGACGAGGTCATCGTCCTTTAACTTTGAGGTACCGTCCTTATTCCAGTGCCATGGATGGGGTTTGAAGGTCGGCAGGGGATTAAATCCGTATTTCTTATACTCCTCGACATAGAGATTGATCTTTCCGTCAGGGGTACCAAACCCTCTGTAACTCTTACCATTTATCGTGACCTTACCCTTTGGATCTTCCTTTTTAAAGAGACCATATTCAGGCCTTATCTCATCACCCTTTTCATCAACGATCTTTCCAGTGGCAGGGTCAAGCCTTCCATAGATGGGCCATACGCCATTCTTCTTGAGGAAATCATAGCCTCCTGCCTCCTTGAGTCCAGGGATATCATCGAACTGCCTCCTGAGGTAGTCCTCTCCATCCTTGAATTCCCAGTATTTCCTCATTCCCCTTCTTCCATCAGGGTCAATCTTATGGATTATCATCTTGAGGACTTCCCTGAACTCAATAGCCTCACCAAGGGGCTTTATAACAGGCTGTCTTATCCCAAGCCATGGCCAGAGGCTCGATGGCATACTCTCAGGGTCATGCCTTTCGAGGTAACTGCAATCTGGAAGGACTATATCCATAAGGACCGTCGTCTCGTTCATCTGATTGGAGAAGGTAACACTAAAGGGTATGAGCCTTTCATCCATCAATACCTCTCTCCAGACACTTGCTGCAGGATTTGTGAAGGCCTCACAGGACATATAATTGAGATAGACACTCACCTTCTGCCTTCCCTCCTTTATCCAGAAGGGGACGAGATGGCTCACCTTGTGCTCTGCAAGGGGATAGTGGGGTGGTGTTGAGAGATAACTCGGTTCCTTCGGCTTTGGTGGCTCGGGCTTGGGCTGGAGATAACCCATTCCTCGGGGCAGACAGTAACCTCCCTTTGTGTCTATATTTCCAGTAATAATTGGAAGGAGCATAGTGCATCGCTCATTATATGAACCATAGAGGTGCTTGCACGGCCCCCTGTAAGTGTAGGTTGTAGCAGGTCTTACACTGGCAAACTCGATGGCTATCCTCTTTATATCCTTTGCAGGTACACCTGAATACCTCTCTGCCATTTCAGGGGTATATTGTCTTAGATATTCTGCAAGTTTATCAGCAGAATAGTTTGTCCATGTGTTTATGAAGTTTATGTCTGCAAGACCTTCCTGCATTATCACATTAGCCATGGCAAGGGCAATTATCCCATCTGTGCCAGGGAATATGGGGAACCACTCTGTGCTCTTTGCTGCAGTATTTGAGAGCCTCACATCAAAGGTGACGAGTTTAGCACCTCCATCTACTACACCCTCCATCACCCTCTGGGCATAGGGATTGTGGAAATATGCAGCCTCTAAGATGTTGCTTCCAAAGTTTATTATGTACTTTGTGTTTGCAAAGTCAGGTGTCTCTATATCAGGGCCCCATGTGGGCTGCATCCCTATCTTCTTACTGGATTCACAGATAGAGGTATGATTGACTATGGTGCTTGAACCAAGGGTATGCATGAACCTCTCTGCAGCACCACCAGCCCTGTTTCTTCCCCATTTGATCATGATCTCATTAGGTTTACCTCTATCAAGGACAGCCTTAATCCTTTCTGCAACTTCAGAGATGGCCTCGTCCCAGGAGATCCTCTTCCATCTTCCTTCACCCCTTTTGCCAACCCTTCTCAAGGGATAGAGGATCCTATCAGGGTCGTATATATGCCACATACCAGCATTACCCTTTGCACAGAGCCTTCCCCTTGTGGAGGGATGTTTAGGATTGCCCTCAAGCTTCTTCACCTTTCCATCCTTTATAAAGGCAAGTCCTCCATCCTCAATATTACAGACGAGGCAGGTATAAGGGACTATCCTGTCCCATTCCTCGCCAGTCACCTTGTCGTCTTTAACATGGAAACCCCTTCCGCCTCTTTCGAGTTCCTTAGCCTCTGCAAAGGGGCTATCGATTGAACCTGATGCAAGGGCAGTACCTGCAGCCATTCCGATCTTTATAAAATCCCTTCTCGTTACTCCCATCTTACACCTCCTTAAATATACTGTGACAGGATTCCCCTGTCAAAGTCTCTTGGATCGATTTGCCTGTTGCCCTTAATCGAGTCTATCTGGAATCCCTCGACCCCGATGTAATAGACCCTTCCGTCAGGACAGAGTTTCTTGGTCGGATTTGTGTTTATCAGTTTCGAGACAACGCTATCAGGGTCGTTCATATCACCAAAGACCCTTGCCTTTCCAATGCATGTCTGGACACAGGCAGGTACAAGGCCCTTATCAACCCTGTGGACACAGAAGGTGCATTTCTCTGGTAAGCCTGTGTTGGGATTCACAAATATCGCCTCAAGGGGACAGGCTGAGATAACAAGTTCTGCCTCCTTCCTTATCTCCTCTTTTGACCTTCCCTTAAGCTTGCTGTAGTCGAAGAGGACAATGCCATCATCCCTTTTGTAGAAACTTCCAAGACCACCTGACTGGGATGCAGCGGCACAGTAACCGCAGTGGTTACATATCCAGGGGAAGAAGTATCGCCTGACATGTGGATATTTTCCTTTTTCATGGGTCCTTATATGGGTTCGCCAGACACCAAGGGGAACCTCATTTTCTGCCTTGCATGCCACTGTGCAGGCATGGCAACCAATACACTTTCTCACATCGATTACCATTGTCCAGAGATGACCCTTTGAAGTGGATGCCCTGAGTTCTGAGGCTGAAGCCACCACCGCACCTGCCACAGCAGTAGCAGAGAGCTTAAGAAATTCCTTTCTACTTATACCCTTCTTTTCCTCGCTCATACAGACCTCCTTTCTACAGGGATTAATGCCCCTGTATCATAGAAAAATTCATTCATTGTCTTACCATCAACTCCAGAGACTTATCACCTCCCCTCAACTCCTCAAGATGCTCTCTCTCTGATTCAAGAAAATCCCTCGTGAGATTGACCATCTCCCTGTAAAAGGGGTGAAAGATGCATCTTTCAAGGTCTCTCAGGTAATCAAAGACCCAATTAGAAAGATGCCTCTCAAAGAACTCCTTCTGGTATATGCACCATGAATTATCCTGTGAGGCTTCTTCTCTCTCGCAGAGATAGGCCATGAAGGCGAGCTCAATGCCAAGGTGGTCGGGAAAGACCTTTTTCCATTCTTCCTTCAGGACAAGGCCACATCTATTATAGAATTCCTCCGCCTCAGTAGCAGGCTCCTGACAGAGTAGACCCTTGAGCCTCACAGATTCATAGGGAGGAAGTCCTCCTGAGACGATGAAGAGGGCTGCATATTCCTCAGCGAGTTCTTCAAGGAGCATTTCATCGGACTTATTCAGGACATCAGGAATAATATCTGCCTTTTTTAGGGCGGACAGGAATTCCTTATCCACCTCTTTGAGATAGACCCTTGAGAGGAGACTATAGAGATTTGCTCGCACCATCGTTACCATCTTCTTAATCAGGATATATTTTATCCCTTTTATAACAGGGTATCATCATTGAATTTTTTTGTCAAGTATATTAGAGCCTTTCGAAGAATTTCTCTTTTTTTCATTGCTTATAGAGTGAGTATTCCCATATCTCAATAATTTATGAGGCCTATCGCCTCGGTCAGGTGAAGGGTTTATCGGTTTAAGAAGAAAAAACTTTTCAGACCTATAATCATCTCTCATTGAGAACAATTATAGGTCTGAGATAAAAAAATTTCTGTAACTTTAGTCACAGGGAAGATCAGTGAATGGTGCGAGCCTTTTCTCGTTCCATATGACCCGACTCATCATTAGATAATCTCAATTTTATCTCTAAGTGATCTCGCATCAACTGAAGATTATGACTCAACTCCCACCATCCGAGTTTGAAAGATGCATAATCAGGTGCACCTGTCATAGCAGAGGCATATCTTATGGAATTAGAATAAAAGAGCCACTGTTTTACCCATAGTTTCTCGATATACTCGTCAAAGGGATTAGATTTATCAGCAATCCCCTTTTCCCATGCCTCAAGGACCAGCTTTGTTGCAGCAAGGGTCATAAGGTCTGTTTCTCTTATAGTTGAGTCAAGCTTTTCAAAATGGCCGTTAACCCAGTCTGTGCTGTGACAGCTATTGCATATAGCCTTCATCATACCAAGCCTTCGATTCTGCTCCTTCTCATCTATCAGGTACTCAGAGGCAGGTTTACCTGTAAAAGTCGTTGGCAATGGCAGGCCATCAGCATTCTTAATTATCGTTGTATTGCCTGACCTGGGCTGGGGATGACTGTATATAAGACCGAAGAGCCTTACCCAGAGTCTTGAGCCAAAGTCATGGGTCCTTTCAGCAATCACCTCTCCATCTGGAGAGACAAGGAGGCTGTTGTGGCATGTTGCACAGGTAGGGGCCTTGAAGTCCTTTCCTATTGTCCATGGCACTGCCTTAAAATCCCATTCCTGGTATTTTGAGAAATAGATATTGCCGTGTTTGCTTTCCTTATAGACATTCCAGGCAGGCACATCAGGCTCAAGATGGCACTGGGCACAGGTATAGGGCTTTCTTGCTATCTCTATTGAAAAGCTATGTCGTGGATGACAAGCTGTACAGGCACCAAGGCTTCCATCAGGATTTTCCCTGCCCACTCCCTGATTTGGCCAGTTTGTAAGAATAGGCACTTTAACCTCGCCCATCTTTGTATTCACTGTCTTCATTCCCTTCACCTCCACCTTTGTCCCGTGACAGCCAAGACATGTCTCGTGAAGGGTCTTCTCTGTTGGTTTATCCTGAACTAACCTGCCCTTCTCTACCCTGATAACACCATCCGTTGAATCAACGAGCATCCTGTAAACAGGATTATCCAGGAGATTCTTTATTGCATGGGCCTTCTTGCTACCAGAATACTGAGAAACCTCTACAGGGTGGCAGGTCTTACAGTCATTGGGTGATACAACTACATTTATCTTAAACCCAAAATGTTCAAAATTGTCTTTATGAGCCTCAGGATTGAGAGTGTGGCATTCATAACAGCCAACTGTTGTCTTAGCAAGGTGGTCAGGGATTTGTGAGGCAGAGATTCTCCTTTCAAGAACAGGTTTCTTTAGAGCCTCCTCTGGAATTGTAAAGGAATGCCTGCTCGTAAGCCAGTCCTTAACAATACCAGGTGTTACAGAAGAATGGCAGCCAATACATGCCTCTGTCTCAGGACTGTTCTTTGTACTTACATTACCGTCAGAGATGCTCGCTGTGGTGAGAAAAGATATAAATGACAAACATACAATTAAAGTAAAAAATAGTAACCCCTTCATCTCGCCCCCTTAAAAGGTGCGGGCATCAAGCCCGCACCTTCATCCTTTTGAAAAGACTATCCTACTTGAGTTGACAGAAATACAGGCAGTGTCATCTGGGCAATCTGATCCTGTAGCTCCTCAATCTCATCAATATGTCTGTCTTCGTCATTGAGGATTTGTTCGAGTATCTCTCGTGTTGCGAAATCATTCACCTCTCCCGCCAGTTTTATCCCCTCGTTGTATGCCTTAATGGCACCGTCCTCAGCAGCATGATCATTATCCAATTGCTTAGGAACATCACTTCCGATATGCATCTCCCTTAAATTGGATACAATGGGGATACCCTCAAGAAAGAGGATCCTTGCAATTAATCTCTCAGCGTGCTTCATCTCAGTAATCGCCCTCTTTTCAATCAGCTTATGAAGCTTCTCATATCCCCAGTTTGCACACATCTCAGAATGGACCATATACTGATTGATTGCTGTCAATTCATCTGCAAGGAGAGAATTCAATGCCTCAATAAGTTTTGGATTACCTTTCATATTAAAAACCTCCTCATCAAAAGATATCAGGTTCAAAGAACCTGTTCGTTGTTGGTTTAAGCATAAAAACCTTCTCTCGAATGGATTACCTATTCACAAAATATCATATAGAATCCTTCCTGTCAAGAAAAAATAAAATATGGTAATGAATTAGAAAAGGCCTCTCATGAACGCCTCGTTATCTCGATAGGATTTTCTACCTCTGCACAGGCATCTCTGCAAGCTTAACCTTTACGATTCTCTGTTTCCTATCCCTGACTACAGTCAACTCAATGGATTGTCCTATCTCCTTAGACTCAATCTCCTCTACGACCTGATCCATGTTTTTTATAGGTTTACCATCGATAGCAACGATCAGATCTCCACCTACGATGATCCTGAGATTCCCGATCATCACGGCATCCTTTCCACCCTTTATTCCAGCCTTTTCTGCAGGACTGCCCTTCTCTACCTTTGCTACAAGAATACCTGATGATGGAAGCTTGAGGAGACTCGCCATGTCTGCATTTATATCCTGTCCTGTTATCCCAAGCCAGGGCCTTGACACCCTGCCCTTTTCTATTAGTTGGGGCACAATCTTCTTAGCCGTATTCACAGGGATAGCAAAGCCTATACCAATATTAGCTCCAACAGGACTGAATATCGCCGTAGTTATACCGATCATCCTTCCGCTGCTATCAAGTAAAGGTCCACCTGAGTTACCAGGATTAACAGCAGCATCAGTCTGGATTATCCCCCTCATGAGTCTACCGTTAACAGCCCTCAGGGTCCTTCCAACAGAACTCACAATACCAACAGTAAGGGTCCTCTCTAAACCAAAGGGATTCCCGATCGCTATAGCCTTTTGTCCAACCTTCAGGTTAGAAGAGTCTCCAAGAGGGATTGGTCTGAGTTTTTCAGAGGGAGCGTTGATCCTTATAACAGCTATGTCGTTACCAGGATCAGCACCGATAAGCTTTGCCTCCCATTTGGTACCGTCAAAAAGGGTGACCTCGAGTTTTCTGGCACCCTCAACAACATGATAATTAGTGAGGATGTGACCCTTCTTATCTATAACAGAACCAGATCCGGTGCCACTCTCAGGGATCGGATTAAAGAAAAAATCATAGGAGACCACAGTGGTTGTTATATTTACGACGCCAGGGCTCATCTCCTGATAGATCTTTACATTAATATCCTCATCTGGAGACAGGGCATTTACTTGAAAGGGTATAAAGGATATAATTATGACCATTACAAAAAAGACGCTCCTGCAAATCATGGCTGCTCCTCCTCTTATCGAAGTCTTTAAATTGTCTAATTATAAAGGATATAGTAAAGTTTTGAATAGATTATGAAGTTTTTCTGGGGCATGTCAGATTGAGCCTCTTGAGAAAATAGCAAACAGTCTTTACCTAATACTCAAACTCGTAGGACCAGAAGTGCCTTATCCTTTTCTCCCTGAGATATTCCTCTATGGCAGGTGGATAATCGTAGGCTACAAAGAGAAGGTAGGTCTCAGTCTTTTCCTTTTTCTTAATCTCCTCCGCTATCTTGATAAACCTGTCGATCTCCTTCCTTGAAGGCCTTACCTTTGCCTCTCCAAGGAGAAGGAGATCCTTTCCTTTATACCTCCCCTTGCCCCAGATATTTATCTGATTTTCCTGCCAGTAACGCCTCACAAGTCGCCCTGATACCTCAATCCCCTCTTTCTTCAAAAGGTGAGGTAATGCCCTGTAGGCCCTGTCTTCAAGGGAATAGCCAACAGAATTTGATACCCCCTCAAGCCTCTCCTCTATTACATCGACCCTCTTGATTAGCTTGTTAAGACTCTCCTCGGTTCTCTTTTGTGCCTCTGCAAGCTCATCTATCGCCTTCCAGACCCTGTTAAAGTTCTCCTCTGTAGTCTTTTTGAATGACTCAAGACTTTCCTCGGTCCTCCTCTGTGCCTCAGCAAGCTCTTCAACACGTTGTTCAGTTCTCCTCTGTGCCTCGGCAAGCTCTTCAACACGTTGTTCAGTCCTCTTCTGTGCCTCTGCAAGCTCTTCAACACGCTGTTCAGTCCTCCTCTGTGCCTCTGCAAGCTCTTCAACACGTTGTTCGGTTCTCCCCTGTGCCTCTGCAAGCTCTCTTACAACTGCCTTGAGCTCATCAAAGTCAGACCTTTTTACCGTCTCTGCGATCTCCTCTTTAAAGAGCTCAAACGCCTTTATCAGAGACAGCTTTATCTCAGCAGGAAGACTCTCTATTGCTTCAAGATACCGAATCATGTCTAAATATTAACAGATACAGGAAGAACTTTCAAGCCTCTCTCTACTGATACCACAAAAATATTCAATCTCTGAAGATGCTATCAAATTTTCCAAGACTATCTTTTCTCTGGCGCTATCTCGATGAAAAAACTCTGGCTTGCCTCGCCGCCATGGCCGTCTGTTACTGAGACCGTAACCCTTGCACTGCCCTTAAAATCAGGTGGGACATTCCATTTTATCAGACCTGAATTGTCTATGGTCATACCAGGAGGGGATTCTTTCAGAGCATAGGAGAGAGGGTCACCATCAGGGTCAGAGGCTTTAAGTTGGTAAGACCAGATATTTCCGTCGAAATGGTAATCCTTATGTTCTACTATAACAGGTGGAAGATTTAATATCTCTCTCTTCAGGGTAATAATTTTTCCATACTCCTTCCCGTCAAAGGGTTTTATATTAATTATAAGTTTATCTCCTCTTTTCAGTGGTGAATTTAATTGCCTTTCTGTGCCCACAAGTTCACCATTTATAAACCATTCATAAAAGAATGTTATTCCATCACCATCTCTGTCCTTTGCCTCTACATCGACATATAGAGTATCGCCTGGCTTAAAAACCTCGGGCATAAGCCTTACCTTGATAATCTCAGGAGGTGCATTTTTAGAATCTGGCCTGGAGATTTCCTCTTTTCCAGAAATAGTACCATCCGTGTTTGTCTGGAGTGAACCCCCGGAACGGGTCTCCTGCGTCTCTAAGGTATTATTAGTTGAGGGTTGTGATTCTGATGAAGGCTTATCCTTTGAGCATGAAAAAGAAAAAATTAATATAGAAATCAAGATTAGAAGGTACCTTATGCCATTATTTTGATTCAATGTCTTTCAATGAGCATAAAGTGCCGATATCTCTGCACTTTCCTGGGTATTGGTATTGCTTTCACTCCTAACCTCAAGTCTATACATATAAGGAACAGCAGTAGGATTTTTGATAATGCCTGACCCTCCACTTACTACCCCCTTTACCTCAAGAGATTCCCCGACAAGGGTATTACCAGGAATAGTGTCAACAATCTTTGCATAGGCAGTGTAATTTCCGAAATCAAACCGAATATCATAGGACGTATTTGTCACCACAGCCCCTGTATCGCAAGACCCCCAATTTGTTCTTCTGTTCGTCAGCTTGGTATCGAGACATGACGCATTACTAATCAATGTTATACCGGTCATGTCTGAAGGAACTGCTCCTGCCAGTGATATCAATAATGCCGTGCCTTCAGTCGCTCCCTTTGATGCTCCGAGGGCTGTGGCATATCGCTTCTTTAACCCTGATATCTCGGTACCCTGGAGAATCATATAAATGGCTGCTATCGCAATAGCCATAGCAAGCAAGGCAAGGATCATAGCGGTAACAAGGGCTATACCCTTTTGTCCTTTTATCAGTAATAGATTTTTTCGTGACATTTTTGTGTCATCTCCCTCTCAAATTATCTGGTGAAATAGCCAGTGTATAGACCTTCCATCTATAATTCTGCCAATTAGTAATACCTGAAAGATCATATTCTCTACCAAGAACCTTGTCAACGTTTGAAGCATCACATCCAATAAGTCCGTTAATATTACTTGCCCCTACCATTATTTTACTGTTTCCAAATCTATAATCTCTATCCATCTGTCCTTCATGCGCAAGGATATATGCCCTCACCTCTTTTACCCTGTTTCTGATATTTTCTGCATCCATTGTAATTCCTATTTTGGATAAATCGTTAGTATAACAGTCTATCTGACCATCAGCTGATGGTGTTGTTATGTCCACTCCAAAGACTATCTGCATATCTGCCACACAGTCAAGTAATGGTGAATAATCTGATAATTTACCATCACCATGACTCAGGGTTGCCTTTGTCAGGACGCCAGTTCCAGAAGCACAACGGGAAGGAACATTATTTTTATTAATAAAGTAATCTGCCCGATTGAAAGGCATTCGGAGACTGCTGTCATCTCCTATTGCAAAAAGTATATAAACCTCAGATGGTCTTGGTTGATAATTCGAGGTTGAATTAGCATAAGTGGTATAAAATCTTTTTGAACCTCCTGATGTATATGTTACAAGAACTCTATCTCTTACATTTTCCTTCGGATTTACTGCGATAACCTGTGAATTGTTATTTATATTTTCAACCGTTGTAGCCCATGTATTAAGCTTACCGCTTGTCCCATCATTCCAGATATAGGTCCACTTCTGTGCTTCAGCTAAGTTCCTGACTACCGATGATTTTATAACCAGGTAGTCCGAGCCGTCACTACAGACATTATCTCCGCTGATAATGGCTCGAGGTGCATTATTAGGGGCATCATTATATGTGTTAATGTTATTAGTGCCACATACCGTCTGAGAAGATGCCTCTGAATAACCATTAAGAGCACTCCAATCATTTGTATCTACAAACCATGGAAGCCCATAGCCCGAATTCTCTATATCCTGCCTCAGGATCTCAAGGCCTACAATCTTTTCTACTTCTGTCTCTGCTGTCTTACTCTCACCCTTTAATGCCTTCAAGAGGGTAGTAAAATTACCTGAGGAGATAGCAAGGACTATCACCAGAAGACCCATAACAACTAAAAGTTCTACAAGGCTAAAACCTGCTTTATCAAATTTTAAAATCTTCATTCTGGTCTCCTCACGAGGGAACTTATTGTATGGGAATGATTGGTGCCCCTGTATTGCCAGTTGACCGTGATATTTATTACCTTAGCATTAGCATAAGATGTAACCGTAATCGAAGGCGAAAAATTAACTGAAAAATTTCTAAAATTACGAGTTATGGCAGGTGGCTGAGACGATGGTGTGACTATCTGGTCATAGGGCAAGCCCCTCTGTTGTGCCATGACCTCTTCAGCAACCCTAACACCCTCATCCCTTATGGTATTCCCTACACCTACAACAGTAACCTGCGCAGTAAGATTAAGCAGCCCGAGCATTACTATCAGGATAATTACAAAGGCTATCATCACCTCTATGAGGGTAAAACCCCTTTTATCTCGGATTACAATCCGTTCCATCCCATTTCCCCATTTTTATCCTTGTATTGGATATGGCGATGCAGTCATATTCAGAGGAATTATCCTTGTTTACTCTCACATAACATTTAAAATCCGTTGTGCAATTACCGTTGACCAACCCCCTATTATCGAGTTTGAGCTTATTATTACTATAGGTAGGAATCTTCCAGTCCAGCTCATACTTTAGATTGTCCTTTGAATATCTATCAATCTTAATATCCCCTGCACCGTAATCTCCATCACCATTAATGTCTATTGCAGTTACATAAGATTTTATACCTGTAAACTTAACAATATAGGGTCTGTTTTCGTTCATTGCTCGAATCCTTGCTCCCATAATATCTGCATAAAGAGTCTTTATCTCACTTTCAACATTATAGCGAACCTGATAACTATTAAAGGCTAAAGTTGCAAGGGATAGCAGTATGGTCATTATTCCTACAACAACTACCAGTTCAATAAGGGTTATGCCCGAAGTCCCCTTAATCATTATTTCTCCTTCATGAATATAAACCTCTTAATAGGGTCGGCAGGAACCATTGCAGAAAGACCCTGGCCCTGGGGTGGAACACCGAAGAATCCAGTTGATCTTCTACCACCTCCGCTACTTCCAATCCCACGGTCTGTAAATGCAGTATCCAGGTTTATCTCCCTGATCTCCCCTGTAGATAACTGAAGAAGGGCCTTGCCCTGAAGTGCTGCTGATGGTGCCACCCCTCCAGTCTTATAATCAACAGCCCATATATAAGAACTACCGCCATATCCACATATATCGGAGGTTGGGCTAAAGGTCGTAAAGAAGACAGCACCTGCCGGAGACGAAAGGGGCGAGGTAATCACTCTTTCAGCACTATAACCTGAAGGAGCGTTATAAGGGCAGTCGCCACTTATATCTGTTGAGTTACAGTCAAGCCTTATATACCATCCGTTACCAATGGATGAGGAGATAGAACTTGTTGAGTCACTGAGTCCTCCTTCTGAAAGGGTTGTTGTGCAGTTCGGATCTATATTGTCAGAGGTTAAATAGCATGGCTCTTTTATACCATAGATACGTCTTCTTCCTGTAAGGTCATCTGTTTTATAAAAATATCTTCCTGTCCCAAAATATAACCACAACTGGTGTTTGTTTTTACTTCTGAGAAAGACAGGTGCAGATGTTATGGGACCACTCGTATTGATAACCTTACTCCACCTGTTTGTAAAATCTGGTGTATCAGGGTTAATATTCATGGTTACAAACCTCAAAAGCCCTCCTACCCAGGCACTGCCATTCCATTGTGAATATGGTATATAAATGACATCATCTTGATAATCATCATTCAGGTCGAGCTGGGTATTAAGGATGGAACCTCCGAAGGCATTCGTGATCCCTGTATCGATTGTTGAAAGGAGACTACCTGTAGCAAGGTCTAATATAAAGAGCCTGAGGTTCTGGTCA
>Ga0334722_10004915_pt1 | contig 13722 bp, 14 predicted proteins | sample C3_bottom_MG_FD_207210 | JGI IMG/M metagenome (GOLD analysis project Ga0334722, IMG submission 207210) | Sediment microbial communities from Yellowstone Lake, YNP, Wyoming, USA - C3_bottom | ecosystem: Environmental > Aquatic > Freshwater > Lake > Sediment | place: USA: Wyoming | collected...
CCAACGTCGAAAACGAGTTCGGGCAATTTTTTTGCGCCACGCCCTACGTCGCCGCGCAAGTGACGCGCCGCGTCAAGCAAGCGACCCAGGTTCCGATCATCGTCAAACTTTCACCGAATGAAGCCAACATCGCCGAGATCGCGCGCGCGGTGGTCGATGCGGGCGCGGACGCCATCAGCGCGATCAACACGCTGGGACCTGGGATGGTGATCGACATTGAATCGCGCGCGCCGGTGATTTCAAATCGCATCGGCGGCATCAGCGGGACTGCGATTCATCCGATTGCGGTGCGATGCGTCAACGACATTGCGCGCGCGGTGAACGTGCCCATCATCGGTATCGGCGGCAACGCCAACGCGCGTGATGCAATTGAAATGATTATCGCGGGCGCGCACGCCATCGGCATTGGCAGCGCGATTTTGTCGGAGGGACTCGCCGTGTTTGGCAAAGTTGTCAGCGGTCTTGCGGATTACATGCGGCGGCACAATTTTACGCGCCTGGAGGATTTTCGCGGACAAGTGTTGGACATTCAACCTGTGGGCGCAAAAAAATAATGTAAAGGATGCTGTCATTGCTAGCCGTAAAGCGGCGAAGCAATCTCTCTATTGGAATCCTGAGATTGCTTCGTCGCCTCGTTCGACTCCGTCTCACGACGCTCCTCGCAATGATATTCAACTAAAAATAATGCTACCCCGATTTGTTTCGATTACGAACATCACAACTGAAAATTCCTACACCAAGACCTTTGTTCTTGACGATGCGATTCCAACTGCGACACCAGGGCAATTCATCATGCTGTGGATTCCTGGGCTTGACGAGAAACCCTTTGCGATTGTGTCGCGCGAGCCGCTGACGATTACGGTCGCCGCCGTGGGTCCTTTTTCGCGCGCGCTGAACGCGCTGAACGTTGGCAATCAAGTCGGTTGGCGCGGACCGTTTGGACGCGGATTCGATTTGAATGGCGCGGGCGCAACGCTGTTGATCGGTGGTGGTTACGGCGTGGCAGCGCTCTATTTTGCGGCAACCGAATTGCAAAAACAAAATCGCGAGATCATCACGGCGATTGGCGGACGCGCGGCGGATGATATACTTTTCGCAGAACAAATGCAAACTATAGGCGCGCACGTCGAAATCGCAACCGAAGATGGTTCGCGGGGCACGCGCGGTTTTGTCACCGATGCGGCGCGCGACTATCTCCATCGCATATCGAGCATCCTGGCTTGCGGACCTGAGGCAATGCTCGTCGCCGCGATGCGCGAAGCCAACGCGAAAAATATTCCCGCGCAACTCTCGGTCGAACGATACATGAAATGCGGGTTCGGAATCTGCGGTCAATGCACACTCAACGGCAGATTGGTCTGTCAAGATGGACCTGTCTTTACGGCGAAAGAGTTGGCGCAATTGTCTGAATTTGGGCGCGTCCATCGCGACGCCAGCGGCGCGGTGCATTTCTTTCAGGGACGCGGGGCGAGGCGAAATCAGTGAACAGTGGACAGTGGGCAGTAAACAGTAAAACAAATCGCCTGATCATTCGCAACGGTATCATCGTAACAGTCAACGAAATCTTTCGTGGCGACATTTTAATTGTCGATGAACGCATCGCAAACGTCGCGCCTAATATCGATGATGCCGACACGCAAGTGATCGATGCGAGCGGCTATCATATTCTCCCAGGTTTGATCGACGCGCACGTTCATCTGCGCGACCCAGGCGCGACGCACAAGGAAGATTTTTTCACTGGCACGCGCGCCGCGCTCGCGGGCGGCGTGACGACAGTGCTTGATATGCCGAACAATCCGATTCCGACGACGAGCCGTTCTGCATTTCAAGACAAACGCACCCTTGCGCGCGCGAAGGCGGTATGTGACTATGGATTCTTCATCGGCGGCACGCCGTCCAATGCGAAAGAAATCGCGGACAGCGCCGCGGTTGGCATCAAATTGTATATGGGCGCCACCACGGGCGATCTGCTCGTCGCCGAGTTCGACGCGCTCTATCCGCATTTCATCACGCCGAGCAAACTGCCGCTCGTCGTTCACGCCGAAGACAACGACTCGCTCAAATTCTTTGCGCGCGACTCGACGCGCCAACGTCACAGCGCAAAACGACCGCCCCTCAGCGCCGCGCTTGCCGTATCGCGCGCGCTCGCGCTGGCGGAAGAAACGGGACGCCAACTTCACATCGCGCACCTTAGCACGGCGCACGAAATCGAATTGGTGCGCGCGGCAAAATCGCGCGGCGGGCACGTGTCGTGCGAGGTAACGCCGCAACACTTGTTCCTCACCATCGAAGATGGTGATCGGCTTGGCGCGTATGGCGTGGTCAATCCGCCACTGCGTTCACGCAGTGAAGTGCGCGCGCTATGGTCGGGACTAGCGCATGTCGATCTGATTGCAACCGATCACGCGCCGCATACCATCGAAGAAAAAGAATCCGCCAAGCCGCCATCGGGCATGACGGGCTTGGAAACGACGTTGCCGTTGTTGCTAACCGCCGCAAATGAAAATCGATTGACGCTGCAAGACATCGCGCGACTCACGGCGCACAATCCAGCGCGCGTGTATCATCTGGCGCGTAAAGGCGACATCGCGCGCGGCAATGACGCCGACCTGGTTTTTGTGAAATTGGACGAGGATTACATTTTGCAGAAACCGTGGCAGACCAAATGCAATTGGTCGCCGTTTGAGGGGCGGCGCGTGCGCGGTAAAATCGCGCGCGTGTTTCTGCGCGGACGCGAAGTTGTGACGAATGGAGAAATCTTAGCGGAAGCGGGCTACGGAAAAGAAACAAGTTTGACGATGATTTCAAATTGAGGTAGAATTTAGTTATCGGACTAGAGAGGTGAGTCGAATGAGCGCAATAAATCAAGCCATCGTCAACGCGCCGGTCGCAGAAATTCTGCCCCGCATTAGCGGCGAAGAACTGTTTGCGCTGGGCGACATCGGACCGTGCGAATTAATCGAAGGAGAGATTATCAAAATGTCGCCAACCGGAGAAAAACATAGCAACATTGAAGCCGTCTTGGGCGCATCGCTCGTTGCGTTTGTCAGACACCACAAATTGGGTCGTGTGGGTGTCGGTGAAGCCGGAATTTACATACGCCGCAACCCAGACACCGTTCGAGGAGCAGACATTACCTTCGTTTCCTATGCTCGACTAGAGAAACGCGGCAAAACTGGTTTTATGGATGTCGCGCCCGATCTCGTCGTCGAAATTTTGTCGCCCGATGATCGCTGGAACGCAGTGATGCGAAAACTGGAAGAGTATCTTGGAATCGGCGTGCGCTTGGTATGGCTCGTCGACCCAGAAACCGAAAGCGTCTTTGCTTATCGCTCGGTAACGGACGTGCGCCGATTTGAAAAGAGCGAAACATTGACAGCGGACGACATCTTGCCAGGATTTGCGGTGCCCGTTGCAGAACTGTTCAGCGAATAAAAAAAACAGCGGAGGATTGATCCCTCCGCTGTTTTTTTATTTCTTCAGTGCTTCGGCAATCCTGGGGAGCGCGACTGTCACATCTTCGCGCAACACCACCGTTGCCTGTCCATCCATGGGCGTTGGTTCATTGTTGACGATGATGATCTTGGCGCCATTCTTTTTTGCGATGAGCGGCAAGTCCGCCGCCGGGACCACTTCCAGCGACGAACCGGCGACCAGCATCACGTCGCACGTTTTCGATTCCTTGTCCGCTTCGTACATTACGCTGACCGGCAGCATCTCGCCGAACAAGACAACATTCGGTTTCATCACGCCGCCGCAAACCTCGCAACAAGGCAACGCTCCATCCTCTAAAAATTTTTCGATGAGCGGCGCAGCATCCGTCATGTGAAAACATCGAATGCACGTCGCTTGGCGCATATGCCCATGTACTTCCAGAACGCGCTTGTTCCCCGCGCGTTGATGCAAGTTGTCGATGTTCTGCGTGATGACCGCGTGAATCTTGCCCATTGTTTCCAATTCTGCCAGCGCCAGGTGCGCCGCATTGGGTTGCGCGTTCAACACTTGGCGCGCGAGCGGTCTCATCCAATCGTAAAATCCCTGCGGATGTTCCACAAATCCCCAGATCGATGCGACGCTCATCGGGTCGGCTTTTTCCCACAACCCAGAGCCATGACTGCGAAAATCGGGAATCCCTGAACGGGTTGAGACGCCCGCGCCGGTTAATGCAACCGCGTGATTCGCATTCTTGATCAAACTTGCCGCCTGCTGAATTTTTTGTTCGTTAGCCATCAGAGTTGTCTCATTAGATACCAGGTTTCTTCGAGAAACTTGGTGTCTCGTTTATTTCTTCGCCGCCTGCCACGCGATGCGCGTACCGCGTCGTCTCAGGCAATCGATAGCCCTTGCCACACTGAATCACCAAATCTATCGCGCGTTCCAGAGTCACTCGATGACCGATGCTCACGTACACCGGAGTCGTCCCCTGGCGCATCCGCACTACCGCGCCAATTTTTTCGCCATGATCGGTCAGCGGCGACCACGCGCCGACCTGGTTTTTGGGTTCGACCGCTTTGCCGCACAAAATCGATTTGGCACAGCCGATGGTCGCGCGATCGATCAGCACGCCGAGATGACTTGCAATCCCCAATCGGCGTGGATGCGCGCGCCCGTGTCCATCGACGATGAACACATCTGGCTCGGTTACAAGTTTTTTCAGCGCATGAAGAACGACCGGGATTTCTCGGAACGCCAGCAGACCTGGGATGTACGGAAAGGTGACGGGCAATCGCGCTATCGCATAATCGACGGGCGCAAGTTCTGGAAATTTCAAGACGACAACGGCGGCGCGCGCGATTTTGTTGTCGTCGCCTTCAAAACCCACATCGACGCCCGCCACGAGTCGCACATCGCCTAATCGATCTTGTTCGATCACGCGCGCGGCAAGTTCGCCTTGAATTTGTACCGCCTGTTGCGGGGACACGTCCCAGCGGGATGCCGTCGAAATCTTCATCCAGTGACGCCTCATTTTCATTATACCGCGTACCGCATCGCTTGACAAGAAAATGATTCCTGATAATATATAAGCGATTGTTTATACATTTTCTTTCGGTCAGCGTATCGCTATGGACATTCGAGGGTTAAAGGAACTGCGCGAGTACTACCGGACGTTGAGCGACGCCACGCGACTGCGGATAGTAGAGCAATTGTCGCGCCGCGAACTCACTGTCACGGAAATTGCGCGCAGTCTGCGAATGAGCCAGCCACTGGTCTCGTGGCATCTCCATCGCCTCACGCAAACCGGTTTGGTGCGTATGCAGCGCACCGGGCGTCAAGTCCACTGCTCGCTCGACCTCGCGCGCCTGCAAGAATACGCCCGCCAATTCCAATCGCTCATCGCTAGTTGATAAATCCAGTTCGATAAATTTTTCTCTGGAGGATTCTGTGGCAAAAGCAAAAAGTCGCAAAGTTCGCGTTGCGATCATCGGCGTAGGCAACTGCGCCAGCAGTTTCGTGCAAGGCATCCACTTTTATCAAGATGCGCCGGTCGATACCGAAGTGCCGGGCTTGATGCACACCGTCCTGGGCGGCTATCACATCGGCGATATTGAAATCGTCGCGGCGTTCGACATCGACAAGAACAAGGTCGGCAAGGACGTCGCCGAGGCGATCTACACCAAACCCAACAATACGTACAAATTCGCCGACGTGCCCAAGCTGGGCGTGAAGGTGCATCGCGGCATGACACACGACGGGCTGGGCAAGTACTTGTCCAAGATCATCGAAAAAGCGCCGGGACCGACGGACGACGTGGTGAAAATCCTGAAAGAATCCAAAGCCGATGTCGTCGTCTCGTATTTGCCGGTCGGTTCGGAAGAAGCAACCAAGTGGTACGTCGAGCAAATTCTGGATGCGGGCTGCGCGATGGTCAATTGTATCCCGGTCTTCATCGCGCGTGAAAAGTATTGGCAGAAACGATTCGAAGAACGCGGCTTGCCGATCATCGGCGACGACATCAAATCCCAGGTTGGCGCGACGATCACGCATCGCGTGTTGACGCGCTTGTTCGCCGATCGCGGCGTGCGCCTGGATCGCACCTATCAGCTCAACTTTGGCGGCAACACCGATTTTATGAACATGCTCGAACGCGAACGGCTTGAATCGAAAAAGATTTCCAAGACGAATGCCGTCACCTCGATGCTCGATTACAAACTCGATCCCGATAACGTGCACGTCGGTCCTAGCGATTACGTGCCGTGGTTGACGGATCGCAAGTGGTGTTACATTCGCATGGAAGGCACCACTTTCGGCGATGTGCCGCTCAACATCGAATTGAAACTCGAAGTGTGGGATTCGCCGAACAGCGCGGGCGTCGTGATCGATGCGGTGCGCTGCGCCAAGATCGGACTGGAGCGCGGAATGAAAGGCGCGTTGGTCGCTCCCAGTTCGTACTTTATGAAATCGCCCCCCAAGCAATTCCCGGACGACCAGGCGCGCGAAATGGTCGAGGAGTTTATCCGCAAGTGATCGCGCTCTATTGGCTGTGGCGTTTCGTCATGTTCCTGACCGGCGTGACGCCGCGCCGCCTGAGCTTTGCCATCTATAAATTTGCGGGCGGCTTGTTCTATTACATCATGGGACTGCGGCGCGATGTGGCGCATGAAAATTTCGCTCACGTTTTGGGCAAGCCGACGAACGACCCCGAAGTGCATCGCGTCGCGCGTCAGTCCTTTCAGAACTTTGCGCTCCTCTTGCGCGACGTGATGCTTTATCCCAGCATGTCGATGGCAGAGCTGAATGAACGCGTCTCGCTTCACCATGCCGAATACTTGGATCAGGTTTTTGCGCTGGACAAAGGCATGGTCGTCGTCAGCGTTCACTTTGGAAATATGGATCTGCTGTCGGCGGTGTTGGCGGACAAGTTCGGTCCCATCACTGTAGTGGCTGAGACCTTGCAACCGATCCAGTTGATGAATTTTCTGACGCGGATCCGCAAAGAACATCAAGTCCTACTTTATCCGTATGAGATTGCCCCGCGCAAAATCCTTCAGGCGCTCAAGCGCAACGAGATGACGGCGTTCCTTTTGGATTTTGGCGTGACCCATCATCTGGATATTACCACCGTACCCGTGAACTTTTTTGGCGAGATGACAGATTTTCCAGCGGGACCCGCTCAACTCGCGCTCCTCACAGGCGCGCCCATTGTCGTCGGTCACACCGAAATCACGAACGACGGGCATATCGAGGGTTACGCCACGCCGCCCATTATCGTCAAAAAAACCGGAAACCGGCAGCACGATATGCAAGTGACGATGCAGGAAATCGCCACGCGCATTGAAGGATTTATTCAGCGCGCCCCCGGACAATGGTACGTTTTTCGCCCGATGTGGAATACGGCACAGACACTCAAGCGCAATATTCCTAGTCTCAGCCACCAGGGTTCCTCGCGCGAAATCACCCAATGATTTTCGGATTCTGACACACCATGAAATATTATTTTTTTCGCTTCGCCGCTTTTGTTTGTCCGCTGCTGCCTGCCCGCTTGGGATATTGGCTGTTCGCCCGTTTCGGCGACCTGGGTTTTCTTTTTATCGAACGCCAGCCGACGACGTACCGGTCTAATTTGCGCCGCATCCTCGGCGACGATGCAACCCCGGCGCAAATGAACGCCGTCGCGCGGCGCGCCTACCAGAATATAGCGAAAAACTATTTCGACCTCTTCCGCTCGCACGGCATCACCAAAGACAAAATCGCCAAGCAACTGGCGGGCTTGCACGGTTACGAGCATATCGAAAATGCGATGAAGCAAGGCAAGGGCGTGATCGCCGGGTCGGCGCATTTCGGCGCGTGGGACATGGTCATCCACCTCACCGCCGTCTATCTCGACGCGCACATCGTGGTGCCGAACGAGCAACTCAAGCCAAAGAAACTGTTTCAGTACGTTCTCAAACTGCGCAGCACCCAGCGCATTGAAGTGATTCCCATCGACGTTGCGCCGCGCGCGATGATCAAAGCGTTGCGCGCCGGCGAAATCGCCGGGCTGGCGTACGATCGAGACATCACCAAGACCGGTCCCCTCGTCGATTTTTTTGGCAAGCCCGCGCAGATGCCCGATGGCGCAGTGCAACTTTCGTTGAAATTCGGCTCGCCGGTCATTATCGGTTTTTCGGTTCGCCAACCCGATAATCGCAGTATCGTCTACATCGAACCGCCGGTGGAGTTTGAAAAGACCGGCGACATGCCGCGCGACATCAAAGCAGGCGTGCAGAAAATAGCGGCGATCATGGAAAAATACATTCGCCAATATCCAGACCAGTGGCTCTTGTTCCAACCGGTCTGGGACGAACAGTGAACAGTCAGCAGTGAACAGTTACACCGGCTGTTCACTGCTGACTGATCACTGGTAACTGATTATGCTAAAACGCATCTTCGACCAAACATTGATCGGGTATTGGCTGCACCGCACGCTCGGTGTCATTCTTCCCCTGGTACCGCCACACTTGGGCTATGCGTTCTTCGGATGGCTGGGCGCGCTCTTTTTTGACGTGTCCGCCGAAATGCGCGAGCCCGTGCGCGACAATTTGCGTCACGTGATGCGCGGCGCATCGCAAAAGGAAATCGACCGGGCGGGGCGCAACATGCTCCGCATTCATCTCAAGAATTTTTTCGATTTCTTTCGTTTGGCGCACGTGCCGCCAGATCAAATTGCCAAACTTGTTCAGGTGAATGGAATCGACCATCTGGAAAAAGCGCGCGCGCGCGGCAAAGGCGTCATCCTCATCAGCGCGCACTTTGGCAATCATGTCGTCTCCGGGCAGGCGGTTTCACTTTGCGGTTACAAGGTCACTGCCGTCGCCGAGCACATCAAGCCCGAAATTCTTTTTAAGCGCGTCGTTGCCATGCGCTCAACGGATAGATTATCGATTATTCCTGTCGATGGACCCTTGCTGGCGCTCGTGCGCGCCTTGAGAAAAAACGAACTCCTCGCGCTCACCGCCGACCTGGACGCAACCAACAGCGGCATCGTCGTCGATTTTTTTGGAGCGCCGGCTAAACTGCCGGACGGTCACGTCCACCTCGCCTTGCGAACCGGCGCGGCGCTCCTGCCCGCATTCTCGCTGCGATTGCCAGACAATACTTTTGTGGCGTATATCGAACCGGCGATTGGTTTGCAAAACACCGGCAATTTTCAAGCCGACGTGCGCGCCGGAGTGGAGCAAGTCCTTCGCGTGGCAGAAAAATGGATTGGACAATATCCGGAGCAATGGGAAATGTTCCACCGGGTTTGGAGGTTAGAGGTTGGAAATGAGAAGTTGGAATTTCTAACTTCCAACATCCAATTTCCAACTTCCAGAACACATGGGTAAATCCGACATTCACATTCACACTACACACAGCGACGGAATGGCAACTGTCCAGCAAGTGTTTGATTTCGTCGAACACCAGACCGACCTCGACTTGATTGCGATTACCGATCACGATATGTTCGATGGCGCGGACGAGGCGCGCAATCTCGCCGCGCGCGGTCATTATCGATTCCAAGTGTTGACCGGCATGGAAGTCACAACGCTCGAAGGTCACTTGCTCGCGCTTGGACTCGACAAGCCAGTGCGCTCGCTCCAAGGACTCGACAAGACGATTGCCCAGGTGCACGAACAAGGCGGCGTTGTCATCGCGCCGCATCCGATGTCGTGGATGATTCGCTCGATTGGGCGTAACGGCTTGGTGCGAATTCACAAACATCCCGACGACCTGATTTATTTCGACGGCTTTGAAACGCTCAATCCATCGATTGCGGGCAAGGTCGTCGAGAAACAAGCGAAAGATTTGAATCGCCGCATTTTGAAACTCGCCGAGACGGGTGGCAGCGATTCGCACGTACTGCCCACCATCGGTTCAGCGACGACAAACTATCCTGGGACAACCGCCAACGATTTGTTACGCGCGTTGAAAGAAAAGACGACGACCGCCGATGGACATTATTGGACGCCAGAGGAAATCCGCTATCTGATGAAAATCGGTCCCGCGCAAATGTTTCAGAGTTTGGTCAAGTTGCCGGTGAAACATTTGCGGCGGAATGTGACAAAAAGAAAATGACACAATGGAAACTATGACACAAAAAGCATTTCAAGATTATTACCCCGATCATCTCGCGCATTGCTACGGCTGTGGTCGCCTCAATGAGCACGGCTTGCAGATCAAGAGTTACTGGGACGGCGAAGAATCCGTCTGTCATTTCAATCCGCGCCCGGAGCATAGCGCCATCCCAGGTTACATCTACGGCGGTCTCATCGCATCACTCATCGATTGTCACGGCACAGGCACTGCCGCCGCCGCAATGTATCACGCCGAGAATCGCGCGATGGACACCGAGCCGCCGTATCGCTTTGTAACTGGCTCACTTCACGTTGACTACGTTCGCCCAACGCCGATGGGCGTGACACTCGAAGTACGCGGCGTCGTCAAAGAAATCAAAGGGCGCAAGGTCGTCATCGACGAAACGGTATCAGCAAATGGAGAAATCTGCGCGCGCGGGCAAGTGATTGCGGTACAAATGCCCGCGAGTCTTGCGAACCCGCGCTAATCGATAAAGGTCTCCATGAAAATCGCACTCGTCTCACCCTACGACTATCCGTATCCCGGCGGCGTGACCGAACACATCACCGCGCTCGATAAAGAGTTTCGCGCGCTCGGTCACGACACTCGTATCATCGCCGCGTCCACCACCGACGAGGATGTGTTGAGCGATCACGTCATCAAAGTCAGCGGCGCAGTTTCCAACGTGCCATTCAGCGGCTCGACCGCGCGCATCACATTGTCGCCCCAGGTCTATCGGCGCATCAAGCAAATCTTGGAGCAAGAAAATTTCGATGTGGTTCACGTTCACGAACCCACCGTGCCGATCCTTTCGCTCGTCGTCTTGCGCCATTCGCACGCGCTCAACGTGGGCACGTTCCACGCGTACCGTGAATCCAACGCCCTCTACGGCTCACTGCGTCCGTTGGTCCAACGCGTGTTCAATCGGCTGGACGGGCGCATTTTTGTTTCCGAGCCAGTGCGAAAATATATCTCGCGCTATTTCCCCGGCGACAGCGTCATCATTCCCAACGGAATCGATTGCGCGCGCTTTGATTCGCCCGACATCCAGCCCATCGATCAATTCAACGACGGTCGTCCGAATATTTTGTTCGTCGGTCGATTGGACAAACGCAAGGGCTTTCGCCATCTCATTCGCGCGTTTCCGTACATCAAGCAAGCGATACCGAATGCGCGCTTGATCGTCGTCGGCGCGTACAACGACAACGACAAGGCGCCGTTCGTTCGATATGCCCGCGCGCTGAAATTGCACGGCGTTCATTTTGTGGGCTATGTGTCGCCGGAAGAAATGGCGCGCTATCATCGCACCGCGACGATTTTTTGCGCGCCGAATACTGGCTTTGAAAGTTTCGGAATTATTTTGCTCGAAGCGATGGCGGCGGGCTTGCCGATTGTCGCCAGCAACATTGCCGGTTTTCGCACCGTCGTCGAAAATAATTGCGAAGGCGTGCTGGTTCCGCCCGGCGATGAGCAAGCGTTGGCGCAAGCCGTGATCGATTTGCTTCGCGACTCTGAGCGGCGCGCGAAAATGTGCGAATGTGGCAAGCGCAAAGCCACGCTCTACGATTGGAAGATCATCGCACAGCGCGTGCTGGATTATTACGACCAGTTGATTGCGGCTCAGCCACGTGGCAAAGCCAAGTCCTCAACGAACAAGCGACGCATCCTGCGGGTGCGCCATTTGTTGAATTGGCGACGCAAACCCAAGTCATCCAAGCGCGAGGCAGCGACATGAGCCGCGTTGTCTGCGAGGTGGTTATTGTTGGCGCAGGCGTGATGGGATGCAGCGCGGCACTGCACTTGTCGCAGCGGCGCGATGCGCGCGTCATTGTCGTCGAAAAAGGTTCGATTGGGTCCGGGATGACGAAACGCAGCGGCGCGCTCATTCACGCGCAATACCGGGACGAAATCGAAACGCGCTTGGCGCACACGAGTTTGCGCGATTTTCAACACTGGAAAGAATTGACCGGCGCGAGTTGCGGTTTCACGCAAACGGGTTGCGTCAGTGTCGCGGGCGAAAAAGACGTGGCGACCTTGCGCGCGCAGGCAAGCCAGCTTCAGCGCATTGGCGGCAAGACCCAGGTTCTTGCGCCGATGGAACTGCGCGAGCTAGAACCGAACGCGCGCGTCGAAGATTTGGCGCTAGCGACGTACGAACCCGAAGCCGGTTACGCCGATCCTGTTCTGGCGACGCAAACGCTTGCAGCGCGCGCGCAAGAATCGGGCGTCACATTCAAAACAGGCACGCAAGTCAAGAACATTCGCATCAATGCAGGGCGCGTCGTCGGAGTCAACACGACGACCGGTGAGATCGACGCGCTCACGGTCGTTTTGATGACCGGTCCCTGGGTCGATCGATGGCTGCAACCGCTCGGCGTTTCTATCGGAATTCAAAACACGCGCGCGCACGTCGTCTTCTTTGATCGCCCCGCCGAATTGAAATCGGGTCACGCCGCGTTTATCGATTGGACGACCGGCGCGCATTTTCGTCCGCACACCTACGGCTTGACGATGGGCGGGCTGAACACGCCGCAAGCCGAAGAAAAAAATCTCGATCATTTCGACGAGTCGGTCCCTGCCGATTTTGTCGCCGATGTTCGCCAGCGCATCGCCGCGCGACTGCCGACAATGGCGAACGCGCGCTATATTCGCGGACACGCCGGAGTTTACGACACCAGTCCCGACGCGCGTCCAATCATTAGCCGCGCGCCCGGCGTCGATGGTTTGTTCGTCGCCGCAGGATTTAACGGCACAGGATTCGCGCTGGCTCCGGCAGTGGGCGCGTGCGTGGCAGAACTGGTGACGGATGGCGAAGCGCGCACAGTGGACGTGAGCGGTCTGGGATTAGTAAGATTCTTAAACAAGGACAAGGAGACCAAGTGACAAGGGGACAAGGAGAACCTTGCAGACAACTTCTCCTTGTCCCCTTGTCTTCACGTCTCCACGTCAATCAACAGCGAGGTTTTATTGCTTAGTAACCTGGTTCGTCAACGGGCGCAAGCCACGCTGAATGTCATCGCACGCTGGCTGGGCGCAATCGGCTTGACGCCGAACGGGCTGACCCTGATCGGATTCCTGGCGATGTGCGGAGTCGGCGTGGTGCTGGCGTTCGGCAATTTCGCGTTGGGCGGATTGCTCATCATCGTCGCCGGAATCCTGGACGCGTTGGACGGCTCGCTGGCGCGGCTGACAAATCGCGTCACAAAATTCGGCGCGTTCCTCGATTCGACGACGGATCGTTTTGCAGAGGGCGCGTTGTACTTTGGCATCTTGTATTCGTTTATGCAACGCGGGATGAACTGGGTCGCCTACCCAGTTTTCTTCACGCTGCTCGGTTCGCTGATGGTGAGCTACGCCCGCGCGCGCGCCGAAGGCATCGGCGTGCAAATGAAAGAAGGGCTGATGACTCGATTCGAGCGCATCGCCCTTCTGGTGATTGGCTTGTTTCTAACTGCGTTCTTCGGCGATTATCCAATTCTGATCGTACTGGGAATCCTCGCCGTCCTGACAAACTTGACGGCGTTTCAGCGAATGTGGTTGGTGTATCGCGCAACGCAAGATTAGCAAATTCTAGTTGCCATAGTTCGACCGGTCGATGGAGAGTTGGAAGACCTTTCCCAGCGCGATGGTGACATTGCAATTGTCAGCCAGTCCGCATTTGAATGTCCAGTTCGAATTCTTGCCGAC
>Ga0334722_10004916_pt1 | contig 13720 bp, 17 predicted proteins | sample C3_bottom_MG_FD_207210 | JGI IMG/M metagenome (GOLD analysis project Ga0334722, IMG submission 207210) | Sediment microbial communities from Yellowstone Lake, YNP, Wyoming, USA - C3_bottom | ecosystem: Environmental > Aquatic > Freshwater > Lake > Sediment | place: USA: Wyoming | collected...
TGTTTGCGAAGTGGTTCAGGCTTTAGGTATTTCCCAGACACGCGCATCGAGGAGTCTGAGCCAGATTTATGAAGCCGGGCTCCTAGATAGACGTTCTGAGGGACTTTGGACCATTTACTCTTTATCTACTGAGATAACCAACGACTACCGTAACTTAATTGTGAAAGCAATAGAAGCATCTCTGAGCAATAATCCAGTCGCCGCTAAAGACCGGAAACGGTTGGCCGAAAGCGCAAGGCTATGTCCAACTTCTAGCAGAATGAATTCTGCGGAAGTCACCACAGGCTAGCGCTCCTGGCTCCCGATAAGTGGAGGATGCATGTTAGAAATCAGGAAATCCGCGGTGCCTTTTGACGAACAAGAGATGATGCAACTGGAAGGTATCATCCTTGATCGAGATGCCCCTGGTGCGCTTGTATTCCTCAAGAAATCTGTTTATGACAAGATCGAGCAATCCCAACGGGGTAAGCTTAAGAGCCATCTGGATGGCACGAGCGATCCATCGGCAGAGTTCAAGCAAGGACGATAATCTCAAATCGACAAGGATGGATGAGGCCGGGATAAATCGATTTGACAGGTGCCCAATCTATCTGCTAATATGCATATATGCGCATATAGACAAGTAATATCGAGTCGAAGCTAGTTGAAAATATATTAGGAGGGTTTCAAATGGAATTCAAAGAACTGATGGAAAACATCAAAAAAGAGAACGGGGAAGTGCCCAAACCCCTGGAACTTCTGGGACAGCTCGATGAGAGCCTGGTGGTCAACCACGTTACCGATATGAAGTTCACCTACTCTAAAGAAGCCGTTCCCCAGAAGTACAAGGTGCTGTTCGCCTTATCGGCGGCGATCGCGCTTGGGTCCCAGCCATGTACGTTGAACTACACCATGCGGGCTAAAAAGGCTGGTGCCTCCACACAGGAAATTATGGAAACTTTTGCGGTAGCCAAATTCACCAAGGCGGCGACGACGCTTTCGAGCTCACAGCCCGCGCTTGAGTGGTTGGTAGCCAACAAGTAAGCAACCGCGGAAATTTCTTGAAGGAGTAAAAATGATACAGGAACCACAATTTCAGGCGGGAGTAAATACTCACGAGAATGTAATATTTTCATGCTTCGGGGGGGCTTCCAACACCGGAATAACCAGTGGACTGGCTAGCCTGGAAGCGGTCAAAGAGTTGGGATTACAAAAAGCTGCAATTATGTGCCTGGGAGGATTACCCACTAACATCGCTCCGGTACTTGGAAAGACCCGCGCCGCTAAAAGAATTATCACCGTGGATGGTTGCCCTTTCGAGTGCAGCCGCAAGATCGTTGAGCAAGCTGGATTTTCTCCCTCGACGGCCATCATGCTCACGCGTGATATAGGCATGAAGAAAAAGGGGTTCAGCGAGGATATCGGTCCGAACCAAAAAGGTATGATGGAGTATATCTCCGATGAAGAGGTCAGGAACGCAAAGGACCTGATTGTGAAGGCAATTCTTGACTGACGCGAGGTTGCTGGATCTCTGGAGTAAGATCTCCATAATCCTGAATCTGGATGATTGAGATAACGAAGGCTTCTATCACAACAAACCGGAAAAACCATTTTCGACACGGCGCAAACCATGAAATAATAAAAAGGGAGGGACCAATGTTTAAGAAAATTCTCTACCCTACCGATTTTTCCGAAGTGGCCAATAAGGCGCTGGGTTATATTAAACAGCTACGGCAGGCGGGAGCTGAAGAGGTGGTTGTTCTCCACGTTTTTGACCAGCGGGAACTGCGGAACCTGGCCACCTGGGGGGCCTTGGCAGGAAATTGGCCGGTTAACATGGAAGAAGAACTGAAAAAACGAGAAACTGAGCATATGGAATTGACCCAGAATATCGTGGGAGAGCTCAAAACGGCCGGTTTCAAAACCAAAGGAATTGTTCGCGAGGGTATCCCTTTACGAGAGATACTGAAAACTGCTGACGAGGAACAGGTGTCGGTTATCGTGCTGGGCTCCCACGGCAAAAGCAACCTCGAGGAAGTGCTGATAGGCTCGGTATCAGAAGGTGTCATTAAACAGAGCCACCAGCCGGTGCTGGTAATTAAGCGCGACTGAGAATGAAGGGTCAATAACAGAATATGTTCGTTTCAGTTTTTAAAAAATACATGCCGTTCTGGGTTATTCTGTCGGTCATTTTTGGTCTGACTTTCGGCTACTTCTTCCCCGGGGCGGCAGGCAGCCTTAAGAGCCTGGTTATTCCGCTGCTTTTTATCCTGATCTGGTTGATGATTATACCCACCAATCTATCCCAGTTCGCGCAGGTGATAAAAAAACCCAAGAACCTCGTGCTGGGGATATTGTTTATCAGTGTGCTGGCGCCGCTTATCGCCTATCCGGTGTCTCATTACTTGCTCGGCAGTAATCCTGAATTAGGCATCGGCCTATTACTTGCGGCTACGGTGCCCCCTGGCGGTTTGATCGCTTCATGGACCGGTCTCCTGGCGGGAGACGTCGCTTTAGCGGTATCCCTGCAGGCGATCACCCTTGTCCTGGGTATCGTCCAAATTCCCCTCACACTTTCGATACTAGCCGGGGCTAGCGTCACGTTTCCCACAGACGTCATGGTTCAGACCCTCGTTTTAATCGTAATTTTGCCAATGCTGGCAGGATTCATCAGCAGGTGGGGTTTGCTCCGCACTTGGGGTGAAAAACGGTTGAAATCTTTTTCGCCAAATTTTGCCATAATCTCGAGTATCATTGCCCTGTGCGTCGTATTTATAAGCACCGGCTTGAAGGCTAATCAGCTTATCCACCAACCCCAGCTTATCGGCATCGGCCTTGCCGCTGCATTGGCCTACTACCTGCTGGCATATTTTCTGAGCAGTTTACTGTGTCGTCTGGCGAAAATTAACTACGCCCAGTCTATTCCTCTTATCTACGGCACCGGTACCAAGAATCTGTCCATCGCCATCGCTTTAGCTATAGCTATTTTCAGCGATTCCTATGTCGTACTCGGGGTGGTGTTTTGTTTCATCGTGCAAATGCCTCTGGCCAGCATTTTTTACAAGATAATCCCTCGACTGTTAGGAAAAGCTGAATTGGCACCTAAACCTATTGGCTCGAATTAAGGAGAAGGGGAGACGTCGGTGAACCAAGAAAGATCAGTCGCCGCCAAACTTTCGGTTCTTGACCGCTTCTTGACGTTGTGGATTTTCCTGGCTATGGCAGTAGGCATCCTTCTTGGGCAACTGGCACCGAAAGTGACCGATGCTGTCACCTCGCTTCAAGTTGGGGCTATCTCCATCCCGATCGCCATCGGTCTGATTCTCATGATGTACCCGCCTCTCACCAAGGTAAATTACGATCAACTGCCCAAAGTCCTTAAAAACCTGAAGCTGCTCAGCTTCTCCCTGGTGATGAACTGGATCATCGGACCGCTGGTCATGTTCGGCCTAGCCATTTTGTTTTTGAGAGACAAGCCGGAATACATGATCGGCCTCATCCTTGTCGGCCTCGCCCGTTGCATTGCCATGGTCATTGTCTGGAACGACCTGGCCAAAGGCGACCGGGAACTGGCGGTGGGCATGGTGGCTTTCAACGCTCTATTCCAGATGCTGTTGTACGCCGTTTATATTTTCTTTTTTATAGCTTTCCTGCTACCCAAACTGGGGCTGGTCGAGGAAATCTCGGTCAGCATCTCCATAGCTGAATCAGCTAAAATAGTCTTCATTTTCCTTGGTATCCCGCTTATCGCCGGCGTCATCAGCCGCTACGGCCTGATTAAAGCCAAAGGCAAGGAATGGTTCGAAAAATCCTTCGTACCCAAGATTAGTTACCTTACTCCGGCGGCCCTTCTTTTTACCATCATCGTCATGTTCTCACTCAAGGGCGAGAATATCATCGCCTTGCCGCTGGACGTGGCCCGCATCGCCCTGCCGCTGGCTTTATACTTCGGCATCATGTGGTTTGCCACCTTTTTCATCGCCCGACGCATGGGCGCTACCTACCCGCAGACGGCGGCCATATCCTTCACCGCCTCCTCCAATGATTTCGAACTGGCCATCGCCGTGGCTATCGCCATCTTCGGGCTACACTCCGGCGAAGCTTTTGCGACGGTTATCGGACCACTGATCGAAGTCCCGGCGCTTATAATCCTGGTTAACGTGGCGCTGTATTTCAAGCGGCGCTACTTCGAGAAACCGTTTCAAGTGACGTATAGATAAAGAAGGAGAAATAAAATGGGCAATCTGAAAGCAACAATCATCGTATTCCCTGAGGCTAATCCCTGCGGTCCCCAGTCCAGCTGCTGAGGGCCCAAAGGACAATCGTCGGAGACGATTGAAGCGATCAAAGCAGCGGTAGAAAAAGTTATTGGCGGACATGCTGAGGTAGTGGACATTCAAAACATCGACACCGAGGACACGGTGTACGCTCCGGTGGTCAAGGCCTTCAACACCTACGGCATCGGCGCGCTGCCCATCGTTACCCTGGATGGCAAACCGGTGTGCATGGCCACAGTCTATCCATCACAGATAACAGCTGCCCTGGAAAGAGAAATCAAGAAAAAAACAGGGACAAAATAATGGATATCTTCAAGTGCCTGGACTGCGGTGACAGGATGGAAAAAGCCCCGGATGATGAAGCCGACCCAACATGTCCTGCTTGCGGCAGTTGCAACATGGTCCAGGTTTTCGGTGAATTAGCCCAAACCGACGGGCCCGTCTGAAGCTTATCCTGCCGTCCGTCGGACGGCGGTAGTGGTTGCTGCGGCTAAAAGGTCAAAACCATTGGCAGCAGAAAACAAAGACTTGTGATTCGATTAATACGTTTCTTTTGTCAGCGATTTGAGTTAGGAGGGAATAATTAATTGGAATGTTGTAAACCAGTAAACGGAGTCAGCTGCGGGTGCGGACCCGTCCCTGAAGTCGTTTCAAATAAAAAACGGGAAACACCCTCGGCCATGAAAGTCTTGAATATCGATCTGTTGGTCATAGACCTGGAAACCTGTAAAAGATGCGTGCCGACCGGAGATGAACTGAAGAAAGCGGTTCAAATCCTCAAGCCTACTGCCGATGCCCTTGGAATCGAGCTGCGCCACCGAGAGATTGTTGTCCAAACATCGGCCGATGCTATGCTTAATGCACTGTTGAGTTCACCTACCATCAGGTTGAACGGGCGTGATATCGCCCAGGATATCCATGAATCGGTATGCGAATCCTGCGGGGACCTCACCGAAAACAATACCAGCGTCGATTGCCGTGAGTGGCATTACCGCGGCCAGGTCTATCCTTCCGTACCGCTTCCATTGTTGATGGAGGCCATCATGGAAGCGATGTTGAATATCGATCAGTTGCCACCAGTCACCCCAACTCCTCCAAACAAATTGCCGGAAAATCTCCAACGTTATTTCGAGAATAAGAAACAAGCGGCCAGAGTGAAAACGGTAGAGATTTACGACCCTGCGATGTGCTGCTCAACGGGAGTTTGCGGCCCATCGATTGATCCGGAACTAATGAGAGTGGCAACCACCATCAGCGCTTTCAAGGAAAAAGGCATCATCATCCAGAGGTATGGTTTATCAACCGACACCCAACGGTTTATCTCCAATCCGGTCATCAGCGAAGTTCTTGAACAAGATGGAGCCAGCGCTTTGCCAATTACTCTGGTCGACGGGAAGGTGGCAAAGACAAAGACCTACCCCACTAATGAAGAATTTTCAGATTGGCTGGGCATCAAACCGAATGCCGGCAAGCCAGGAAAATCAGGCGGATGCTGCAGCTGAGTAAAGGAGTGTTGTTTACATGATCTCGACGGTGTTAGAACCATTCACCCTAGACAAACTCAAACCGACAAAATACCTGTTCTTCACAGGTAAAGGCGGAGTGGGCAAGACCTCGATCGCCTGCGCAGTCGCCGTAACCATGGCCGACAACGGAGAAAAAGTGCTTTTGATCAGCACAGATCCCGCCTCGAACTTGCAAGACGTTTTCGGAACTGAACTCGATGGCAAAGGGAAGGAGATAGCTGGAGTACCCGGTCTGGTGGTAGCCAACCTTAACCCTGAAGAAGCCGCACGTGAATACCGTGAATCCGTTATCCGGCCGTACATTGGGAAGCTGCCCCAGAGTGTCATCGCCAATATGGAAGAACAACTTTCCGGGTCCTGTACTGTGGAGATCGCGGCTTTCGACCAGTTTTCGAAATTCATTACTGATGACTCAGTCAGCCGAAAGTATGATCACATAATCTTCGATACCGCCCCGACAGGGCATACCTTGCGAATGCTGCAACTGCCATCGGCGTGGACTAATTTCATCAGCGAAAGCACACACGGAGCATCCTGCCTCGGCCAGCTTGCCGGACTACAAGATAAAAAGGCCATATACAAACAAGCAGTTGAAAACCTGGCCGACGGGGAAAAGACAACCCTTGTTCTTGTATCCAAACCTGAGGATATGCCCTTGGTTGAAGCCGAGCGTTCAAGCAACGAACTCAGGGAATTGGGGATTGATAACCAGCTTTTGATCATCAATGGCGTTATCGGTCAAGCAACGGACCCGGTGTCGAAGAAAATGTTTGACAACCAACAGAAAGCGCTGGGGAATATCCCCCTTGGTCTCAAAGGGTATAGAACCTTTGGCGTGCCGTTACGCTCCTACAACATTCTTGGAATTGCAAGGTTAAGGACTTTCTTCCAAGAGGATTCGTTCACGCCCGCTCGCAAAAAAACGGAGATCATTAAGTTCAAAACTATTCAAGATCTTGTCGAGGACCTCTATGAAACACGGAAGAAGGTCATCTTCACCATGGGCAAGGGCGGCGTCGGTAAAACAACGGTGGCCGCGGTCATAGCCCTGGAACTGGCTCAAAAAGGGGTTAAGGTGCACCTGACCTCGACTGATCCGGCGAACCACCTTCAATATGTCATCGACAAGACTGAGAATATCACTCTCAGCAAGATCGATGAAAAAGCGGAACTGTTGAAGTACCAAAATGAAGTCCTGACCAAAGCACGTGAAACAATGAATGAAGAGGATTGCGCCTACGTGGCGGAGGACCTGCGATCACCTTGCACCCAAGAAATCGCGGTTTTCCGGGCATTTGCAGAAATCGTCGATAAGGCTGAAAGTGAAGTCGTGGTTATTGATACCGCGCCAACCGGTCATACCCTGCTTCTGTTGGACTCTACCCTTAGCTATCACCGGGAGGTTCAACGGACCAAGGGTGAAATCCCGGATTCGGTTCGCCGACTTCTTCCCCGGCTTCGCGACAACACGCAGACCGAAATCATTATCGTAACCTTACCTGAGGCGACGCCCGTTTTTGAGGCTGAAAGGCTTCGGGGAGACCTCAGCAGAGCTGGCATTAACAATAAATGGTGGGTGATCAATCAGAGCCTTTCTCTAGTTCGTACTGACGACCCACTGCTTCTGGCACGAGCCGAGGCTGAGACAACCTGGATAAACTTAGTGAGCGAAATAAGCGACAAACATTTTGTTGTCGTACCCTGGCTTCAAGATGCCTCGGTTCAAAACATCGGAAAAATGCTTAGGGTGAAATCAGCATGACCTTTCGTTTGAACCCCGAATCTTTTCCGTTAAACCGAGGTTGCCGTAGGGCGCGACATCCGTGGAGCCATCCCATGTTGACAAGCCCCATGAGAAAATATAATATGCGCAAATACGCATATAGTTTAAGGCTGCGTTAAGGAAAAACAAATGGATTTCATATTTAACCTGTTCTCCAGTGGCGTCGCCGCCCTGTTCGACTACCTGTCGGCACACGTGCTGACCTGCCTGGTGCCCGCATTCTTTATCGCCGGAGGTGTTGCCGTATTTATCTCGGCGCCAGCCGTGTTGAAGTACTTCGGTCCCCAGGCCAACAAATTCCTGAGCTATGGCGTCGCCTCAGTTTCCGGCAGTATCCTGGCCGTCTGTTCCTGTACAGTATTACCTCTCTTCGCCGGCATCTATAAGCGCGGCGGCGGCATTGGTCCAGCCACAACATTTTTGTTTTCCGGACCTGCCATAAACATCTTGGCCATAGTCTATTCCGCGCGACTTCTCGGTTTTGACATCGGTCTGGCCCGGGCGATCGCGGCAGTATCATTGGCAATCATAATCGGCTTAATCATGGCCTTTCTATTCCGCAAGAACTCTGAAAACCAGGCGAGCCCGGAGCTTTTTGCCGGTGAAAACCCGGGCGACAAGCCGCTATGGCAGACGTTGTTATTCTTCGGCAGCATGGTCGGTATCTTGATCTTTGCCTCGGCCGCCAACTGGCCGGTCACTGCTGTTTTCCTGGCGGCTTTGGGGTTGACGCTGTGGCGCTTCTTTAACATGGATGAGATCAAACACTGGCTCAAGGAAACCTGGGCTTTCGTAAAACTGATCTTTCCGTGGCTGATTGGAGGTGTCTTCTTGGCCGGTGTTATCAAAGCCGTCATCCCTGCGGACCTCATCACCGGCGCCGTAGGCAGCAGCAATATAGTATCGAATGCGATCGCCTCGGTTTTCGGCGCCCTGATGTACTTCGCCACCCTGACTGAAGTGCCGATTCTCAAAGCCTTTTTGGAGCTCGGCATGGACAAAGGTCCGGCGCTGGCGCTGTTACTCGCCGGTCCCGCTCTGTCGTTGCCAAGTATGTTAGTCATTCGCAAGATCATGGGCAATAAACGGGCTTTCACCTATATCGGTCTCGTTGTAGTATCATCTACGTTAGCGGGACTGATATTTGGAATGCTTTAAACGGGCAAGGAGTTATTGATCGATGAAAATCAAAATTCTGGGCACGGGGTGCCCTAAATGTCAGCTATTAGAAGCCATCACTCGCGATGCGGTAAAAGAAATGGGCATTGATGCCGAGATCGAAAAAGTTAAGGATATCGCCAAGATCATGGCATACCCGGTGATGATGACCCCTGCGTTGGTGATTGACGAAAAAGTGGTTCTTTCCGGCAAAGTACCGACCAAAACTGAGATCCTAGCGCTGTTGAAAAATACATCTACAAAATAATCGAATTGAATTAGTTCGTGCGAGGAGAACTTAGTTCAATAAAGTACTCTTTGTCTGCATTCACAATTCGGGACGAAGCTAGATGGCTGAAACTTTTTTCAATCATTACGCCAAGGGCAAAGCCGTCGCCGAATCAGCTGGAACTAATCCTTCGGAATCTGTGAACCCAACCGTAGTCCAGGCGATGTCTGAACTGGGATTCGATTTGAGCAAGAAAAAACCCAGGCAATTGACCTACGAAATGACCACCGATGCCGATAAAGTCATCACTATGGGATGCCTTAAGGAAGAGGGAATCTGCCCAGCAATATTTGTTCCTTCCGAAGATTGGGAGCTGCCGGATCCGAACGGCAAAGATCTGGCTGGCGTAAAGGTGATCCGGGATGAGATAAAAATCCGAGTTCAAAACCTTGTTAAGGACATTCTATCGAAGGGGTCGTCAGCGACATCTCAATAAACAGTATTTAATAAGGAGAATTTAATATGGACAACTCGAAGTACACTGTTCCCGAGTGGGCTTGGGAATTCCACGGGCACCACTGTCCCTTCATGCCGCTAGGTTACCGTATGGGCAAGCGGGCGATGCAGGAATTGGGGGTTGAGCACGAAAAAGACCATGGCTTTTTCGTCATACCTGAGCTTGGTGTTGGACATCCACAGACGTGTCTCATGGATGGCATCCAAATAGCCACCGGCGCCACGTATGGCAAATCACTTATGGAAAAAACGTTCTGGGGCAAGCTCGCGGCGGTGTTCTATCACCCTGACAAGGGGGGGGTGCGCCTCGCACTCACCTCAGATTTTCTGGATGAGTTCGGTAAACAGGAGTTTTTCGCTTACCGCAAGAAAGGGATTGAGCCTTCACAAATTCCGGCTGACGTCACCGGACTGGCAATCGAGTGGACCAGGGCACAATCCGACGACAAAGTGTTCAAGATCGAGAAAATGCCCGACTACCAGTTCAAACGTGTCAAAGGCTCTTTCAACAAGGTGAAATGTACCAAATGCGGTGAATACGTCTTTGAGCGTTACGTTAGGATGGTAAACGGCCAGCCCTACTGCATTCCAGATTCGGGGTATTAATTCAAGAAAGTGGAAAGGAGGGACGGGAGATATCCCGTCCCCCACAATTAAAAATGATCATGGTGTCTGCGATTATCGCCGGGTTCGCCGTCCTTTTTCTGGCCATCCCCTTTTCGATGGTAGGTCAGGGCGGCGGCTCAACCTATGTACCGGTATTAGTTGCCGCCGGGATGGAATTCCATGAGGCCGCCACTACCAGCCTGTTCATGATTATGCTGGCGAGCGTGGCGGCTTCTCTGGTCTTCGGCAGGAAGAAAACCATTGATTGGCGTCTTCTCCTAGCCATTATCCCTTTTGCCATCGCAGGGTCATTCATCGGTGGTTACCTGGCTCAATCGATAGACACCGAAATTCTTAAAATCCTGTTTGCGGCTGTGCTCGGTGTGGCTGCCTTCTTTATGCTAAGACCGGTTACGGAAGGTCAATGTCCGGCTTTCATCCCCCACCGCGGGAGGTGGGCAAGGAGCATTGGGGAATACCGCTATGAAGTGCCGATAGGCCTATTGATCCCCGCCACCGCCCTGGCGGGCTTCGTAGCCGGCCTCATCGGTGTGGGTGGTGGGCTTTTCCTCCTGCCGATGCTGGTGCTGTTGTTCGGTTGCCCGACACGAATCTCAATTGGCATATCCTCGACCTATGTCGGCATAATCGCTTTGCCGGGATTCATAGGTCACCTGGCAGGCGGTTCGCCTTTCAATTTCTGGGCGGCTCTGCCCCTGGCTGGCGCCGCTTTTATAGGGGCGACGCTCGGGCCAATGTTGTCTTTGAAATTCAAGGTGGCAAGGCTGCGGACAATATTGGCGGTTGTCCTCATCGGCTTGGCGGGCTGGATGCTAATCAACATTTTTTAGATGGAGATCTCTTCCCGCGGTAACAATGCACGACAAAAGACGGGGGAAACAAGGCATTAGGAACCCGAACCAAGTCGAGTCTTTGCGGGGTAATTACAAAAACCGTAATAGGAGTACCAATGCCTCGAAAAATCAAACTCTACCTGCTACTCGGGTTGGTTTTACCATTAATCATAATTTCTTCCGGCTGCCAGAAGACCCAAAATCCAGAGCTGACTACCATGTCTTTGTTCACGGCTCTATCAAATGGCAATTTAACACTTGCTGAATTCGGTTCCAGCAGTTGCATTCCATGCAAGGAAATGAAACCGATACTAGAGGACCTGGCGAACCTTTATAAAGGTCGACTAAACGTGGTAATAGTTGATGTATATGAACAAGAAGCATTGACCCGAACCTACGCAGTCGTCGGAATTCCGACCCAGGTGATATTCGATATTCACGGTAAAGAAGTGACACGCCATGTCGGCGCCTGGTCACTTTATTCGATATTGGCGCAACTCAAAGGGTTAGGATTGACCTGATGGATGCCTTCCTCGGGGATATCGGCGACATTATCCAGCAACAAAGCTGGCTAGCCTTCCCCGCCGCCTTTTTTGGTGGGGTCGTCTCCAGCGCCAGCCCCTGCGTCCTCCCAACGATCCCACTCATCATTGGTTATGTCGGGGGGTATGCTGAGGGTTCCAAAAGGAAGGCAGTACAATATTCTATCGCCTTTGTTATCGGACTGACTGTTACATTCACCATCCTGGGTATCATTGCGGGGACGCTGGGGCGGCTTTTTGGTGACGTGGGCAATTTTTGGAAATACCTCTTGCCTCCGGTGGCGATAATTCTGGGACTGTTTCTCCTTGGGATACTAAACCTGAATATCGGCGTTCCTCAGAGAATCCTGCCCAAGGAGAAAGCGCTCTTAGGCGCCTTCTTGATGGGGCTCTCCTTTGGGGTTATCGCTTCCCCTTGTGCTACGCCAGTGCTAGCAGTAATTCTGGTCTACGCGGCCGCCCATGAAAATATCGCCTATAGCGGCTCTTTGCTCCTGGCTTATGCGATCGGGCATTGGGTATTGGTACTCGCCGCAGGAATCTCAGTCGGACTTGCCCAAAGACTATTGGCTTCGAGAGGGATCGCTAACATTTCACTTTACTTCAAAAAAGTTGCCGGGATTATTCTTATTGGGGCTGGTGTTTATTTTGCAATAACGTTTTGGAATTAAACTCACGTCATAAGGCTAAGGATTGCCGAAAATCGGGCTTGATTGATCTTCTTAATCACACTTTTTCTGCTTTTGTGACTCATGCGATCTGTAAGTTTGTTTCACCCGAGGCCGGATATATGGCTTTCATTTCACAGTATCATCCAGTCGGTTTTTTATTTTATAACGTTCCGAAGCAACCAACCTGCGCCCTCTTTTGTCATTGGTGACATTGCCGAGAGGATCGAGATTATCTAATATTTCATAGGCTCCGCCTGATTTTAATGGTTTCCCAACTTCGAGTTTGTCTGCAATATTGACGAGCGCTGATGGTCTTAACCGCCGAGGAATCCGATATCCAAGCCTCCTTAGCAATTCCCTTATTTGTTGTTGGGCTTCTCTCTGTAGCTCTTGTGCGGCCTCCGGAGGATAATCTGGTGGCGTCTCCACCCTAAGAACAAAGGCAGTGCGCCAAGGTGGCTTTTGTGAGGGATCAAGCTTGGTTTCGGGTTGGAAATAGTTCACGATTTTATTCTCCATGTCACCAAACTTCTGTTTGACATTGAGCCCGAGCAGGCGACCTTCATACGATAACCATCGGCCAAAAAGCTCATCTTGGCAATCCGTTACGACCGTTATACGCGGCCAAACAGCTGCTACCGGGAACGGCAATTTCATCGGATCATAGCCACTAACGAGGCAAAGCATTTCCAGGGTCCAGTCCGTAAGCCCATACTTTTTGGCAACTGCTCTGCAATCTCCATACCACTCCTTGAAACCGGGGCGTGATAATCGCTCTCTCATCGGGCTCTTTGCCCAAGCGTCTGAGGTGTATCGCTTCTTTCGCCCGATTATCTTCAGTCCACTTTTGCTTAATCTCTCTAGCTCACCCGATCGCTGTAAAGCTATCAGGCGCTCCTGCGTATTCCGCCGCCACCTTTCCTCTGGACTCAACTTGCTCACATTTCGCCTCCTTGAAGCTATATAGGTCCCGCTTATCGGGGACCAGTCGAAATTACCTTGAACTATACTTTATGTAGAATTCCAAAATATCGCAAGATAAAAGAATTACGATCGTGATTAGTGGTATCTACCTCGATGGTTTTCCAAAAGCCTTCAAATTGCTTTTGGAAAAAACTGGTGTCTCCTGTTATCAGATTTACCAATTCACCCACCTGGATCAAGGCTACCTCAGCAAGCTTAAGAATGGGACTAAAAGCAATCCCTCTGCCGAGACTACCACTAAAATAGCATTGGCTGTCTGTCATTTTAGTAAGAAGGTCAAGCTTTCCGATATCGAAACGCTTTACCGATCCGTTGGACGTTCCCTTCATTTCGTTGCTGCGCCAGACTGAATTCAGCCCAACTTAGCAAGACAATATTGAATGTCGCTGCTTGTCCAGTAGGCAAAGTGCTATAATATCAGACAAGTACCAGAGGCAAGAGGAGCGGAATCGGATAACCTGACTTGGAGAAAATATCAGGTGGTTTTTATTAGTTTTAGCTTTGAAATCGGTTAGTGAAGTGGCATCCAGCAGCCCCTAACTTTTAATCAGGTTGTGCTGGGTTCGAGCCCCAGGCGGCTCACATTTAATTCCAT